>JACCDP011411388.1_pt1 | contig 56968 bp, 36 predicted proteins | sample 7445841 | NCBI WGS metagenome assembly JACCDP01 (sample SAMN15323441, study PRJNA562643) | freshwater metagenome | isolation source: river surface water | place: USA:Blue River Watershed | collected 2017-08-17 | reverse complement strand
CTTGCCCTGAGCGGCTTGCCCTGAGCGGCTTGCCCTGAGCGGAGTCGAAGGGAGTCGAAGGGAGTCGAAGGGAGTCGAAGGGAGTCGAAGGGAGTCGAAGGGAGCCGAACCACTGCTCCCCTACTCTATTCTGGTGAAGAACTAGGTTTAAGTCTTTCTCTCCAGGAAGGTTGGGATGATGAAGATCCTCGGGAATTATTTTCTGGTGAAGAGGAGGAATTGCCAGGGTTCGATTCGTTGTTGCGGCTTCCCCGTAAACGAGATGATCTGGGAGTAGAGTCGCTATTAAATTTTTGGGTGCGATTCCGTCTTCTGCGGCGAGGAGTATCAGAAGATGTATCATTATTTTCTTCTCTATAGCGTCGTCTCCGTCTAGGTCTATTTTCTTCTGTATAATTTGAGGTTGATTCCTCCGATTGACTATAGCTTCTTCTGCGTCTGGGTCTGGGGGATGAATCAGAATTATCGGTATCATCCTGATCTGATTTTTGCTCATCATCAGAAACAGAACGATTAACCAGTTTTTGGGGTTTGATTGGTTCCGCTTTAATAGTACCTTTGCGATCTTCTAACTTAGGCCGGGGAGGGAACTTTTCTACAGGCATTCCCTCGACAATTTTTTCCAGAAATTTATACCAGGCATAGGCGGCGCTACCACTATTACCATAGGTAGGGCTGTTATCATCATTCCCTAACCACACCCCGGCTGCTAGTTGGGGAATATAACCAATAAACCATAAATCACGGGATTCATCGGTAGTACCTGTTTTTCCTGCCACCTGTCTATCATTTAATTGAGCCGCAGCACCTGTTCCATCGGTGACAACATTGCGTAACATCCAAGTCATGATGGCACTGGTATCAGCATCCAAGACTTGCTTAGATTCATATTTGGCTGACCAGATTACATTCTCCTCTCGGTTAAGAATGCGACGAATCCCATGTGCTTCTGTATGATTTCCTTGATTAGCGAATGTACTATAAGCACTCGTTAATTCTAACAAGTTGACTTCATTAGAACCTAGAGCCAAAGAATAGTTAGATTTGAGTTCTGATTTAATTCCCATATCATGGGCAAGTTTAATGACTGGATCAAAACCCACATCTATTAATACTTTCACCGCAATTGTATTGATAGATTGGGTGAGAGCATCTCTCATATTCATCCAACCGGAGAATTTGTTATGGGAGTTTTTTGGTTCATAACCATCTATTGATAATGGTGCATCTAAATAGCTATCGTAGGGACTTTTACCAGTGGCAATCGCTGTAGCATAGAGAAAAGCTTTAAAGGTTGATCCGGGTTGGCGTTGAGCTTGCGTTACCCGATTAAACTGGTTTTTACTAAAGTCTTTACCTCCTACCATGGCTTGAATTTCACCATTATGAGGATCTATGGCTACTAAGGCGGCTTCTTTAAAGTTTTGCCAACGGCCTTCATTTTTGAGGATTTTGTCAACTGCGGCTTCTGCGGCTGTTTGCCAAGTTGGGTTTAAAGTAGTTTCTACGACTAACCCGCCACTAGCCAACACATCGGGGGCAACGTGCTTAGGTAGTTCCTTCTGAATGTAGGACGTAAAGTAGGGAAATTTTACCTCTAAACGTTTGGGTAAACTGCTATTAACTGTTAATGCTTCATTGATAGCGGACTGTTTTTGCGATGGTGTAATAATGCCATCTTCTTCCATGCGTTGCAACACCAGATTTCGTCGTTCTGTAGCTGCTTTGGGGTTTTTATCGGGGGCGTAGACATTGGGCGCAGGAGCTAAACCTGCCAAGGTGGCCATTTCTGATAAGGTCAGCTGATCTACAGTTTTACTAAAGTAAACCCAAGCCGCATCTCCCACACCATAAGCACCAGAACCTAAATACACAAGATTGAGATAACGTTCTAAAATCTCATCTTTGCTTAATTCCTGTTCTATTTTCTGGGCTAATCGTACTTCTTTGAGTTTCCGCCAGAAGGTTTTTTCTTGTTTGAGGAAGAGAATTCGGGCTACCTGTTGGGTGATGGTGCTACCACCTTCTACCACGTCTTTTGATCGCACATTATTCACAATTGCCCGAAAAATCCCCTGAACATCCACTCCACTATGTTGCTTAAATCTTCTATCTTCTGAGGCAATAAAAGCTTTCTTTAAATTATCTGGTATTTGTTTCAAGGTTAGCACTTCTCTAGTGGCTTCACCTTGCTGTTGTAAAACGCTACCATCAGCCGCTTTAATCGTCAATGTTTGCTCTCTAGCTACTGCTTTGATCGCGGACTGATCTGGCAAATTGCTATCTATTTCTTTGATGGTGTAATGGAAAGCAATGATCCCTCCAGTTATACTTAAACTCGCCCAAAACCAAAGACGACGATAAAAGGGTTTATCGTGTCTGACAATTCTGCCCAAAACTCCAGATGAAAGGGTTGTCATCTGATTGATTAACTGCTTCGCCTTCACCTGCATTCTCGGTAGTAAGTTTTCATGTATGGACTCCTCATTTTTTCGATCATTACCAAGTGGCAATCACAGTTTCTCCTGTTTAGTCGTTAGCGCAATATCTTTGGTTTTCACATAGTACATCATAAATAATTAACTTTATTCAGTAGTAAAATATGTTTTTTAAAAGATCAGTTATTCAATATTAATTTTCATTAATAAAAATGCAATTTTTGCATAATCTAGGGAAATAGTTAGACCATTGAAACCATAGACTTTTCATAAAATGGTATTATACAAAGACTCTGTGGATGAGATGCTGCTAAAATCCCATCCTCAAACGGTCAAAGCGGCGATTGCTCTTGGTAGCAACATGGGTAATTGCCAAGTTATTTTAGCAGGAGCTTTAACGGCTTTAGCCCAAACATCAGGCATAACTATCCAAGCCCAATCGAGTTGGTATCAGACAAAAGCTATAGGGCCGACTCAACCAGATTACTTAAATGGCTGCGCCACATTACTTGTAGAAATCTCACCACACGCTTTGTTAGAAAATTTACTAGCCATTGAACAACAATTTGGGCGTGTGCGTCAGGAACATTGGGGACCACGCACCCTAGATTTGGATTTGTTATTATATGATGACTTAATTTTGCATGAGCCAAATCTGCAAATTCCCCATCCCCGCATGGCCGAACGAGCTTTTGTTCTCGTACCCCTAGCAGAAATTGCCCCCAATTGGCTAGATCCCATATCAAAACGCATCATTCAAGATTTACTGCCAGAGGTAGACACTTCTGATGTACACTTATTGTAGTGGGCAAAAAAATTACTATTTTGATAGCCCAAAAAGAACTGATTACAAAAAAAACCCCCGTATACATTCTCTGTATTCATAGACCGTAGAGTTTGACTATGCCATTAGGTAGAGAATTACCACAGTTGCTTAAGCAACGCTTGTTTTATAAAGGGCGCAAATTTAACTTTGAAGTTAATCGCTTGCGTTTACCCAACAAATCTGAAGGAGAATGGGAATGTATTCGCCATCCCGGTGGTGCTTTAGCTATTCCCATAACCGCAGAGGGTAAGCTTGTACTTGTCCGTCAATATCGGTTTGCAGTCCAAGGCAGATTATTAGAATTTCCCGCCGGTACTGTAGAAGCTAATGAAGATCCTTTAGAGACAGTTGAACGGGAAATTCAAGAAGAAACCGGTTATGTTGCTCATAAATGGGACAAGCTAGGCGAATTTTTCCTTGCTCCTGGTTATTCTGATGAAATTATCTATGCTTTTATCGCCAGAGATTTAGAACTCCTGGAAACTCCTCCAGAAAAAGACGAAGATGAAGATATGCAAATAGTATTGCTTACTCCTGAAGAATTGGAACAAGCGATTTTGAGAGGAGAACCTGTAGATGCTAAATCTATTGCTAGTTTTTTCCTCTTGCGATCATTTTTACCTTAAGGGTTGTACCAAAAAATCTTGTCCTAGAGAGATGCCGTAGGGGCGAACGGCCGGTCGCCCGTACAACCGTCATCATCTCGAATAACCGCCAACAAAATCACGGATATGATAATCAAGAGATTGGGTTAAAACTTTTTTAGTTGTGCCAAAATCTTGTAATTTTCCCACATGATTTTCATTGTATTGAAATAGAGCAGTAAAATCTGCAAGTCGGTAAGCCTGTTGTATGTTGTGAGAAATAAATATAATTGTCAATTCAGAACGCAAGCACTCAATTAGTTCTTCAATTTTTGTGGTCGCAATAGGATCAAGTCCCACAAACAGTTCATCCATGAGAATAACTTGGGGTTTTACCGCTAAAGCGCGAGCAATGCACAAACGTTGTTGTTGTCCTATATCCAGTTCTAAAGCAGATTTATGGAGTTTATTTTTCAATTCTTCCCAAATGTCAGCAGCTTTGAGAGCTAATTCCACAATTTCATCTAATTCGGGTTTTGGTCGCCAGCCAATTAATTTGACACCATAGGTAATATTATCATAAATGCTCATGGGAAAAAGATTTGGTTTAGAGTAGATGATACTAATTTGACGACGGAGACGATTGAGATTAATGCGTCGTTCATAAATATTTTGCCCAAAAAATTCTATTTTGCCTTCAACTAGCACTTCTCCCTCTAGGTCACTCATGCGGTTGAGAGATTTTAAAAAAGTAGACTTGCCACAACCGCTAGGCCCAATAATGGCAATTATTTTATTTTGGGGAATATCCATGGAGACATTTTCCAAAATTTTGCGCTGGTTGTAGTAAAAACTAAAATTTTTGACACTAATAGCCGGAATTATTTTCACCATAGTTATAAAAAAGGAGTCAGGAATCAGAAAGAAGGCAGAAGAATAGTTGTAAAGCTTTATATTTGCTGATAATCTAAATTAGTTATCCTAGTTATCTACAATGCTGTATTTAATCAATGTAAGAAAGGTAAATATTGTGTTACATCGGTTAATTTTGATTATTACTACTATTATTGTCTGGCATTTGTGTATTTCTGACACAGTGGCCAAGGACAAAAAAAATGAAGATTTGGATAAGTTTCCTCCCAGTCCTCTAGAAATAACTATAACTGACCCAATATTGCCAAATTTAGCCAACAAACGGGAATTAACATCAGCAGAGTTGGAACAATTAAGTATAGATTTAGATGGGTTAAATCAAGAGGCGCAAGTTATTCTCCAAACAGGAGATAATCAGAAAGCCTTTGATATTTGGAATCGTGAACTTAGGCTAAGACGCTTTATAGGCACATTGTCTGAAGTCGAAGCGTTAGCAAGAGTGGGAGAAATTGCCAGCAATGAAAATGAACGGGAACAAGTGCAATATATTAGTCAACGATTACAAGCAATTCAAAGCCAGATAACAAAACAGAAAAATAATAATTTACAATTATGGCGATCGCTTGGTAATGCTTATCAAAAAGTCGGTTTGTATAAATCAAGAATATCAGTGTATAAACAAATTTTAACTCTAGTTATACAACAAAAAGATGTCAGTGCCGAAATAGAGACTTTAAATCAGCTTGGAGAATTAAATTTAAGTATATTTGATTATTCCCAGGCAGCGAATATTTACGAAAAACTATTAAACTTGGCAGTTAATCAAGGCGATAAAACTAATGAATTAGCATATTTACAAAAATTAGCTTATATCTATACCCAAAAGAAACAACCCGAGGCAGCAATAGATATTTTGAATGAATTAGTCCAAATTTACACTCGTGACCAAAATTTGAATCAAATTCCTGCTTTGAAATTAGCAATTGCGGCTAATTATGAATTTCTAGCTAAAGACAACCCGAATTTAACACAACAAGCTTTTAATAATTATCAATTAGCCTATACTACTGCTTGGCAATTAGAACAATACGCCAGAGCAGCAGAAGCATTAGAAAAGTTAATTGTTTTTTATCGTTCTCAAAAACAAATAGATGCAGCTTTAGAAACTAGCCAAATTCTCATTCAAACCCAAACATTAGCCAGCAACTTTTATGGATTAATGTCAGCATACAAACAAATTGGTGATATATATTTAGAAAATCAACAATATCCCCAAGCATTAACAGCATTTGAGCAAGGATTAGAAATCGCCCAGCAACTCAAACATCAAGAGGCATACTTTAGCGAACAAATTCAAAAGTTAAAAACTGCACAAAAACTTTAGGGCGTTACTGAAACCAAGTATGAATTTAGGTATAAAGATGTTCCGGTGGAATGTCTCTACAAGAGTTTGGATATTATCAAAAATCATTTTCATATATCAAATCAGCAACACCAACTTTAGACCAGATTATCAATAAATAAAGAAAGTCCGCTTTGGCGGACTTTAGACATTGGATAAGGTTAAGTTGTCACCAAGAGAGTCTACAAGATGTTAGACTTATTTCATATTTTTATTGATTATTTTCATAAAATCAACATTTTGGATCTAACGTTTAGGACATAATGCCGGGATTTATGTCTATCAAAAAGACAATTTATTGATAATTATTGCTACATTTTTCTATCTCCCATCTGTGAAATGTATGGAATATTGGCAAAATTAGGGACATAATTCAGAGAGTTGTGTCTAAACTTATAATAAAGTCTCTACAACGAAAAATAGTAAGTATTCAAATACAGTAATCATTGATACCCAGATCCCCGACTTCTTTTATTTATTGCGTCCATTTATCTGAGAAGTCGGGGATCTTACCGTTCTTACCTGAATTCTTCCGAAAAATAAAAAAACCCCAAAAGTAAAAACTTCTGAGGTATCAAGATTTTTAGGTGCTATTGAGGACAATAGAATCCTGTTATCAGTTGGAGTAGGCAATCTGAAGACTGATAACAAGAAAACTAAATTTGTTACGATCTCAAATGAAGAACCTAAAAGCCCACAGGTCAACTACTTCAATAATCTACCAGAGGTATTGATATCTGAGTAGCCAAATTGGCGTTTTTTTACTAGCATTAATTGTAAGGGTATAGCAGGTGACATACTACAAATTAGAAATAATATAGCAATCCTAATTGAATCTTGCTCAATATACTGAGACTCAATCGTTGATGATACAAGGTTTAGGGTTTACAGCTTGTTCAAAAATCAAATAATCAAATAGGATTCCTATAGCTAGTACCGCAGGGTAGAATTAAAAATTAAAAATGAAAAAACAAAGCAACTGACTCCTGAATTCTGACTAAATTACTTATCCTCCTGCATACTTCTCACAATTTTTGTCACAAGTTTTCTCGGAATAAATCGCACACATTTTGACATCAGTTTATTCATAAAACCAGGAATAACAATTGTTTTACCTTTAATTAAAGCATCATAACCCATTTGGGCGACAGTTTCGGCATCCATCATTTTTTTACCTTTCAGCAATTTAGAATCTGCCATACCTGTTCTTTCATGAAATCCGGATATAGTTGAACCTGGACAAAGAACTGTGACAGTTACACCTGTACCTTCTAACTCATTAGCGATCGCTTCTGAAAACGATAAAATATAAGCCTTAGTGGCAAAATACACTGCCATTAACGGACCTGGTTGAAATGCAGCCGCAGAAGCAACATTTAATATCTTGCCATGACCTTGTTTAACCATTTCCTTGAGAAACAACTTAGTTAAATGGGTAAGACAAACTAAATTTACCTGCAACATTTCCAACTCAATATTAAGGTTAGTTTCATTAAACAAACCATAAGTACCAAACCCGGCATTATTCACCAAAATATCAATTTTAATACCAGCCTGTTGCAACTCTGTAAAAATTTCTTCAGGAGAGGTGGAGAGAGATAAATCTCTGATAATAGGTTTTACAGAAATTCCAAACTCTTTTTGAAACTCAATAGCTATTTTGTTAAGTTTTTCTGCTAGTCTATCTACCAATACAAGATTATAATGTTCATGAGCAAAAATCCGGGCTAACTGATAACCAATACCATTAGCAGAACCGGTAATCAAAACTGTTCCCTGACATTTTATGTTCATTTTAAAAAACAGTGAATTAGCTGGAATAGGCACGGTTTAACCGTGCCAACACCATTAAACAAGACTTAAGAAACCAGTTTGGACTAAATAAGATGTGTAAGTTAGCAACAATTGAGAATCAATTTTCGGACAAACAATAGAACTGCCTTTCAGTGCTTCTAAAGTTGATTCACAACTAATAATTGGTCTTCTGGTTTGTAAATACAAATCAGGAATAGTGATTTGTTCATCAGACCAACGTTCTAATAAGAAAGGACGCAAAGTATATAAAGGATTGTCAGGAGAAGTGACATTATTAATTAACTCTCCTTGCCATTCCTCATAAGGAATCATCTTAATAGAAAATCCGAAAGAACGCACCCAGTCAACCAAAGATTTTAAAGAAGCAGGTTGAGGATGTTGCAGGTGAAAAGCCTTACTTACAGACTTTTCTTGTCGAGAAAGATAAACAACAGATTTACTAACATAATCAACAGGGGACATATCCAACATATAATCTACATCAGGGAAAGAACCCATTTGTAGACAACCTTTAATCATTAAATTGATAAAGTCATGGGTATTACAAATTCCAGTTTTGCTATCTCCAGAAATTAAAGGAGGTCTGTAAATAGTGATAGGTAATCCACGACTGCCAGCAATTTTTACTAATTTTTCTGATACCCATTTAGTTTGGGAATAACCCAGAAAAATACCTTCCCAATCATTAAAATCATCCTGTTCCTTAACCACCTGACCAGCATAGGCAGAGGATTCAAAAACAGCCACACTAGAAACATAATGAAATGGCTTCGCTTTAGTTTGACAAGCCAAACGTAAAACTTCCTGTGTGCCTAAAACATTAGCTGTTTTGAGAGCGGAGTAAGGATAAACATAATTGAGTAAAGCTGCGCTATGATAAATAGTATCAATATTAGCAGCTAGATTTTGAAATTGTTCTGCATCAATACCCAAATATGGCTGGGCTAAATCACCAATTATGGGAATAATTCGGCTACTATATTTATCTTGCCAAATTGCATATTGTTGCAGATTATTTTGTAATTTTGTTTTTCCTGCTTCTAAATCATCAGCCCGCACTAAACAATAAAGATTTGCGTCCGTTGCTTCTAGTAATTCCTTGATAATAAAAGCACCTAAATAACCTGTTCCCCCAGTTAAAAAGATATTTTTGGGGTTAGTAATAAAAGTGGCAGTACCAACTGGTTGAATAATTGGGTCAAGGACGGCTTCTGCACCTAAATCTAGAACAGGAGGAGCAAAATTAACACTAGAATTTGTGGTTGAATTTGGATCTTTTAGTTGGGAATCATCGGTTGATTCTTCTGATAATCGCCCAGAAAGTGCCGCAATATTGGGATAATGCCAAAGTAAAATAGGAGAAGGTTTAAAACCGAGTAATTCTTCTAATTTACTAATAATCATCATGGCTTGAGCAGAATCCAAACCATAATTTTCTAAGTTTTCATGGATATCAATTTCTGCGGGGGTAACTCCAATAACTTCTGCTAGATTAGTTACTAGGAACTCTTGAATAGTTTCCGCGCTATAACACTGTTTTAAACTCATTTTTACTTCTCCAATGTAGATAGAATAGGCTGGTATTGACAGTAATCAGTAGGCATTTGCAAACCCTGCATTTTTAAACTTTGAATGCGGTATGAAAAGGCTGTACCTTTCATGATTTGCTCGGCTACATCCACCACATGACGTTGATGAGGTTCTGACAAATAAGAACCGCGCACCCAGTCATTGAAACCTCCCATAGCTGGGCCACACCAGATTTGATAATCAACTTCCCGGCCTTTTTCACCACTGCTAGACCATCGGGAAGATAATCCCAAATACCACCGAAAGATTAAAGCCATTTTTAGTTTTGGATTATTAACAGCTTTACCCAATTTTTCAGGATTTTTTTGGGATAAATAAGCGGCTGTACCTTCCCAAACTTCCGCAATAGTTTTACGGAAAATTTGTTTTTCTAACTTCTCTTTTTCTGCTGAGGGGATATGTTCAATAGAGTCGTAAGTGCGATATAATTCATACAATTTCTGCGCCCGCATGGGGAACATTGTCCCCCGTTTGAGAACTTGCAATTTTACTCCCATTTCAAACATATCTGCGGCAGGAGCCATAATCATATCGGCCATTTCTGCTTGTGCTAATAACTTTTTCGTATGTTCACAAGCACCAGATTCCACACAAGATTGATTAATTGAACCGGTGACAATATAGGCAGCACCCATCATAAAACCAGCTAAAGCTGATTCTGGTGTACCAATACCTCCAGCTACTCCCACTCTAATAGGAACTGAGTAATTATATTGCCTTTGAATTTCATCTCTGAGGGCAATAATTGAAGGTAATAAACATACTAAAGGACGATTATCTGTATGACCGCCAGAGTCAGCTTCCACGGTAATATCATCAGCCATTGGTACTTGACTGGCGAGATTTGCTTGTAATTCCGTAATTAGTCTTTGCTCAAGTAATTCTTTAAGAATTCTAGCTGGTGCTGGCTGCAAAAATTTCGTTGCTACTTCCCGACGGGAAATTTTAGCAATGACCTTATTTCTGATATCAATTTGATTAGCTGCATTTAATCTTAACCCAGCAACTCGATAATAAACGATATTAGGAGTTAAGTCTAGAAATGCCGACGCTTCTACTATTTTAACACCATATTTCAGATATAAATCTACAGCCCGGCGTTCAATAGCTGGTTCATTAGGACTGTGAATCAAATTGAAAGCGTAGGGTCCATTTGGTAACGCTTGTTGAATAGTATTAATAGCAGTTTCTAAACGTTCTGGAAGTAAACCACCTGCACCAAAAGAACTTAAAATTTTCTCTTTTCCGAGTGCAATTACCATAGCTTCGGAAGCAATTCCCCCAGCCATTGCTCCGGTCATATAGGCGTATTTTACACCATAAGCAGTAAGAAAACTAGAGTCGCCAAGTTGTTGTAATCGGAGGGGAGGAAGTGAGATTAAAAGTTCAGTTTGTCCAGATGAACCATTATCCCCAGGTACTAAATAACCATCATTAGTTACACCAATTTTTCCTGCCATTTTAATGATATGACAAGGTTGATCTAAAGTTAACAACTTATTTTTGATCGTGCTTTTTTCAAAGCTAACACAATCTAATGAGCCTTTCCATACTTGGTTTTGATGATGATTCCAGTTGAAAAAACCAAGTCCATTATCATGTTTATTTAGTACCGTCTCGATAGTTGTCACGGTAGGTATTCCTCAATTAATAAGCAAAGGATGGGAAATGAAGAATTTAGCTGACGCAGAGGCGCAGAGGTACAGAGAAAGAGCGTTAATCTTTTTAAATCTCAGTGTAATTTTCAGGCTATTTCTGAATACAATTCAGTTAAGCATTTTTTCTTACCTCTGTGTCCTCTGTGGTTCGTTAAAAAAGAGTTTTACACTTAACAGTAAGTGAATTATTTCTCTTCCTTGAGTAAGTTTTGAGCGCAAGCTAGTTGCAATTGAATAATTTCGCTCATTTGCTGACTAAAATCCTGTCTAGCTGCTAAGAAGTTTATGTGGGTTTTGGTTAATTTAGCAGTATTGTTACTCAAGTTTTGATACTGAGCTTTTTTTAAATCATTCATGCTAATTTTTTCACCAGATTCTTGATTTATGTTTGGCTTTAAGATTTTTGTTGACTCAAAGAATTTTAGTTTCTTTGACAATTCCAAACCGTTCTCCATGATCGTTTTTATGGTATTTTTTTGTAGCTTTGGTTGGGGTTTGGGGTAAATCTCTGTGGGTGCTATTTTCTCGGATGTCTGTAGAGAATTAATGATTTTATACTCTGGCTGAGTAAAAATTGTTTGCTTTTGGTTATTAGCAAAAATTTGGCGATTTTCTGCATTTAAAATTGCAGCAGTCATGGAACTACCACCTAATGTAACTTTCCTCAGTGCAGCTTTTTTTTGTTGGGTATTTTCTGAGAATAGGTTATATAAAGGAGCTAGATTCAACTTGACTTGATGACTTAATAGTTTTGCTAATGCTTTAATTAGGGAACTATGGTCATCTGTACCGCGTCGGTTTAGGGATACGGTAAGATGTTCTTGATTAGCTAAATTTTTATCTATCCAGCGTGAACAAATACCACCAGCACCGGCTTCAATAAATATTTTTGCCCCGTCACCATAAACGCGATTAACCAAGCGGGGGAAGTCGAGTTGTTGACATAACCCTGTAGCAATATTGTGAGCAATTTCTTGGCTATCAAGTTCAATTGATTGATATTCAGCCGCAGAATAAAACTTAATTCCGGGTATTTTTTGCGATGGTATAGTGTATAATTTTTCCAATTCTCGATATTCTGATTGCATTGCTTGACAATGAATTACATGATCAAAAGGAGCAGGAAAGGAATTACAACCCAGGGTTTTAATTACTCGTTCACACGCGGTTGGTTCTCCGGCAATTAATACTTCTTCTGCTGTATTAATCTGTGTCAAATAAACGTGAGTTTCATTTTTTAAACATTCTCTAACTTGGGCTGGACTAGCCATGAGAACGTAGTTAGCCCATAACTTATTTTCTGGAACTATGTCAGCTTTTGGTAGTCCCCAATACTCACGGACAGCATTTTTAGGACCAGATAATCTGTCTCCAAATAAAGCTGATGAATTAAATGTGTGACTGACTTCATAAAAATTGCTCCATACTCCTTGAGCAACCATCATGCTAGTTTCACCTAAGCTATATCCGAAAATATATTTAGGTTTAATTTGGAAATCCTCGGTAATAATTGTGGAGATTAATCTGGTAAAAAGCACTTCTGCTTCAAACATTGCCAGAGAATCATCTAACAATTTCTTTTCTAGAATTTCTAATTGTCGAGTTGACAATTTACTCAAACTTCTCGGAAATACCAATTTTTCAACATCCGCAGCCCGTTCGTCAAGACTTTTGATAATGACATCATCTAAGACTTTAGGAAATAAACGGAAAAGACTCCGACCAATACCCAGGTAAGTATTAACAGCAGCGGGATAAACAAAGGCAATTTCTCCATCTTTACCCAGGGGTTTGGGTGTAAAATAACTACCTATGGGAGTTTGCCAATCTTTACCATTTGCAAAGGCATTATTTACACCTTTTCTCGCGGAATTAATTTCTTTAATTAATTCTTTTTGATTTCGTCCAGTTAGGGAAAGTGTATATTTGCTGTCAGAGTTTTGTTGAAATTTAACAAAGGTTTGACTCGCAATATTTTTGAGAGAATCAGCATTTTCAATTGTTGCCTGCAAATGATCCAATGCTGCTAATAAGCTATATTGATCATCTGCGGCAATGGGTAATAAATGCCAAGGTCTGGATTCTAAATATTTGCTAGTACGTTCTGGTTGTTGGGTTTCTTCTGATAAGATGATATGGGCAAAAGAACCGTCGCAACCAATACTATTAATCGCAGAAATTCGAGATTTGACTTCTTTTTGCAAAAACCAGGGTCTCGATTCTGTGGCAACATAGAAAGGACTACCTTCCCATACTTGCGGTGTTTTCACACCAGACCAATTAGGAGTTCCAGGAATATATCTGTGATAAATACTCAGTGCAGTTTTAATTAAACTGGCAATTCCAGACGCAACGAAGGTATGACCAATATTAGATTTAACGCTACCTATAGCGCAGTGTAAACCATCTCCTACTGAGGGATAAGCTTGGAGGATACCGTTAATTTCGGCTTCGTCTTCTGCGGGGATACCACTAGCGCAGACTTCTAAGTAATTAATTTTTGTGGGTTCAATTTCGGCTTGTTGAAAAGCTTGTTGACATACTTGAGTAATGGTATGGCTATCTACAGCCATTGAGGAAGATTGACCAATGCTAATACCATCAATTATTGCATAGATACGTTGATTATTTGCTAACGCTGTATCATGACGTTTAAGAACAACTGCACCTGCACCTTCTCCCACATTCCAACCATTAGCTTTTTCGTCAAAACTTAAGGTATTGACTCCTGTATTAATTTTGCCAAATTGACTTCGCAATAAGACATTTTCTACACCTCCTGCTAAGTCAACAGCGCCCACAACTACAGCATCTACTTCATGGGTATCTAGCAGCATTTGCGCTAATTCTAAGGCTTTGAAAGCGGCTGTTTCGACGGCACTAATGGTAAAGGATGGACCTGAGAAATTCCATAAAGAGGAAATCCGACTAGCCATAATATTGGTAACGTGACTGAGATATTCACTAAGTTCAACTTGATTGTGAATACTATCTTGAACTATGCCTTCTAATTGATTCATCTTTTCTGGTGATAAAACAATTTCTGCACCATTTAAACCATCTTTAATTTGCCAAGGTAAATTCCATCTTTGCTGGAGTTGGTGTACAGATAATTCTGTATCTGCGGCAATAATTACCGCTACGTTGCTATTAGGTGAAATTCCCGCATCTTTGAGGGCGTGGTCAGCAACTCTTAATAATAAAAGTTGTTGAACGTTGATTTTTTCAACTTCATTAGGAGGAATTTTGTACGCTAAAGTATCAACTTCAAAATTGTCAATATACCCTCCTTGGGGGACTTTTCCAGCTTCTAACCCATACTCTCGCAGTAAAGTTTCTTGTTCATTAATACCATGCCATCTTGATTCTGGTAGAGGAATAAAATGCTGTTTTCCATCGTAAATGCTGCTCTCAAAGGCATCTAATTCTTGACATTCTCCAAAAAAGGCATCCATGCCCACAATTGCCATTTTTGCAGTCTTATGTTGCTGAATATTCATTTGCTTACTTCCCCTGTTCTAGAATAATATGAGAGTTTGTTCCACCAAAACCAAATGCACTTAAAGCTACTCTTTTAATTCCTTGACTTGGCCATTTAGTCGGAGTTCTGACAATGTTTTGTGGAGAGATAACATTATTTTCAGAACCTATGGGTTGAGTCACATGAATAGTTGGAGGAATAACGCCATTAGACATACTTAAAATTGTCTTGGTTATGCCTACCATGCCGGCAGCAACTAGTAAATGACCAACATTTGTTTTTGTTGAACCTACTAATGGTGCTGCTTTATATGGACTAAAAAAGCCTTCAATTGAGTTACATTCGGTGGTATCTCCCAATAGAGTACCGGTGGCATGGCACTCTAAATAATCAATAGTTTGGGGGTTAAGTTTAGCTTCTGAATAAGCTCTTTGATATGCCAGAGTTTGCCCTTGAGGATTAGGGCTGAGAAGATGTTTTCCTTTACCATCATTAGATAGTCCATTACCACAAATTGTTGCCAGAATCTTGTCACCATCTTTAACAGCATCACTGTGTCTTTTGAGCATTACCATTCCTATGCCTTCGGAGGTAATTAACCCGCGTGATGACTTATCTAGTGGACGACTAATGCCATTATCTGGATATCCTTGAATACCAGAAAATAACATTCTCACAAATAATGGATCTGCACAACTAATTGCACCGGCTAACATCAAATCAGTTTTGCCAGATTGCAAATAATGAGATGCTAATTTAATGGCATAAAATGATGATGAACAAGCAGCATCTATACAGAAATGAGTTGCAGATAAAGAAAAGGCTTTGGAAACTATAGCAGCGGGTAAACCGGAAACCATAGCATTGTATGGAGAGACTTTTGTGGAGGTTGATGAACCTCCTAAACAAAAGTCTTTTTCCTGTAATAGTTCACTAATGGCAGGTTGAATATTTTGCTGATAAATAGGAGCAAATAGACTATTGGAAGCTTTGGTAGGAAATCCTAAAGTTCCTAAGACTACGCCACATTTTGCAAGTGCAGTTTGATTTCCCATATAGCCACTTTGAAGAATGGCTTGTTTAGCGGCGTATAATGACCATTTGAAGGTATTATCTAAGCTTTCTAGAAATGCCGAAGGTAAGTTATACTCGTTGGCATCAAATTTAAAGTCACGGATAAATCCACCTTTTTGAAAGTAAAATTTTTCCGGTTTACCTTTATTTGGATCGTAAAATATAGCGGGATCTATTCCCAAATCTGCTACACTTATAGATGATGTGGAATCTTTTTCTGCTGTGAGATTCTGCCAAAATTCTTCGGGATTATTAGCATCGGGAAATAGGCAAGATAACCCGATAATAGCGATTTTTTCCACTTTTTAAATCCTCATTGGGGGATGAGGGAAAGAGATATTGTTTACTCTGTTCCCTATGTTATTTAGGATTTACGCGATTCCCCAATGTTTACGGATTTATGGACGCAGGAAGATAATTAAGAGAAATGAACCACGAAGGAGCGTTCGCGCAGCGTCCCGTAGGGATGGGACACGAAGAAAGAAGGGAAGAAGAAGAAAAAAATTTTAGTTTGGGTTGACGGAAGGAAACCCAACAAATTTTGAACTATTGATTTTTACTTTTTATTCAACATTTTCATTGGCCAAATTACTGCTTTTGCTTCTAGGATTCGTGAGTAGATTTTTCCTTGATGATCATGAATAATGAAGTTGACTGTTGCACCTGTGTCTGTTTTGGCCATGATTTCACAAGAAACATAAAAGGGGACGTTAAATGGTACTGCTAAAAATTGCTCGCAGTATGTTAATTGTCCTGGTAAACAAACTTCTTTATGGATGTAAGTTAACCATAACCATAATGCTTGGGTACTCAAGTCAATTATGTAAGGGTTATGCCAATTGATAGGAAATTGTCCTTGTTCTTTGGCTGTGATTTCTTGCCAACAACATTCGGCTGTAAGTTTTTTGGGACTAATATTTAAAACTTTGGTAATTTTCTGGAATGCTGGTCCATGAAATAGGGATAAGTCACCATTTTGATAAAACTCTTTGGCTGTATCAGTGACTATATTATCTTCTCTGAGATCCATTTCTTTATAAATGGGTGCTTCTGGCATATTTTTGACCAGTCTTATCAAAGAACTAAAGTGATAATGAGTTTTACCTTCGGGGGTTTTGCTCAATATTTTGGTTTGAAATTCAACAAAATTACCATCAACTTTAGCAACTTCTTTGAGTTCTAGAATATGTTCTTTTGCTAGAGTAGAATTAAATGTGATTCCTTTCAAAACTTTAAATTCTCGGCAACTCAAATATCTATAACCTGGATAGATTTCTTCACAGCCATTAACCATCCATGATTTAGCACAGGTTGCTGGTAAAACGGGTGAATCTGCAATTGTATGATCGTGCAGAAAGGGGTTTTCTGCTAATATCATTTTTCTGCGAATCCGATAGCTGCGAAGTTCTGAACCTAAAGGAGCAGGTGATAGTTTCATGGGACTACCAATCAGTACTTGAGAATCATTAGTATAGGCAGGATGTAGTTCATTAACTAACATTTGTGTACCAACTTCTACGGGAATAATACTAATTCCTCGTTCTGTAAATGCCTTTTTTAATTGTGGTGTTACCATGCCACTATCCCAACCACCCCAGTTAATTGCCACTACATGACAATTGGGGTTATATTGTTTCATTAAGTGGGCTGATTTACTGAGAATTTCGTTAGCGATCGCATAATCACTTTGACCAATATTACCATAAAATCCAGTCACGGACGAAAACAATACTAAATGTTGTAATTGCTGAAGATTAACACAATTGAGGAGATTTTCTAAACCCTGAACTTTAGCTGTGTAAACTTTCTCAAAATCATCTTCTGTCTTTTTTTCAATTAACTTATCGGCTAAGTTACCAGCACCGTGAATAATTCCGGTAATTTGACCAACTTTTTGAGAAATTTCCTGTAATTTAGCTTGCAATTTTACAGTATCTGTGACATCAACACTGATATATTCAGCCGTTCCTCCTGTCGCTTCAATAGCTGCTAAGGTCTTCTTAATTTCTCGACTAGAATTAATTTGATTAAATATCTTTTGTACCATCATGGGTGTTGGTTTCTCACCTTGAGAAATCAAATTTTCCATAATGCACTTTTTCAAAGCAGAATCTTCCACACAATCATGAACATATTCAGGTTCTGTGGTAATTTCTGAACGACCTAAAAGAATAAACTTACAACGTTGTTGTTGAGCTAATTTAATAGTACATTGAGCAGTAATTCCCTTGGCACCACCACTGACAACAAAGACAGAAGATGGACTAACTTGAACAGTTGTAGTCATAAAACCTCACGTAAAAATCAAAATATCAAACTCTTACTCTCTGCGACTCTGCGCCTCTGCGTGAAAAAAAATCATCTAATGGTGGGCAATGCCCACCCTACAAATTATTCAGCCTTAGCAACCAGCGTTACTCGTCCTTGACAACCATAACCAACTTCGCCAATATAGCGATTAGAATCGTGCAATTCATCAACGATATATTGGGCAGATTCGTGAAGATCTAAACTAGGATTGAGGTCAATTGCTCGGAAGAATACCTGTGGCCATTCCCAGCGCAAACTTTTTGTTAAACCAAACAAACCGGCAGCGATCGCACTAAAATTAGTTTGATGTCCTAAGCCAAATTCACCGTCAAGATGGGCAACTGTACAAAAACTGGTTCTTCCTGGTAAAGATGCGGCATTATTCAAAGTTGCTTTCAGATGTTTAGCCATTAAAAACACTTGTTTAAGAATTGCCTTTTCTGCTTCTGGATAGGAAATATGTCCAGGTTGTTCCGGTGTAAATTGAGGATGTAGGTGAACAAATGCCCCAATCGGTCCGTGTTTAGTAGTCACACTTTGCAATAATAATTGCAGATGTTGTTCACTCATATTTGCCAATGTGACGCGGGTAACACCTGCTGGTAATGGCAATTGCGATGCACTGAGCTTGCCGAAGTGTTCGGGAACTAATGATTGGGGAAAACTCAAAACTACTACTTTCCAACCTTGTTCTATCAGTGCGTGGACTACTTTGCTAGTAGTTAAAGAACCATCATCAGTAATTAAACCAATGTGTCCTTCGGGTAGCTGCACTTCTAAAAAATCTGGTCTGGGTAAGGTTCTTAGCTGAACTGGACGGCGGGGAAGATTGATGTCTACGATAGGTGGTGGGGTTAAATCAACCACCTCTGCGGTTTCCCCCTTTGATAAGGGGGGATTAAGGGGGGTTACCGGGTTAACATCAGAGTGCGGCTTTTTTTTTTCACCTGCCACCAGTGATTGGAGGTAGTTAACGATTTGCCCAATTGTTCGCAGGTCGCCTAATTCTTCTATGTTTGGCTTGGGTAAGTCGGGATATGCTTCTTGCATTGCCCCCAGTATTTCTACCCGTTTGATGGAATCAATACCCAGGTCTGCTTCCATGTCCATATCCAGTTCCAGCATCTCGACTGGATAACCTGTTTTTTCACTGGTGATGTTTAACAGGGTTTGTCCTAAATCTTGGTACTGGGGATTGGGGACTGGGGACTGGGGTATGGAAACTGGTTCTGGTATTACTTCCTCTGTAACCTGTAACGTTTCACCTGTCACCTGTTCTACTTCTACTTGCTCTTTCACCTGTAACCTGTCACCTGTTCCCTGTCCTTGTAGATATTCGACAACTTGACCAATGGTACGTTTTTCTGCCAGTTCTTCCAGGTTGGGTTTAGGCAAGTTGGGATATAATTCTTGCAATCCTCCCAGAATTTCTACCCGTTTAATGGAGTCAATTCCTAAGTCGGCTTCCATATCCATATCGAGTTCTAGCATTTCGATAGGATAACCAGTTTTCTCGCTGGTAATGCTTAAGAGGTTGTTAGCTAGATCATCCAGATTTAAGTTGCTGGTTACAGGTGTGGGTTCTGGGATAAATGCAACTGGGGACTGGGGAATAATAATTGGTTCAGGTTCAATGACTGGTGCTGCAATTACAGGTTCTGCAATTTGAACTTTTGGCTCAATTACTGGTAATGGTTGAGGGGGAATAATGGTGGCTGTGGGAGGGACAGGTGCTATTTCTTGGGTGTCAGAAATAAGTTGAGAATATTCTTCTTGAATGAGTTGGAAAAAGTGTTTAGTATATTCTATCTGTTCCCGCAGATATTGTTCATGAATACGGAGGGTTTCACCTTGTTGGGAATGAAACTGAATCATACTCTGCTCTAAGCTTTTCATGATTACTTGCTTAATTTGAGCGGCTTCAGCGGAGGATTTAGCATTAGCAAATAAGGCGTTTTGCTGCTGCATTAGTTGGAAGAAGGTTTTGGCGTATTCTATTTGATGGTTGAGATAGGTGCTGTGAACTTCCAAATTCTCGCTTTGGTGCTGCTGGAACTGGCTCAGAAGTTGTTCTAAGCTGGTGAGAATTTGTTGGCAATTTACAAGTTTATCTGGTGTTTGCATCTTCTCGCTGGATTGGGGCGCGAACAGTTCTGGACTGGATTGTTTTTGAATGGTTGCAGTGGTAGTCATCTGAGGCTGTAACTGGAACTGGGTTTCAATGAGGGGTTGTTTTTTGTGTCCGTTACCGTTGCCGTTATGTTCGTTGGTTGGAGCAATTTTGGCAATTACAGGGGTTTCTATTTCTAAAACTTCTGAACTCCTGAACTCCTGTACGGGCGAACGGCCGTTCGCCCCTACTGAAATCTTGTACCCGTCCTCTAATGCTTCTTTAAAGGCGTTTTTGGTTTTTTCACTGCGGTAGTTAATGCCGTTTAATTTGACGCTGAGGGTCTTTTTGGTAGGAATGGGGAGGAGTACGGGGGTGAGTTGATAGGGGTCAAGGTTGGTGAGACTCATGCCAATGACGCGCAATTGGACGGCGGCTTCACGGAGGGCGCGATCGCTATTTTTCTGAGCGCTGGGATTGAGAGATACGGTAATATGGGGGCGATCGCCTAAAATATCTTTGACTAAGTTACTCAAAACCCGTTTGGGGCCAAATTCCACAAAGCAGTAACCACCAGCTGCATAGATATTTTCAATCTCTTGTTTAAACAGGACGGAACTAGCCAAATGGGTTTCTAGGTTCTTTTGAATGGCTGCTGTGTCCTGGGGATAATGTTTACCAGTGACGTTGCTAAAAACGGGAATTTGGGGACTGTGAAAGGTGATGGACTTGGTAGCAATGGCAAAGGATTTTTGGGCGAAGGCAATTAAGGGAGTATGGAAAGCTGCGGACACGGGTAATAAAACCGCACCATATCCTAATTGTTGAAAGCGATCGCGGATTTTCTGAATTTCTGCCGTTGGCCCGGCTAAAACAATTTGGGTAGGAGAATTGAAGTTAGCAATACTCACCTTGGGAAATTGCTTCAGCACCGGTTCAATTTTGCTGATATCTTCCTTCACCGCTAACATCGTCCCCGCATCATGAATGGCTACCGCCACGCTATCGCTATCGGGATCTTTGGGTGCGGCCATGGCTTGTCCTCTAGCTTTCACCAGGAACAAATAATCAGCCTCGGTTAATACTCCAGCCGCCCACAAAGCGGTTAATTCCCCAAAACTATGGCCAGCAGCGAAATCTGCCTTAAACCCAGCTTGTTGCAAAATTCCATACAACCCAGCACTAAATACCCCAATTGCCGGCTGTGCATATTCGGTTCTTTGTAAAGCTGCAATTTGGGCTTTTTTCTCAGTTTCATCAAAGGTAGAACGGGGGAAAACAACTTCAGAAATAGGTTGTAAATTATCTTGCTTTAACAAGTTGTCCATCTTGCCATACAGCGATCGCAAGCTGGGGAAATTCATCACCGCTTCTCTGCCCATTTCCAAATATTGAGAACCTTGGCCAGAGAATAAAGCCACAACTTTACCACCGACATCTATTCCTCCAGCGCGGTAATAAATACCTTGAGGATGTTCCCAAGCAGTAACTCCCGATTTACTTTTGAGTAAATCAATACTAACTTGCAATAACTTACAAGCTTCGGCTAAATTCTCCGCCACAAACCCAATTCTGGCGGCAGTTTTGGGAATAGCTAAAGATTTACATTCTAGAACTAATTGGGCATAATATCTATCACCATCATTAGCTTGCAAATTATGAAAAGTTGCTTCTAACTTGGCAATTAATTCTGCATGAGTAGCACCAAATAATAACACTTCGCTTGCCCCACCATGTAAACGATAAGAACTTTCTTGTTCTGGTTCGTATTCTTCTAAAACAACGTGGTAATTTGTGCCACCAAAACCAAAGGAACTAACACCCGCACGTCTGGGAGTTTCACCTTCTGCCTTGATCCAAGGTCTAGTTTGAGTATTGAGATAAAAGGAGGAATTTTCAATATTTAATTTGGGATTTGGTTCAGTAATATTGATAGTTGCTGGCAGGATTTTATGATGTAATGCCAGAGCAGTTTTAATTAAACTGGCTGCACCTGCGGCGGCTTTTGTATGACCAATTTGAGATTTTACACTTCCCAAAGCAATATGTTGTTTTTGGGTATCATATTGAGCAAAGTAATCGCTTAAAGATCCAAATTCTGTTGGATCTCCAGCCATTGTTCCCGTACCGTGTGCCTCCATTAAACCCACAGTTGCAGGAGAAAAACCAGCATCATCATAAGCCCGTTCTAAGGCTTTAACTTGTCCTTCTTTCCTGGGGGCATAAATACTCTTATAGCGGCCATCGCTAGAAGTACCAATTCCCTTAATCACTGCATAGATTTTATCCCCATCTCTTTGGGCATCTTCTAAGCGTTTGAGGAGAATCATCCCAATGCCTTCACCTAACATCATCCCATCGGATTTAGCATCAAATGGTTTGACATTATCGCTAGGAGTAACGGCTGGAGTTTTGCTAAAAGAAATGTAGGCCATGATGGTGTTATCGGTGTCAACTCCACCGGTTAACATCATATCGCTACGGTGTTCTACTAATTCACTAATGGCCATTTTTAATGCCCCAAAGGAACTAGCACAAGCTGCATCTACAACGCAGTTTGTTCCCCCAAAATTGAGCCGGTTAGCAATTCTGCCAGCGACTACATTGGCTAACATTCCGGGGAAAGCATTTTCATCCCATTTCACATAGGCAGATTTGATTTTATCAACGATCTTTTTCGTGTCTTCCTCAGATAAACCACTGCTTTTGAGAACTTTTTCCCAAATGGGATATTCTAATCTTGCAGATAGGGGTATTCCCAATTGTTTGGCCATGGCCACACCCAAAATTACCCCAATATTTTCGCGGTTAAATTCACGGGATTCACCATAACCAGCATCTTCCATTGCTTCTTTTGCAACTACTAAACTTAATAGTTGGGAAACATCTGTTACTTCTAAAATGCTGGGAGGTATGCCAAATTCCATGGGGTTAAAATCCACTTCGGGAATAAAACCACCGCGTTTACAATAGGTTTTATCTTCTGGGGTTCTGGGATTAGGATCATAGTAGTCTTCTACACTCCAATGGGTAGAGGGAACATCAGTAATACAGTCAATTTTATTAACAATATTTTGCCAGTATTCCCGGAGGTTTCTTGACTGTGGCATTAAGGATGCCATACCAATAATTGCTATCGGGTTTTTGTGCAGTTTTCTATTAATTTCATTAGTTGACATAGAATTGTCTGACTTCATTTTTTTTTCCTCTATAAATCTAATCAAAGCCTGTTCACAACTATTAATTTGCGATTCTAATTCTGCTAAGGCAGTATTAATTGCCTCTGTATTTTTAGGGGGGCAAGACATAGGAGATAGACTAATCTTGAGTACCGTGAATTGTGCCGTATATTACCTATTAACAGACAGAATAACTATCTGTAGTCAGGCAATTACCGCAGGTAAAGGCTAAATACTTGATTTTGCTATCGCAAAGAATATCTCAACACTACAGAATATATACTGTCTTGTGTTTCCCTCAGTTAAATTTTTGGTTGGGTGTCTTTGACTGTTTTCAAGCAATTTTAGAACCTTATGTTCCTTAATAAAAGTAGAAAATACTCGACTTGTGAATATTGAAAATTTGTCAATTGCATTGTGGTAATAACGTCAGAATTCAGGAGTCAGGAGTATGGCTAACGCCACGCTATGCCTTCAGCACACTACATGAACGCTATCAGAATGAAGGATAAAGAATGAAGAACATTTTTCTTTTATCCTCCCTATTCCCTTTTGCCTCTTATATCAAGTTTTCTGTATCCTGAGTCCTTAGGCAATAACTGGCCAGGGTATGTACTCAAACTGAAGCTGAGGTATTAAGACAGTAGCGTTTTTTATTGTCATCAATGAATAATTTTCGACAAAGCATAACATTCTGTTTCTTGATCAATACCATTGCTATTTTTGACAGTCTAGGATAATCTATTTTAGCTGATTAGCATTAGAAATGCTGCTAAAATCGTTACAGAAATCATCATAGTGAAAAAATACTTAAACAGGGTTTTATCAGAATAGTTTTCCAGCTTGTCACTTAAAAAGAAATCAAAACTTTGGTTGTAGAAAAGATAGGTTTTGTTTCTTTAAGCAATTGTGCTGTAACTAATGACATGAGTTTTAGTATTTTTTCTGTTTATATCCAATCAAATCAACAAGTTATTTTCCATCTACAAATGTTGAATTAATAAAAAGACTAGCACAATTTATGAAAACTGAATAGTTCATTTTTGCTAATTTTGGCAGGAAAATATTTCTTTTTTTATCTGCTGGATGATCAAATATCATTAGTCAAGTATAATTAACCACTCTAATTATCCAGCCAATATCCTGAATAATCACATCTTTAATAGACCTCTTGCTTTGATAATTCCATAGTCTTAGAGAAATTGTTTTCTCTGTAACGAATTAATAAATACACACTAGCAATATTTGAACAAAATTGGTTCTTTTTTGAGCAAACTATCATAATCTGATCTTGATTTTTGATGAATTTATAAGATAACTTACCTTTTACGGACAATTGGTTATTTATAAACTAAACATTAATATTTTCGATGTTGAAGCCTAACTTGTAGATATATCAATTGTGATGGAATATGGACAGTTAGGAGATTTTATAGATAATTTGCTAAAAAAAGTACAGATTTTAAAATTAATTCATGAGTAATCAAATGGTTAATTAAATTCCCTAAAATTAGTTGACAATATCAAATTTATTGGTGATAATTGCAGATAAGTTTATTCATGAGCCTAAGTTATTAGCATCAACCATACTTAGGAATTAAAGATTTTGATTTTCAACATCTGACTATCGTATTTTCTGCTACTTACTGAAAAACAAATTCAAGATAAAATTAGCGATAATGGGAAGTGAAAAAGTAAGTATTCATCTATCAACTACGGTTATTTCTAAAATCTATTGTTGATAAATCTACCAATTTATCAAACATTCTGACTCGGTGATTCGGTAAATTATTACGTCAAAAATAGTTAATTCTTTTGCTGATTTAGGTATTTATCCCAGCTAAAAATGCTGGCAACAATTCATACATAAACTATTAGACATATCTGCTTTCTGAGAGCAACAGAAGATAGGTCTATAAGCATTACGAGTATTTTTCAAACAGATAGGAAAAAAATATGGCAGTAAATAAACAACACCAAGGATTCAATCTAGCTGCTAAAAAATGGCGGATAATTTTGGCAATTTCTCTCACATTAGCCACAGGATTATTATCTTTATACATTTTCCAGAAATTGAAAATAAGTTCTGAAATTGAATCTCCTGCGGTGAGTCCAGTAACTAAATCTCAACCTAGTCCTGTTAAAGTTGCTGTGACTGCATTAGGAAGATTACAACCACAAGATAAAATTACCTATTTATCCGCTCCCAATTCTATTAACGGTGTCCGTGTAGAAAAACTGTTAGTAAAAGAAGGAGATGATGTTCAAAAAGGACAGGTATTGGCTTATTTAGAAAACTATTCTCGTTCTAAAATGGCTATTCAACAAGCATTTGATAAATTGTTAATTGCTAGGGCTAAACTTGCCCAGGTACAAGCCGGAGCAAAATCTGGAGATATCAATGCCCAAAAAGCCACTATTACTCGACTAAATTCTCAATTAAAGGGAGATATTGCGGCTCAAACAGCAACAATTAACCGCATTCGCTCTGAAGTAGAAAATGCTCAAAAAGAGAGCAATCGCTATCAGCAATTATACAAAGATGGTGCTGTTTCTGCTTCTGTTGCTGATAGTAAAAATTTAGCCTTCAAAACTTCACAGCAGCAGTTAAAAGAAACTGAAGCTACTCTCAAACGTACTCAAGACACCCTTGCAGATCAAGTTAAGGAAGGAAAATCAAGACTTAATAGTATTAAAGAAGTCAGAACTGTAGATGTAGAGTTAGCTAAGAGTGAAGTTAAAAGCGCAGATACAGCAGTGCAACAAGCCAAAGCTGACCATGATTTAACTTACATTACTTCTCCTATAGACGGCAAACTTTTACGCATTCATGCTAGAAATGGCGAAGTAATTGCTACTTCTGGTTTTGCAGAAATTGGTAATACCTCAAAAATGCAAGTCCTGGCAGAAGTCTATCAAACCGATATTCAAAATGTGCGAGTTGGACAAAAAGCTATTATTACTAGCACCACATTTCCCGGTAAATTACAAGGAACAGTGCGACAAGTTGGTTGGCAAGTTGATAAACAAAGCATCTTTAGTATTAATCCCAATGCTGACACAGATCGCCGAGTAATTGAAGTCAAAATATCTATTGATAATCCTAGCGATAGTCGCAGGATATCTCGATTAACTAATTTACAGGTTGATGTTGCTATTCAAATTTAGTGATTGGTAATTGGTAATTGGTTATTAGTTATTTTCAACAATTGACAACTAACAACTAACTACCGATAATGAACAACTGAAAAATATATGAATATGAAAATTCCTTTAGGATGGCTACAGCTTGTCCAGCAGAAACTTCGCTTTGTAATTGCTGTGGCCGGAATTGGTTTTATTGTGCTGTTGATGTTTATTCAACTTGGTTTCCAAGATGCACTCTATTCTAGTGCTACAGCAGTACATCAAAGATTGCGCGGAGATTTATTTTTAGTTAGTTCTCAATATAAATCTTTGACAGCAATTCAAAGTTTTTCGCGCACTCGATTATATCAAACTTTAGGGTTTGATGGTGTGGATTCAGTTAGTTCAATTTACTTACAATTTGCTAAACTCAAAAATCCCATTAGTGGTGAAAAATATTCCATTTATGTCATCGGTTTTGATCCTGGAGTATCAGTATTAGATATTCCCGAAGTAGAACAACATTTAGATCAATTAAAAATGGCCGATATCATGCTTTTTGATCGAGATTCGCGCCCCGAATTTGGACCAATCGCCGAATTATTTAATCAGGGCAATACTCAACAACCCATTGAAATTTTCCCCTTTGATGCAGTTAAAGGTTATCGTGTGCGAGTCGGCGGTTTATTTAGTTTAGGTCCTTCCTTTGGTGTAGATGGTAATTTAATTGTTAGTGATTCGACATTTTTGAGAATTAACCCTAATACTCGTCCGGTTGAAAAAATAGATGTGGGAGTAATTAAACTCAAACCTGGTACTAATATTAAACAGGTTTTAGCTAACCTAAAAGCCAATCTCCCCAAGGATGTACAAATATTCGCCCGTGAAGAATTTGTAGCCTTTGAAAAACAATATTGGTCAGTCAGAACCCCCATTGGTTTTATTCTCAATTTAATGTTAACAATGGCTTCTGTTGTTGGTGTGGTCATTGTTTACCAGATTTTGTATAGCAATATTGCCACTCAATTTATTGCCTATGCTACTTTAAAAGCTATTGGTTATGCTAACGGGTATTTGTTAAATGTGGTTTTTCAACAAGCCTTAATTTTAGCCATATTAGGTTATATTCCTGGCTTTATTATTTCTATTGGCTTATATGATTTTGCTATGAAAGCCACAAAATTACCTATCATAATGACCAATAATAACGCCTTACTTGTTCTTGTATCTACAGTCTTAATTTGTATTACATCAGGAGCATTAGCTATTAATAAACTCCGTTCTGCTGACCCGGCTGATATTTTCTAAGGATTTGTTGCATAACAAATTTATTAAATTCTGACCAAAATTCTGGAAAATAACACCAACTAAAGATAGAAGTTTCATCTTATTAATCACAGTAAAATTCTCTTGCTGTTTGTAGTTACGCTATCCCAAAAAACACCTATCACTATCCTCACATGAACTTACAAAACAAAACTCTACTAATTACTGCCATTGATGAATTTATTGGTTTACGTGCGGCTGAATTGGCCATAGCTCAAGGTATTAAAGTTAAAGGTATCCAAAGTCCTGGAAACAAGGATAAAACAGCACAAAATTTAGGTGTAGAAATTATTGAAGGCAATATTATCGATGCTAAATTTTGTGCTAAGACTTGTCAGGGAGTAGATGTAGTTTTACATAATGCTCAAATTGCCGAAGAAGCTGGAGATATTAAACATTTTCGCCAAATTAATGTAGATGGAACAATTAATATATCTCAAGCAGCTAAACAAGCAGGAATTAAAACATTTGTTCATCTTTCCACTGTATTAGTATATGGGTTTGATTACCCTGAAAACGTTACAGAATCCGGTGTACTTTCTGATGAAAATAACGCCTATTGTCAAACCAAAATTGAAGCGGAAGTAGAGGTTTTAAAACTTAATTCATCTGAGTTCGGCGTAATTGTAATTCGGGCTGGAGATGTCTATGGACCGGGAAGTATTCCTTGGATAGTCCGACCAATTCACATGATGAGACAAAAGTTATTTGCCTATGCTAATGATGGTCAAGGTGTAATGAATCATCTCTATGTAGATAACTTAATTGATGCTATCTTTTTAGCTATTGAAAAATCAGCTTATGGGGAGATTTTCAATATTACAGATGGGAAAGAAACTTCCTGGAAAGAGTATTTTATTCATCTAGCCTCACTAGAAGGTTTACCAGCACCTATGTCTTTACCAAAAGAGGAAATGAAATTATTTTTACGGGTGCGTCTTCAGGGGCAAAAACTATTTCGGAAAAAGGCTGATATTCTCCCCGAATCAGTTGATTTTATGAGTCGTCCCTATGCTTATTCCATTGCCAAAGCTAAAAATCTTTTGAATTATCAAGCGAAAGTAGATTTAGCTGAGGGAATGCGTCGCACTAATGAATGGTTGCAAAAAACTGATATTCAAAGATTGATGAAGTAAGAAAAAAAGAGTAACTTTTGATGATAGGGAAATATAAACTCATGCTCAAAATTGTTAATTTATTGATGGCTACTTTGCTAACTATGAGCTTTACAGAAGTAGCTTATGCTGAATCAACAGCAAATTTAACTGTAGTAGTGAATGGCATTACTAGCAAAAGTGGTGAAATTTGTATGCGGGTTTATAACTCGGAAAAAGGATTTCCCATGAGTGATAAAAGTGAAGTACAAAGTGGCTGTACTAAGATTACAGGTAATTCTGTGAAGCGTGTATTTTCTGGGTTAAAACCTGGTAATTATGCGGTGGCTGTAGTTGATGATCAAAATGGTGATCGCAAACTAAATAAAGATTTTTTCGGCATTCCTCAAGAGGGTTTTGGTATTTCCAGAAATCCCATTGTTTCCATGACCACTGGTACACCTCAGTTCAAAAATGCTAGTTTTAAACTTAATAAAAATACTAGCATTAATATTTTCATGAAGTATTCTCTTGATCCTTAATTAACCCGGAAGTAGGGGTAATTCATGAATTACCCCTAGGAAATAATCAGATTTTTGATTACTTCATGGGTAAGTCCTAAATTTGTTTCTCCTGCCTTCTGCCTCCTTCCTTCTGAATTCTGTCCTAGACTATAGAGATCATGCCAGATTTAATGATATTTCTATCTAAGTCTTTGTTGGGTTGGCTGGTAATTCAAAGTTGTTTAACGTTAATATTTTTATGGTATTTACGTTCATACAAACTTAATTTATTATCAGATGAACAGTTACCTAAAACGGCAGTAATTCTTTGCTTACGCGGTGCTGATCCATTTTTGTCTAATTGTTTGCGATCGCTCTTACAACAAAACTACCCCGAATATGATGTAAAATTAGTCATTGATAGTCAAGAAGATCCAGCTTTTAAAATTGCCACAGAAACTATCAATCAACTAGGTATAACTAACTGCAAAATTAGTATATTAAGAGGAATTCGTCATAATTGTAGCCTCAAATGTAGTTCTCTCATCCAAGCTATTTCTGATTTAGATCATAGTTATCCAGTCATAGCTTTAATAGATGGTGATATCGTACCTCATGCTAATTGGTTACGAGAATTAGTTACTCCTTTGATTGATCAAAAAGTTGGACTCACAACCGGAAACCGTTGGTATGTTCCCACAGGTAATTATTGGGGTTCATTAGTTCGTTATTGCGGTAATGTTTCCTCTGTAGTCCAGATGTTTCTGTTTCAAGTTCCCTGGGGTGGAAGTTTAGCAATTAAAACAGAAGTATTACACCGCATCCACCTTTTAGATAAGTGGGGAGAAGTTTTCACCGATGATATGTTTCTACACCAACTCATCAAAGAGCAAAAGTTACAAATCAAATTTGTCCCTTCTTTATTAATGCTAAATCGGGAAGAAAGTAGTTTATCTAACTTTCGAGAATCCTTAAAACGTTTAATAATTGGTTCTAAACTTTATCATCCTCGTTGGTTAGCAATTGTCAGTGAAGCATTTTCTAGTATCCTTATCCCTAATATAGTCATTATCATCATTTTTCAGTTAATGATTGAAGCTCAATGGTATGCTGCATCTTTACTATTTCTCTCCTATTTATCTTATACCCTTGGCTTATTACTATTAATGCTATTGATGGAATTAGGTATACATCAAGTGCTGCATAATCAAGGTGAGAAAATACCTAATTTATCCCCTGCAACTATCCTCAAAATGTTAATCACTATTCCCTTAACTCAATGGGTTTATGGGTTAATTATGTTCTCTTCTTTGTGGATATCAACAGTTACCTGGCGTGGTCTTATTTACCGCATCCAAGGACGGCAAAATATTCATTTACTAGAATACCGTCCTTACCAATGGTTAGATCAACCAATTGATCCGAAATCTTCTCTGTAGAACTTCTAATAAATCTTTCATACCCAGATACCCGACTTCTTTCATTTATTGTGTCCATAAATGATTAATTGATATTAGAAGTCGGGGATATTATCCAGGACATCATTAATTTAATCTGTCAAAATTATCCCCTCAAAATCATGAAAAATAAACCACTTCGTATCGCCTTATTTACAGGATTATATGCTCCGTTCTTAACGGGAGTTTCTGTAGCTGTTCATCAACGGGTTCATTGGTTATTAAAACAAGGACATGAAGTTTTTCTAGTTCATCCAGAAATTAATCATAAATATCCTCCCCAAGTGGGTAATCGTCCTATGGCGGGAATAGAAGAACTAGAACCTTTTATCAATTTTTCTTCTTATTCATTTCCTACACAACCACTGATATTTTATAAGTCTTTACCCCAACCATTAAGTTATCGTTATTGGAGTGATACAAAATTATTAAATCACTTCCAACCTGATATCATTGTTGTGGAAGAAGCCGCACAAATGCGCGGATTATATTCTGGTTTTTTACAAGGTTATGGGCGTTCTGTTGGTGTGCAATATGCTAAAAAAACAAAAACACCCATTATTTCTATTTTCCATACAGATATTATTGCCTATATTCAGTATTACTTCGGTAATATGGCTTTCAATTTGGTGCGCCCCTTCCTCCCAATTTTAGTTAAACAATTTAGTGAAACCTACGATTTAAGTTTATTCTCCTCCCGTGAACAATTAGCTAAATATCAAAAATTAAAATGTCAACGTAGTGAATATCTACCCTATCAAGGAATTGATTGCGAAAAATTTCACCCTCGCAATATTTGTTATGATCCAATTCCTAATGATAAACGCCCAACTATTTTATTTGTAGGACGTATTACTCCCGAAAAAAATGTTAATCAACTTTTAGATATTTATCCCCTAATTGCGGCTAAAATTCCCGATGTTCATTTAGTAATTGTTGGTAGTGGTCCCCTAGATGCAGAAATTCGTCGCCGCGCTCAAAATTTTCCTAATGGTGTGACTATTTGGGGTGAATCTCATGGTAAGGAACTTTTGGGTTGGTTTGCTAGGGCAGATGTATTTGTTAACCCCTCAATTACTGAAAATTTCTGCACTACAACTAATGAAGCTTTAGCTTCTGGAACTCCAGTAGTTGCTGTTGTCGCCCCTTCAACTGCTGAACAGGTAATTTCTGGCTTTAATGGTTTTCTGGCTGCACCTAATAACCCTCAAGATTTTGCCCAAAAGGTAATTACAATTCTCGAAAATCCTGACCTCAAAAATGAATTAACTGTACAAGCACGTCCTTCAATTCTTGAATTTGATTGGTCTACTTGTACCGAAAAGTTTGAGAAGAAACTTTATGAATTAGTTAACAAAAATCAGGCAATTAATATCAATTCTATGTGAGTGCCAAATAAATTTGGTAGAGATGTTCCGCCGGAACGTCTCTACAACGACAAATAAAGCACTGTAGAAACAGAGTAGTAAGATATACAGGCATATCAGAATAAGCCCCCATTCCTTTCCAAGCAGTGGGAGTTTGCATCTATTCTCAATCAAAATAGTGGGTTATTAACCCACTCTACAAAACTACACATTTAACGGCTTGTTTGTGACAACTGGCGTGTGACTATCATTATTTACAATTGGTACAGGTGGAATAGTTTCCTTACCAGTAATTAATCTTGCCCCACGATTGCGGGTAAAATAACTCCATACCCACTGAATCATAACTACTAACTTATTATCAAATTCAATGAGGAAGTAGATATGAATAAATAACCAAACAAACCACGCAAAGAAACCTCTAAGTTTAATAAAACCTAAATCAACAACTGCGGCGTGTTGCCCAATCATTGCTAAACTACCTCTATCCACATAGTTAAATTGGGGCAGGGTTTCACCTTTGAGGCGTTTTTGAATCAGTTTGGCGACATATTCCCCTTCTTGCATGGCGACTGGTGCAACACCTGGTAAGGGTTTATCATTTTGATGGGCAAAATTTGCTAAGTCACCAACTACGAAAATGTTGGGATATCCTTGAATACTTAGGTCTGGTTCAACGATAACACGACCAGCGCGATCGCTCTCTACTCCTGTTCTTTGTGTCAAAACTTGTCCCATGGGGGATGCTTTCACACCCGCCGCCCACAATACTGTTTTTGCAGGAATTTCTTTAACTTCATCACCTTGTTTAATTGTAACAATATCATTTTCAATGTGTGTTACTAGTGTCTTAGTCTGCACATCTACACCTAAAGCCTTTAAAGATGATTCTGCGGTGTGGGATAATTCCGGTGCAAAGGGAGGAAGTACACGATCTAAACCTTCTAACAATAAAACTCTGGTTTCTGCGGTGTCAATGTTGCGGAAATCTTCTTTCAGGGTTTTGGTTGCCAATTCAGCGATCGCTCCCGCCAATTCTACCCCAGTTGGACCACCACCCACAATTACAAAAGTTAACAAAGCTTGGCGTTTAACCGGATCTGTTTCTTTTTCAGCAGCTTCAAAAGCTAGAAAAATCCGCCGCCGCATCTCAATAGCATCTTCCACCGTCTTCAAACCGGGTGCAAATTCTTCCCAGTTATCCTTACCAAAATAGGAATGCTTCGCCCCTGTAGCCACAATTAAAGTGTCATAGGGAACGGTTTCTTCACCCACAATAACATTTTGAGTATCGGTATCAATATCATTCACCTCACCCAACAGCACCTTTGTATTCTTGCTCTTGCTGAGGACAGCACGCAAGGGTGAGGAAATATCCGCGGGGGATAACGCACCTGTGGCTACTTGGTATAGCAGAGGTTGAAACAAATGAAAATTACGTTTATCAATGAGAGTAATTTGCACATTTGCCTTAGCTAGAGACTTAGCAGCATATAGTCCCCCAAAACCTCCGCCAATAATGACGACTTGATGGACTGTTGTGTTGTCAGCTTGGTCAGCCATAGAAAATATTTCCTTACATTACAGATCATGTAACTATTCTTAACAATTTTGTATCAAAATTGTCACAATTATTTCTGTTTATTGTGAACTTCTTAAAAAAAGATTAAAGTAGGGGATTATAGCAGAAGGCGCGAGGCAATAGGCAATAGTAAAAATATTCTCCCCTGCACCCCTACTCCCCTACCGCTCTTTCAACCATTAACGGTTGTTGATATAGGGGAACTGTAAACGTAACGGTTGAACCTAGTCCTTCACCAAGACTATAAAAATGGACTTCGCCACCCATAGCTTCTATCAGCTTTTGTGATATGGTTAGTCCTAAACCTATACCACCATAGTGACGAGTTCGAGAACCATCAACCTGAGAAAATAATTGAAAGAGTTTATCTTGTTTATCTAAGGAAACGCCAATACCCGTATCAGCGACACGAACTTTAACTATGCCAGGGTGCTTTTTGGCGACCGCATTTTTCACAATTAAATCTGCACTAATGACAATACCACCCTCATGGGTAAATTTAATAGCATTACCTACTAAATTCAGCATGACTTGTAATAATCTCTTATAGTTACCTTGAACAATGATGTCGTCAGAGATGGGAGGCATTTCCATCTGAAAACTGAGATTTTTCATTTCCGCTGGGGTGCGGGTAAGGCTATCAACATCATCAAATAGTTCTTTAAGATTGACTGGTGAACAGTCTAACTCCATTTTACCGGCTTCAATTTTAGCAATATCCAAAATGTCATTGAGAATATTTAACAGATGTAAAGATAATTCATGGGCTTCGGAAATAAACTCATTTTGTTCTTCGGGATCATCTGTCATCCCTTCTAAAATCAGCTTCAGGAAACCGATCATCCCATTGAGAGGAGTACGAATTTCATGGGAAACGTTGGCCAGAAATTCACTTTTTAACCGGGAGACTTCTTCGGCTGTTTGGCGAGATTCTTCTAATTCTTTATATAACGTAGCATGAGCGATCGCTGTTCCTAATTGATCTGCTACTTCTTTAGCTAATTCTAATTCTGCTTGTGTTAATGGATAGCACTCATTAATGAAAGTAAGAGCCACCAAACCATTAGCTTTATCTTTATAACAAGTAGCTACTACCAAAACTTTGCACTGAGAAGATTGATCATCGCAAGTCATTGGTATTACTACTGGTTCTAGAGTAGTTAATGCCTTAGCAAAAGCTGGCTCAGAAGATATATCTATTTCTGAGCCGAGTATAGAATTTACTCCTGTTTCATGATACTCAGCAATAACGCGAACTTTGACTTTGGTACTAGATGGTTGATAAGGGCAAATAATACAGCGTTCTAGTTTAAGGGTTTTGCCCAAATTATCAACTGTTTGCTGCCAAATAATATCTAAATCTAGTGTCCGGCGGATATTTTTGGTAATTCTGTTTAATAACTTTTGGTGGCGCTGCAACCGCAAAGCTAAGTCCAGGGGAGTCGGTGGTTGAATTGTCTGATTCAAGGCTTGGGAGTTAATTTGTGATGGTAAAACCCTACCCATGACTAAAACTGCCGTTGTCGGCTGACCAAATTGGGGCAGAATTGGCGTAATTGTCAATTCCAACTCTAATAATTCAATATTTGGGCATTTAAACCAACAGGTTATCCTTTCAGGAATAGAACTGCTCAAAACCCGGTGTAAATGTTCTAGATAAACAACTTTATCTACTGGACCAAAGCTATCATTCTCATTGAGGACATCAACTATCCTCTGTGTCTCGCACCCTAAGTATTCGCTATGTTGCCAATAAAAGGTGAGATAGCGTCCACACCCATCTTGGGTATATAATAACTCCACTCCTAAATTTGGAGATGAGCTATCGGTACTTAGGGTGATAGCTTCGAGATTTTGAGGAATTAAATTCGGCAATTGGGTATTGGCAGTAATAGTCATTAATCGAGTTGGATAGACAAAGGGCTTTCCACCGTGCTTATACTAAAGCTACCTAAATTGTGGCATAAACTTTTACATCTTTGACATTTTTTTATTGTGGATTTTGGATTTTTGTAGGATTGGTGGCATTAAAGTTTACATTTCTTATTATTATTGGATATTTTTGAAGTCGCTGGATTTTGGATTTACGATTTTGGATTTGGGATTAAGAATTTTTCCGTCCTCAAGGATGTACGGTGTACACAGAAGTTTGGGGGATTTAGGGAGCTAAATAAGCACAAAACGAAGACAGATAGGACTTGTGTGTACACCGTAGCCTCAAGGATGGGGACTATACCAAATTTTTTTAATCTAAAATCTAAAATCTAAAATTCCCCGTAGTTTCAATCGTTCCATTCACCACGAGGGGGTACAGGTGTACGGACAGGTGTGCGTGTTAATTCGTCATCTCTGTTAAAATCACCCCGTAACCATTGACGAATAGCTACCTCAATCACTTTACTGGGGTCATTTGTGAGATGTTGAATCTGCTCTATTAATTCTGAATCGAGATGGAGCGCAATTTCGGTTTTGTCAGCGCGTTGATTATTTGCATTATTAGGCTGTTTTTGCATATTCATGGGATTAAATTCTCTGAAATTCGTTTATCGAAAGCGGTGTCAAGAAATAATGATATTTCTAATTTTACTGATCTTTCTTCCACTTTCCTGACTCAGGCGACTGAAAAAACTTTTGTCTTGTGCCTCCTGCCTGTTTTTGCTTTATTACCTCAGAAAGCATTAAAATACATTAAGTAAATAGGTTTCACTTTTGGTTTGCTTGAGGGCAAAGATGGTATATGACTGACGTTCCCGCAGATCGCATTCGCAATTTTTGTATTATTGCTCACATTGACCACGGAAAATCTACTCTCGCGGATCGCTTACTACAGGCTACTGGAACTGTAGAAGACCGGCAAATGAAAGAGCAGTTCCTCGATAACATGGATTTGGAACGGGAGCGCGGCATTACAATTAAGCTGCAAGCTGCCCGGATGAATTATACTGCTAAAGATGGTCAGCAGTATGTTCTCAATTTAATTGATACTCCCGGTCACGTAGACTTTTCCTATGAAGTATCCCGTTCCCTAGTTGCTTGTGAAGGGGCGTTATTGGTTGTGGATGCGTCCCAAGGTGTAGAGGCGCAAACCCTAGCCAATGTCTATTTAGCCCTAGAGAATAATCTAGAAATTATCCCTGTTTTAAATAAAATTGATTTACCAGGAGCAGAACCAGAGCGAGTAATTGGTGAAATTGAAGAAATTATTGGTTTAGATTGTAGTGGGGCAATTTTAGCTTCTGCGAAAGAAGGAATTGGTATTCCTGAAATTTTAGAAACCATTGTTGAAAGAGTACCACCACCTGCGGATACTGTAAATGAAAGTCTGCGAGCGTTGATTTTTGATAGTTACTATGATAGTTACCGGGGTGTAATTGTTTATTTCCGGGTGATGGATGGAACTGTGAAAAAGGGCGATCGCATCTACTTAATGGCATCCGGTAAAGAATATGTCATTGATGAATTAGGCGTACTTTCTCCTACCCAAAAACAAGTTGAAGAACTTCATGCCGGCGAAGTAGGTTATTTTGCCGCAGCCATTAAAGCCGTAGCTGATGCCAGGGTAGGAGACACCATTACCCTATGCAAAAATAAAGCGACCGAACCTTTACCTGGTTACGCTGAAGCCAATCCCATGGTATTTTGTGGGATGTTTCCCATAGATGCAGATCAATTTGAAGATTTGCGGGAAGCTTTAGAAAAACTAGAACTCAATGATGCGGCGTTACAGTATGAACCAGAAACTTCTAGCGCCATGGGTTTTGGTTTCCGTTGCGGGTTTTTGGGACTGCTACACATGGAAATTGTGCAGGAGCGCTTAGAACGGGAGTATAATCTAGATTTAATCATTACCGCACCCTCAGTAGTTTATAAAGTCGTCACCAACAAAGGTGAAGAACTCTACATTGATAATCCTAGCCGCTTACCTAACCCCAATGAACGGGAGAGAATTGAAGAACCCTATGTACAAGTAGAAATGATCACTCCCGAAACCTATGTCGGTTCTTTAATGGAGTTATCACAAAACCGTCGGGGTATCTTCAAGGATATGAAGTATCTCACCCAAGGCCGGACTACACTCACTTACGAGTTACCCCTGGCGGAAGTTGTCACTGACTTTTTTGATCAAATGAAGTCCCGTTCTCGCGGTTACGCTAGTATGGAATATCATCTGATTGGCTACCGGGAAAATCCCTTGGTCAAATTGGATATTATGATTAATGGTGATCCTGTGGATTCCTTAGCTATGATTGTCCACAGAGACAAAGCCTATAATGTGGGCAGATCAATGGCGGAAAAACTCAAAGAACTCATTCCCCGTCATCAATTCAAAGTACCCATTCAAGCATCTATTGGTGCTAAGGTTATCGCTAGTGAACATATCCCGGCCATGCGGAAAGATGTACTAGCGAAATGCTACGGTGGTGACATCAGCCGGAAAAAGAAACTTTTGCAAAAGCAAGCTAAAGGTAAGAAGCGCATGAAGGCTGTAGGTACGGTGGATGTACCCCAGGAAGCTTTTATGGCTGTATTGCGGTTAGATCAAAGTTAGTTTTCAGGTTTTTGGATTTATCAAGACTCGTCTGTATATGAATTATAATTACAGGCGAGTTTATTTTGATAGTAAATAAGTACCTGAGGAAAATTATAGGACTTAGGAATAACGAACCGCAGAGGACGCAGAGAACACAGAGGAATAAGAGTTTGAGAGTTTTTTTTTGCGTAGGTTCTAATCTGTAAAATTCAAAATTCACAGTTTTTTATTAAAAGTTAACCCAGTTTCCCCCATATCAATGATGATTGTATCACCAGAAACAAAGGTGTTTTCTAGTAATTTGGTGGCTAGGGGATTTTCGACTTCTCGCTGAATTGACCTTTTTAATGGACGTGCCCCGTAAACTGGGTCATATCCAGCTTCTACAAGATGATCACAAGCTGCTTGGGATATCTCAAAGGAGATTTTTTGCTCTTTGAGGAGATTTTCCACCCGTTTGAGTTGAATCCGAATAATATAACCCATTTCTGCACGACTAAGAGCGTGGAATAGGATCAGATCATCTACACGGTTGAGGAATTCCGGGCGGAAGTGCGATCGCAAGCTTTCCATGACTTTATTACGCATCATATCATACTTGCTATCATCACCGGAAACATCCAAAATATGCTCACTGCCGATGTTGCTAGTCATGACTATGACAGTGTTACGGAAATCTACAGCCCGCCCTTGGGAATCAGTAACTCTACCATCATCGAGGACTTGTAGTAGGATATTAAATACATCGGGGTGGGCTTTTTCCACTTCATCTAGCAACACCACTGAATAGGGATGTCGGCGAATTGCTTCGGAAAGTTGTCCCCCTTCTTCATAACCAACATATCCCGGAGGCGCACCGACTAGGCGAGAAACGGAGTGTTTTTCCATGTACTCGGACATATCTAAACGCACTAAAGCGTTATCAGAATCAAAGAGAAACTGAGCTAAGGCGCGGGCGAGTTCGGTTTTACCCACGCCAGTTGGTCCCATAAACAAAAATGAACCTATCGGTCGAGAGGGGTCTTTCATGCCAGCGCGGGCGCGACGAATCGCCGCAGAAACGGCGGAAACTGCTTCTTCTTGACCAATTACCTTTTCATGTAAATGACTTTCTAATTTAAGTAATTTTTGTCGTTCAGATTCTAAAAGCCTATTTACGGGAATTCCTGTCCATTTAGCGACAATTTCGGCAATATCGGCTTCTGTGACTTGTTCACGCAGCAAAGTCGAACCCAGGGTTTGAATTTCTAACAGTTTCGCTTCTTTAATCTCTCTTTCTCGTTGCACTCCCTCTAATTTACCATATTTGAGTTGAGCGGCTTTATTCAAATCATAGTCACGCTCTGCTTGTTCAATTTGTAGTCTAAGATTATCTTCTTCTTTCTTTAACTCGCTAATGGCTTCTAATAAATGTTTTTCGCCTTGCCATTGTTCGTTGAAGATATGCTGTTTTTCGGTTAAAGTGGCAATTTCCGCCTCAATGCGTTCTAATCGTTCCCTAGTTTGGAAAATAGTTTGTTCTTCTCCGGATAATGAGAGTTTTTCCATTTCTAGCTGCATTAACCGTCTGTCAATGGTTTCTAATTCTGCGGGTTTGGAAGTGATTTCCATTTTTAATTTTGCTGCGGCTTCGTCTACCAAGTCAATGGCTTTATCTGGTAGAAACCGATCAGCAATATAACGCGCTGACAAGGTTGCTGCAGCGACTAAAGCAGAATCGGAAATTTTGACGTTATGATGTACTTCATAACGCTCTTTTAAACCTCTTAAAATGGAAATTGTATTTTCTACTGTTGGTTGATCTACATAAACCTGTTGAAAACGTCTTTCTAATGCCGCGTCTTTTTCGATGAATTTACGATATTCATCTAAAGTGGTTGCACCAATACAGCGTAATTCACCACGAGCTAACATGGGTTTAAGTAAGTTACCCGCATCCATTGATCCTTGTTGATTAGAACCAGCACCGACAACGGTATGGAGTTCATCAATAAATAGGACTACTTGCCCATTTGACTCAGTAACTTCATGGAGAACGTTTTTTAAACGGTCTTCAAACTCACCTCTGTATTTTGCACCGGCAATTAAGCTACCGATATCTAAAGAGATGAGTTGGCGGTTTTTCAGAGATTCGGGAACGTCACCATTGAGCATTCTTTGGGCTAATGCTTCAGCGATCGCTGTTTTGCCAACTCCCGGCTCACCAATTAATACAGGGTTATTTTTGCTACGTCTGGATAATACCTGAATTACCCGGCGAATTTCATCATCCCTACCAATAACCGGATCTAATTTTCCTGCTTTTGCCTGTTCTGTTAGATCTCGTCCAAATCTTTTTAAAGCTTCATAAGGTACATCCGCTTCAGTTTTTGCTGATGCTTTGACGGTGGGAGTATTGCGAACAGATTTAACTCCCATTTCCAACTGAACAACATCTATATTAAAACTTTTAAACAATTTTCTACCAATCCGGTCATCATCAGCCAAAGCTAGAATAAGATGACCTTCGGAGATTTCCCCCTCTCTCATTTTGGATCTAATTTCATCGGCTTTATCTAAAAACTTTTCTAAATTACGTCCTAAGTAAAGTTGATCACTTTTAGCTACCCTGGGTTGACGCTGAGTAAAAGCCTCTAACTGTTGTTGAAACCGCACCGTATCCACCTCAGCGCGAGTCAAAATAGCCGTAGATAAGGCAGTAGGTTCTTCTAAAAGAGCAATAATTAAATGTTCAACTTCTAACTGTTGTTGTTTATAAGCACGAGCAACTTCTTGTGATTTTGCTACTGCTTCCCAGGCTGTATCAGTAAATTTATCAGGATCTGTAGGCTGCATTTGTAAAATTTTAGATTTTAGACTTGTGATTTAAGTTTAGGAGGGAAATGGGTAATGGGTAAAGAAGTTCTTGATCTTCCTACCCTCTACCTTAAATTATTCTGGAGTTTTTAACTGAATCAACTCAACTTTATAACCATCTGGATCATCAACAAAAGCAATGATAGTTGAACCATGTTTCATTGGACCTGGTTCTCGAACTACTTTACCACCCAGTTGTTTAATGGTTTCACAGGTGGTGTAAATATCATGCACACCCAAAGCAATATGACCGTAGGCATTACCTAAATCATACTTTTCTACACTCCAGTTATGGGTTAGTTCCAAAACTGTGTGATCACTTTCTTCTCCATAACCGACAAAAGCCAGGGTAAACTCTCCTCCAGGATAGTCTTTCTGCCGGAGTAGCTTCATTCCTAGCACATCACAGTAAAATTTCAAAGACTCTTGTAGGTTGCCTACTCGCAGCATGGTGTGTAGTAATCGCATAGTAACCGTTGTTAAACTTTGCCTTTATTTCTTCAATATTTTATATCTGATCAGCAATTTTTCCATAAATCATGTTTGATTTTGCCTTGAGTGGATTAATTGCCGATAATTATATATTAACTAATTATAGCGAGAGCTTATAATCAAATTAGTTTTAATTCTCAGATGGAGGAAATAACCATGCTTTCATCGCCTTTAGTGTTGCAAATGCCATCATCAATGACCGATGAGCAATTTTTTGAATTTTGTCAATTAAACCGGGATTTACGAATTGAGAGAAATAAATTTGGAGATATATCAATCATGTCACCCACAGGTTCAGAGACAGGAAATAGGGAAGGTAGAATTATCCAACAAGTAATGAATTGGTCAGATGAAGATGGTACAGGAATAGCATTTTCTTCCAGTGCAGGATTTACAAAGCTAAAAACTGAGATATTTATTGTATAGGATGTATATGAGTAAAGATTACAAGGGTTGGGAAATGCTAAACCCTTATCTGAAATTGGAGGGAAATCACTATTCTTTATACAACAATTTATGAATGAGCAAATTTTAGTCTCTTATGTTACATTTTTACCTATTGAAAATTATGAGAGATGAGAAAAGTTAACTAAATTTTTATCTGTACTTAATATTAGCTTTATTTTCGATGTGTTAAGCTGACCGAAGTTATCAAAACTCAGCATCGAATATTTTTGGATATTTAGAGAGAAAAAGTTTTCAGGGATTTTGACAAAATCATATTTACATTTTTAGCATACTACCTTAATTCGTTTCGTATTCGACATATCAAAATCATCCTTTTAATCTATTGAGGTTAATTAATTTATGGTTGCTAGTCTTAGACAAACAGTTCGGGGAATAGTTTTCACAAATCGTCACTTAGCAAGACTTTATTATGTTTTGAGTTTTTCTCGTCCAGTTTTACCGCAATGGGTTGGTGCTGATTATTACCGGGAAAAATCATCTTGGGAATTGCAATTAGATCGTTGTCCATGTGATCTTGAACTTGTGGAATATTTGCAAAAATATAATATTCAAGATCAAACTATATTCCATTTTGGTACAGGTGCCCATCATCTTCTAGGATTAGAAAATCAGAAATTTTCTCACCCTAATGAAATTATTGGAATTACTGCTTCTGTTCCCGAACATCAAGAATATGTGCGATTATCTTTGAAAGATCGTTTATTGGCTAAATATTACAAAGTTCTGTGTACAGATATCTTCACTCTGACAGATCGTTCTCTACCGATGTTGGATGTAATTTCTTTGTTTCATTTAGGTGAATTTTATATGCCTGAAGAAGCCCCTTTTGTGCATCATAATGAAGAATCTCTGGTGATGATGTTTCTAAGTAAATTGAATCCAGGGGGCAAAATTCTCTTTTATACAAAATCAATTGGTTGGGGTAAGACTGAACCGATGATTGCAGAATTTGTCAAACAGGGAAAAATTCACCAAATTGAAACCTACAAGAACTTACTGGTATATGCCAAAGGTAGTTAAACTAATGGTATAATCCTTCTGTGATAAAATACAACTGGGGGTGAGAAAACCTCACTCCTAGATATTTTTGAGTTGACTAATTGTTTCTAACACAAGATAACCAATAGACTATGATCACTTCAGAAACATTTAATTCAGTACCAGTGACGGTTTTAACAGGGTATTTAGGTGCAGGTAAAACTACTTTATTGAATCATATTCTTACCTACGAACACGGTAAAAAAGTTGCTGTTATTGTCAATGAATTTGGGGAGGTTGGTATTGATAATCAATTAGTAATTGATGCCGATGAAGAAATATTTGAAATGAATAATGGCTGCATTTGTTGTACGGTGAGAGGTGATTTAATTCGCATCATTGGCAACTTAATGAAACGCCGTGATAAATTTGATCATTTAGTGATTGAAACCACGGGTTTAGCCGATCCTGCGCCTGTGATTCAAACATTTTTTATGGATGAAGATTTGCAAAGTCAATTGTCATTAGATGCAGTGGTGACAGTTGTTGACTCTAAACATATTTGGCAACATTGGGAAGCAGATGAGGCACAGGAACAAATTGCTTTTGCTGATGTAATTTTATTGAATAAAACTGATTTAGTTACACCAGAAATTTTAGATGAATTAGAAACTCGCATTCGGTCAATGAATGCTATGGCTAAAATTTACCGCACCCATAACTCTGAATTAGCAATGTCAGCTTTATTAGGTGTGAAAGCATTTGATTTAGATCATGCTTTAGAAATTGATCCTAATTTTTTAGGAGAAGATGCCCATGAACATGATGAAACTGTGTATTCTGTCGCTATAGTTGCAGAAGGTTCTATAAATGGTGAAAAATTAAATGTCTGGATGACAGAATTACTCAGTACCCAAGGCACAGATATTTTTAGAATGAAGGGAATTTTAAATATTGCTGGTACAGATGAGCGTTTTGTTTTTCAAGGTGTTCACATGATATTTGATGGTAAACCTGATAGACCTTGGAAACTAAATGAAACTCGCAAAAATGAACTGGTATTTATCGGCAGAAATTTAGATGAAGCCCAATTGAGGGCAGATTTTTTTGCTTGTATGAATTAGAAGAAAGGCGATTATAAATCAATAGTCCATACAGGTATTTCTGGTATAGTAATGATTTCTAATTCCCCTCATATATGCTAAAAATACAGTAAGGATTCAGGTGAGGTGATAAGATCCCCGACTTCTAAGATAGATTTATCCTTTCCGAATACAATCAATCAAAGAAGTCGGGGATCTGGAAACAAGTGCTATAGCTGAATACTTACAAAATACAATTTCAGAATTATGAACTTAACAGATAGTGCATTTACAAAAGATTATTCAACTAGACTTAATGATTATGTTACCGCTTTAGCTTGGTCTAATCAAGGAGAAATATTGGCAGCGAGTTCTGGCGCGGGAGAAGTTGTTTTATGGGAAAATGGTGAATTAAAGATTTTACAATCTCCTATAGATAAAGCGGTAAATTGTCTCGCGTTTTCCCGTGATGGTAAATATTTAGCGATGAGTGGACAAGATGGAACAGTAAAAATTTGGTGCGAAAATGAATTAATGACCACTTTAGAAAATGCGCCAATTTGGGTTGATCAATTAGGATGGAGTTATAGTAATAATCAATTAGCTTTTAGTTTAGGTAAATATGTCCAAATTTGGGATGCAGATAGATCCGAAGTTGTAGCTACTCTAAATTTTCAAGATTCTTCAATTTTGGGAATTGACTGGCGCAAAGATGGTAAATATTTAGCAATTAATGGTTATAAAGGTGTAAAAATTTGGTCTACTCAAGATTGGGATGATGAACCATTTATACTTTCTATGCCTACTGTGAGTACAGCAATGGCCTGGTCTCCAGATGGTGAATATTTAGCCTCTGGAAATATGGATCGGACTTTGACTGTTTTACAATGGGAAAATCCTGATCCTTGGGTAATGCGGGGCTTTCCAGGGAAAATTCGTCAATTAGCTTGGTCAGACGTGAAAACCGCCACAGGTGCGCCTATTTTGGCTGCTGCCAGCGTTGATGGTATAGTTTTATGGGAAAAATCCGCAGATGAATCTGTGGGTTGGGAGGCGGAAGTATTAAGTAATCATCTGGATATAATTAAAGCGATCGCTTTTGCACGACAAAGTTTTAATCTCGCTTCTGCTGGTGCTGATGGTTGGTTATGTTTATGGGATGAAAACAAGGAAGTATCACAAATTTTTAGCGATACAACCGCAGGCTTTTCTACTCTATCTTGGCATCCCCAAGGACAATTATTAGCCGCAGGTGGTGAACAAGGAGAATTAATAATTTGGTCAACTTCTAGAAAAACTTAAAAATTCAGATTCGAGGATTTCTATTATATAGTAGGGGTAATTCATGAATTACCCCTAGGAGAAAATGGGGAGGTTGAGTAGAGATGTTATCTATAATCCTGGCTTTGAATATCCCGTAATCTTGCCGCATCACGCATACCATAATCAGGACGAGTAAAGCGATTTAGCTGCATTTCAAAAAATTCCCGATTTGCTTGTAAATGCTTGGGATTTGGGTCATCTAAAGGATATAAAAGGGCAGTTCTCAAAGCTTGAATTACCGCAGATGTCACATTATACATGGAACGTTGGAAAGTAATCCCCAATTGGATTAACATATCCTCTTCTCCTCGACAATATTGTTGATAATAATCAACTAAATATTGAGGTAGAAAATGCAACATATCTTGCATTAATAACGTGGGAGGAATACCTGCTGTACCGACGGGAAAGACATCAGCGTAAAGAATGCCATAGTGGAAGTCTTTTTGATCTTCGGGAACTTGTCCTGCTTGGGCATTATATGATTTTGTGCCTCTAAATGGTGCTGTGCGATAAAAAACAGCTTCTACATAGGGTAATGCGGCTTCATATAACCAGGTAAAACCTTTAGATTTGGGGATGATTTCATAACATTCACCATCAACATAAATATGATGATAAATGGGACGACCGGCAATTGCAAATATGCCATTGACCAGGAAATTCATGGCATCAGGTACACCTTTGAAACCACCTTCATCATAAATATCAGACATTTCAAAAAATACAGGTGCCATGACTTCCCAAAAAAGTCCTAAATTAGAATAATAGGACATCATGCGGCACTGTTCCAAGAACATATCAGGAAACAGTTTATAAAGTGCCAACATGAGGGGATTTTTGCGAAAATAAGCTTTAATTGCTTTGTCAGCATTAGCCTTATATTCTTCTGAATCTAAATAGGCATCAAATTGGTTAACTGGTGCATACATTTTACGATGCCATAACATAGCTTGCATACAAGCTTCCGCAAATTCCATGTTAATTCTGTCATGGAATAAATGATGGAAAATCTTTGGCATTTTGATAGTTTCACCTTTCTCCATAAATGCCAGAAGTTCTGGGTGTGCAGTGGCTATACCTCGCCAAATTCTTAAATCAGCATCATCACCTGCATAGTGATTATGTAAGTCTAAATATTCTTGGGGTAAGAAATATTTAAAAGCTGGTAAAGGGTCTAAAAATACTCTTTCGGCAATGTACAGTAAATCGCGCCAGTAGAAATCCATCGGTACAGCATAAGCTTTATAAATCCCGATAATTTGCATCAAGTTTTCCGGTGTATCTGGCAACATTGAACCGCCAGCTTCTAAGCGATAAATAATTTCTGCAAATTCGTGTTTTGAAGGTGGGATTTTTGTATTTGGTTTAGCTGGAGTTTGTACCATAATATTTTTGTTTTGGGTTTATTTGTTGGCTTTCCCAGTTGGAGACTGGGAATGAGATAACTACTTCAAGGCAATTACGGTTTTTTCTGGAGTAGGAATTGCCGCCACCATGGCGGTAGTTGTGGTTTCACTCCAACGTACTAACCAAACTGGTTGTACTCCCAAAAAGATGATTAAGAATGCCAAAATTAAGGCAGGTACTTTTTCATTCCATAATACTCTAGGATAGTAGGCTAGGTTATTTTGCAGTTTGCCAAAACAGGTACGATTAAGAAGAATGACAAAATAAACTGCGGTTAAACCAGATGCAACTACACATAAAAGTGTAGGAATGGGGAAGGTAGAAAAACTACCTTGAAAGGAAATAAATTCGGCAATGAAACCTGTTAAACCAGGGATACCTGCGCTGGCCATACCACCTAAAACCAGCAAAGCACTAATTAATGGTAAACCGCGAATGGGACTCATTAAACCATTCAGTTTGTCTAATTCTCTTGTTCCGACTTTGGTTTCAACAACACCAACTAAATGGAAGAGAATGGCGAGAATAATTCCATGACTAAACATTTGGGCGACTGCACCAACTAATGCTAAGGGTGTGGCTGCTGCTGCTGCTAGTAACATATAGCCCATGTGGCCGATAGAACTATATGCTACCATGCGTTTAATGTCTTTTTGAGCGATCGCTACCACTGCCCCATAAATCGCGCTAATTGCCCCCCAAATTGCTAAGGTTGGGGCGATAATATGCCATGTTTGGGGAAACATTCCCAAGCCAAATCGTAATAATCCATAAGTTCCCAGTTTTGCTAATATTCCACCTAGTAAAATAGCGATAGGTGCGGAAGCTTCAACGTAAGCATCTGGTAGCCAAGTATGGAAGGGAATTAAGGGAATTTTGATGCCAAAACCTAAAACTATTCCTGCTAATAATACTAATTGCAGCCCGGCAGAAATGTTTTGTGTAGCCACAGCATCAAAGGCAAAACTGCGAGAACCAGTTAACCACACCATGCCTAAAAATGTAGCTAAAATTAAAGCCCCAGAAATTGCTGTATAAATCAGGAATTTCATGCCCGCATAGGCACGTTTTTCTCCTCCCCAAATGGAAATTAGTAAATAAAAGGGGATTAATTCTAATTCGTAGAACAGGAAAAACAGGAGTAAGTTTTCTGATAAGAAAGCACCGGCAACGCCACCACAAACCAATAAAATCAGGGAATAGAATAAACGGGGACGTTCTGTATCTTTGCTGCTGCTATAAATAGCAATCCAAGTAAGGAAGCTATTTAATATCAACATTAATATTGATAGTCCATCAACTCCTAGTTGATAACTCAAACCTAATGTTTCATTCCAAGGTAGATATTCGGTAAATTGCATCCCTGGCTTGCTGATATCAAATTTCAGGAGAATGAAAATATTCCACAGTAAAACTAAACCTGTAATGATTAAAGATGCTAACCGAATACGATGGGCAGGAATATTTTTTGATGGATAAAAGCCGATGATTATAGCTGCTATAATGGGCAACCAAATTAAAACACTCAACATATTTATTAATTGGTGATTGGTAATTGGTGATTGGTAATTGGTGATTGATTTACAGTCAGGATTCAGGGAACAGTGAAGATAAAAGACAAATGTTCTTTATCCTTCATTCTGATAGCACAGCGTGGCGTTAACCATACTCCTTAACTCCTGACTCGGTGACTCCTGCAAATGGTATTTAAAAGATAAAATCTATGACTTGAATTCCCCAGAAAGGCCATGTCACCCATGCACCTAAACAACCAACTCCTAATAGGACTGTCAAGGCATAAAATTGAGTTTGTCCATTGTTGCTATATTTCAAGCCTTCACCACCTAAAAGGGAGAATAACCCGACAAAATTGACAATCCCATCTACTACAAATCTGTCCAGCATATCAGCCAATTTAGACAGTTGGGCAACGCCGAAAATAATGGTGATTTTGTAAAGTTTAGGGGTGTAAAAGTCGTAAGCAAATAGATTTTGTAAACCTTGCCAGGGTAAACGAATTGGTTTAGGAATGTTGCCTAAATAGATGATGCTGCTAATACTGCAACCGAAGATGCTTGACCAAATTAATAGGAGAGCGACATCTTTATTTAATGTTGCCCAATCGGGAAGTAATGATAAACTTTGCAACACTAAAGGCAGGTGTAAGACAAAGCCGCATAAAATCATCATTGGTAAGACCATTAACCAAATAGCTTCGGGAGAACGTTCACTCATTTGTTTGGGTTTGCCACCAAAAATTAAGCCAAATTCTCTAGTTAAACTAAATGTAGTTAAGGTATTAACAAAAATTACTATTCCTACTAAAGTTGGATGTGTTTCCCATAAGCCATCGGCTAATTTGAACAAAGCCCAAAAACTCCCTAAAGGGGGAAAACCAATTAAACCCAATGTACCGATAATAAATGCTAAACCAGATATGGGACGACGTGACCACAGCCCACCGAGTTGGGTAACATCTTGAGTAACACTATTCCAAACTATTCCCCCGGTACTCATGACTAATAATGCAGCGGCGAGGGCATGGGTGAGAACTAATAATAATGCGGCTTCGTTTTGTTGTGTGCCTACAGCAATAAAGATTAAGCCCATGTAAACACTGACAGAATAGGATAAGCAGCGTTTAATGTCAATTTGAGCGATCGCAATTAATGAGCCACCAATGGCTGTTAATGCACCAATAGCGACTATCGCGGAAGATGCTACGGGGGATAAACTAAACACTGGCTGTAATTTAATCAACACCCATGCACCACTGGCAACTACTACAGAACTCCGCAAAATTGTACTGGGAATAGGACCCTCCATCGCTTCATCTAACCACAGATGCAAGGGAAACTGAGCGCATTTACCCATTGGACCGGCAATTAACCCGAAACATACTAAGGTGATAATTGTGGGGTCAACCTTGGCGGTGGCTGCCCATTCGGCTAATTCTGTATAATTCCAAGTTCCTGAAAGTGTCCAAAGTCCTAAGACACCCATTAATAAAAACAAGTCTCCTACCCGTTTGGTTAAAAAAGCGTCTCGCGCCCCAGTCACTACCAAAGGCTGACTAAACCACAAACCTACTAATAAGTAAGTTCCCAAGGTGAGGATTTCCAGAATTACGTAAGTGAAAAACAAATTGTTACACAAAACTAAAGCGCAAAGACCAGCTTCAAATAATCCCAATAAGGAAAAGAAGCGTCCCCAACCCCAGTCCATTTCCATGTAACCAATAGCATATATCTGCGCCAGCAAGTTCAAGCCGGTAATAATAATGATTGCCCCGACGCTGATCGAAGAAATTTCTATATTAATGGTCAGGTCTAAACCTGCTGTAGATAGCCAACGTATAAATACTTCTTGAACTGGATAATTCCAAGTAGCGGGGAAAGCTAAGACAGCATGGAAAAAGGAGAACAAGGTCATTACTGCATTGACATATCCTGCTGGTCTAGGCCCGGTTTTGCGAATGATTCCCGGCGACCAAGGTATGGCTAAAAGCCCACCAATTAAAGCATAAACTGGAGTTAGCCAAACAGTGTCTAGAAAATACTGAGCCATTCAATTACCTCTATAGTTTGCATCAAAAATTAAGGAAAACACAACAACTAGCGTTGATCCCCATCAATCTAGGTATGATGGACAATGGCAATTTATCTTTGTTTAATATTCTTAAAATTAGCTTACCGTTATCTGTGCCAAAAAGGAATTATTTAATTAGATAGATTCACGATATTTTCTCTAACTTATTCTTATATTTCGATAGATTAGATTATTAAATAGTAACTATTGATTATAGCCTATGTATTGTATTTGTGTTTCTACAATACCTATGATCAAGGGGTGGAATTTTCCACCCCATCAACTTCACACTTTAGGAATTATGTCAAGGTGCAAATGAGGGAAATTATGCACATTAGATATATCCGAAAATTAAATATGCGTAACCTGAAACCCTTGGTAGGGACAATTTATGAATTGTCCCTACATCTTTTTCCCAGAGGTCTATTTAATGATCACGGGTGGGTTGAGTTGACTAATGGGTGCTGGTTGCATATCCCGGTAATCAATAATTTGGACAATAATTAGATAGGCGATCGCTAATAGAATAGAAATTGCACCTGTAATAATTGCTACTATCTGAGAACGGTTCATGGGTATTTCCTAAGAATGTTATATAGAGGCTTGTATATCTAGTTTGCCAGAATATATCAAAAGCTGATACTATAACTGCAACGATAGAATATAGCAGCCAATAAATATGTTTAATTTCAAAACGATAGCGAAGCACTCAGTGGGAATCGTCCAACTACAAAAGATTATTTTTACAGTATTCCTCACTTTGAGCATTAGTTTAATAGCTCCTGCCACTTCTTGGGCTGCTAATTTGGGAGTTGAGTCAGGTCATCTTAGTCCTTGTCCATCTTCTCCTAATTGCGTTGTTAGTCAAAATGGCGATACTCGACACGCTATTTCACCAATTACCTATCATGTAGAACGAGATAAAGCTAAAGAAATAGTATTAAAAGTTCTCACTGTTGTTCCCCGCACAGAAGTGATTGAACAAACAGATAATTATATCCATGCTATTTCTAAAAGCCGCATCTTTAAATTTGTTGATGATGTGGAGTTCTATTTTCCTAAAAATGAGTCAGTTATTCATATTCGTTCCTCATCTCGTGTAGGAGATTCGGATTTTGGTGTTAACCGCACTCGTTTAGAACAAATTCGTTTAGCTTTACGGGATTTAGATATTTAGCTATTTTTTGGACGTTTTAAGGGGATAGAATTAATAGGCCCGAGAATTTGATTTAAACCCTGTAATTGTTCCGCCGTACCCATACAAATTAGGGTATCTCCTGACATTAAAATAGTATCACCTGTTGGGCCACCAATGAGAGTACCATCAAGGCGGCGAATAGCTAGAACTAATGCACCAGATTGCGATCGCAATTTGGCTTTTTGTAAAGTTTGACCCACAAAAGGACACCTAGCTGGATCTAGTAAAAATTCTTCCATATATAATTGGCGGTCTGCACCAGAGAGAATCCCATCCACAAAGTCTAAAATCTGCGGTCTGAGGGCTGCTGCTGCCATGCGTTTTCCCCCTGTAATATATGGTGAAATTACGGCATCCGCGCCACCGCGTTGTAATTTTTGCAATGATTCTTCTGTACTGGCACGAGCGATCGCTCTAATTTGTGGATTCAGAGTTTTTGCGGAGAGAACAGTGTATAAATTTTCTGCATCCGAAGGCAAAGCGGCGACAATACAAACTGCTCGGTCAACACCAACCTTAAACAAGGTATCATCTAATGTTGCGTCACCTTGAAAAACAGTGTAACCAATTTCTTGGGCTTTTTGTACTGATTCAACTTCTGAATCAATAATTACAAAAGTAACACCTTCAGAATGAAATTCCTTAGCAATTTGTCGCCCAGTACGGCTAAATCCACAAATAATATAATGTCCTGATAATGATTCCATTAAACGCCTTTGTTGTCGCAGTCGAATTCCTTCGAGAAAATAGCCTTCAATTACTGCGGCTGTAAATCTATTCACAATATAACCAATATTCACCACACCCATCAAAATTAAGGCAATGGTAAACAACCGCCCCCGACTTCCTAATGGATGAGTTTCTCCATAACCGACAGTGGCCAAAGTAATCACAGTCATGTAAGCCGCATCTTCCCATGACCAGCCTTCAACCAAACAATACCATAAAGTCCCAATTAAAAAAATAAAACCTAGAGCCAGCGCCCCAGCCATTAACTCTTTTTGAATACGTTGATATTTTTGCTCAAGGTTAGAATACACAGGTAATTAAAAATTAAAAATTAAAAAATTTCTCCTTCATCTTAACTCAATTTACTGGATGAAAGAGTGGGATCTGGGTATGGGTAACAAGATCCCCGACTTCTTTGATTAATTGTATCCATAAATTATTAATTGATCTGAGAAGTCGGGGATCTGGATCTGGGTATGGGTAACAAGATCCCCGACTTCTTTGATTAATTGTATCCATAAATTATTAATTGATCTGAGAAGTCGGGGATCTGGGTATGTAATTATATGTATTTTAGCAATAATTCTTTACTTAGGCGATTATTGAGAATCAAATAATTAAGATAATATAGGAATAATATTTGATTTATGAAAAGATACATAGGGTGCGTCAGACTGCACAAATTCTATCAATAACCAGATTTGTAATATCTGACGTGGTTGGTGAGTTTGCCGAACCAGACCCTACAATACTGACTGCTTGGATTTACCATTACTCAAAACTATTATCTATTATGTCTAGGTTATTAATTACCCAATACCAAACAGAAGTACAAAAAATCATTCAATTTGGTGGTTCACGGAAAGAAACATCTATTCGTGTTGCTTTCCAAAACCTGTTAAATGAATATTGCAAACCCCGTGATTTTTTACTCATTCCTGAATTAGATTATAAATTACCAAATGGTAAAGTCGTTTATCCCGATGGTACTGTTAAAGATGCTTTGCGGTTAGATTGGGGTTACTGGGAAAGTAAGGATCAATATGATAATTTAGATCAAGAAATTGAGAAGAAGTTAAATAAAGGTTATCCCGATAGTAATATTTTATTTGAAGATTCCCAAAACGCCGTTTTAATTCAAGGTGGAACGGAAACTATGCGCGTATCCATGCAAGATGCGGACGCGCTAGATGGTATTATTAATAACTTTATTAATTTTGTCCGTCCTGAAGTGCGGGACTTTCGAGAAGCGATAGAAATTTTTAAACAAGACATCCCCATTATATTAAATTCTCTCAGAGATTTGATAAATTGTCAAGAGGAAAATAACACATCTTTTCAAACAGCAAGAAATAAGTTTTGGGAAATTTGTAAAGAGTCTATTAACCCGGAAATCACAACTTTTGATATTCGGGAAATGATGATTCAGCATATTTTAACTGAGGATATTTTTATTAATATTTTCAGTGAGTCGCAGTTTCATCAAGAAAATAATGTTGCGAGGGAGTTACAAGGGGTAATTTCCACATTTTTTACAGGAAGTTTAAAGCGGAATACTTTGGGGAGTATTGAAAGATATTATGCAGTCATTAAAAGAACTGCGGCCAATATTGTTAACCATCAAGAAAAACAGAAATTTTTAAAAGCTTTATATGAGAATTTTTATAAAGCATATAATCCCAAAGCTGCGGATAGATTAGGAATTGTGTATACTCCTAATGAGATTGTCAGGTTTATGATTGAAAGTACAGATTTTTTAGTACATAAACATTTTGGTAAGTTGTTAGCGGATAAGGATGTAGAAATTTTAGATCCTGCGACGGGTACGGGAACTTTTATTACTGAGTTAATTGATTATTTACCTCCCCATAGTTTACAGCATAAATATAAAAATGAGATTCATTGTAATGAGGTGGCGATTTTACCTTATTATATTGCGAATCTGAATATTGAATATACTTATAAACAGAAGATGGGGGTTTATGAGGAGTTTGAAAATATTTGTTTTGTGGATACTTTGGATAATACCTTGTTTGAAGGTAAGCAAATGGATTTGTTTGCGATGAGTGTAGAGAATACTGCAAGAATTAAAAGACAGAATGATCGGACTATTTCGGTTATTATTGGGAATCCTCCTTATAATGCAAATCAACAGAATGAAAATGATAATAACAAAAATCGTCCTTATCCAGCAATTGATAAATTAATTAAGGAAAGTTATGTAAAATATAGCACTGCTCAGAAAACAAAAGCCTATGATATGTATGTCCGTTTCTATAGATGGGCAACAGATAGAGTAAAAAATGGTATTATATGTTTTATTACTAATTCTTCTTTTTTAGACAGTCGAGCATTTGATGGTTTTAGAAAATCTATTCAAAATGATTTTAATTTTGCTTATTTTATTGATTTAGGTGGTAATGTTAGATCAATCTCTGGAAGAGATGGTATATTTATTGGAGAAAAGCATACTATTTTTGGAAGAAGTGCTATGACTGGTATAGTGATAACCTTCTTGATTAAAGATAGTCATTCTCAAGGATGCAAAATATTTTATTCTCATCCATTTCATATTCATGAATTACGAGAAAATAAGTTGCAATATTTAGCAGTAACTCAATTTCAAAAAATTGAATTTAAACATATTAACCCTGATAAAAATAATAACTGGATAAATCTAGCTGATACTGATTTTAATACTTTACTAGCATTAGCTAATAAAGAAACTAAGAGTAATAAAGATGAAAGTGCATTATTTAAATTATTCTCTTTAGGAATTTCCACAAATAGAGATGAATGGGTGATAGATTCTAATTTAGAAAATCTGAAATTAAAGATGTTATATTTTAGTGATTTTTATAATAAATACAAGCATCCCAAAGACAAAGAATTTGATTCTGCTATTAAGTGGTCACGAAATTTAAAGCGTAAGTATTTGCAATCAAAGAAAGAAAAATTTGATGAAGATAGAATTCAGTTGATCTCTTATCGTCCATTTTGCAAATTTTTTATATATAAATCTAATTTGTTTTTGGATGAAAGTGGTTCAGCAGATGAGTTTTATGGAAAACAGCATTTTAAACACAAAAACTTAACTATTTGTTTAACAATACATGAACAAGTTCCTTTTGTTGTTCAAGCAACGGATTATTTATTTGATGCTGGTTTAGGTTCAAGAGCTACTCAAGGATTACCATTATATCGGTACGACAAAGAAGGAAAACGCATTGATAACATAACCGACTGGGGACTAAAACAAATTCAAACCCATTACCAAGATGAAACAATTACCAAAATAGACATCTTTCATTATACCTACGCAGTCCTACATAACCCAGCTTATCGCACCAAATACGAACTCAATCTAAAACGGGAATTTCCCCGCTTACCCTATTATGAAAACTTCCAAAAATGGGTTAACTGGGGAAAACAACTCATGGAACTTCATATCAGTTATGAAACTGTTACCCCTTATAATTTAACTCGTGTGGATATTCCTTTAAAAGACATCCCTTCGACTTCGCTCAGGGACCGTGAGAAAGACACCTCTTCGACTTCGGTCACCTCTTCGACTTCGGTCACCTCTTCGACTTCGGTCACCCCTTCGACTTCGGTCACCTCTTCGACTTCGCTCACCCCTTCGACTTCGCTCAGGGAACGTCAGAAAACTATTAAAGTTAAATTGAAAGCAGATAAAAATAAAGGTGTCATTATTTTAGATGATGTCACCACATTAACCGGAGTACCTGATATAGCTTGGGAATATATGCTAGGAAATAGGAGTGCATTAGAATGGATATTAGATCAATATAAAGAAAAGAAACCAAAAGATCCCACCATTGCGGAAAAATTCAACAGCTATCGTTTTGCAGATTATAAAGAACAGGTAATAGAATTATTAATGAGAGTTTGTACAGTGAGTGTAGAAACAATGAATATAATTAAAGAAATGTCAGAATCAGGATAACCAGGATTAAAAGATGTACAGGATGTGGTTTATCTGTGTGTTTGCAGTTGTAAAATATAACCACCTTCATCATCTTCTTCCACTAGAAAAATAATTTCTTTGATGTTATTTTCTTGCATGATGTGTAATGTTCAATCATGAAACTTTAGGTTATGATTATAATATCATCATTACTGGTATTTTTTCTCTGTGTTCTCTGTGTCCTCTGCGGTTCGATAAAAAAAGAACTTATCAGAATCAGGATAACCAGGATTAAAGGATGTAGAGGATTTTAGATCCCCGACTTCTGAAACAAATTAGTAATTTATAAAAGAGATTGAAAAAAGAAGTCGGGGATCTTGTTTATAAGGGAAATGCCGAAAACCCTTCCATCAAAAGATTTACTTGCTATTTGTATATAGCTATTGTATAATAGTTATAGGTTGTAAATAAAAAACCGATGATAGTTCTAGAGTATAAAGTTAAGGGCAAACAACATCAATACAACGCCATAGACGATGCAATTCGTACTACCCAGTTCGTTCGTAATAAGGCGATTAGGTTTTGGATGG
>JACCDP010022820.1_pt1 | contig 57083 bp, 61 predicted proteins | sample 7445841 | NCBI WGS metagenome assembly JACCDP01 (sample SAMN15323441, study PRJNA562643) | freshwater metagenome | isolation source: river surface water | place: USA:Blue River Watershed | collected 2017-08-17 | reverse complement strand
AACTCTGATGGTTTTAGAACTTGTGCCATATTTTAATTTAGTTATCAATACCTATTTTTTGCATAAACGAACTGATTCCTTCATCGAGCATTTTATTGTTAATTTCTTTACTACATTGCAAAACATGATTGATAATTTCAAAAGGACATTTTGAATAATCATTACAAGGACCACAATTCCAATTAGGATCATTGTTTTTTGTTTTTTGAACAACAATAGTGTTATTATAATATCTGCTTATTAACTCTCCATTTGTGTAATTAAATATACCTAAAACTGGTTTTTGATATCCACCAGCACAATGTAATGTTCCTGTATCAGTAGAAATCAATCCATCAACAAAACTTAATATTGCCATTGTTTCTAAATAATTAGCTCCTCTACAATATGGAATTTCAGAAAAATTTATAATTGGAATATGATTTAGTATAAAAATAAAAACATCATCTCTTTTGAATTTTTTCAAAATATATGAAATCATTTCGTCGGGTAAATTTCTTATTTGAACTGCACTTTTAGGAGTTAAAGCAATAATTTTTTTATTTTCATTCCATCCAAGTTTTTTCCAATTGTCATAAATTTTTGACTTATAATTTTCAAAATCAGGTAAATGCATATTGTGATATGCTAATTTTATACCAATAGATTCTGCCCATATATCTGATCTATGTTTATCACATTTTTGTCTTAAAGATGATTCATATGCGCTACATGTATGTGTAATATCGTAAACTGATATATAATCATCAAAATTAATTTGATTACAATCTTCTAATTTGTCTATAAATTGATGATTTGAAGCAACTTGATGAAATATTGGAGGTAATGCGAAAGTAATTTCAAATTCTGGACAATTCTTTTTAATATCTTCAAAAATCATTCTTGCTACAAGAATGTCTCCAAATCCGCCACATTTACGAGATACGCAGATTTTATTCTTCGCAGAATTATATTTTTTTATTCCGATAAAAGATTCTTTAGGTTTTAAATTGTATACTCTCACAAACTATTTTAGTAATAAAAAAATTTCGCCCGAACATGTCGGGCGAAATTTATTATTTAGTTACAATTAAAGTTAGCTATTGCAGACGCTTTGAACGCTATAGAGAACTTCAACAGTAGCTGGGCCGACGAAACCAGTACCAACAGGTTGGAAAGCAAGCTGGGTGATTGAAATGTCGCCAGCGTTGAATACCTGAGTGGTGCCACCACCAAGTTGCATGATAGCGGAAGAGCTACCATTAATCTTGACAAGAAGGTCGCCAGTAGAAGAGTTACCGCTATTGGTCATCTGAACGAAGGTGGCGTAAGAACCAGTATCGCCAGCAATGTCAATAACATTATCAGCGAAGACTTCATCAGCGTGAACAGTAACGCTGGTAACAACTGGGTAGTTGTTTTCAGAAGCGATGTCGCTGTAGACGCTACCATCGTCAGACACAACTTCAATGAAAGCAGCATCAGAAGAAACAGCAGGAACTGCAAATCTCTTCCAATAATTGCAATCTGTGAAAGTAGTTCCGTCAACGACTTCACGAATCTTGCCGTTAGGACCAGCAACATACATGGTGCGCTGGACAGAAGTTGAAAACTCAAGGCCGGTAGCTGGATTGATATCCAAATTGCCTTGATCTCCCTGATTTAGTTTTACTCTGAATACACTCATTTTAATCTCCTATAATAGATATTAGCTAATAATCTACTGTATATATTATCATAGATTCAATTTTTTTTGCAGAGGGAACATTTTTTCAAACAAACTAATTCCCTCATTATTAGTTATGTACAATGTTGGTAAATTTTTATTGGCTGCATAGAAAATTTGCCAACAATTACCTCCAATTACGAATTTTCCCCTAGTATTTGTCTTGTAATCAGCAGGATCAAGAACAATAGAATGGCCAAAAATTCTCTTGATTTTTGATAAATCAATATCATTCATAGGTCTAGAAGAAACTGTTCCTTTAGAAAAAACAATAGTTTCGTTACCAATTCCATTTATTTTTTCCTTACGAACTTGTAATGAAATATCGTTGTCTACACAATATCTTTCTACCGGAGATATCTTTAATTCTGTTTTTAGTTCTTCACAACGACCAAACAATTTTCTATTGTTTTCTAATTCGGCAATATCAAAAAAATCTTCACCTAAATTAAAAAAATCTAACAATTCTTTTCTTACAGCGAATTTGAATTCTATTTCTGGATATTTTAATTTAAAATTATTTTTTAATAAATCTAATTGTAAAACATGTTCATAAATATTTGTGTTAGTATACAAACAATACTTGTTCATAATTTTTGATAAATCACGCAAAGGTTTTGCCATATGATACCTCTTAATGAAGATGAAGATTTGCCAAATGAATCTGAATTGGAAAAATCTATTATTAATTTGAGCGAAAGTATAGGGAAAAATGATATTGTTAGTCAAATTTTTTTAGAAGAATTACTGGCAATCATATTGCCGAAAAACAATGTAAAAAAATCTTGAATTTTTCTTGCTTCGATATGGATTTTTCCATAATGTGGTGTAGTCCAGTTTGCCAACCGCATGTGTCTTAAAGACACAGAATGGAGTCTACAATGAATAGGATTGTGTTCGGTGTTTTTTCTGTTGCCTTCTTAGCTCTTTTTGGATTTGCTTTTTGGCAAAATATTGAATTGCAAAGAATCAAATTTTTGAAATCCTGTTCGGATGAAAGAAGCAGGATTAATAATGATCAGCTTAACGAAAACATTATGCTGATGGTGAACGATCTTCGTTACCAAACAATTGAATCAGCAAAAAATCAAGGTAAGATTGAAGGCATCATTGCTGCCGTAAACAATATGAAACTTGATGAGAAAAACGAATATAGCCAAGTTTGGCACTCTGGTTATTATGCTGGAACCAGTACCAATGAACAAGCTATCGCCTCTGCTTATGAGGACGGTTACCACAAGGCTACTGAAGACGGTCATTGCACCGCTAAAAACGCACCTATGACCACAGAAAATATTATTCCCGCTGCTAACAAAAAAGACATTAAGCCAACTAACAAGCCTAATGAAGAAGTAAAGAAAAATATAGAACCAGCAAAACAAGAAAAGAAGTAAAATAATAATCAAACATAAAGCTAGCTTGTCATTGACAGGCTAGCTTTTTTTTATGTCTCTTATATCTATATAAAACTTGCCTTTACGACAATTTACAAGAGCTTGATGATCAATAATATTCTCAACAAAACCACCTTCATGACTAAAACATTTTGCTGTAATCAAAGGATTTCCTCTGACCACATCAACTACTTCGCAGAATTTTTTAATAGTAATTTTTGGATATACTTCTGAGCCAATTAAATCTTGCGAACTTTCTTGATTTTGTTGATTTAACCAACTGCGGAAATTCCTAATAAATTTATTATTATTCATCAAAAAACCTTAATATACTTTCCTCTTTGACATATTTAGCATATGACAATAAATTTTCTATACCACAATAAGAAATTTTTGAATATGGTTTGTTTAACTTATACCAAAACAACATGCTATCAATAATGTTGGCACTCATGAGTTGTTGTGGATACACATGAGCTTTGCCCATTTGAATAGTTGTTGGTCGTTCTTCTTTGTAAGCATCAACAGGATATGCCAAACAGATTTTATCAGCATTCATAAAATGTGCTAAATTAATTGCTGCTCCAATTGCATTCCTATATTCATCTACATAATTAGAACTATTGTGGCTAATTGGACTTTCATAATATTGATCTGGTGTTGTATTATAAATCAAAACATTATTTTGATATCTTGATATAAATTTATGATTTGCTCTTGTACTTGCAAGCATGGTTGGAAAATACATTTCTGGATAGTAAACCATGCAATTATCAAATGGATTTGTAAAAACATAATAGTTTGGCAGACGATTATTTTTCCAAAATCTTAGACTACCATGTACAGATATTATTTTAACATCTTCTGGGATATTATCAATCCAATAATTATTTGGATTATATCCCCATCCATCTGAAATAATAAGAACTTTTTTATTTACTATGTTTTCAGAAAAATAATCTATAAATGAAGATTTTTGATTATTATGTTCATTCTGCAATAATATTTCTATTTCATGTTTTCCGTAAAGTTGATTTATATCTTTAGCAACACAATTTTTTTTACAAAAATTTCTAATCCATATTCCATCTTTATTCAAAAGATATTCATTATTATTTTTATGTTGTTTTATAAGAATGTCTTGATATTTGTTTTCACCAAGTTTCACTCTTGTTGTTTTCATTATTTGCATATTATTCACTTAGCGGTGAATTTATTTTTTCACTCTTTGGAATTTTGTCAAATACCAATTTTTGTTTAATTTCATCAAGCTTCTTAATGTTATCTCCAATTTCTATTTTCTTTTCTTCTTTAGGAATTGTAATTTTAACTGATTTACTAAAATTAATATCTGGATTCATTGCCACACTCATGTTAATTGGTGTGAATGTAACATTTTCATCTTTTGGAATTTCAATATTGCTTATTTGTCCAGATTGTTCGTTTCTTGGATTAGTCTTTACAATTTCTTGAGATGCCGGTTTAGCTGTAACAACTATGTTATGGCCAATATGGTCATCAATAATTGCAATATTATTACCTTTAATAATGCTCATAATTTGATCATGTGGATTTGATAGAACACTTATATTTCTATTCTTCAAACTTTGATCAACCATATTCATATGAAATTCAATTTCATTCGGATAATTTGTTCTTAATGCTAAAACATTGAATCCACCGGGATTGTTTGGAGTAGGACCATAACATGGCATACTTTGTATAGTTCCATCAGGACCAGCAGGAATTAAAGGACTGTCACAAGTACATCCAAATTCTCCGTTCGGGCAAGATGTGTTTGGCACCCAAAATCCACTACTACTTATCCATGAACAGTCTCCATAACATGATGTGGGAGAAGTTGGTGTTGGCGTTGGCGTTGGTGTAGGTGTTGGCGATGATGGCGAACTTGGTGAAGCAGGAGATGCAGGAGATGATGGTGAATACGGGGATATAGGTGTTGGTGTTGGAGAAACGGGAGTTGGAGTAGGAGTAGGAGTAGGTGTAATAGGAGTAGGAGTTGGCGTTGGAGTTGGCGTTGGGGTTGGCGTTGGGGTTGGCGTTGGGGTTGGTGTAGGAGTTGGGGTTGGGGTTGGTGTTGGGGTTGGTGTAGGAGTTGGTGTAGGAGTTGGAGTTGGAGTTGGAGTTGGGGTTGGTGTTGGGGTTGGTGTTGGGGTTGGTGTTGGGGTTGGTGTTGGGGTTGGTGTTGGGGTTGGTGTTGGAGTTGGAGTTGGAGTGACTGGTGTAAATGGATGCTGATTAGGATTACATGGATTTTCTGGATTGCTTGGGTTGTTTGGGTTGTTTGGGTTATTGGGATTACATGGATTTTGAGGTCCAACAGGATTTTGTGGATTATTTGGATTTTGCGGGTTATTAGGATTCGTTGGATTTGTTGGGTTATTTGGGTTAGTTGGGCTGTTAGGACTGCTTGGATTGTTTGGATTTGACGGATTTTGTGGATTATTTGGATTGTTTGGGTTTGATGGGTTTTGAGGATTGTTTGGATTAGTTGGATTGTTTGGATTTGTCGGATTCGTTGGATTATTTGGGTTTGATGGATTGCCGGGATTGCTTGGGTTATTTGGGTTATTTGGGTTTGTTGGATTATTTGGATTTGATGGATTGCCGGGATTGCTTGGATTGTTAGGATTAGTTGGGTTATTTGGATTAGTTGGATTGTTTGGATTATTTGGGTTTGATGGATTGCCGGGATTGCTTGGATTGTTAGGATTAGTTGGGTTATTAGGATTAGTTGGGTTATTAGGATTATTTGGATTATTAGGATTACCCGGATTTGACGGGTTGTTTGGGTTTGATGGATTTTGAGGATTGTTAGGATTGTTAGGATTGTTTGGGTTGTTTGGGTTTGATGGATTGCTTGGGTTTGACGGATTACCGGGATTGCTTGGATTGTTAGGATTGTTAGGGTTGTTTGGGTTTGATGGATTACCGGGATTGCTTGGATTATTAGGATTGTTAGGGTTTGTTGGATTGTTTGGGTTGTTTGGATTTGACGGATTATCAGGGTTGTTTGGGTTGTTCGGGTTGTTTGGGTTGTTTGGATTTTCAGGTCCATTTGGATTATCGGGAGAACTTGGTGTTAAACAAATGTTATCCTGATAAGAAATATTCAGACAAAACGCATTAATTTTTAAATATGCTTCATTTATAACTTTTGGGACAACCCAAAGTTTCCAAATACCTATGGGAGAATAACCGTTAAAAACACTTAGATTAGTTCCCCAAGGTGGAGGAGGCATACCTAGCGGTAAATTAAACCAATTATTTCCACCACTTCCAGCACATTCATTAACAGATTGATTAACATTATTTTCAAGTCCATTAGGAGATGGGTGATAGCTACCTCCGCTAATAATATTTTCTGGTGCTGCTGCACCAAACGATGCTAAACTTGAATCATTTGTTCTTGGTAAATAAGTATCTGAATCATCTGCAAATGTTAAATCAATAAATCCAGAATTTTGTAGATTGTTAAAGTGTACTGGTCGGAATCGTGTTGTGCAATCTCCTGTAACAGAATTAAAGGCTATTGCATCGATTGCGTTTGACCATAACAAACATGTTGGGCCGTATATACTAACAGGAGAAGGACTACTTGGGCTACTGGGAGCAGCTTCTTGTGCTGGACCTTCCAAAACTATAAGAACATCTCCCAAGCTAAATGTCGGACCTGTTGAGTCTCCGTTATTCCATATTTGTGTGCCTTCAAGCTTTACAGCAATTCTTGAAATTGTAGAATTTGAGCTACAAGTGGCAGCATCATTTTCAACTACTGCGATATCGTCACCAGTTGTAACTACAAGTGGTTGAGGAGAACATCTACTTGCGCTGTCAACGAAATCAATATATAGTGGACTAAATCCAAGTGATCCAAATGTAATTGGTGTGATGGTAACAACACTTGGAATTGATATTGGAGAAACATTAATAAATGAAGGTATTGTTGGAGAATCAACGAATCCAATTATAGAAGGTATATTAATTGGAGGATCAATTGTAATAACGCTAGGAACATTTATTGGACCTAATGGGCCAATGTTAATTGAAGGGAACACTACAGGTGGAAAATTAATTGTTACTGGGACAGGTGTAAAATCAGGGAATTGAATAGTTGGGAAATCTGGAATTGTCGGGAATTCAATTGCTGGTATAGCCGTTGCTACTGGTTCAATAAAATCAGTAAAATTCGCAGGAGTTCCTATTTGTCTTTCATTACAAGTAAGAACAAGATTTCCATTAGGAGTATTAATTGTTAAAACTGGATTGACATCATAATTTGGTGGATAAGTATGAGATCCAGACAGATTATTAATTTCTTGAGTTCCGTCACCATAGTCAAGAACAAAACTTGAAATATCTCCATTTAAAATAATATTATAATCAAATACTGTGCCAGATGCAGGATTGGATTCTCCAGTATTACAAATGAATTTTACATCAGGAAGTCCAAAGTCATCAATAATATCTGGAAGTGTTTCTAAATCAGTAAGTTTCCAAGTAAGAGTGTTTTGATTTGTTGTTCCTGTATTTCCAATTAAATTTTCTACATTTACAATAGCTCTTGCTAGCTGGTTATGGTGTTCTGCCATAACAAATCCACGAATATCAGTTCCAGCAGGATTGTACTGTGATTTTTTGCCACCAATGCTTCTTATGCATTTTTTAAGTGAATTAATTTTATTTGTATACTGATCGTATCCTACTTCTGCATAGTATAAAACTTCTCCAGAAATAGTTGCAAAACCATTTGTAGGCCAAACTTCTGGTTTATCAAAAGCAACTGGTTTTATATAAAGTATTGTATCAAACTGTTCTGACGGAAGTACTGTTAAACTTTCGGTTGAATTAATAACCTCAAAAAGAGTATAATTGTCATCATACTTTTGAGGATAAGTCGGAAATGGAATATACCCTGCGTCCAAATTTGCACCTTGTTTTTTATTTAGTCATTAATTTAAAAACTTCCCATAGCCCATTGTGTATAATCTGGTCTATCTCCAATTGAGACAAATGTTAAATCTGTATCTGTGAATTTTAAAAATGATTTATTTGTATAATCAAAACTTAAATATGCGCTGTGACTTCCATCAGTAGTTGCAAGCAATGTGTTAGTATTTAAATTATAATCTTGTTTACTAGTATCTTGATACTGTTGGAATTCCAAAGAGCCTGCACTAACACCACCAACTTGCCATGTTTCCGCTGTTGGATCGTAAGCTGAAACTGCTCCTGTATTATCAAAGAAATACAAACCACTTGTCATGTTTACTAATTGACCCTCTTTTCGTTCTGGTCCTGCCATATCGTTTAATTTTTTGAAATAATAAATTAAGTCAACACCATTTTCTTGGGTTGAAAAGAAACTTTTAATTTCAAAAAATGTACCTACACCACTATTTCTGACAATATATCCACTTCTCTCACGCCAAGCAGTCCTGTAAACTGAGAAATAACCATAAAGCGAAGTGCAACCATCTTCAGCAAACTGTACAGGGTTTTGTTGCAATTCAGCACCAGAACTTATATAATTATTCACAGAAAGGTTTGTACTAACTGCAACATTTGAAAGTTGGTTATGAATAGTCAATGTCTGATTAGTAAGTGAAAGTCCCAAAGGTTGAAATACAGGATTTCCAAATAATAAATATGTTTCAAAATCATTGTTGAATGCGATCCAGTTCCAAGGTCTTTGAATGTTTTTTACATTTGAATAAGATTCATTGAACCCATTATATTCAATAACAGTTATGTTTTCTGCTGTTGTTGCGTCTGAGGCATTTCTGCCATTTGCATAATAAATGTTTGATGTTCCGGCATAACCGCTTGATTGAGAAGAAGATGAACAGAAGAATGTGTTTCTCTTAAATTCTCTTATTGCTTGTTCACTGTTATTAGTTCCAACAAGAAAATTATCATTAACATTTATAGCATGGGATGCTATCTGTCTAGTTTTAAATGATTGTGATATGAATCCAAATTCACTAGCACGAATAGAAGTTGATGTGTCATATGTCATCAACCAAAGATTAGATGTCTCTACTATATTTAAAAAATTATTTTTTACAGTAATTCTGTAAGAATTTGATTGAGTCGTTACTTTTAGTACAAGATCGTAAATTCCTCCATTTGAATACATCGCTACAGTTTGAGAACTGTTTGTGTGTGACAAATCATCAGCAAGTAACCATTCATATGTAGAAATTGGATCTACTGGAGATCCTGAAGAATCTACTTCTTCTCCACTATAAGTCAATCCTGTTGCAGGATTTATTCCAGATGGAATTAGTAAATTTATTTCTATATTATTGGGAGATTTTAATTGATCATTAATATAGATTTGAAAAACATTAATTATATAATCGATAACAGCAAAATCAGGTGCTGGATATCTTGCGTTTATCATTGCTGGAAATTTAAGAACATCGGTGCCAAATTTATTTTTAACTGTAAGAGTTACATCGAATGTTCCGGGTCTTTGATATACATGTGTCGCATTGCCAGTTTCAGTAAGTTCCGTATATGTTATAACGCTTGCTGTGCTATCTCCAAAGTCCCAAGTAAATGTTATCGTGTTGTCATTTATCGTTCTTCCCAGTCTAAAACTTTGATCAGTAAAATTTACTGTTAGCGGTATGATTCCCAGAGTTGTATCTGCTGTAAACCAAGCTTTTGGTTGATAAGCTATTGACTGTAAATAATTAATTCTTTCTCCGACTGTTCCTCTAAAAGGCATTGATCCAATATCGTTTTGAAGTCCAATATAATTCTGTAAATTAATAATTGCATCTTTTAGGGAATTATGATGTTGTGCCATTACATTCTGCACAACATTTGTTACATTCTTTGGTTTATAACTATCTGTAAATCCATCAAGCAAGCTCAATCCATCAAATGTAGTTGTTGTTCTTGATGTATAATAAAACGAAATAGCTCTTTTTTCTGGTTCACTACAATTTTCAACCAAAGTAATGATGCCAGCTTCAGGAAAAAGACTCATTACAGCTTGGTTGTTTTCAACACTAATGGTTGTATCGCCAATGTTATAATCAGAGGCTAAAGTAAGTCTAAGACTGTCTTTAACTACATAAAGATTAAGATCAGTATCTAAGGTTGTTGGAAAATTAAGTGGCGGTATCATTACAGCACCTTTATTGGACTTGTTGCAACAATTTTAGTTACGGTACTTGTTGATGCAGTTAGCAATAAATTAGGTGTATAAGTACCGGGTTTTGTATAATAGTGATATGTATAATGAACATTTGGATCAGTTTGATTTTCAGTAGACCCATCATCAAATATCCAAAATCTTTCTTGAATATTTCCTTGAGATTGGTCAACAAAAGAAAACTGTGTTGGTTGAATTCCCAATTTACTTGCTGTTTGTGTAGAGTAACCAGTTAATGGTGAAATATAAAAGAAAGTTAAAGGAATATCACTAGATGCTGAAATATAATTTGTTTTTTTGCTAAAACCTTGTCCTCCAACGCTTGTGATTATTCTGCAAGTAACAGTAAAATTGCCAGCAACAAGATAAGTGTGTTCTGGACTTCTTTCATAAGAAGTTCCACCATCACCAAAATCCCAAAAATACTTAGTTGCAATTGATGTAGACAAGTTTTGAAATTTAACTGTAAGTGGTAATCTTCCACTTTTTGGATAAGCTCTAAATATAGGTTGAGGTGAGTAAAATCTAGTTTCTTGGTCTTTCAATCTATAAGATAATGATGTTGTTTGTGTACTGTCGATGATTCCTAATGTTGATTGCATCTTAATAATTGCATCTTTCAACGCATTATGATGCTCTGCAAAAACACCGCCGATAACTGGACTATTAATTGGCCAATTCTGTTGTCTTGATCCGCCGAATCCTCTTAAAAGATTCTGAAATGTAGTTTCTGTTTTTTCATCGTAATAAATGTATTCTGGTACTGCTGCAAATTTATCTAATAGATTTATACGAATTAAACCACGATCTGGAAAATTTTCTGTAGATTCAACAATTATCTTGTTTGATCCATAAACTAAACTTTGAACTAATTTTGTCTCTGAATTGTTTTTAGCATAATAAAGTGTGTCATAAGTATCTATGGCTTCTGGAAATACAGACAAATCACCAGCTAAATAACCGAAGTCATAACTACTTATCTTTGTTGCCATTGCTCAATAACTTTCTTTGCAAATTGTTTAAAGATTCAACAAGTTGCGTTTTTACTTTGGAACTATCTCCAAGACACATAGTTGATCTTACCAGTTCATTATTTATTGGATGACCCAGCAAAATATTAAGATTTATTTCATTTGCGAATTTATTTTCAAAATAATCTCTTTGAGCAATTTCATCATTAAATTCTACATATGGAATATTTTTATTAACATCTTCTAAAATTTCAATGAATTTTTTTGTTTCTTCTTCAATATTTTTCTTTTTTGATAACAATTTATTCAAAGAAATTTCCATATGAGCAATTGATCTTTCAATTTTCCTTAACATAACTTCATCTTCTTTTTCTCTCAAATCTTTGTCTTTTTTAAGATTCTTTTCTTTTTCTAGTTGTTTAAGAATAATATCATCTTTTTGATTTTCGATCTCAAATTCAATATTTACTAGACTTTCGTGTCTAGTTTCAATTTCTCTCATACATTGCCACATACGGGCATGATATGTTGGTTCTTTGCCAATAATAAATTTTTCAATTTGAAAATCAGAATGTCTTTGTGGAACAGGAAATTTTGATAAAAGTTCTTTGCATTTTTCTATCATATAAACTCCAAAAGAAGAGTCTAAGTAATAGAGAAATGAATTAGCATTTTTAGTCTAAAGGTAAATCGAAATCTATCCTAATAATATCATCTGATTTTATTGCATAGGATAAATAAAATCCTAATCCATTAGTAGTTTCTGTAAATTTGTTTACAGTCCAACTTCTTGTTGGAATAGCTGGTGCATAGTACACTTCTGTATCTGAATAAATTCTAGTACCGTTAATATAAACTCTCAAAGATCCTTGAGTGTAAGAAACATTCAAACCAGTAATATAATTAATATAATCTGGAGTTAAAGCTGTACTTTGTGGAGCAATTCCATAAAAATGTCTATGTGCATTTTGTAGACCGACAGTAACATCTGCTGAAATTCTATTTGGTTGAGCAACAGTAAAACTTATTGTGCTGCTATTTTCAAAGATAACTGGGCCATCGCTAAAAAATACAACTTCAGAAATAAGATCTACTTGTAAAGTTATATTTTTAGCTTCACTTGCGATAAGAGCAAGTTTTTCTCTTTCACTTAATGTCATTCTTACATAATCAACGCCATCATACTGGCCATCTTCGTGCGCTCCAATATTGTGTAGAGCTTGATTGATTTTATCTGTTCTTAAATCACCATTTGGTAATAGCGATTGATCAAGTCGTACATTAAGTGATCCAGCACTTCCAATAGATGCACGAAGTATTTCTGAATTTGTATCTACGGCATTGTTGATAATTTGCTCTCTTTGATTAATTGCTTCAAGAGGCAAATTATCGTATGTCCAATAGTATGGTTGTAATGGTTGATACGAAGGTATAGGTATTAAATCAATATCAGGCATAAATTATTTACTGTTGTTAAATGAAATTTACTCTCCAGTTCCAAACAATCTGAATATCACTCGTTTTGGATAGTGTTGGGAAAGTAGCCATTGAATATAAAACATCTGTATTAAGCACAAGTGCCATTTCGCTTAATCCATATCCATTTGCATCATCAAATCCTAAAACACTCGTAAAAATGGCTTGAGTTGGATTTGTTTGGTCAATTGATGAAACAACAGATTTTGTTGCTCTTGTAATTCCAAACAAACCTGTTCTTTCAGGATTAACATACCTGAGAGTGGAACCATCAACGCCACCATCACCAAAAATCATTCGACTTACATAATTATTAAAACTTGATCCAATGTTATTGGTAAGAGAATCAACAACAGCAGATCTTCCTCCAACTAGGACAGTGTTTTTGAAATCAATCTGGCTAATCGATCCATTTTTGTGATGAATCATTCCATTTACAAGACCAATCGAAGCTACTTTATCATTTGTCATAGTTCACCTTTTGTTTCTGATCCGTCTCTTTTTATAATAGTGTAGCCAATACCTTCAAGTTGTTGAGAAAATTCCTCATTTTCTGGTTTTGAAGAAAGCATATTCATGGTTGCCATTGACATATTTGTTATTTGATTTGTAATTAGTTCTTGTCCACTACGGTCAATAAAGTTAAAATTTTCATTCATAATAGTTGCAGCATCCTTTGTATACTTGTACAAAGTATAAGATATTGATGTTCCTCCATAATTCTGTGTTCCGAATGAATAAAATTTTCCTGATAGATAAACATATGTATTCATTCCAACTGTTTCTTCGCTAACCAATGCGAATTTAGTTCCAGCATATTCCATAAGATAATTTTCGATAAAATTGCTATTTTCCAAAGCGTTAGGGTCACTTGTAGATGTAAATGTTGGCCAACCAACTGGTTTTAGAACTTTCATTTGACTATAATTAAAGTTTCCAGTTGTTTGATTTAACAATCTCTTCAAAAATTTACCACTTGTTGATGCAACATCTCCCAAATCCCAATCAAGAATATAAAAATTCAATGTATTTAATGTTGAATAACCTTCGATCAAATATTGTGTTGAATTAGAATCATAATAAAAATAATTATTTTCGGTAATAAACTTTGTAACATCACCTATTCCAACAGATGGACTTACAACAACATTTGCTCTTTTTTGTACAAAATAATTTCCTGTTGTGCTTTCAAAAATAATATTATTATTTTGATCAACAAGTTTATAGTCAAAATTCATAATGTTAACATTATATAAAGATCCATCATTTTCAATAATTAACTTATTACCATCAACATTCAAAATGTTATAATAAAAACCTAAAGAATCAACAAATATTTTCCAATTATTTGTTGCGTATCCATTTTGAACATCCCATAATGTTTTTATTGGATACATAACATATTGATATGTTGCGTCTGACAAGTTATAAATATTATCTTGATAGATATCAAAATTGGATGAAGAGAATATTATATTTGACATTCTAAAAGTAAAATCTGATGTATTTATAAGTTCTGGAACTGTGCCAGAAGCAATTTTTGCTGTATGTTTAGAGGCATCAGAAACTGTATATTCACCAGCATTTACATGTGGAGCTAAAATCTCTAACAAAGTTTCTGCCGGATTAGTATCAAGTCCAATATCATCTAATTCATATAAAGAACTAAAAATTCTTACTTCTTCGTTGTAGGCTGTTGTTGTTCCTGAATCTTCTGTTGATTCTGTTGCCAGAACATTTCTCAAAACTTTATTTGTGTAAAGACCAAGCGTCATGTTTCTGTTAAATACAGAATTTGCCTGTCCACTTATTGTATTTTCTAATCCATAATATTGAATCAAGCATTGAATACTTTCAATTGGTGGCACAACAATGTCATCAAAATAACCATTAAATCTCAATGTGTGCAATATCGCATGAAAAGGAATAAATTGCTCAATTATTTCTTGAGATTCAACTAATCTTGTATTGGAAAGGTCCGAAATTAACAGATCAATATTAAAATAAGAACTTATTGTATTTCTACAAGGTTCAACAAAATTTTTATCTATATCTTTTGGTTCAAAACTATCTCTTAATGAACCATTATATTCATCCATGTTATAAGCTTGTTCGCTATAAGGAAATTCAGTTCTGATTTTTCCAAACTTAATTGGATCATAAAAAGGATTTTTTACAGAAACAATTGATCCAAACATTGGATCAGACTCTTCAATAACATGTGTATTCCAATCTTTCTTTGGAAATTCAAAAGTTCTATCATCTCTTGTATCAGCCAAAGGTAAAGATATAACATAATTATGTATTTGAATTTGTGTTTCTGTTTTAAATTCTTTTATTTGATATGTTATTTTAATCCTGTCGCCAGCAGAAAGTTCATTACCGATCCATTTTATGAATGATTGACCACCACCACTAATGATTTCTACATTTGACAAAGGAATTTGATTATATGAAGTTGTGTTGTTTTCAAATTCTAACTTAAAATAAGTTGGATTTACAGGCAAAGAAACTTTTGCAAGTTCCCATGTAGTCGAACCAGTATAAACAAAAGATTCTGTATATGTATAATCTGTTCCAACAAGCCATAATTGAGAAAAACTTAATATGTTTATTCCCGCATCTTCTAAAGCTTCTTTTAGTCCTTGATATGTTCCTTTTTTCTTATATAAAGGAATTGCTTTTTTTATTTGTTTTCTCCATCTTGTTGGATCTGTACTACGGAGAATAACATTAAACATATTAGCCAAATAAATTATAAGTTGTTCTTGAATAACATTTGCGTCATAAAGATCTATAATTTGATTTGCTAAGTTTTCTAATGTTGTAAAACCTTGAGCAACACTTTTATTCAACTTATCAATAACTTCTGGTCCAACATCGATAGCAGAATATTTCTGCTTATACATTTCAGGCAAATAAGTTGTTAAAAGATTGTAATACTTGTCGGGTGGAGTCCTATGAGTTGGATTGCTTGTTGTTGAATTTATATCAGATTCAAGATAAAATTTAAGATGTGCGCTTAATACATCACCAGACTGGTTTGGTTTCCATCGCCAACAAATAAAATAATCGCCTTCTCTTACTTCTAATGCATCCCAATAAAAAACAAATCTGCCGTAACTAAAATCAGCATTTGGAGATGGATTAACAATTGGAAAAGGAATTTCTGTATCTCTTAACCATAAAGGACTTGTAGCACTTCCTTGATCAAATAAAACTTGAGAACTTATATAATAAAAATTTGTTTTTACTTGAGAACTTAAAAATTCTTTTTTTGCATCGCTAGCAGCTTGAACATTTTCATCTGTTGGATTCTGACAAGCAATATTGTTTAACCTATAATATTCTGTTTCAAGACCTTTTTGTGATGTGATATCCTCATATTGATTTATATTTGGATTTGCAAAATCACGCTGAACATAATAAATTGTAATTTCAACAAATGAATATGGATTTTGTGTAAAACAATTGTTTGCATCTGGAGTTAAAAGAATAAACTCAACTCTATCATTAACTTTTGGATTATCATCATATCTCTTGATCATGGAATTACTCGTATGTAAAATTAATTTGGATATTTTCAGGCCTTATAATCTCAAAGTATCTTGCGATAACTTGAGTTCCGCCATTTTGTGGATTTGTTGTTACAAAATTAATTTCGTATCTCTTCGGTTGCTGTAAATCTGAAAGTGTTTTTACAATATCAATATCCCTAAGAATTTGACCATAATCCCAATTACTAAGTAGAAAGTATTGATTAATTCTATTTGTTATTTGCAATTTAATTTCATCTTGAAACTTTTTATAATATTTATCAAGAACAACATTAACCGCTATATCTACATAAATAATTTCTCCATCTTTAACAGCAATATAATCTGTTAACATTTTTTTAGAATCAATGTACTCTTGAAATTCAAACTTAAATTGAGAATTAGCTTTGACTAAATTAAAATTATCTTCTTTAACAAGAATATACATTTCAATAATATTTGCAGAACAACCACTATGTCTTAAAACTGCATTTGCTTTACCCATAGTTCCATTATACGCAGTTGTAAATAAATTGGCATAATTTTTATAATCACTTCCACTTACACAACGATCTTGTGTTTGGGCATAAACTGGTAACTTATATCTAATGTCATCAATTGTATCCCCAACATACCCAAACTCGCCTTTGGTATAGTTAGTTAGATTGACAACTGCGTTATAAACTTCACCATCAATAGGAACCAAAGCTTCTGCTGTCGCATAATTGCTTACAATATTACCAGATGTGCCACCACCAACTCTATAAACAACCTTAATGTTTGAGCCAGTACTGGGAATATATCCAGCACGATTACTTCCGAAAATAACGAAAACACTATAGTCAGCATTAAATTCAATTCTGTATTCAAGTCTGGCTTCAGAATCAGTAAATGATTTTACCTGTTCCCATTGAGTTCCATCAACATAAACTCTAATTGAATCAAGAAGAACAGGGTTGAAAGAAAGTAAATATGACTGATTTGCACCACCACCAGATGTGAAAAAGTCAGTATATGTTCTTCCTTGAATTCCAACTATGTTTGTATTAATTAGCTGTCCAGCCGGAATGATAATATCATCATCAAAAATAGGACGATTTAAAGGATCAGCAGAAAACAATTCAATAGTCGTTGATGTTGTTCCAGAAACAATATCTACGACATACGGAGTCTGAATTCTTAAGTCAACATTAAATGTATTTGGGATTCTAGCACTCCACAAACTTTTACCAGCAATAGGTGGAGTAGGTGTAAAACCAACCAATTGAGCCAATCTAAAAGCATTGTCAAGTTCTGTTACAGTATCAATAAAAACTTCATTTGCAATTTGGTCAATCTTAAAACTCAAAGTATCAGCTATAAATGCCCAATTTTCAATAAGCATGATGCCGAGACTGGATTCAACAAAATCGTTAAATTTATCACCAAAATTTTCCTGAATATAATTAACAAGTCTGGTTTTCATAGACCAGAAGTCTTGATTTGTATAATTTAAAGAAAATACTTGGGGTTTTGATACACCGGCACCTATTTTATATGGTGTTAAATCAAACGGACACTTTTCCATTATACCCCCTCAAAAGGAACTGCTAAAACCAATTCCTGAACTGCATCAATTCTTTCTGGATTTATATAGTTAATTTTCACCAATATACCATGATCATCATTTAAAGTTTGCAATGTAATTGGGTCTTTTTGTGATAAAACAGAAACATCAATAGACTTTACTGTAATTCTTGGTTCCCATGTTGCGATTGCGTTAGCAATATCATTTCTAATAGCATCTCTAACAGAATCAATATTTTGTTCAAATATATATTTCCTTAATGGTGTTCCAAATAAAGGCAACATAACCCTATCTCCGGGGTTAGTCATAAGTAATTGAATTAAATCACCTTTGATATTATTTGTTCCCTTTTGTGAATAAAAATAACCCAAAGGATTGCTAGTAATCGGAAATTGAAATCCATAAAGTTCCATAAGTCTCCTAACTACAACCAGCAGGCAAAATAACCTGACCAGCAGCACCTTGAACTTGTCTTGTTACTGTTCTTGATCCAATTATTTGTCCAGAACTGTTTCTCTCTGGTTCCAAATCATTTACATACTGATTTGTTCCACTAATTCCCAAAGTTGCTGGTAACACCAAAGATGCAAGACCAACACCTGTTGCATAAGGACTACAAGATGCATAAACTCTATCACTAATTTTTAGGCAACCATTTTGATATACAATAACAGGTGCAATGCCCGGACCTTTTTCTTCAACATTTGTCTTAACTGATTGTTGAATGATATTATTTACTTCATCGTTTCCTGTGTTTGGCGCATCTTGTTTAACTTGAGGTTCTCTGAAAATTGTATAATCTTGACCAGCAAGAAGATAAATAGGTCCATTTGACTGAATGGCGACATTCTTTTGAGACCTAATATAGTGTTCTTCGTATGTAAAATCCAAACGCTTTTGTTGGGAAAAGTTAATTGTATTTTTTCTGTTCAAAACAAATGAATCTGAAATTGTTTCAAGCACATAATTTCCGCCAGCACGAAGACGCAAATATCCAGTTTGTGATGATTCTTGCATGTCAATTATGTGCGGTCCATTTGGATTATTTTTCTGTGGTGCGACAATCTTGATTGATTGAGATGTTGCTTTTTCTTGACTATTAAAATCTGACATATCAATATACAAACCATAACCAGTTTGTATTCTAATTCCGGCATTTGTTGCTTTTGCTTCTGGTTGCGCTCCTTCTTTTCTTGGTTCATATCTTCTACTATTTCCTTGATCCTTCAAAAAAATTATATTATTGCTAGTTGATCTAATTAAAATTCCTTGCTCTTTTGCTGCTAGGCCATCATATGCTTCACCTTCAACTGCATCGCAAAGAAAGACTTCATTACCTAAAGCAGATTTTAATTTAATTCCATTTTTTTCGCTTCTAACTTGATTGCCTTTAGGTCTTTCCAAATCGTTCATTTCAATTGTATGGCCAGTAGTGGACTTCCAATATGTTCTTCCATAAAACTTGTCATTACAACCAAAATCAAATTTATCAAGACTTCTTTTCCAATTCATTGGTCCTCTTGGTTCAGCAACACTATCATCCATGACAAAAGTATGACCAGAAATTGACATTATTTGAATGCCAGATTGAGGCAAATCTGCCTTGTTGTTTTGAGGAGTTTGTGGACCTTTATAAGGTCTACATTCATTTGCATTTTTAAAGAATGGATTTGTGCCAAATTGTGAGTTTGGATTTACTTGTGACTCTGGTTTTCCACCAATAATTGTATCGCTGTTACAGCTTACTTTTTCTTTTGCTGCACCGCTAGCTGATGTGGAAAATTCAATAGCAGTAAAATCAATATCCTCTGGTATGAACTCGCCATATGTTTCATTATTATATCTTGTAACATCTTCGCTGCTAAAAGGTGGAGGATTCGACACACCTTTGACACAACTTGTATCAGCAAATTTTTGATAATTTGTACAAGCAGGGTGCGCCCATTGTCCAGCATAGTGCAAATGATCATCTTTAAAACACATCCAGTTTCCATTACCGGACATAATTTCTACTCTTTTCCATTTCCTATTACAATCTGCATCTCCATCAACCATCTTCACCATGTGCTTTTCTGGAGTTTTAAATCCATAAATATTGGGAAATGTTTGACGCAAAATAGCATTGGGGTCTTTATCTATATTTGATAGTGAATCAATATCAAATCCATTGTAAGATTCTGTGTTCCAAGGTGGAAGTACTTGAGATCCATCATCAGGACCACAAAGATAACCGTTTCTTATATTATCTCCTTGATATAAATATTCAAATTCTGGAACAGGAATTCCGTAATCATTCGTATTATCTGGTCCTCTGGTTCTTGTCCATGTGGTGCCAATATAAAAAGCACTACCATTTATTCCGTTCTCATAAACAATAAACACTTTTGATCCTGCTGGAGGAATCCAAGATACTCCACTATCATCAAATCCACCAAAAGCGGAAATAGGAGCAGCCCAAGGCAAAGAGTCAATATCTTCTGTTCCTTCATCAATAATTGGTGTGTAGAACTGAATTCTATTTTGTTTCCATACATCAAATGTAGAAATTACAATTGCAGAATAAACACCAAATCGAAAAGATGGTTTTGCACTTGCTTGTGATTTAAGCTGCAAAGTTTCAGCAGTAATTGAACTAATTTCATTTTCTAAATCACGAATTCTGTTTTCAAGTGTTGCTATGTCTTGTTTCTTACCCATACAAAATACTCCAATATATTACATTAGTTTGCGCTTGAATTTCCTTGTTTCTTTTCATCTCCGGGTACTATTGTTATTTTTAATTTTGTTTCCCATTTACCTTCACTAATTTCATGTTCGATACCTTGAACACGACAAGAAGCTTTAGAAAGAAGTGGATTCGTTGGTGGAGAAGCAAGCCAATATCCATTTACTGCTCCAGCTTCAGGTTCAAATTCTTGTTTTAGAGCAAATGGATTTACGAAAACAATTGATACTTCGCAAATTTGAGTTTGATGTGGCCATACAAGCCTTGGATCGCCTTGTATCACTAAATCTGCCGTAACTGCTCCGATCATTGGCATAATTGATTTTGCTGCTTCAATTGTAGCTCTGGCATTTTTGGCAATTTCTTTTGGTAATTCTTTGGGTGTTTTAGAATTTAATTGATTTTCACGAACAGCAGTTTGTGTTACAACTGTAGCACCTTCTTGTGCTTGTTGACTATTTTCATCACAGGGAGGGATTTTTACGGCTCTACTTCTTGTTGATCCTGTTTGAACGGCACCTGTATTTGTTGTTGGCGTGGCGTTAATTTCAATTTTTGGGCTAAATGAAATTACTGGACTAATATCACCACCATTAACTACATAAGTGCCAAGATAATTGCCATTTTTACCGCTGGGACAACCGTATCTTTGCGCCCTTCTGTTTGAACAGTTATCAAATGCACCTTCAACTAAAAATAAAGATTGTGATTCGTCTGCTACATTGTAAAACATAAAAACACCCTTGGCTCTATCAGTTACAACAAAATCAAGGTTTTTTCTAACAGCATCCAAAGGATTGTTGTTGTAACCGGGATAAACTCCTTTTGGACCTTTTGGTCCTGAATTTTCAAAATTAGCTTCAGACCAAGTTCCATCTGGATTTTTACGAACCAATTGTACTGCTTGTTGTTCTTGAGGAGTTTGACAATCACCAGCCAAATGCTTAGAAGCAGCATCAACCAAAGTAACCAATTGTCTTTGTTTTCCGTAAGTTCTAGAAGCAGATCTTCTTCCTGCTTTCAAATCAGCAGCTTTTAAATCAACTTTATATTTCCAAATGCCACCATCATAACTAACATCAATTTTGTTTAACAAAAAATATAAATATGGTCCAGTTTTGCCCGGAAATTGACCACCATTTGCGAATGTATTAGAATAAACAGTTGTGACACCTGTACTTCCAGTAAATATCCATCCAAAATCCAAAGCAACCATTAAACTGCTTGGAGTCCCTGCACGGGGTCTTCCGCTAGAAGCCAAGCATCCAGTTGTATATAAACTGCTATAAAAATTGATAAAATCATCTCCAGATGAATCGATAATATCAACTGATGCAGATCCACTTGCATTAACATTATAACTTAAAGATTTAATGCTAGCAGATCTGTTTGCTCCAGCTAAATTACCAGTTGTAATTGTGTAAGAATATTTTTTTCTTTTTCCTCTAGTATTTGGATCTTGAAAACGAAGAATAATATAAGGAGCATAACTTTCAAATTGAATAGTTGGATTTATACCACTATTACCAGCTTGAGGAAGCGGTTTTCGTATCTTGCCACAATAAGGGAAATTTGGCGTAGGACCAAATGTTGGATCAACCAAATATCTAGGAGATAAAACTGCCATTATTGGAACACCTGATCTGGAATTCTTATTGTCTTTCCTGCAACAAAATCTTTAATATCGTAAATTTGATTAACTTCCATGATTAACCACCAAGAATCTGGATACCCATAAACTTTTTGAGATACTAAATCTGGTCTATAAGCATATCCTTCTGGTATGACCAAATATTTGTCAAACTGCGTTGTTCTTTCAATTCTTTTATATGTTGTAAATGTAATTTTACGATCATTGCCATAAGCAACAACTGTGCTATCAATATATCTACTCGTTGCAGTTACAAAACTACTTGGTCTAGCTGTTGTTAAAACTTCTATCTTATTAGCCACACTAACCTCCAATAGAAATTATTCTATCTGCTCCCGGTAAATATCTTGAATCATACACAACTTCAAAACTCAAACTAATATTAAACATATACGGCAAATACAAAGTATTTGATTTGTCAGACCAAGGCTGATCTGTCGGAAAATCGACACTATAATCAGTCAAAATTACTGACAATTCATAATCAGCTAATAATCTGCCACACTTAATAGAGAGAACTCTTGGTGGAATGTATGGCAAAATATTTGTTGGATCAGCCTTTGGATAAACACAAGATTCTAAAAATCTTAAATTATTAATTGCTTTTGTTTGTTCTTCATTACTTTGTGCTATAACCTTCATTTTCCAACCAATTTTTCTTGAAGAACCATTGGCAAATGCTTTTACAGGAACTGATCGTCCCATTGCGTTTTCTTCGGTGTATGAAGCACTTTTCTGATCGCTAATTTCTGGTAGATTGTTCATATAGATTACAACTGGAGGATTTCCGCTAGCACGGATATAACAATCCCTCAATGATACTAATTGACCGTTTGTATTCGTTGCATTCATTTAATAATCCTCATTTTTACATTGATGTCACATCACTACCGCCGCCAAGACCGCTACCCGCTCCATTCATCATGCCGTCTTGACCACCTTTTTTAATCCCACCACCACCTGACAAACCAGATCCTGAATCAGCAACTGCAACACTTAACAAGTTATTAAGAATGTCAACTGCCTGACTTATCTTAGAAGCAATTGTTGCGCTGTTTGCTTCCTCAACTGTGCCAGAACCAGTCGTGACTGCTGTATTGTTTACAGTAGCGTTAACCGCTGGATTCAAAGGTGCTGTTGCTGAAGTCGGTGAAGTTGTAACAGTACTTGCCTGAACATTTCCGTTTGGTCCACCAATATTTATGGCAGAAGCCGAAACTTGTGCGCCCATAGAATTTATTTGCGTGTTAAGTTCCATTACTCTTGTCATCTTCTCAAGAGTACCTTCCATTGTTCCTACCAATTCAGTTAAATAATCATTTGCTGCCAAGAACTGATCAACTAGACCAGAATCTGACATAGTTGATATTGAAGACATATTACTTACCAATTGCTGTATTCCATTAAAATTAATTCCAGTAAGGTTAGCTTCTGCTTCCATCATAAATGATGCAAATTTTGGCAACATTTCAGTTAATGCTTCATATGCATCACCAGCTTCTTTAACATCACCCGGAGGTAAACTTGAATCAAATATTGGGTCAACCATTGTTTTGGAAATTATGTCGAAAAGATCTTTAATTCCATCCATATTGTCGCCAAGTAATTTCGCACTATCAATTGCTTTCGGAATAAAATCTGCTATCTCTTTTGTAGATGTTGAGCCAATTCCCATGAATCCGCCACTACTTTTTGTCTGGCTGAAAGTTTGATCAAATGTTGTCATCATTGTTGACAACCCTGATATGACTCTTGGAATTAATTCTAGAGTTTCAGCAGCAACTTTTAATTCTTCTGGGCCAATTTCTGATTTTCTATCAATGTCTACCAATGGTACAAGAAGATTCGTGCTAATAAAATCAAAAAAGCTTGGTATCATGCCCAGAGTTTTTCCTGTCTCTGGTGTTTTTAAATCATTCATAAATTGTTGCAATTCTTTTGCATATGTTGTTGCGTTTTTACCAGATCCTTTTTGTTTTGTTAACATTGATCCAAGTTCACCAAAACTTACCATTGCTCTTTGAAGATTAATAATTACATCTGAAATTGTCTTCATTGCGTCAGATGCATCCATCATTGTGTCTAAATCAACAGTACCCAAAACACCAACAATTGGTTTTAACAATTGGTCTTGAGCAAATGTCATAAAATTAGCAATTGCCTGTCCTAATTGTTGACCTTCTTTGCCTTTAGTCCATGCATTTAAAACATCTATACTTGTTTTTTGATCTCCTGATCTTTTTAATTCTTTACTTTGAGCAAATCTTATTAATTCCCCAAAACTTCTGAACAAAGCAACCAATCCATCTATTGCTTTTGGTAATTCTGCTAAAACATCTTGTGCATCAAGAATATTATCAAAATTAATTTTGTTTATTTCACTAATAATATTCTTATCAATAAATGTAAAAAAGTCTGCTAAAAATTTACCTAAGCCACTAATTTCTGAATCTTTTGTGACTTCGCCAATCATTTGATTGATTTTCTTAATATTTTTGCTTTCAAACAATTTGCCAAAATCTTTTCCAAATTTGTCGAGTGTTGAAGCTACTGCTTCTGTTGCTTTTGCAGACGCAGAAACAACTTCTAATGCTTTTGTTACTTTTGCTGGATTCGTGTTTTGTTCCAATATTGGTTTGATAAAACTTTCAAAAACAAAGTCCATAAACAATTTTGCTACATTTGTATCAGGATTAGAAGCTGTTCCTTTTATTCTTTGAAAATCTTTTGCTAATTTCATGCTTGTAAACATTGCAGAATTTTTTTGGAAATTTTGTAACGCAACGCCCATATTTGCAGTAGCTTCACCCATTGTTGCTATTTTTTTCGGTAATTTATCAAAACTTTTCACACCTTGTAATGAATTGTTCGCAGTAGTAAGAATCATAACAATTGCATCAACAGCATTTTTCATATCTGTATTATACTTATCTTTATTTTCGGCAAAATCAACTAAAGCACCATCTGAAATCCATCCACTTTGAAACATTGCTGTTACTTTTGATAATGATTCAAATGATTTCATCAAGTCGCCAAGAACAGAAGATGCAATATTAAGTTTTTTACTTAAGCTTTCATCAACATATAAAGATTGTATTTTAGGAGCAATTGTATCGATAATTAATTTCATCGCATCAATGCCGCTTGCTAATGTATCCTGTACTGGCGTATAATCCCACAAATAACCTTTACCTTTGGATTGAGCGATAAGATTTTCGGCACCTCTAGATATGTAAGGTAAATTATAAGCAAAATTTGTCATCATTTCGCCAAGAGCTTTAGATATTTCTCCTAATTTTTTTGCCTTATCTACTGAATTTATAGCTGGGCCAAGGTCCGCTACTGCTTCAGCAAATTGTTCTCCAATAGTAACCATAACTTCAAATGCTTTTGGTAATTTTTCTTCTATGTTTTTCTTAGCATCAATTATTTGGTCAATCACGCTTTTTTGCAGATAGAGAGTAAAAATTGATCTTTGGAAGAGTGGCAAGATATTACTGGCGAATGTTTGAATTACATTTGCCATTACTTTCATTATTTCACCGACAACTTGAGTTTTTTCGGATATTTTCTTTAGTTCTGTAGGATCTAAATTAATATTTTCCAATCTGCTTATCATCATTTCTAGAGAATTAAATATGTCTGCAAGAATAATTCCTATTACTGTTGTTTCTTCTCCGGTCTTTTCATTTTTTCTTATTGTTGATCCACCCATAAAAAACATAGCAAAACCAAAAGTGGCCATAGCTATTGAAAAAGAAATCAAAGCAGCAGACATGTTTATCATAATTTTTGCAACATCAGCAAAAATTCCACTCCATTTTTTAAGATCTTCTGCTCTATTTTCTAATCCTGTTTTATTCATTGCAAAACCAATAGAAGACACAAGCGTTGACACACTATAAACAGCAGCAACAATAGCTAATAATGAGAAAATTGATACAGGTATTAATGCTGCTGCTGACAAACTAAGTAAAGCTAAAGCTTGTACAATAATAGCTAAAGATATAGACATTATTGTAAATCCAAATGCTAAAGCAGCAAATGTTTCTGGAATCTTATTTTGTAATAATTCTATTTTCTTGTTTAAATTATCAACAGGAGTCTCAATCATCCATAAACCAGTATTTATTAATGTTAGCCCTATAGCTATTCCAGCAAGCCCAAGAAATGCAACAACACCAGCGATACCAAACAATACACCAACAACTCCTACAATAGCAGCAGCAACAGTTGCTATTGTTAAAGATGGAATTAAAGACATGAAAGAACTAGCAAGTTCTCCCATTACATCAACCAAATATCTCATCACATAAACATTATCCATTGCTTCATCAACTACAATTTCAAGACTTTTTCCGCTAATTTTATTTTTTTCTGCTATCGCACTATTAATCCACCACAAACCAACATTAATCCCATGAATCCCAAGATATCCAATTGTTGCTGCAAGCATAAATGCTATGCCAGCTACTGCTATTACAAGCAATGCAGCAGTCAAAATTACGGCTGCAACTGCAACAACAACTAAAGCTTCCGTGAGAAGAATAAAAGTCTTTGTTACTTTAGATAGAATATTTGTTGTTAGCAATAATGATGCTGTATACAATGCATAAATTCCTAATGTCAATATTACAACACCAGCAGCAATCATTAACAAACCTAGAGATGCTGAGAAAGCAAACTTGCTAAATTTTGAAGCCACCTTACCTAAAATTACTAATCCTAATAGTCCTAAACCAACTGCTGCTCCAATTAATCCAACACCAGCAACTAAAGCTGTAATTATAAACGATGTTCTAACAATTTGATCAAATGTTAATCCACTTTTCGATACAACATCAACTAATAAATTCATTCCATGTATTAAAAGTCCAAGAACAATTGCTAAACTAAATAAAGCAAATGCAACGGATGGAAGAATTGCTTGTATTGCTGCGATTGTTGGAGCTAGTGTAGCAAGTAATATTATTCCATATAAGCCAGCCATTAATGTTCCGGCAATCAAAGCAGCAGCAAGCATTATGACCATTGTTGTCATAGCAGCTTTTAAAACTGCGTTACTATCAATTGGCGAAGCATTTATTAATGCTGCAAAAACCATCATTCCAGCAGCAACAAGAGCAACAATTCCTGCAAAAACTATTAGCTCATAAGCAGCCACAGGTGCCAAAGCGAGACCTATCTCCATAGTTCCAACCATAGAAGATAAAGCAATTATTCCTATAGCAAATCCAATTATTGATGCTGCAATTACAACAAGAGCGATTCCCATAACTGCTACTGCACCGGCACCAATCGCAACATTTTTAATTAGGTCAGGTCCAAACAAATATCCTATTAAACCAAACGCAATCAACCCAACTGCTAAAATTGCTGCTACAATTGCAAATTGAGCTAAAGATAATGACGCTAAAGGAGCTAAAGATATAGAAGTGCTTATTTGAGGAAACATCATGGACATTAATTTAACTGCGCCAGCAAAAACTAACATAACACCTGCAATCACACCGATAACCAATGCCATTGCAGCTAATTTTTTGGCTGCATTTAATATTTCGCCAGTCTCAATTTTCATTGAATCTAGAACAGATTTAGTAAATTTAACAAGTCCAGCCATAAACTGTACTATTGCACCACCAAAGAAATACAAACCAAGGCCAAGCAAAATCATAAATCCAATATTTTGATAAATATTAGTACCAAACAGAGTTGCTCCATTTTCGACAACTTGGAATAAACCAACCAAGGCACCAAACAAAGCCCCGGCAACCATGAACATTTCAATCAAACCTTGTGATGCTTTTAGTCCATCTCCGGGTTTGAAATTAGTAGATTTAATTACTGTGTGAACAATTGCGAATATTCCACCTAATAATGAAGCTATGGCTCCAGCAGCAAAACTAAGAATTAAGCCCATAGCAACCATTTTGCCTAAAGCTTTTAGCGAAATTAATTTTCCACCAGTTTTCTTTTCGGTGTCTTTTTCTCCTTGCATCAATGCATACATAATTGCGCCAGCAGCAAGCAACAATACGCCGATACCTATTGATGCAAACATAATGTCAGCCGGTTTTAGATTAAATTTCTTAATCATAAAACCAACTAAAAGAGTTGTTGCTGCAATCAGAAGCATCAAAGGTCCGAGAACTGCTGCAATTTGAGCAGCACTCTGTAGCATTGTGTTGCCGATGCCTTTTAATGTTGGTGTTTGACTTGCTGCATTTTTGGCTGCATCAGCAGCATTTTTTGTTGCATCCACAGCAGGAGATGTTTTGCCAGCACCACCAGCACCACCAGCACCACCGCCACCACCACCACTAAATTTTTCAAACAAACCGCTTAAAAAAGATCGATTTTTATCATCCCTTTTGAAAAATTGACCCAGTGTTTGTTTTAATCTTTCTAATTGTAATATTATTGCGGTTCCAATTACGGATGCTGCGATTGTTCCAGCACCAACAGCACCAAAAATTGACATTAAGGCGGAAATACTGCTTCCTGCATAAGATCTAAATAAATCATTATATTCTTTAAGTGTTTGTTCTGTTTGTTTGATTGGATCTAGCTGGGCCTTTTGTGTTGTCGCTAATTCTTGTTCACCTTTAGTAATCTTTGCTGTAAGTTCTCTAAGAGCAGTTGGATCTTGTAAGGCTTTTTCAATTTCTGAAGTATCAATTTTAATTTGCTGTTTGCCAGCTTTTTGCAATCCTTGATTAATCTGATCAATGCTTGTATTAATTGCGGTTTTAGCAGCATCGACACCAGTTACGAATGATCCACCTAGTGCTTGAATATCTCCTTCAAATTCAGATTTTCTTTTACTGAATGTTTGAAGTGCCTGATTCATGTCTTTGGCACCTTTGGCAGCTTCATCAAGAACTGTCAAAACTTCCAAAGATTTAGATGTTTTTAGTCTTCTTTCTTCTTCAAGAACTGCTAGTTTTTCTTCTGCTGTAATGTTTTGATTTAATTTTTTCTGCACATCAGAAAGTCGATCACCAAATGTTTTTCCTGTTTCTTTAATACCTTCAATAACAGATCTAATTTCTCCCAGTTCCATGCCAAATGTTGTTTTAAGTTGGAAATTGATCCTCATTTTTGCTTCGTCGTTTAACTGATCAATTGCTTCCAAACTATCAACACCGAACTGCTTAAGGACATTCTCCATACCACCAGCAAGTTCTTTAATTCCTTTCTTTGATCTTAATAAAGTTCCTTTTTGCAACTCTCCTATTTTTCCTGCTGATCCTGCTGCTAAAAACAAAAATGTTGCACTTTGTGATGTTGCATCCATCAACAAATCTGAGCTACTTGTTAATTTTTTAAGTAATTCTCCACCCGCTTCGGCAACACCTAATTTTTGAAAATTAGCAGTAGCTTCTAAAACATTTTTTGATGCTGTTGCTGTTAATTGCGATGCTTTTCTGAGATTATCTGTAAATGCTTTACTTGAAGAAACTGCTGATTTCAAAGCTTCGCCTGTTAATCCTGTATTTCTAGCAACTTCTCGCATTCCTCTTCCAAGGTCAGCAATTTGGCCTTGTGTCATTCTTCCTGTTTCTGCAAAGTCTCTAAATGTTTCATTCAGATCGCCAGCAGCAAGTCCAAGTTGCTTTTCTGTGTTAAGTTGTGTTATTGCAATTTTTTGTGCTAATTGTTGATTTTTTATTCCATTTTTTAGATTTTTTAAGTAGCTTGCTTGGAAATCATCTCGATCCATTCCTGTTTGGGCAACACTTTGTTGAATTTGTTCGTTTACTCTAAGCAGTCCCTGTGTTTCTCTTGTTACATTTCCTACCTCGAAAGCAGCTTCTCTGGCTGCTGATATAAATGCTACTTCATTTTTGATTAATCCTCCGAACAACAGATCATTAAGATTTTTTGCTTTTTCTCCCAATCCAAACATTGCGCCTTCAACATCAGAAAGCAAACTTTGCAATTGACCAATTTTTTGTATTCTAAAATACATTGCATCATCCATCTCCCTTTGTTTTTCTCTTTGTTTTTCTCTTTGTTTTTCTAATTCATCGATAACAGCGTCACTGGCACCGCTGCCAGAAGATTCTGCTGTGGTAGGTTTTGGAGTTGCATCTTCAATTGTCTTTTTAGCTCCTTCTCCTATAGCACTTTCGATGTTGTCATAAAATTCTTTGGTAAATAATTGATCTGCTGTAAAGCTGGCAAAAGGATCTGCGCCCTGTTTTCTTGCTATTGAATGCAACAATTTATGTGATGTAATATCATGAACATAAATACTACCTTTTTTCATTCCTTGTTCAAAAAATTTCAGACCTTTTTCGTAGTACTTTTTAAGTTTTTGTCCTCTAAACGCATCCACATACATGTCTAAAAGTTTTGATTCTTTTGTTTTTTCAGCTTTACTTGTTGAACTAGCAGCTAAAAGACCTTTCATATAGGTTTCTATTTTTTTAAAATTCTCTGCAAAATTTTTGGTTGATTTTTCTAATAATGTCTTTAATTGTGCAAATTGATCAGAATTCTTTTTATCGTAAGGTTGAGAATTCTTGCAAGCTGCCATTATTTGTCTTGCTAAATCTGCTGCTGTAGGTTCCGCCATTGCTTATCCTATTAAATTAAATCTTTTGCACCTATATTGAAAAGTTGAGAAATTTGTTCTTTGACACTTTGTCTAATCGCTTCAACTTGCTGTGGATCAATTGCTCTTGGTGTCGCCAACGCATTTAAAATCAAATCACAATCAAGTCGTTTCAAATTTCTTATTCCAACCCTCTTATATCTACGAAAAGCACCCAACAAATTTGTTTTTAATTTTACTTTTTGATAATCAAAAAGTGGATTGCAAGCATTCATTTGATTTTTTTGTAAAACTTCTTTAATCGTATTAAAACTTAAATAATGTAAATTTAAGCCAGAAAAGTATTTACCTGTAACTCTTGTCAAAATTACTAATGGATACAAATCATTTTTCGCAAACTGGTAACCAAATGTAACTAGCGAGCCATTCGTTATTGTTCTTACACTTGGTCCATATTGATTTGCACGAATTTTTTCTAGAGTAACATCTTGAAAAAGTCGCCCAAATTTAGAAATAGCCATTAGTCAAGTCTCTTTATATACTTTTGAAAAACAGGTTCGTCTTCAATTGTATTTATCTCTTCTTCTTCAACAGTCTTTTGAGGAATATTATATGTTTGTGTTTTCTTAAATAATCTTACAAATTCTTCTATTCTTGAATTAGGCAATCTACTTGGCTTCCTAAAATGTTTCATTAATCCTTGAACATCTGATTCACCTCTAAGTGCTTCATGTGCAATGTCGGTAAAACTCAATATTTCTTCAACATCAGAATGCGTAAATCCAGCAGCAGAAAGAACTTGTTTCACTTTTTCAACAGAATTTTTATACAAAAGATAAGCAGTTAAAGTGATTCTGTTATTTGGCAAATCTGGTCTAATTTCACTTATTGTACAGTTTGGAAACAATGAATCAATCATTTCTGATTCTATAAGATTTTTCAAATATGGTTCAAGCAAAGATGTTGTATCTTCAATTGTTTTAACATACATGTCTTTTAAAATGTGTGGATCAAGATCTAAAGTTGATTTATGATCAATAATAGCATCAATAATTTTTTCTGGAATTTTCTTATCTTCAGCAAATTTTGTGCAAAGGCTTGCCAATCTAAATGCAAGATAAGGATACCTTTTAAGTGCTTCTTCTGGATGTCCAATTGTAATAATTTGACCTGATTTTAGGTCATGTGCGCCACCTACGGGATCTAAAAGCTCTGAATTCTCTCCATCAGAATTTTTAAGTTTTAAATATAAAGAATTTATTGTTAGGTCTCTTGTTTTTGCATCTAAATCTATGCTTGTAGTAAATTTAACTTTTCTAACTTGTTTATTTCTATCTTTACTGTTTACATTCATTGTTGCTAAATGAACTTTTTGATTATTTCTTTCTACTGTTAATTCCATAATATTATTTTCTTCATCAAATCTTGTTGGATAAAAAATAATATCAGTTTGATTGGTTTTTTCTTTTGATGATAAAAATATAAAATTTGTTTCTGAATTTTTTAAAATCATAATAATTTCATCTGGAGTTGCATCTGTAACCAAATCATAACTTTTGAATGTTTTACCTTTTAAATGGTCTCTTAATGCGCCACCAGTCAGGTATAATGATTTTTTCTTCAATGTTGGTTTAATAAGACCTTTATTTTTTTCTAAAGTTGAATATCCGATGGCAACTTTATCAGCATTTTCAAATGCTTCAATAATTGGTTTAAGTAAAGAATTTAGTGAAGATGTGACTTTGAAAGGTCTGAATTCAATAGATTCTTTACTGTCTTTTAGTCTAATTTTTGATAAAAATTCATCTGCCATAGCTTACCTTTCAAACTTCAGAATATAAAGTATATATCCAATAAGTATCGCCATCACAAAGTTAATAAAATAATTTCCCATATTTTTAAATGTAGATTCTGTTCCTTTTCTAAAACTATTTAGTAAAACATGACCTTCTTCAATTTGACAAAGACGAGTATCTATATCATCAATAGTATCGTGTAAATCTTCAATATTTTGCTCATTTATTAAAACTTTTGACATAACTTCGATTTGTTTTTCAAGAAATCTTTCTAATTTTGCTTCAACCTTATCTTGGTTTTCAATTAATGATCTAACTCTTTCGTCAATTCTTGTCGCAAGATCATTGGTTGTCTTAATTTTTGCATCAAGCTCTTCGCTAGTATTTTTGCGTGGAGGAGTCATTTAAATATTTATTTTGTTATTTACTTTTTTTTATATAACAATAAATAAAATATAATATGGAAAACAAAAACAGTCTTATACCTCAAATGCCGATCAATGTTCCTACTGGAACTTCTCCCGTATCAGATCAGGATTTATTGAGTTTATACAACGAAATTCTTGATGATCTAAGAAGTGACAGAAATCAAGTAGATGAACTTTTGTCCAGCTTTGTTGAAATGGTAATTAACGAAGGTGACGGCAGCAGCGCATCAAAAGAAGCATTGGTAAATCTTGCTAAATTAAAATCAGATATTGCAAGCAGTAAAGGCAAGGTTGCCGATATGATGACGAGTTTGAGGCTAAAAGACAGGCAAATTGGGAAAATACAAGCCAATCAGACGAACAACATTACCATAACTGACAGAAGAAATTTGATAGAGGCAATAAATAAAATAAAGAAGAAAGAAGATCAAAATGAATTGGATTAATTTTGAAGATTGGCTTTTGCAAGAACAGGAAAATCCAGCACCCGGACCAGATGCATTAACTGGTTCCGATCCTACTAGTTTGCCTCCAGAAAGCGATCAGAAAACAACTCAACTTGGTGTTGTGCAACCACAAAATCCTGCCGAAGCTCCAACTCCAGAATTTGAAGAACCATCAACCCCAGATCTTCCAGAGAAAAAAGAAGCTTCTGATTTTCCAAATTGGAAATCAAAGTTTTTTAGAGAAAGCATCAAGAATGATGTCAACACTCTCGTTAATATGATTAATCAGATTCGTGATGCTGATTTAACGACTTATCAAAGAAAATTTGTTGAAGATAATCTTCAGATTTGTTTTTTAAGACAAAATGCAAATATTAATAAAGCGTCTGGTGAGATGCGTAAAAAAATAAGAGATGATCTTGATACAGCAAATCCTTCAACATCTATTGTAAACCATTTTGCAACTGTTCTGTCAACAATGCCAGAATTGGTAAACACATTTATTAAAATATCTGGTCTTTATAGTAATAAAGCCGATTTGCACAGGAAGTATATTGCAGCACTTTTAGGTGCTGTTCAAGTAGGTTCTGGCGGTCAGCAAGAAGATCTTGTGTATAATGAAAAAACATTTTCCATGAAAATTTCTACTAGATACAACAGCAAGTTTGGTGCTGTTGATCTCGGTAGATGGACATTGCAACAAGATGATCCAGAAAAATATTTGTCTGATGCTGAACTTGAAAAATTAGATAGCGGTGCGCCAGAAGAAAAGAAAGTGCTACGCCATAGAGTTCTTCTTGAATCAGTAGCATCATATTTTGAGAAAAGATTGTTTATTGTCAATGTTTTAGCAGATAATGGCACTGTTTATTTTGTTGGATTTGATTTGGCAAACTTGCTCCGAAGCGGTTATGAAAACGGATCATTTATGGTTACAACTTATCAAAATGATGCTTCAGAAGCATTATTTGATGTTGATGGCAACATTGTGACACTTATGGACATGAAAATCATGTTCCAAAAGGATACAGGAGATGTTGATGAAAACGGAATGCCATTGAAAGAAAGGGCTGAATTCATAGCAAGAAAAGATGGAATCTTGTTTATGAATGCAACACTTGACACTTTGAAAGAAGCTTCAGGTGTTGTCAACGGACTAAATGTTAAAGAATTGCCTTATAATGGCAATCCTAGCGATTTAGTTAACCTTATTCGATGCGTTCCTTCTAGTCCAGAATTAATACTAAGGAACTGTTAAAATGGCACTATTTCTTGAATATCTTCACAAAATGAAACATGGTTTACGCATAATGGCAGAGCGTAAACTTGAATTAATTCGTAAAGCACTTAGAGAAGATTATCTTGAAATAGAAGATTTCACAGATGATGATCATCAACCGTATATTTATGTTCATGATCCATCAAACAAATTAAGCTTTGGTGGCATAAGAATTTATACAAATAGTGATATTATCGCTTTTCGTGTTCAGAAGATGCCAGACACACAACCATATGGGGCTTCTTATCAACTCGATATTCAACAAATGCTTGAAGACATTATGGATAATACTGGCGAAAAAGATAAAAATAAACTAGCAGAACTATTAGTTAAATTGCTTGGATCTGTAATTAGACAATTCTTTATCAGATCTTCTAGTGCAGAAGAAGAACAGTTAGCTGGCATGACAAGTTCTCTCCCAAGAGATGTTGTTGGAAATATTATGATCAAGAACAAAGACAATGACGCAGTTGCTGTAAAAAATAGCGGAACTGATTATTCAAATACTGTGTTTAGTAAATCTAATTGAGGTAAAACATGAACGAATCACATCATGCAGGCAAATCATACATGGCTAGAAGAAACTTGTATGATATTTATAAAAATGCCAAGAAACTTCTTACTATGGTTCGTGAAGGCGAAACACTTGATGACTGGATGGAGCATAAACTTAGCACAGCAAGAAATGCCATTTCAGATGTTGCAAGCGCATTTTCCTATGACAAGGATATGGAACAATGTGGATGCGATGATGATGAAATGGAAGAAATGCCAGTTCAGCATATGAGCGACACACCAGATACTATTATTAGAAAAGTTATTAGTTTTGGTGAATGGGTAAAAAGAAGAAAATAGTTAATATTCAGTAATTTCAATTTTTAATTCAGTAGTACCTTTAATAATTCTATGGTACAAACCTTTTGGTATTATTATCTCATGATCTATTTTTACAGGTAATTTGTTATCTTCTTGATATAACCAATCATTTTCGTTTAATGGTATGACACGCCGATTTGTGTCATCAACATGCCATACCAGATCATGTGGTCTGCTGTCTGGGGAAAAAGTACGAATTCTTTTGTTTTCTTCCAAGACCTCATGGAAAGGTCTTGGATTAATATCATCATGCATTCTTTAATTTACTGAGGGTTGTCTTTTTTAATTCCAATAATCCAATTTTTAATCATAGAAACAACAGCGTCATAAGCCATTTTAATAAACCAAGGTTGGGGAAGAAGATTCCAACCTACAATAAGACCGGCAGCAAACCAAAAAAGTGAATCTGTCATAATTCCTCCTTAATTACCAACTAGATGAAGAACTTAAACCAACTTGCTTCGCATACCTACCAATGCGGCAGGCCCAATAACCGGGAGTTGTTTTGTCTTTTTTAAGATGGCATTTATGTCTTGCTCTAAAACTTTTTGCTCTAGCAGGATCATAATTTTTAACAGTTAGATTTGGATCTCCAAACCCAATTTTTTTAGCGATAACACGACCTTCTGCATTTTTTCTTCCGCTATTTACATAAACAACATATTTTTTATTTCCACCTGTTTGTCTTCGTGGAGAATCTAGGGGAACACTCTTACCATGATAAATTCCAGTTCTACCAGCTTCGCTCAACAAAATAAATTCATCATTTTCATTAACTTCAATAATTCCTCTTTCCCATAAATTTCTCATCTCATTGACTAGATCACAATATGATTCAGAACCCATTCTGAATACAGTATTTGAAAGAGACAAATTATTTTCTATATGATATTGCAAATTTTCAGAAAACTGAATACTTTCTGTCAAAACAGTCATCGGCCTTGAGCCTTCTTTAATCTCATAAAAACCTAATTCGTTGCTCATTTTTATCTCCTGAATTATTTTAATCCAACTAAACCTTTAACTTGTGCAAACATTGTTGCAACTTGTTTTCCAAAATCATCTGTTAATTTTTTTACAGCTTGTTGCAACTTTGGATCAGGCTTTGCAGGAGCAGCAGGTTGTTGCGGTTGTTGTTGTTGTTGTTGACCGGCAGCAGGAGCGGCAGCGGGTTGTTGTCCAGCAGCAGGAGCAGCAGGAGCGGCTTCGGCTAGTTTTTGATTGTAAGCGTCAGCAACAATTTGTGCCAAATCACAAGAACCATAAAGTTTTTTGTTTTTATTTACTTCAGCTACAATTCTTTCAACATCATAAGAATTAAAGTTATGTTCGCTGAAAAAATTAAACAATTGTTTTTCAACTACTTTTTTATATAATTCATTAAACATAATTCCTCACAATGGTACTTCTATGAATTTTCTTTCACCATTCTCGTATACTTCTATGTAGTATCTATGGCTCAAAGTTGGATGTTTTCTTACAATCTTTATCTCGCCAGCATGAATTTTTCTATGACAATTAGCGCAGCAAACTATACAATTCCGACCATCATACTTGCCACCTCTAGCCCCTTCGCATATTCTATGAACATCTAAGACAGCTTGGTTGTTCTCACCACACAAACAACAACAAGAATTGCTAATCTTATATGTTTTTTTGTTTTTTATTCGCATGATTAATCCTATATATTTTGTATGGCTACAGATAATTTAATGACGAAAATAAATTCTATGGAAAGAGCTTTCATAGAATTAAAAAGAGAAATTATTGTTCAATCAAGTTCTGGAAATGAAAATTATTTTTCAGACTTACAAACTTTAATTAGTTCTCCAGATTGGCCACCAGCAGTAGATCCTGATTTGCTGTGTGATGAAAACAACGAAGCAGAAAAAATAGAAAGAGCAGAAGGAATCAGAGATATTTTCCTCGATGAAAGTCTTTTAGACAAAAATATTCTTGATTTTGGTTGCGGAGATGGACATCTTGTAAATGCAATTTTAGACAGAAATCCAAAATATATTGTCGGATATGATTATATTCTAAGTCCTAAAGTTAAATTAAAAAAACCTAATTCAATTTTTACTTTTGACAAAGATGTAGTAAAAGAAAAAGGTCCATATGATTTAATTGTTTTATACGATGTTGTAGATCATCTTGAAAATATGACAATGCTTGAATGCATGAAATTTCTTGGATCTATTCTAGCCCGTGATGGTAAAATTTATATCAGAGCGCATCCTTTTGTATCAAGACATGGTGGACATGCATATAATAAAATAAACAAAGCATTTATTCACTTATTTTTAAGTGAAAATGAATTAAAATATTTTTATCCAGATATAAAAAATTATCCAACTCAAAAAGTAATTTACCCTGTAAAAACATACAGAGAAAGTATTGATTCAGCAAGATTAAATGTTGCAAATTTAAAAGTTATTAATAGTGATATAGAAGATTTTTTTCAACAAAAAGAAATTGCTGACAGAATAAGTAAATCAATTAATTTTAAAGCACCTATAATGCAAATGAGTATGCAATTTGTAGATTTTATTCTTACTCATAAGTAAATAATATATCAGGAGTTTAAATGCCCGAAATTATTACTGGACTTGGAATTAATATATTTGACCGCAATTATGCTGGCGGTGATTCTTCAAAAATTGCTACTGTTACAAGCGGAAGACTAATTGTTGATGGTAGTGGCGTAACTCAACCAGTTTCTATTGTTGAACCTTCTAGTGGAAATATTATTGCCTACGGAACACAGGCTTCAGTTGCTGCCAACAGCAGCGTTGTTGTAGCTTATTACAGTATTGGTGCAGGAACCACATTTTATTTGAGGAATGTTGTTGCTAGTGCTTCTGCCGGTCCAGTCAAGGTTATTGTTGAATACGCTGCAACTTCTAGCGGTGCAAGTTCTGGAACTTATTGCATAGGATTCTTTTCATCGGCTGATCCCACACTAAATTTAAATTTTTCATATCCAATTGTTATATCTGGTGCCACATATGTCAGAGTTACGATGCGTAATGGAAATACAGAAGCACAAGATCTTTATGCTTCGATTATAGGCAACCAAGTGTAAATTGCTACTCACCAAGTAAATAATACATGATCATACAATATATTCTGAACTTACAAAAGGGAAGAAGTTATACAGGTTCAGGATCTTTTGAACTAATTGGCAATGCTTTAACGCAAGAAGCATTAACATATGCTGCCAGCGGTATATTTGAATTATTCGGATCTGCTACAGCGTTTATTGGAACAACGCCTTATACAGGTTCTGGTTCTTTTCAACTATTTGGTTCATCTAATATTATAATACCTCAAAATCTAGCTACAATAAAATTCAGCATTAATGATTATGGGTATAGTACTAGCAATGATCAATATCAGGTAAAACAAATTAATAGTGATCCAAACAATCCGATATATGTTGCTTCAAGACTTGGCAATAATTATAATTTTACCAATCAAACATTACTTACTGTACCAGAAATACAAGCTTACAACAATGTTCAATATAAAAAACAAGCAGATTTATTAAAAGAAAAAATTAGCATTATAACAAACAAAATAAACAGTTTAACTCCACCTGTTGAAACAAGTTACAACACACAAATAGCTTTTACAGTTAAAGAATATTTAAAAGATTCATTATTAGACAGTAAGCAAATTGAAGCCGTGATGGGTAGCGCAGATGCCATTATGTATAAAACAAATGATGGCATATTTTCGCAAAACGAAGTCTATAATCCAGCGACAGCACAAACACAATATCAAAATAAGATAGATGCACTTTTACAATCTTATAATAAAAAAATAGATCAAATTACAAATAAAATTAACAATACAAACCCAATTGTTCAAACAGATAGTTTATTAGCTATTAAATTTCAAACAAACCAATACGGAAAAAATGTTGAAGCATTTAATCAAAAGGTAATTCAGATTTATGGAATAAATGATTCTTTGGTTTATCAAACTGCTCAAGCAGCAGTTCCGCAAAATCTTTTTCTTACTCCTCCAGAAGAACAAACAAGAGCAAGAAAAGACTACGGAGATAAAATTACTTATTATAATCAAAAAATAGCTCAAATTAACAATAGAATTAATAACTACTAATATGGCATCATCTCCAGCATATATTTTGGCATCAACACACAGCTACACAGGATCTGGTGGAGCAAAACTAGGATTTTGTGTTAGCTACTGGAAAATAAATAATTATCCTCATAAATGGAAAGTGGGAGATACACTTTTTATATTACCATCTGCCAAAATTGGAATTCTTGAAAAAGTAGTTATCAAACAAGTGAAAGTTATCAGCAAACAACAAACAAACGGATCATTTTATTTTTTATACATAGATACAACAAATGCAATTTATAATGAAGATGAACTAGTAACTGAATATGATGCTTTACAAGTAGCAAAAATGTATTTTGAAAGACAATTAGCTTTTACAGTACAAGCTGCAACAATTTGTCCATATTAAAAATTTAACAAATCTTCGTATTTTGAAACACGCATATTTGGCCACCATGTTGTGTTAAGAAAAATACTATCACCAACATCTGCTCCGACACGAAGATATCCACCTCTGCATCTACTTTGAATAACAGTTGTATCAATGCCAGCAATTGCCGAATATGTTTTTAACCAAGTATCCATACTAATTACTTTTTCAGCAGCATTAACTGTTTGCAAAAATGTTTGTAAATTAATTGATGTCACAGAATTAAATCCAAATAATTGACTAGATGTCATAAAATAATTTCTATTTGTCCAAGGTCTCCAATGATAATATTCTTTATCAGCTTGAGATCCAGTAGTGATTACTACAAAATTGTTATCTACTAACCTTTTTACTAAAGCATTATATTCATTTTGAGTTAAGAATCGTTGTCTGTCTAGGTTTTTTACAGATCCTGATGGTTGTAATATAATAACTCTATTTCCGTTGAAAAATGGATTTTTTCCAATTTCATCAATCCAATTTGTGCTTAATTTTATATTGTTTTTATAATATTCTTGATTTAACGGCCAATCGCCAAAATTTAAACCTTTTGATAAATGTGCGCTTGGTTTAAGATTTGATTTACTTCTCATGTAATCATATATTGTATTTGCAACCCTAGATCCCATGACATTTCTTGAAAGAAGATGATCTTTTTTGAAAAATTCTAAAAATTCTTTGCAAAGTTCCAAACTACAAGTATTAGCACAAAAAACAACTTGTGCATTTGGATCATCATAACAATTTGCTAAAAGAAGAACTAAATCACCAGTTCCGCCAAAATTAAGATACCAATTAGTGTTTGTTTTCAGAAATGCTGTTATGTTTGAAAAAAGATTTGATGCAAAATTATCTTCTATTGCTTTTCGTTTTTCATCAACACGAAGATTTTCCCTATTTGCAGTATTTTTTACTACTTTAGGGGTCAAAAAAGGCTTTTTTACATGATCTGGTGTTATAGCTTGATTTAATTTATTTACATCTGGATGATAATTTGCACGAAGATTATAAATCTTCTTTATATTTGGGTTCATGTTTTAGTATTATGTACGAGCGTTGTGAACCGCACCACCTAAGCGTTCCATTCCAATTACTTCTTTGCTTGTTAAACCTGTTGTTTTTCTTGAAAGTTCAGCAATTAATTCATCAAGCATTGTTCTCGCAACTCCTTTGTTTATTGCTGGAGATTTGCGTATTTGATCAAGCAATCTATCAAAACTTGATTTAAATTGACTTAATTGTGCCTTGACTTGTTCCTCTGACCCAGTTTGTTCAGTTCCTGTGCTGGGAAGTGGTTCTCCCATTTCGTTTACAAGCCAGTCGGAAAATTTTGCAAGTGCCATGATTACTCCTCAAAGTCATCTTCAAAGTCTTTTGCTCTTACCAATCTTCGTTTCGATGGTTTATCATCAAAATCATCGGTCATGTTATAATATGTAGTCAATGCCTTCTTTATTTTTGGTCTCCAGCCTGCAATCTTTTGTTTATTTATTCCTAGCAATGCAGCGAAACCATCAATATCTCCACAGAGAGACATGAAGTTTTCCCAGAACTCTTCACCATAGAGTTCTTGCCCTCGGCCTATAAGGCCAAGGGCTTTTTGCTCATCCTCTGCTTTTCGTTCTTGTCTATAATTCCTTAGACTTTCATTTACTTCTGCAAAACTAAACAATATTTTAGCTCCATACTTCGGATACAACAGTCAAAAGATTGCCACCGGGACCATTAACATAAGTTCTCTTCAAATAAAGAGCATTCAAACCATAAGCAACAATGGTAGCACCATTTTTTTCAGAAATGCTTCCGCCTGCGCCGGTTGAGGAACCTTCAGCTTCGTTAGTTCCACCACCAAGAGTTGGCAACCAGCTAGAACGAGCATTAATTTGAGCAGCAGCTTCAGTAACAGTTTGATTACCGTTTAATTGATTGCTGTAAGGAAGCAAAGTGGCGCTGTCAGGATTACTAAGATTCAAAGTGAAAGTAATGGTTGGATTTGGATTTGCCATATTTTATCTCCTTTTTTTATATTTATGTTTAGGTTTCCTTTTCTTTTTACATTTACCCAAAAATTTACAATCAGAAATATTATTGGATTTATATTGATTTCTAGACTCTACTGCACCATACTTGCTATGCGCCCCAGCAGACTGCAAGATCGCATCATTCGTGTGACTGCCAACAATTGGGCCAGCATCACTCTCATAAAAAAATGATCGAAAACCTTGCATACATTATTTAGATGCTTATTTGAAAAAAACATTTTTGTGAAGTTCTTGAAATTTATTTTCAGTAAAAAATCCCTTTAAATTCTTAGAACATGTTTTAAATACAATCTTTGATGCATTTCTTGATTTATTTAAAAAATCAATTCCATCAAAATTTTTAGTATTAACAATAAAAACAACATCGTCAAGATCTAAATTCTTGATAAAAGTATCTGTTTTTTCTTGAATAATATAAGATTTTTTCAATCTGTTAGATATAGATTTGATGTTATTTTTATGTTCCATCAAATCCAACTTTGTTGAATTTTTGAGTGTTTTTATAATTTTTTTGTTGCTATAATAACTTTTTATTGCAGCAATTTGTTCATCATTCGCTTTAATTTCATCCTGAACCAAATAATCATAAAATAAATTTGGCTTATCTCTTACTAATCGTAACATTGTTGAAGTCTTCACGGAATCAGAATGAATAATTTCTAAAGATTTGTTTGTTTTTGGAAGAAAAAATTTATCTTGAAATCCAAGATAAACAATTTCTTTTCCATTAATTTTTTCTTCTATTTTCTTAGAAATTAATTTAGTCATTTTATCTTGCTCGATTTTATACAAATTTTTTACAAACATCAAGAATCCGACTTTTTTGTCGCCTCCGGTTTCGGTTCATGAATTACATGCTGGCAATCTCCACAAACAATTTTGTGCATTCCATAACCAAGCTTTTCACCTTCCCAAAACCATAATCCTTGTTTGTTTTTCCCACACTTAAAACAAAGCGGACACATTCTTGTGACACCTTTGTCATCTTTTCTCGTAGTGAAAAAGCAATTTTGTGGCATATATTAAAATAGAAAGAAGGAATCAAATGCTAAAAATATTTTTGTTACTTTGTTGCCTATCTTTCTTTGAATTGCCAGAGTCTAAAAAACCTTTATATGAAAAGTGTATAAAACCAACAGTTTTAATAAAAACTATATCCGAAAAAACAACTGGAACTGGTTTTATTATTAGAAGTCAAAAAGCAATACAAAATTATTACATAAACACAGTTGTTTCTTGTGCCCATGTATGCGAAGAAAAAGTAAAAATTTACTTGCCAATATATAAAGATTCTAGATTACTAGAATATAAACCACATAAAGCAGTCATACTTGCTTTAAATGAAATATTTGATTTATCTATTATTGTTTTCTTTTCCGAGAAACAATTAGAAACAGTAGACATTGATTTTGGTTCGGAAAATTATATTGATGATTCTGTTTGTATTATTGGTTGTGGTCTAGGTGAAAGTCCAAGATTGTCAAAAGGACATATTAGTGGCATTTCTCTAGATAATGTTTCAATAAGAACCAGCATATCTTGTGTTCCCGGTGATTCCGGTGGTCCTATGTTCAAAAATAATAAAGTCATAGGCGTTTGTAATGGTGTTAAACATTGGAACAATCAAATCGTAACTGATATCTCAATTTTTAAATCAATTGATAAAATCAAAGAAATTTTAGATAAAAATGTTTTATTTTTAATAAATAAAGATGATAAAAGCATTCCGAAGTTGTTTTATTATTCTTTGTTAGAAAGATTGAACAAATGAGACATTTACACCCTTCAATTTTGAATTTGATTAACGAAACCGCTATGGCATACGCAATGACAGGCGTTGATTCATATATTCATATTGACAATTTTATGGCAATAAACCAAAGAAAATTTAAACCAAATGCCAGAGTTATTTTCGCAGAAAGAACTTTATTGCGTGAAGCTGCTGCTCCTGCAAGACAAGGTGTTGAAAGAACTTGGGGACAAGCTTTTTCTGATTTTGCTAGTGGCGGGTTTGCTGGTTTGGCTAAGGGTAAGGCAGACTTGGAAAGAAATTATACTTTGGCTGTGCAAAACTTAGAACAAATGCTAAATTTATTAGACCAACATCCAGAATCAACATCCGCAGAATTAATTCAGACATTAAACAAATCTATTGGTGGGATAATCAAAGAACTTCAAAGCAAACAACCACTTATCAAGAAAACTAGCGACCAAATGAAGGGTGTCGCTATGGATAAACATCGTGGAGAAGCTGTAAGAGGTTACACAATTCATACTGTTGAAGATATGAACAGAAGTCAGTTGGATAAATTTAATTTATATCAAGATGCTAAAAATTCTCCAGAAGTATTATACGCTTTAACAAAAGCAAAATATGATTCAAGCGATTTGAAGAATTTACAAAGAAATGGTTTTGATGTAAACGCAATAAGCGAATTTGGAAAAGAATATGCAAAGCAACACACAGATGAACATAAAAAAGCTAATATAGATCCAAAAATTATTTACAATTATCTTAAAATTTCAAACAGATGGAAAGATGCAGAGAATATGGCTTATGCTAAGAATCCAGCACTTAATCCTGTTCTTGATAATGCTAAATTTAATAATTTAATTAATAGATTAAAAACGAAATTTAGAGACCCTAAAGATGGCTTGTTTATTACAAATATGGAAACAAATTATTCAAGTAATCCAGCAAATTTTTCAAAAGATCTGCCGGGAATGGCTAATCAACTAGAAAATGCAATAAAAATTAATTCTTTAATTCCGGCAAAAGCTAGATATCTTAGAATCACTAAGCCCTAACGCTTTTTCTTCTTTTTTCTTTTTGGTTTATTACAACCAAGATCGCTCATTGCGCCCCATACTTGAAAATTAGGATTATTTCTATCTTTGCAGGATACAATAGCGTAACCACCGGCCATTTCTTTCAAATATTGAGAAAATGTTTTCATAAAACTATATACTATTACCATGATATCTTTTACTCAATGGTTGCTAAAAGAAGCAGAAAACAAATCTGGTTCAGGTCTACTTGGAACTGGAACTCCGTTCAAGTATACCCCATCAAATAGCAACTTAAATCCTTTAATGGTAACAAAAGATCAATGGTACAAAATTGACAATAAGAATAAATTTCAAGCAGGATGCAGCGGATTACCGTGTCCATCTAGCCTGAAAGGTGGGGCTTCTTAAAAAAAATTAGTAGCTACACTATATACTTGTGTCAAATATGTTAAAATAACAATTTGCAAAATAGTACAATAAAATAGGTAATTTTTGGAGGTTTATTATGGGTGCTACATCAGTTACAGGAGTCGGACCCGGAAGCGCAGAAGGCGTGTGCAAAGGCGCACCAGACCGTATGACTCTCGGCGTTGGCCATCTCATTGGCCCGCATGTTGTTCAGGCTGGCACCGCTACCCTTTCCGGTGGCGCTGCTGCTATCGACATTCCTACACTTTCAGGTTCTGCTAGCGATTATATTGTTCTTGCCACAGATTATACCGCTGCTGCTGCTGTTAAGGCTGTTCTTTCAGTCTCCAGCGGTATTTGGACCATTACCTTCACTGGTACTGGTTCCGATGTGATTCAGTACGCTGTCGTTACTGTCGGCGTGTAAGGCTGTTCCTTCCGGTTAAAATTTAATCCGCACTTGAAAACAAGTGCGGATTTTTTAATTCACTAACTACCTCGTCCCAGTTTGATATTATATCTGCCCAATTTTCAGGATTAATTTTATTATTACTTATATCTAAAAAATTTTCAATTTTTGAATAATCTAAAATTTTGCATCCAACATAATCAAACATATTTTCTATAATAGTTTTTTGTTTGTTTTTATCAGAATAGTATAAATCTTCATATAAAACTGTAAAACAATTATTATCTTTTAATGTTTGAAATTTAATAAAATGTTTCATAGAAGATTTAACAGCATAAGGATTAATGTATATTTTTTGCCTACCATATTCTGGTTTTTTTTGTCCCTTCATCCATACATTTGTTGCAAAAGCCAATGTTTGCGAAACGGCTGCGTTAAACAAATTTTTTCTATATAAAAGTATTGTTTTACATCTTTTTTTTATAAACTCATTTTGCTCCATTGTAGAAAAACCAAACAAATGTTTAAAACCCTGATATTCACTTAAAACCATCTCTACAGCACTATAAAAATCATTCTTTCCCCAATGAATCAAATATTTCATGATACTATCTTTATTGAAAGGTTCACAAAATATTTTCACACCTTGACTTTCAAAAATATGAAACAAAGTTGTGCTACCACTACGAGCATGAGCCAATATAGAAAAATTATTCATCTTTAATAATATTTATAGAAATAATTGGACAATTCATAAGACTCATATACAATTCATCTTTAACTTTCATAACATATTTATCTAGTACTTCAACACGCCAAATTTGTCTTTCAAGCCCAACGATTTGTTTCTTAATTAATTCCAAATTAGTTGACAAAAACAAATCACTAGGAAGTGTCCTAGCAGAAGAATAATAAGAAAAATCGTGCAAAGGTCTGTGCAAATACAAAATTATTGGAGTTTTTATTCTTGAATATTTTTTATGCATCAATATAATTTAGAATTATGAATGATTATTTACTTGATAAATGCGTCAAAATTATGCTTGAAGATTGGGATGGCAATAAAGCCTTGCCATTTTATCATTACGCATTTGCAATCAGAAAAAATAGAATTATTGAAATGGGAAGAAACAATCCCATCATGATGTCTGCTAAAGCTTATAAACTAGCACGAAAGTTTAACATTACACATTGGAAAAAATATCCATTTCTTCATGCAGAAGCTGATCTAATGCTTAGACTTGACCAAAAGTTCTATAATAAAAAAACAACCATATTAAGCATGAAAATTAATAGACACGGCCAGTTTCGTTTAGCTAAACCATGCTATAAGTGTGAAATCGCACTCACGAAAAGCAATCTAACAAATGTAATGTGGACACTTACTGATGAACAAAATAAAAAACTTCCTGATTTATCTGGAGGAATTCTAATAAATAGTTTGTACTAACAATAGGTGAAAATATGATATTTCTTGAAGCAAGTATTCAAACATTAAGAGACGAAACTCTTATTAATTTTCCAGCAAGACTTAGAAAAGCTGTAGATATTGCTGATACTTTAATTACAGGAAATATTATTTTTCATTATAATCCAAGAAGTAAAACACTTCTTGCATTATCAAATGTACATGGAAGTGAACCAGATCCTTACATAACTACACTTCTTTTCGATAAAGCAAAAGAATCACCAACTGGAGTGGAGATTACTAGCGGAGGTAAACCTGTAAAACTAGAAAAATTTGAAGACTCAAAACATAATTGTAAAGTAAGATGCACATGCAAAGACTTCATGTGGACTTTCAATTATTATAACAAACGAGAAAATTCTCTTCGTGGATCAGTCCGTGACCCATACACAAAAATAACATCAAGACCACCAAGAAACCCAAGCGAAAAACCCGGACTGTGTAAACACCTGTTAGCTCTATATATCAAACTTGAAGAAATGGGTTTGGTTTAATTAATTTAAAAAATAAAAAACCCCGGTGTTTACCGGGGTTTTTCTTATCTCTTATTTGAGATAATAATAGTATGCCTACACCCTAAAATTGGCTATAGATAGACGGGCATAGAACTTAGCTCCTTCACGAAGTAGCTTTTTCCCATATCGAGTAAGTAGACCACGCCTTGGGCAGAATGATTCTGGATCAAGGACAACTGGGGTCTGAGTTAGAGGGACATAGGGACAGAAGAAATATCCACTATCCATGTAGCTATCTCCCTTGTACCCCATGAGGAGTTGTGAGGTGGGAAATAGTGGATCTTTGTACAGGCGGTAGCGGTTAGCCACGGTTCCGACATACTGCACACCCAAGGAGGAGGTGAAGGTTTCGGAAGGAGCGGGGGCGAAACCGGCGGTTGCTGTTTCAAAGATTGAAGCAACTTCAGGTGAGGTCACGATGAAGTTGGCACCACCACGAAGGGTCTTTCTGTGGATCACATTGGAGACCTCAATGATCTTCACATAGAGAGCTTCGTACTTTTCCTTGATGGTCTGACCAATTGCGGTTGAGAAGTCCCAAGCAGCGACAGTACCGGCGTTATTGCGGAGGTCGCCAAGAACTTCACGGTCGATTTCAAGGTTGATTTCCTGTGCAAGCACAGCGGTCAACTCGGCTTCAGCGTCGAGGTTGTGCTGGCTACGAAGATCCTGTTGGGCTTCGTATGACCAAACAGCCTTTAGCTTACGGGTCTTGGCAGCGATTTCTTCGCTCTCAATTACCAAGTTGATCTCAGGAAGATCCTGATTGCACTCCATATTATACTCATAAGAGACAACGCAGTGGTTATCGCCGGGAGCGGAGTTCCAAGTTAGAGTGAACTCACCAGTAGTGAGATCGATGGAACCTGCGGTTGCCTTTGGTGAAGGTGAACCGATATCGGTGAATGTGAAGGTTCCGCTTGTTGAGACAACGAAGGTCTGAATAGCGGTTGAACCGTCATACACAGTACCAGTAATGGTTCCAGCAAGAATTGGAGTGTGTTCCAATGGGCTGAAGGTGCTGGTTGTGTCATCGCCACCATCGGTGCTGGTGGTTTCGTTCTGCACGAACTGGGAGCTATAATAGACATCCAAGTTAGCAGTACCATCAGCAAGCTGCTGGAGTGAGTTCACATCATCGGTGGGGAATCCACCATTGTTGCTAGCTCCACGAACGCTACCCTTGTTGGATGAGTAACGGAAACGGAGATAGTACACAAGGCCTGTTGGGCCAAGGAGAGGCTGAACGCTAACGATTTTGTTAGCGATAAGCTGGGGATAAATACGGCGAACAAGAGGAATGCTGATCCTCTTGAACTGTGCCACATCGGCGGTGTCTGTTGAGACTTCGTTGATCAATCTCTGGTTCTCAAGAAGAACAGCGGTAGCTGCACGGGCATGAGTGTCTTCGATGCCCCTGAGGAGACCAGTTTTTGCCCAACGATTCTCAAGTTCTTTGGCCTGATTTAGATACGCACTATTAAAACTCATTGTAGTTACCTTTCTTTAGTTATTTAGATTTTTGAACGCCTGAAAGAACAAGCAAATCGTTATCGCCACCGTTGGCATATTCAGCGATTACCTGAACATTTTCGGTGACCAACTGTCCCTTCCCGCTTGCACTTCTTGACTTGATCATTCGCTCTTTCTGTTCGGTGAGAACCTTTGCTTTCCTGTTTTCAGAAGCAGCAGAACGGCTCTCATTGATCATATTGGTAGCTCTCTTAACGCTTTCATTGAGTTTGGTGTTCTCTGTTGAAAGGCGGATATTACGGGCTTCCATAATTCGGAGTTGTCCACGAAGTTCATCGACAGACTTCTTGGCTTCATCAAGCTTGCTTGAGGTTGCGAAGAAGGCTTCGTCTTCGGTGAGATAATCGCTAGCGATGCTGACGATCTTGTCGAGGGCGACCTTATGTTCAACCATGCGGGGATCACTTAGGAGATCACGCTTGGCTTGTTCATAGATTTCGGTGCCCTTGATTTGAAGAAATTCGTCAACTTTGTCAACGATGTATTCTTTCATATCAGCAAGTTTCTTGTCATACTCTTCATAAAGGTCTGACTCAACGCTATTCTTAGAATTGCGTTCAGCCAACAACATCTGATAGGCTTCTTCATAGCCTTCTTCAAGGGTCTTTTCAAACTCTTGCTTTTGTGTTTCAAGACGAGCCTGAAGATCGTTAATAATGGCATAGGCTTCATTGTAGCCTTGATAAGCAGTCTTTTCAGTAGAAGCAACTTCTGCTGACAATGATTGATAAGCTTCCTCAAGGTTCTTGTTGTATTCAGCTTCCATTTGTTGACGAGCTTCTGCAAGCATGTCAGAAACTGCTGATGCAACTTCAGAAACCTGATCTTCTGGAAGAATCTTCTTCAAAGAATTAATGATTTTGTCCATTGTTAAAATCTCCCTAAAATGTTATTGGTTTTGTCTTGAACAATTCCATGCAAGCAAGCAATTAAAGCTTCTTTGTTTACTCTATTTATGCAGTTGCTTGCATTTCTCTCAGAAAAATTGTTAAAATTGTAATTATTTTCGGTATTTTGATAGTTTTCCTTGGTTACTTTCTGCTGAAAGGCTTGGAAAGTAGAAGGATCTGCTACCGCATCAAATGTGATTAGCTTGTATGATTCGCTAATAACAAGAACACCGTTTGAATCAACTTTGCCACTACCAACACCACGGGAAGAAATGCCTACTCTAACTCCGTCATTGATAAGGGCTTTAAGAATTTTACCGTGAGGGGTATTGAGGATTTCTCCTTCTCCCATCATAACAGATCCTTCCCACCATAGTTTTGTGACTACATGGGAAGCTTTTTCAAAGTGAATAATTGAATCGGTGGGGTGGTCAAGTTCACCTACAAGTCCACGGGCTTTGATGCATTCTTGCAACATTTTCACATTGCGGTCGAGGGCATCATGTGTATAAATACGACCGTTTTTGTTTTGCTTGTTAGATTCTTGGAATTTTCCTCTGAACTTGGTGAGTCCCCTGTTTGAGGACTCATTCAAGCACAAAGATAGACCACTATTTATGCAGCAATCAACAAGCAGCATAGAGTTTGACACTTTAGCTCCTTTCGCTAGATTTCAAAAGCTTCAAGCTGTCAGACATCGCCATGCCATTTGAGGGAATGTAAGGATTCTTAAGGGATGGCCATGTATCGTTGCCACCATCATGGGCAAGTTGATCACTATCGCCGTCGATGGTCTTTTCGCCATGAATCTTGAAATCACCGGCCTTGGGAACATAAGGATTGCTCACATGAGGATAAACATCTTTTTCATCCATAGTGAGGTAGCCACTCTTCATGTCATCAACGCCTTGCTTTTTATATGTTTTTCCATCGCTGACATAAGGAGCCTTGGTGGAAGAATATTTGCCGGGATGTCCATCTTCTTTGGCGTACTTGCTAAGGACAGGAACTTCGCCGGTAATTGTGTCTTCAACCTTATCGCTGACATTCCAAGTGCCTGACATTGGAAGATTGGTTTCAGCAGCACCCTTGATCATCAATGCTGCTTCTTCCATGACTTCCAAAGTATTGTTGGAATTGCCACGAAGAGCATTTTCAAGAGCAGCTAGGCAGGAACCAATTTCATGCTTGGTTGTACTGTCAGCGTGTCTGTCGGCAACATTTGCGACTTCATTTACAGCCTTATAAAGATCTGTAAGAGCAGTTTCTTGAGCATGACGAACTTCATCAAGCTTGTCGTAAAGAGCTTCAGAAACGGCCCTGAAATGGTCGTAATCACCAGATTCAAAGACATTGGCAAGTTTGTAGATGCCATTAACCTTGTCCTTGTAGTTATCAAAAGCGGTACGAAGAACGCCTTCTGCGAGGAATTGACAAATTTCATCATCGAAATTACGAACACCTTCGCTCACAAGGGTTTCCTTGATAAGGTTTGACAATTCGGATTCGGTTAGATAAATTAGATGAGGCCAAGCAGCAACCACATTTTCGATGGTTTCTTCTAGCTTTGCGCTATCTGACATGGCGTTGTACTTCTTCATGTCGGCGCAAGCTTTGCCCCAAAGTTCACTCTTGCCAAGGCACTTTGAAAGATCTCTCTGATCCATTACTTCGGTGTTGAGAGTCTTCCACTTGAAACCAAGAATCTTGGCTTCGTTTTGAAGCTTAGAAAGAGGAATCTTAACGGCAACAACATTGCCATGTGAATCACGGGCAACGCTGAAATTGTTGACGAATCCATTTTCACGGAAGTCAACAAACTCAAGAATGTTCTTGGCGAGAGAATTCCATTCAGCCAATTTCTTGGCAGGAATCTTTGAGCCAACATGCTTCATTCTCTTGTTCTTGTGCTTGGCAAGCTTTCCTTCACGCTTTGACATTTTTTCTGTCTTCTTCTTGCCTTTTTTCTTGCTCTTGTAGTGATCAAGAAGCCAAGGTGGCATCTTCTTGCCCTTCTTTGCTTCGTTGATAACGCCTTCCTGAAGGCTGGCCCTCATAAGAGGAAGATTGAAGTAGTTTGAGAAAGAATCAGATGCAAGATCGTTTCTTTCTTCAAGAATGTGATCAACCATTTGATCAAGGAATTTCTTGCCTTCGTTGAACTGGGAATCCTGATCAACAACAAGCTCTTCAATATTTTCAAGAATCAAAGTATCATCTTGAATAAGATATGTTGCATGAACAAGAGAACCAGAATCGGTGGTGAAAGTTGCATCGTTCTCGTTAATAGTAAAGAGATCAAGGCTTTCACGACCAATTGCCTTTGCAATCGAATCAACATTTTCAGTTAATTCTTTTTCTGCACGGCTAATTGAGTTTTTCTCAATCGCCTTAAAGACATCATAATTAATGAGTTTGCGCTTCATTTTTCACTCCTAATTAGGACACAAATATTTGTACCGTTGAAAAAAATGTATAATTTTTTTTCGCTCAACTAATATCTATGCAGTAACAAACAAAAACATGGTGAAAAAAATGAAAAGCTTTCAAGATTTCATAAACAGAAGGTTTCAATTCAACGAAGAATCAGGTATGCAGCCAGTAATTGCTGCTCCTGACGCAGAGAACACCAATCGAATGTTACAAGAAATATTTAATTATATATCAATAAACAACATGTTTGCAAATGATGAATTTAGAAATAAGTTTTTTCAATTTTTTAAATCTGTCAAGGATGATGGTTTACAACAAATAATTCGTCAGCTTGAAAGCACAGTAGATGTTTCCGACAAGAATAGATTCCTTGATCGAGGTTTAGGAAATCTAAGTGGTTCTGCCCGTGGAACTCCTGATACTCCACCAAACGAACAAGATGATTCTCAGTAATTAATTATTCTGCACTATAGTCTTGAGATTCAACATCTTCTTCTGCTGCATAATCTAGAATACCTAGATCATACTTTTCAATATCTTCATCTGAAGGTTCTGGAAGTTGTTGTCCTTGCGGTGCAGTTGGTGCTGCTGTTGGGGTGGCACCTTGTTCACCTGTTGGTGGCATTTCTGGTGCAGCACCAATTTCTTGTCCCGGTTGTTCGGGAGTGACTTGTTGATTTGGACCTTCTGGTGTTGTTCCAACTTCTTGTTCGTCGCTGGAAGGAACACCAACACCAAGCAATTGTGGGTTTTGTTGCAATACTTGCAGCCTTGCGTCTTCAAGTTTTTGTATTTTCATTCTTCCTATAATGCCTTTAGCATCTTCTTCTGTATAGTGCATCCATGTGGTAAGTAAATCAAAATCAGATATAAGTTGTGATGATTTCAAACTTGTAACATTTTGAATTCTATTATTTGTAATTTCAGCCCTGCTAAGTTCTCTCCATTCAGATGGAGGTGTCATTAGAATTTTTAGATCTTCATATGTTTCTTCTGGAAAACCACGCATGTGTAGATGTCTTTGGGTAATTTCAAAGATGCCGTCTTCCATGCATGATTGGTATCTTTCAACAGTTCTTGCGAATTTAACATCCTGTGAACTTAATGTAATCTTAGTTTGTGCGGGATCATCGACATTAAGATAATTCTTAGGGAAATTAAGAGCAGTCATCAACTTAAGTCTAAAATAAATTGCGTCATCAATTTCGCCAAGATTTTGTGCGCCGGGAAGAGTTTCAATCTTAGTGTTAGAATTGGGTCTAGTTGGAATCCAGAAATCTTCTTCTACAGCGGGAGGTTGATATCTTTCATCAATTGAAGATGCTCCTCCAGTTGTTCCACGACTTAATGAAATCTTTCTCTTACGGAATTGATCTTTCATTCTTTCAATAAAAGCTTCAGCCTTGAAACCGGGAAGTTGGCCTACATCAATGTAAAAAACTCTTCTCTCTGGGGCACGGGCAAGACGATATGTTAACATTGAATCTTCCATGAGTCTTAATTGATAAGCTGGCCCTCTTGCTGGTTCAATAACAGAACTTCCGTATGGATAAAATTGTTTTCTATCTTCGTTAATGCGTACATGAACAACTTGTTCTGGCGCAAAACGAATGGCAGTAGCCATTTGAATTTCTTGATCTGTAGCTTGGGTAACAGGGGCACGAACCAATGATTGGTAATCTGGTCCTTCTTTTGATTGCTGGAATTCGACAACTTTGCCCTTGGTTGTTTCAATTCTGTAAATAGACTCTGGGGGAAGTCTTTGAATTTTCAATATACCATCAGCAGGATTATCTAGATTTGTAACAAGTTCATAAAACAAATCTCCATATAATAAAAGACTTTTAAAATCAGGCCATAATCTTTTGTTAAAATTAAGCATCTGTCGGGAAAGAAGAAGAAATTCCACTTCTTTTCTGACATCATCATTTTTGCAAGAAATTTTTAGAACATTACCAGTCTCGTCTTTTTGACAGTTGTGAACAATAATAGAATCTGTTGCAAAGTTATGATGATCTTCAACAGTAAGATCATACACATCTTGTTCTTTATCTCTGAACTTTCCAACTACTTTTCTAATTTTACTTTTACTTTTTGCAAAGTGTTTAAGTTCTTTGTAATTAAATCCAGCTTTTTTAAGTCTTGCTTTTATAGTAACCCATGTTTCTTCACAGAGGTTAAGCATAGAATCCATGTCGTGACCATTTTGAATAAGTCTTGTGTATTCGTATATTTTTTCCGTTTTTTCATCAAACTTATTGGTTCTCCAATAATCAACAAAATGTCTTTCATTGATCCATCCGAATCTATTAGTCATGATTCTAGGATGTTGATTGTTTAGCAAAGTGTTAAGTTTTGTGTATGGTTTTTCACGATAGAAAGCCATAAATTCGTCTGCAAGCTTGACATCTTCAGCCTGAATCCATTCTCCGCTAGCTAACAAAAGTTTATGATCTGGTGTGCATTCAATGATTGAACCATTATCAAAAATAAGTTTAATGGTTTCGGCCTTTTTAGTTTTTCTTGGGTGGTGACCCCATCCTATAGTGTAATCCTTTTTCTCAAAATCGTAGCAATAAACAAGAAATTTATCATCTGCGTGATTTTCTGTTAATTCTTTAATTGTTTTGTAGCCGAAAGGTGTAGCGACTTTAGTGTTTCCAGCTACGCAAGCTTCATCAGAAAAAATAGTTAAGCAAGTTTCAATTTCAGGTACGGCTCTTAATCTTTCATATTCTTTGTACCTTGAAATTCTGTTGCTTACAGTTGAAAGATCAATGAAATCTTGTGTTTCTCTAAGCCTTATAAGTCTATTATCTGATCCATTCCAATAACTTCCATCTGGAGAAATGGAAGGTATTGAGTCTGGACTCACGATACCAGCACCAACTAAATCCTTTGGTGCTAATCTGCGATTTAATGGATCATCTGCAAAAGCATAGGTAAATGTTTTGAAAATGTCAGACCATAACGGTGTCGGCATAGTAAATCTCTAGTTTTCCTTTAATTTAGTATCTATTCAAACAAAAGAAATTTTTGATCAAAGCATAAAACCTAAATTAAGTTAAAAAATTCATGAAATGGAATCCATGTGTTTGGTTCATTACTTTTTATAAAATTAAATCCATTTGTAATAAATTTATCATATTCTTGTTCAAGTTCATTATTTTTATATAATTCGTACCAATTAATCCAATGTTGACCCACACCGCTTAATCCAAGCTTTATTAATGATTCCGCTCCATCCTTAACTTTTCTTTCAAACTGTTTATATGATCTTACCGGATAATGATGTATTAAAATTTCATCATCATAAATAGGATGCATTTTTGGGTCAGTTATAAGATTATGATTGCCGTTTTCAATAATAAAATTTCCTACTGGTTTATGTATAATTTTTGCTGGCGTGTTAGCTATCCCGATGTTTATTAATTCTTCCTGTTTACAATAAAATTTGGTTGATTCAAAAGAAAAAGTTTTATCTAAACAAATATGATTATAAATTTTATTAATTTTTAAGTATTTTATTTCTTTTGAATAATTTTTTAATAAATGTAAATTGCACCAAAATTCATCAGCATCTAAATGAACAATCCATTTTGGTTGATATTTCATAGCAATATTTGCCATTCTTGTAACCCAAGCAGATTGGTTATGGTCTGTCCCGGTTTCATCTATAATGACTTTTACTTCTTTAAATTTTTTAAGTATGTTTTTAGTATTATCTTTACTGTTATTATTTGTTGCAATTATAAAATCTATATTTTCTTGATTTATATGATGTGTTAAAGTGTGTTCTATGATATCTTCTTCATTTTTTACTAGCAAAGTCGCTATTATGAATGGTCCGTTTTTCAGCATTTGTATATTGTTCAAAAAGTCTTATTATTACTACATAATGTTATGGATTACTTTTTTCTTGTAAGTTATCATGGTTCCACATATAACAAACTTGAAAAAAGTTTAGATCTACATCCTAAAATTCAAAAAATACCAAATCCTCTTGACAAAAAAAAGTTTTATTTTAATTGTATAGATGTTGAAAATTCAAAAGTAAAACACAAAGATATTTTTGCCGGATCATATTTTTTTGATACATCTCTTGAAAATTATGAAATAGCATCTGTCGATGTGCTTAAAAATTATTTTATTATATATTATTTCGATGAAACCAATACTTTAAACGACAACACTTATCTTGGATATAGATTAAGAAGAATGTATGAGATGATGAATAAGACAAAAGATTTTGTAATATATTTTTACAATGAGTCAAATTTTTCTAAAATTGCTTCTTATTTAGAAGAAAAATTTAAATTACAAACGCCAATAGTTGATGCTAAAGAGTATAGCACAAAATTGATGGGTTATGAAAAGTGTGAAAAAGATAAAGTTTATTATAAGATTATCCGAGAGCAGTTTGGAGAAAAAATATTAACCTAATAAAAATCCATTATTACTTTCTGGTTCTTTT
>JACCDP011052591.1_pt1 | contig 57164 bp, 58 predicted proteins | sample 7445841 | NCBI WGS metagenome assembly JACCDP01 (sample SAMN15323441, study PRJNA562643) | freshwater metagenome | isolation source: river surface water | place: USA:Blue River Watershed | collected 2017-08-17 | reverse complement strand
GCTTAAATACCGGGGAAACGAGCGGTTTTGCGCGCGCGGGGCGGATTGGGATTGGGATTGGGATTAGGATCATGGTTTTATTCGAGGCGCCGTGCGCTTCACCACTGGATCGCGAGCTGGAGGCGGATCTGGTCGAAGAGACCGAGCACCGCCACCAGCTTGGGCCAGTGCGTGTTCTGTTCCTCATTGGACAGGCTCTGGTTCTTGCTGTGGGTCAGGATGATCCACTGGGTGAGCTCGTACCTGTAGTGATCGCGCAAGGACAGCTGCAGGTCGGTGTAACGGTTGAGCGTGACCGTGTCAAGGTCACGCGGCGACCTGAGCAGCACGGAGTAAATGGCTTCCTTCATGAGTTCCAGGCTCACGATGATGTTGTGGAACGGGTTGTCGAGCTGGGCGGCGTGCGCGTCGTCGGACATTCGTGCGGCGTTCGCGCGCGCGGGCGGTGGGGTCTTAAATAAGTTCAGGCGAGGTGTGGTTTATTCAAAAAGCTCGGGGGTGTTAATCCTGCTGCTTAGGCGCTGCCTCAGTGGCCTGCGCGAGGTTGGAGCCCGATTCCGGCTGCGGTGTCGCATGCTTCGCTTCGAATCTTTTGCTCCACTCCTTGTTACGTTTCCTCTTGCACGGTGCGCACTTGTACTGTGGACTCCTCCCGTGCGGGCAGGTTGCGATTCGTTCCGAAAGCGAGCGTTCGCCTTGGTTCGTCTCGGCTTTAGGCTGGGCATTCTGAGCCCGCTTCATGCGACCGAGCGCGTTGTGATGGTCGACCATCTTGCGCTTGTGGGCTGCACGGCACAGGACTATCAAGGGCTCGCACCTATCTTCCTTGGACATACCAGGCCACGTCGGTGCACGTGGGCGAGCCGTGCTTAAATACGTGTATCGGATGTGTATTTAAACGGTGCGTGGCGAGCGCTGGCAAGCCTCCACTCATGTCGGAGGCTGCGGCCGTGCCTGGACAGGCGTACATCGAGCGCGTACGGGCTGCGTTTTCCAAGGACGAGAGTTTCGTGGAATGTGCCGATGGCAGAATGATCATCGAAGTCACACTGAAAGACTTGGTTCAGGAGAACAGGCATGAAGGAGGGCGTGAGTTTACGGTGACGGAGTTTGAGCGTTTTTGCGATATCAAGCCCATCACGGACGACCGTGGTAGGCATTTGCTCCGCGTCCAGGTTATGGACAGGATGGTCAAAGAGGTTCCCGAAAACGAGGTTACCGAGCTGAACAAAAACGAGGTGAAGGAGGCCGTTCACTTCTGGCTACTGGATCTTGCAGGCGGCCGTCACGACTTGGTCGTGGGCAGCCACCGTCAGATCCTGTTGGATGAGGCACGCGGCATTCACAAAGCCGTTCCTTCCGATGATGATGACTGGATTCGCACCCCGTTCTACATGGCCACCCCGACGAACACGACCGAGGACGTGCTGCGGATGATTGAGACGATCGTGCAAAACCGCGAGCCTCTGGTGTGGTCGATGTTGCAGTGAGGCGCGCTGAGGCCTGAATAAACCCCTGCAAAGCTATTTAGTGTGTGATTTGTTCGTGCGCAAGGGTTGACATGGAGCGCGCAAGCCTGATGTATGCAATGCGCGCGTTTGACGCAGGCGGCCAAAACCTGCATGTCATGTTGTTTTTTGGTTTTTTTATGATTGTGCTGGCGCTGATGCTCGGGGCGTCGGTGTACCAGCTGTGGCACGCGCTGGCGGCCGTGAGCGGGAGGAGGCGGGTGAGGTTCGAGCCACTAATTAAGGACTGAGCGGTGCGCGAGGGCATGATGGTCATGCCGACGCTGGAGGTGGACATGGATCTCGAGCGCGTGATGGTGCCCGTGGCCCCGCTGCTGACGGTGCTGTACCGGTGCCTGGTGTCTGCCCTGCTGTTCTCCATCGTCTTCTGGCTGACCATGCTGTGCCTGCTGGTCCTGATGTACGGCACGAGGATCGAGAAGTTCCTGGACGGGGTGCGGGAGATGCGGGTGGAGCGGGAGGTCAAAATAGCGGGTTCTTCAGGTCCGACGGGGTGTCCGGATGCAGGAGGGACGTGAGGGTCTCGACGGCCGAGCGCCGCATGTCCACGAGGGCGGTCCAGAGGCGCACCGGGAGCGACGTGATGGCGTCGTCCGGGAGCTCGATGCGCCGGAGGTTCTCGAGGCACAGGGTGATCTCGCAGTGCCCCTGTATGGGTGTGTTCTGCGGGCCCTGGGTCTGGGCCGGTTCGCGGCGCCGGATGGACGGGACCTGGTCCATGGCTGTGAATGACGGGCCGAAGCGGGCGTCGCTGAGGTGGAGCGAGAGGCGCCCCGTGTAGTGGCCCTCGCGCAGCATGGAGCCGTCCGTGGTGTAGAGGAACATGCTGTCCGAGAGGAACACGGGCTTGGGCAGGTCGATCCGGTAGATCACGCCGTCGGGCTCGATTGGGTTGGGCCTGGACATGGCGAGCGTCCCCCACAGGATGTTGGGCTGGCGGTACCCCATGAAGCGCTCGATGCCGCCGAAGCACAGGCCGAACGAGTCGAGCTTGCGCATGTCGCCGCGGAAGTACACGACGGCGTCCGGCGCCTCGGGCGGGGTGTAGTCGCGTGGGCGTACGCTGGGGCGGGACATGCGCGGGGTGGACGGATTCCGGGCGGGCGCGTAAATAGAGCGGGATCGCGTTGGCGTGGGTGCAAGTCCGCAAGATCAGAGGGGATGGAGCGCGTGCTGCTAGTCCTGCTGGCGGGGCTGGTCGTGCTCCACGTGCGGTCGATAAGGTATATAGATGCGCGGGGGAGCCGGGCCGGGCAGGATGGTGCACGGACTGACGCTTGGGGTGACCATGTGCTTGCTTTTGGGCGCGTACGGTGGCCAGAGTGGCCCGTTCCCGCTCTGGAAGGGCCGGGCGAGCCTGTTCTGCCCGCCCGGGAACCATGCGGTGGGGCTGGAGTATGACGATCACTCGCACGAGAAGTGCGTGATGTGCGAGCCCGGCAAGTATAGCAATGGGTCGGACGCGTGGTCCCTGGAGGCGTGCCACGACTGCGAGCCCGGGTTCTTCACGGGGGATATCGGGAGCACAGCGTGCGAGCCGTGCGGCGAGGGCACGTTTGCGGAGGGCCCCGGCGCCACCGCGTGCGAGCCCGTGTGGGTTTGATGCGGGCCGGCTGGGCCGATATTTACGGGCCGTGGCGCGCGCCGGAGGCATCGAGCATGCGCCTGCACCACGGTCCGAGCAGGGTGGCGCTGGAGCTGCCGCGGGGCCGTCGGGTGAGCGCGGAGTCGGTGATCGAGCGGATGCAGCGGCGGCAGGAGCCCAAGTGGGTCGAGGTGGCCGGGCGGTTCCTGCGGCTGCGGTCGGAGCCCGAGGTGTGGCTGGCGTGCGAGATGGTGGTGACGGAGCACAACGCGGAGGTCGGGGAGGGCGCGGCGGACGAGAGCGACGACGAGGCAGTGGCGGACGAGACCGCGGAGATCGAGGCGCAGGTGCGGGCGCGGCTGGAGGAGGCCACGACGGACGAGGAGGACGGGGTGGACCGGCCGCCCACGCCGAGCGAGGACATGGTGTACGAGCGGGAGGTGTACTTGTGAAACAGGGAGGATTCTGGCGATATTAAAGAGCGTTTGGGTTGGGGCTGGCGATTCGCGAGTGTTTGTGCGCGATAATGTTCCAGAACCGCGACATGATGGATGAGGAGGCGCAGGCCTGCTTTGACCTGTCTGGCACCGACTATCGCCCGGATAAGCACGTGCTGTACGGTTTTTGGGATGTGAATATCCCTCTGGGAAACACCAGAAATATTCATGTGTTGGCTCTGACGTCTAACACTTTCGGAAACGACGACGGTGAGGAGGTTTCGCAGCTGGTAGATCCAGACGACTTGCCCTTGTCCAACCCGGACAGCAATGTCACCTTGGAGTATGATCTGCCCTTGCGGGAGGATCTTGTTGACACCGGTGAGGCGTGACATGCCAACGCTTGAACGAGAATAAACATTGTAACCTGAGTAGCGTGCTTATCAAGTGCTTGTGACGCGGAGACTGCTGACTCTGATGCGTCAGGTTTAGCGTCAGAGAGCGACACTGCCTGAGCCCTGGCTCGATGAATGATAAACCGGACGGTCCGTGACGCTCCTGGGTTATTTAACGCGCGAGAGACGAGGCGCGCGCGCATGCAGGCGGTCGTGTCGCGGTGGCCGAGCGAGGCCGAGCTGCTGAGGGAGCGCTGGTTCCGGGGCGGCCCCCGCTCGGCGCTGTGGGTCGGGCGGGTGACGGGCGCGGCAGGGGTGGCCCGGTTTCGATGGCGGTATCATTGGATGGATATGGGCATGCATTGGAAACGGGAAAAGCGTGTGTTTATCATGCAGATGGCAAGAGATTGCTATGTGGTGAACAGGAGGGTCCTGTGCGATTTGGAGGGGCTGGAGAGCGCGTGCTTTCACGGCGCGTGGGGCGAGTGCGAGGCGCAGGCGCTCCGGGAGTTGGGAATTTCAACCGTGTGAGGCCGGTATTTACGTCGTCGCGTGCTTGACCGAACGCGACAATGTCGAGTTTTTCGGATGAGAGTCTTGTGGAGTCTTTGTGTTTGATACATGAACGACTCAAGCGGCTCGAGTCGCAGACGACTCCCTCCCTTGGCGTTGGGCTGGAGCACCATCCCGCGTGGCAGGTGAACCCGCGCACCAACAAGCAGTGGCGGTTCCGGGTCGAGCTGGTGGACGATCTGCGCAAGTGGGTCTTGGAGCGTCTGGACCCGAACTCGAAGGTGTACAGGAACATCAACAAGAAGCTGACGCCGGAGGGGCGCGAACAGAAGGCCGAACAGTATGTGATCGAGCATCTGGCGCTGGGCAAAATGATACACCCGCTGGAGCCCGTGGATCCCTTGTTCACGCAGGAGGATTACGACGACGAGTCGATGCGGGAGCAATTGCTGGACGGGTTGTACCCTGAGTTTCGCGCGGAGGTGCGAGAGAAACTGCACAAGGTATTGGACTTCGACACAGCCAGCGCGCCGCCAGTGAAGTGGTCCTGGATCGAAGGGGAGCTCAGGAAGAGAAAGTACAAGACGCACAGGCTGCAGGAGCTGCAGGATGGCCTGTCCAAGGCCAAGGGCGCCCAGTGCAAGCCGCTGGGCACGGCGAGCCCCGAGATCACGGAGAAGATGATCGGGCTGGTGCTGAGATACATGTGCATGGGCGCGTTTGACAGCAACTTCCACGGGTCCGTCTCGCAGAGCTGGGCGCAGGAGCTGCCCGGCTTCGTGGAGTGCTTTGCGTCGCCCTTCAATCACAAGTTCCGCACGTACTACACGATGTTCGAGCAGGACCGAGACTTTGGGAGCTCAGGCAACTTCTTCGTGATGCTGGGGCATCGCGGGGGCGTGCTGCCGCCCGGGCGATACGAGATGAACCCGCCGTGGATGAACGCCATGTACGAGCGGCTGCAGGAAGTCATGGAGTGCACGATGGACGCCGGGGTGGACGTGCTCGTGGTCATCATGGGCCCGAAATGGAAAGACACCAAGTGGATCCCCGGTCTGACGCGCATCATGGAGGAGGCGCCCGAGGCGTACCTGAAACACTCGCGGCACATCGTGGACAAGGTGTCGTACGTTCAAGACATGACCAAGGTGAAGTTCGACTTCGACACGGTGGCCTGGATCTTCTCGAAGCGACCCGTGCCGGAGCAAGTCAACAACCTCTTTCGGAAACGATGAGCAGGCGGCGGCGTAGGCTGCGGGAGTTGGGAATTTCAAGCCCGTGAGGCGGGTATTTACGTTGCCCAGGATGGATGCGCGGGAGAATGTCGAGTGAAGTGCTGGAGTCTCTGCATCTGATCCACACGCGACTGAAAAAGCTAGAGGACGAGAGGCTGTCCTCGGAGGTCCAGAGGGGCGATGACTTTGCAGTGCCACGCTGGCTTCAGCAGTGCCACGAGTGGTCCATCATGCAGAACGAGCTGGACATACACCGACAGACCCTGGGGGGTGACTACAGGATCACCAAGGCCTTGCTGGAGAAAGCCATCAAGATTTACAACAAGTACTGGTATGACATCACAGGGGTCAACTTCGGGTTCAAGTTCGGGATCGATCAGTACAAGTTTGTCACGCCGGCGGAATTCGCACTGAAGCGGAATCTCCTCATGAGACGCATGATAGGGGTTGACAGGCCGTCTGTGATCGAGCCATTTGCCGGGAGTGGCCTTGACACCGTGACGATGATGGACAACCTCAAGCCGTACATGATGTACTGCTGTGACAGCGTGGGCATGGAAGAGGGCCGGAACGATTTCGTGTATGCGTCCGAAATCAGGATGGGCTCAGGTGCAAGGCTGGAAGGCATGGACGATGGCCCGAAGAAGCGGGGAGGGCGTGGCATTTCGGCCATGAATCCATTCGATTATCTCCCGCAGAACGTGAAAAAGATGCAAGACTCGGCGCCGGGCACGAAGAGGACGCAGGTGGTCTTGTTTAACATGACGGCCAAGCAATTCTTCCGCGTGGCCAAAGGGAGTACCTTCAAGGACGTATCGGGCGAACCCAAGGCGTTTCATGCGGACGTGCTGTACCTGGATCCGCCTTGGACCTTGCCAGGCATGTCTCGCGAGTCGACTGCAGACGAGCTCGTGGATTACCTGGACGACGAGGTGATCAAGCCCATGCTGCATGAGGATATCCGCCCGAAACTGATCTGCGTGAAGACGCGGTTCGACTGGGAAGAAATGCGACGTGTGATGGGCAGCGTCCCCGGGTATCTGCACGAGTACACGATCGAGGGCACGCCGTTCAGGAGCAAGATCAATTTCCACTTTCTTGTCAGCACGGACTATGACATCCTCGAATGGGAGCCGAGCAAGGAGTACAATCACGCCACGTGGGACAAGGAAGCCCCCGAAGAGGCGATCGGCAGCAAGGAGCGCGCAGGAGGCTTTGGCAACTTCAAATTCAAGCAGAGGGGCAAGCAGGGCGGTCACGCTATTTAAAGTTGTTGTGCGTGAGTAAACGAGAAATGCCCGCAAGTCACTGTGTCCCGATGGATACGAGCGACACGACGGGAGACACGGGGGGGAGTGCAGGTCAGGGGGCAGACGAAGAGCTCGACGAGCTGCTGGCGAGGGCCGACGCTGAGCTGGCCGGGGCGGGTGCGGGCGAGGGCGTGCCGTGGGGCGAGCTGGACGATCGGGCGCTGGAGAGGAGGACGGAGAGCTTTTTGCGGAACCGGCGGAGCGAGGAGGACCTTAACGCTGTGAGCGAGCGATTTGCGCCGGCCGCGGCGGCCCTGGATCCGCCGACGCGATTCGTGAGGCGAGGGAGAGAGATCCGGCTGCCGCCGGTGGGCCCCGAGCACAGGCCAGAGCAGCAGGCCCACGGCGATGCAAGGGAGCCAGAGCGGCGCTCGCTGATCGTGAGCAGCGTGTACCCCAGCGGCCGGGCGGCGACCCCGCAGGCCCGGATCGTCCGGTGGAGCCGGAAGCGCAAGGCGCCCGGGGATGGAGCAGGGGAGGGCGGGCCGCGCGGCGAGAGGGCCAAGGCGTTCGTCGGGGCCGTGGCGTATATCTAGGCGAGAGGGGCCGGGAGGGGCTGGGTATTATGTCGAGTGACCAGAACGACAGTCTGGCGCAGGTGGTGACGGACATGCAGCTGAAGAGGCCCGGGACGTGGGACGGCAAGTTTCAGAATCGGGAGGGCGAGTGCTACTACGAGTCGAGGCACGGATTGAATCCCGTGGGCCAGGGGTTCAATATATTCGTGCGCTGCCCGCAGTCGGAGACACGCGGGCCGGGCCAAACTTGAAATGATTTGACCAGGCCCGCTCACCTGAAAAAAAAATGAGTCGAGCCGGTTTGTTCTGTAAACGCAAATTTAAATTGAAACCAGTACACTCTACGCGATTACAGCATTTTTTTTTCGAAGAGTCAAAATAAATAAATTCTCCACGCGAAACGCAAACTTTGTCAAAACAACCCGCTGCGATGGCCGATTTCTCTGCCTGGCTTATCCAGAAGAACACGGAAGCTTACAACCAGTATCTTGGCCCGAGATTGAAAATGACCTGTGGCAAGACCTTTGCAGAGTTCACCGAGTTTTTGTGCAAGGACGAGACGAAAGATTCCATGAAATCCATGCTGGCGTACCTTTCGCTGGGCACTGATATTTCCGAGGATCTCAGGAACGGCGAGGTCGGCGATCGTGCTGTCCTGTACTTTGCCGCTGCCTACACGATCGCGTACTATCCGAACGAGGAGTTTTTCCTGACCACCAAGGACCTGCCCGACAACGCGGAGCTCACGCTGAAGGCGCGGACGATGCTGAGCTACTTTGAGCAGGTGCCTGATTGCTTTGGATTGCACAGTAAAATTCTGAGGCGTTCTGATCTCTCTGTTGGCAGATCATGGTGCTGTTCTCGAAGGGGCGCCACGCCATCGTGGGCCACTTTGCGCTGGCTGCCACGGACTTCTTCCGGTTCTTCCGCGAGTGGCTCCAGCGGGACCGGCTGCGCGTGATCAAGCTCACGACGGACCGGCTGATCGAGCGGCACTGGCAGGGGCTGCCCGAGACGGACCCTTACGGCTCGCTGCTCCGGAAGTACCTGTGCAACGCCGGCGGCCAGCAGGCGCTGCTCGACCTGGACATGAAGAAGTCGACGCTGAGCTCGTTGATGCACGCCTTCGGGCCTCAGCTGACGCCTGACATGGTGTCGATCACGGAGCGTGACGGCGTGCTGGTGTTCAGCGTGACGTTGCCCGACCTCGACCCCGTGGAAGGCAACGAGGAGCCCGCGCCCCTGACGGACGATCCCGATGCGGAGGCCATCCCTGGGCCGGACGAGCTGGATCGCTGCCCGCCCGCCGCGTGAGGCCGATCATGAGTAAATCTTGGTGCTGGTGTCTTTGTCATTTGAGGAGCCCCGACCGCTGAGCCAGTTGGCCGCGCGCGCCCCTGTGGAGCCCGTGGCTCGCTGGGCGGATCGCTTGAATGAAACCTATCGCTGAAAGTCTGCGACAATGCCGGCGCCGCGCGTGTATTTAAGCGAGGGGTCTGCGAGAGGGCAGAGACGTGACTATGAATCCGTTCAGTGAATCCCAAAGCGAGAAGGAGCTCAAAGAAGACGCGCGTTTTGCTGATATGCTATCGCAGTCTTGGGATCCGACGAAGGAAGTCTCAGCGAATAATGCTGAGAAAGCTCTTAGGCTTGCTGAGGAACAGTTCACAGTGGCCTATAAGCAAACAATCTCTGTCGCTCCCATTCTCGACCATATCAAGAGGCACATTCACAAGCATGTTGCACCGGAGAAGCAAAACGACTTTCTGATGTTGGTGGACGCCAGTATCACTCGTGTGGGCGAGGCGTGTAATACTCAACAAAAGATGAAGCAAACGCTGAAACACGTATCCACTTATGTGGACAGCGAGGTCTCTAAGGCTGTCACTGAACAGGAGCGTAAGCGCCGCCGTGTCGAGCCCGGGGGTGCCGGTGGCGTCCCGCAGGCCAAGACGGACGCGCCCGCCACCGATGAGTTCAAAGACATGAAAGAGGCTTTGGAGCACGATAAGTACTACTTCGATTCCGAGGATGAGTGCGACCCTGACGCTGAGGTGGATCCAGACAACTACTCTCCGCCGCGCATGGGCTCCGACTGAGCGCCCGATCGCTCGGGCCGTGCCCAGTAGCGGGCCAGGCGGATTCTGAATAAATCGATCACTTGAACATGGGTGTCAAATATGTGCGCGAACATGCATGGATGTGACATGTAATTACCATGTACGTTGTGTGTATGACCGATAAGACAGAGACGTACGCGCATATGATCTGGCGAAAGCTGCGCCGGCCGTTCCGGTTCCCCTCGTGTCAGACATGTGTGTGGGAGCTTTATGACACGGACGCTGCAGGATGCCTCAAGTGCGGCCGCATGCACCTGTGCGCCACCAATGCCGTGGACAGCACGTGCCCCCTGGCCGAGTGCGACGACATGAGCCGCGTGTGCACGATAACCGGCCAGGTGCTGCGCGAGGTGCGGCACGCCAACGAGGAGTTTCTTGATACGTGTGTAGTACCTATGGATCGGGCATACGGTGGTCATGACAATCAGATTCGGGACTCGAGGGACCCGCTGGCGAGCGTGGCGGACCTGGAGCGGGAGGTGGAGCGGGTGGTCGCGCTGCTGCTGGTGGGCCCCGCGGCGCGCCGGTACCGCGAGGAGGAGAACGGGCGGCAGGCGCGCAAGGTGTCGGCCGGGCTGCACAAGGCGCTGCGGGCGGCGAAGCTCAAGGGCCTGCAGGGGTACCCGTGCGTGTGCCGGCACCTGGCCGAGGTGGTGGCGCAGGAGCGCAACCTGCGGTTCGTCGGGAGCGCGTCGCGGCGGCTGGTGGCGGAGTGCGTGCAGCGGATCATGGTGTGCCTGCTGGACCTGCGGGCCAAGGGGATCCGGGTGGCGCACGGGGAGAAGCTGGACGGGCTGGTGTGCGGGCTGCTGTACCTGCTGCGGACCGGGCTGACTTACAAGAGCCACGTGCTGCTGGGCGCGATCGAGGAGGTGGCCGCGTGCCTGCCGTACGAGAACAAGCTCGAGGCGTACTTCGGGATCAGCAGCAAGAACATCTGCGAGTCGGAGAACACCGTGAAGCTGCTGTTCCGCACGCACTACCAGGCGGACGCGTGAGGCCCGGGCCGAAACCGGTGCGATATCACAAGCGGACGAATAAACCCATGAGACTGTGCGACACGCGCGGGCCCGCCCGCATTCATTATTCGTCTTAAACGCGCGAATGCCGGCGCGGGGCGGGGGCTCGGGAGCCGGCCCACGCTCAGCGGGACAGCGCGCTGAGCTCGCGCTTGCCGATCTTGCGGCACCCGGTGCCCTGCCGCTTGACGTTACGGGACCACAGCTCGAAGTGAGACGGGCCGACCGCCTCCCAGATCTTCTTGACGAGCCCCTCGTCGAGCAGGTAGATCGGGGAGCCGACGGACTCGACGATTCGCTTGAACTGCACGCCCTTCTTCTTGCCGGTGGCGGGGTCCCGCTCGTGGGAGCGGACCATCTTGATGCGCTCGCCGGTGCCTCCGAGGCGCGGGTGGAGCCCCGAGAGGAGCGCGACGGCGCACTCGAAGTCGAGGGAGAAGAGCGGCGACATGTGCACGAGGATGTCGTTGGTGCGGGCGCGCTCGATGTCCAGCGCGCGGGACTGGGTGAAGAGGTAGTCCATCGCGTATAACGTGTAGGACAGGCCCGGCGTCTGGCGGAGCATGGCGGCCGTGATCTGCGTGTTCTTGGAGTACGGGCACTCGGCGTACTCATCGGGGACGAGGCCCCTGAGGGTAAGGATGGCGTTCCTGAAGTTGCTCTGACGGATGCCGTGGAGAATCAAGGTGGTCATCGTGTTCTTCCTGCCCAAAGGCTTCAGCAGCAGGGAGTGCATATTGTCGACGTGCAGGAGGAGCGCCTCGAACGCCTCCGTGTCCGACAGCCGTGTGCCCAAGGCAGCCTTGTAGAAGATGTTGTAGCGCATGGTCTTGGCCAAGTCGTAGAACTGCAGAAAGACCCAGAAGCAGCAGTCGCAGTGCTCGTCGCGGAGCAGGAACTTCTGGAACAAGACCGCGGGAAGGGTCGGCAGAAGCTCATTGCCCTTGCGTACCGCGAGCTCGAGGACCTGCATGCGCTGGGTCTTGTCCGCGTAGCACGAGAACTCGAAGAAGCACATGATGAAGAGCCGCGACAGCTGCCGGTAGGACGTGCAGGACTTGATGCTGGCCGTGAATTCGTCGTAGCGGTACGGCGCGGTCAGCTCCCAGTTGCACTGTTCGATCTTGAGGAGCAAGGGCATGACCTCGGTTTGGATGTAGATGGGAATGTCCCGCGAGAGCTGTTCGTACTCCTCGTCGACCATTTCGGCTTCGTCATCGGAGAGAATGCGATTCTCACGCAATTTGATGAGTTCGTTGAGACGAGAGCAATCATCGACCAGCTCTCGAAAAACTTCAATATGCTTGGTGAATTTAACAATGCCGGCGTCTTCTGCGAACTTGCGGTAAACTTCGGGCGAGTAATTACCGGCGATGCGGGACACGAGCTCGGTCGTCAGAATTTTCTCCTTTTTCAGATATGGAAGATTCGTCATCCTATCCAGCAGTTCATGATGCGGGTAGTTCATGATCACAACAGCATAATAGGAGCGGGCGGTGGCTTGGAAGCTCGAATACGGGAGGCGGTCGGGTTTGGACAGCGACATGTGCAACAACGCCTTTTCCGCGTGGATTGATTTTGTACAGCTCGAATTTTCCTGATTATATCTCGGGTTTTCGCGATTATAGCTCAGTTTTAATTGCGTGCCGGTGCCGGAATTATAACTTCAGGCCCGCAACTTGAAATTTCAGTCTCGGCCCCCGGCAAACTTGAACGCTCGGCTCCGTCCTTTGAGTCATCTTCCGAGTCCGAGTCCGAACTTGAAAATTCGGACTCGCTGCTGATGACGGCCTCGAACAGCAGGTTGCCGTCCGCAGTGACCCCGACCGGCAGGGTGTTGTCGGGTGGTGGCGGGAGTGGCTCCGGTTCCGGCTCGAGCTCGGGCCTGGGCTTTCGGGCGCAGAGCAGGCGCAGCGTGCAGGCGCAGACGATGACGGCGAAGGCCATGGTGGACACGAGGCACACGACGGTCCAGAAGATCCAGTCCGGCACGAACTCCGGGACGCACAGGTGGGCCTGCGGGTCCCGGGTGTAGCCCGCGTTGCAGGTGTAGCCGTAGCAGTCCGGCCCGACGCTGGCGTGGCGCGGGGCGGGCCGGTAGGTGCCCGCGTCGGAGAAGTAGTAGCCGTTCGGGCACTGCGCCGGCGGGTCCGGCGGGTCGCGGGCGTATCTGGCGGCGAGGCCGCGGAGCCCCGACGGCGGGAGGCGGAGCAGGGCGAGGCCCGCGCCGGCGAGGAGGGCCAGCACCCGGCCGGAGTCGGACATGGCGAGCCGGACGTCGTGGGCGCGCAGGAAGCTCTCGACCGCCACGGTGACGGTGAGCGTGGTCGGGCCCGCGGCGGACACGGACACGGCGACGCGCCGCGCGGTGACCGAGAGGTTGCAGGCGAGGACCCGCGCCGCCTCCTGCAGCTGCTGGGGGCTGGGCGGGCTCGGCGGGAGCGGCGCCTGCAGCAGGGCGGTGAACGTGAGCACGAGTGCGGCCGGCGCGCGCGAGGACCACGGGCACAGCGGCTGTCGGACTCCCAAGGGCAGGAGGGCGTACGGCGCGCCGTCCGGGCTGGCGGCGAGGTCGGTGCCGGCGAGGGCCACAGGGATGCTGCCGTGGATGCGGGCGCGGGCCGGCTGCGGGTCCAGGGCGGGCCCGAGGGTGGACTGGTAGAGCGAGACGGACAGGTTGTGTGCCGGGACGGGCCCGCGGTACTGGAACCCGTACCAGCCGTCCTCGCTGTAGAGCGGCGCCGGCGTCCACGTGGGGCTGCCCGGCGGGGCCTGCCACACGGAGGCGATCTGGGCCCATTCGGGCGAGGATGTTGGGGCCAGGTAGAGCCAGAGGGCCGTGCGGGGCGGGTGGGCCACGCCGCGCCGGTCGGTCAGGCGGACCATGAGGGTGAGCTCGGCGTCCGTGGAGTAGAGCATGGTGTCGGATATTACCCGGAGCCGCTCGGCGAGGACCAGGCACGCCGAGTAGGCTTCGGGCCCGTACGGGAGGCGGCGGGCGGTGGCGAGGTCGAGCAAGGGCGCCCGGGGTATGTCGGGCAACGGGAGCTGCCCGAGACCGAAGCGGCCCGCGGTCGTGTTCAGCGTCGCGTGGTGCTGCGGCCCGATGGTCTCGACGCGGGCGTGCGTGACCGTGGGCGGCTGGATTTGGAGGTCGGCCCACTCGAGGGTCAGGATCTCGAACACGGCCGTTATGCTGCAGTCGCACACGCCCGCGATCCGTACGAGCCCCACCGGGTCGTCGGCGGTGCACGCGAGGTAGCCCGGCCAGGCAGGGGACGCGAGGCAGTCGGGGGTGGACGGGTACGGCAGGGCGAGGGCGAGCTCGACGAAGAAGGCGGTGATCCCGTCGGGCCCCGGGTTGAGCCGGAGGGCGAGGCGGTAGGACTCGTTGGCGCCTGCGGGGGGACGAAAAAAGGGAGCGAAACAGGGGGGTTATCAAGTGAAGTAAACCAACATGATTTCAGCAATGTCCATTCCAGACAATACAGAGGATTCTCGTGACATCTCGTACTATCAAGGCGAGTATGAGAGGCTTACGAGCGCATTGGATAAAAAAAATCAAGAATTCGACCTCAATGAAAAGATACTGGCAGGCTTGGAGCAGGACATTAAAGAGTTGCGTGATGCCAATACTCGGCTTGTAGACCTCTATATGGAATCTAAAAGGCCCAAACGCGAAAAAAAAATGCTGGAAGCGCTTGATGCTACCAAGGGGGTTCTGGAGATGGCCGCCAAGTGGATCATGACAGACGAGCGGGCCATGAAGCGGGGCCTCTCCGACTCAGACGCGTAAAAAAAACGGCCATGCTCACGGGTGGCTCTGGATTTTCAGACATGCAGCGAACATATGGAGCACATCTTTGAGAACTCGGAGTGGCACGAGGACCGCATGATTCGCAAGCAGCTGAACGAGGCGTACAACGCGATGGACGAGATGCGGATCCGGGTGCAGGTGCAGGCGTCCGTGATCAACGAGCTCAAGGCGAGGCTGGTGGCGCTGGAGCGGCTGGACACGGTCTCGCGGGCGCTGGCGATCGCGCGGGACGTGATGGTGGCGCAGGAGACGACGCTGGCCCGGCAGCGGCTGGCGCTGGAGCGAGACGGCCGAGACGAGCAGTGTGGCGAGATGAGCATGCAAGAGACAGGGGACGCACCTGGGTTCTCCGGCTGAAGCGCGAGGACCGCCCCCTGGAGCCCGATGTCGAGGTCGTACGGACCCGGGGCGAGGTTGACGAGCAGCGCGGCGGTGATCGAGAGGCGCTCGCCCGCGCAGGCGGAGAAGACGAACGCGACGGCCTCGTCCCGCACGCTGTTGGCGACGGACACGATGGCGTCGCTGGTGTTGGCGAGGCGCACGCTCGGCGGCAGGACGACCGTGACGAGGTCCGGGTTGGGCAGGAGCAACGGCCTGGGCGCGGTCGGGGCGTCCCGGCCCGGCACGAGCTGGCTCACGCTGAGCTGGAGCGGGAGGGCCTCGCCCGCGATGCCAGTGAACACGTAGCCCGGGCTGAACGCGGAGACGAACGCGACGCTCGTGTTGAGCACCGTGAGGTTGGCGAGCGTGCGCGTGTAGCCCCACCAGGAGACCGCGACGTCGGTGGAACCCGGGGCGAGCGGGACGAGCAGGCTGCCGCGCGAGGTGGCCACGCGCTTGTCGGTCGGCGACAGGAAGATCTCGGACGGCAGGCCCGCGATGTAGCCCACCGCGTCGATGAAGGCGCGGATCCCGAACGAGGCGGTCTGGAACGCGCTGGTGCAGTAGAGGCGGTAGAGCACCGGGTCCGGGTCCGGGTTGGGCAGGTCCGGCACGAGGGTCACGTTGCGCACGTCGACGATCGTGAGGCCGACGCGGGCCTCGAGGGCGACCTGTCCGCGCGTGTAGCGGACCCAGAGGGCCGTGTCGACCGGCGCGTCGTACGGGGCCCAGACGACGCTGAAGCTGGGCGGGCGGTCCGGCGGGCGGGCCGTGAGGGCCAGGCGCTTGATGTCGTACAGATACGCGAGCCCCGTGTCGTTCCACGCGGGCGGGCGCGTGGTGTTGTCCGAGAGGAGGATCGTGACGTTGGCGAGGGTGTAGACCGTGCGGATGTACCGGCGCGCGGGCGAGTTGGGCGGGGTCACCGTGGCGTTGCAGCAGGCGGACAGGGCGGAGAGGTTCGCCTCCGGCCGGGGCGTGGTCGGGGGCGCGGTGACCGAGCGGCGGGGCACGGCGGCCACGGGGATCGTGTGGAACTCGACGAAGCCCGGGTAGTAGGCGTCGTACGGGGGCAGCGCGGTGGAGTAGAACGGGAAGCGGCGGTCCGGGCCGGACTGGGTGAGCGCGTCGACGGTCTCGACGAGGAAGGCGAACGTGATGTTCTCGGTGGCGTCGGGCGGCCCGAGGGACTCGATGCCGTACCAGCCGTGGCCGAGCCCCGAGGCGGTGACGAGCAGGCCCTCGCGGGTGAGCGCGGCGGCCGTGCTGAACCGGGCGCGCGTGTTGAGCCGGGTGGCCAGGATGAACCGGAGGCCGGCCTGGGCGGTGGCGGGCTGCCCCTGCGGCGTGAGCAGGCGGACCCGGAGGTGGAACCCGCCCGTCGCGGTGGGCCCGTAGGTCCAGTTGGCCACGAAGCGCTGGTTGTTGGCGTAGACCCGCAGCATGAAGTCGAAGTCGCGGTAGTCCGGGGTGTTCGGGCGGGCCAGCGGGTCGGCCACCTGGTCCATCTGCCGGACCTGCCACGGGGTGAGCGAGGCGGCGGACCGGCAGCCGTTCCCGCCCGCCGCCGGGCAGCCGATGGTGCGGGCCGGCCCCAGGCGGACGTTCAGGAAAAACTCCTGCGTCATCAGGCAGTCGGCCGTGTCGAACCGGCCGTCGCCGTCGACGTCCCCGTAGACCAGGGCGTCGGACGATGCGAGGAGCGCGCGGCGGGGCTGGGCAGAGGGCGGGGACTGGAGGAGCCGGCGGGCGGGCCCCGACGCCCCAGAGACGAGGAACGGGACGGCGCCCGCCACGATGGGGCAGGCCGGGCAGCCGCGCGTGCCCTGGGACGAGGCGACGCGCAGGACGGTGCCGGTGATGAAGGACAGCCCTGACTGGCGCGGGACCACGAGGACGTTCCCGACGTGGATGCGGGCGCCCGCGGCGGCGCTGGTGACGTCCGCGCCGGCGAGGAGGACCGTGCCCACCGGGTCGTTGGTGCGGCACGAGAACCCGCCCGGCCAGCCCGGCCCCGCGGAGCAGGACTCGACGCCCAGGTGCGCGTCGTCGACGAGCAGCAGCAGCTCGAAGGACTTGAGGGCCCCGTCGGACCGGAGAAAGACAGGCAGCAGGATAGGTCCTGGCGGTTGCATGGGTAATACAGGTAAGTTACCTGAATTACCAATGTCAACATCACCGTCCGCGCCTGGCAAAAGGTTGGCGATCGTGGTCTGCGTGGCGCCGACCGGGGCCAGCGTGTAGCACGGGCCCAGCGCGACGGACACGCCGACGGGCAGGTGCCAGTTCGCGAGCAGCTGGGCGACGCCCGTGGTCGCGCCGACGTCCACGGCCGCCGGGATGGCGCTGGCGAACAGGGCCAGCTCGGCGAGCAGGGCCGCCGCGCGCACCCACGCCCAGCTGGCGGACTGCCGGCTGAGGACGAGCTGCGAGCCGTCGTCGAACGCGATGGCGAGGGAGAGCGTGCGGGTGGCGCCCGGGGCGTCCTCGAACACCGGCGGCAGGCCCTGCAGCGCGACCGAGGACGCGTGGATGCTGGCGGCGGACACGCTGACCTGGGCGGTGTCCTGCGCGGTGTGGAACTGGGCGAGGACACTGGCGTCGCCCGGGGACAGCCCGACGATCCGGTAGCCCTGGGCGATCGCGGCGACGGCCGGATCGGAGCTGGAGAGGTCGGAGTAGGAAGTGAGGTCCGCGACGGTCCCGTCGGTCAGGTTGCCCCGGACGCTGAGCCCCGCCGCCTGGAACTGCCCCGAGCAGTGGATGCGCCGGAGGGTCGCGCCCGGGCTGAGGCTGAGCCGGAGCGACTCGAAGCGAGCGAGGCCCAGCGTGATGTCCGGGGCGGTCAGGTTGAGGAACGAGGCCCGCACGGTCGCGTTGGCTGCGGACGTGGCGCCCGCGACGGCGAGGCTGTTCTGCTGCAGCCAGAGCGACGGGTCCGTGGCAGGCGAGAGCTCGTAGGCCACGCGCGGGTCCGTGGGGTCCAGCGGCACCCGGGTCCCGTCCACGAGCGTCACGGTGGGCTGGAACGCGACGCTCGAGGGCAGCGCGAAGGGCTCCGAGGCGGCCGGGTCCGACGGGGGTGTGAGCCTGACGAGCGGGCAGGCGCGGGGCACGCACGCCAGGCCCAAGGAGGCGACGGCGGTGATCACGGCCTGCAGCTGCACCGCGGCGCTCACGTCGCCCACGGACGGCAGGCGGACCGTGACGGTGACGGGACCGGCGCCCGCGCCCAGGGACGCCACGGTGAGCCCGGACAGGCTGACGAGGCCCCGGCCCTGCGTGAGATTGAGCTCGAGGCCCTCCGTGTGGACCGGGAACGACGTGTAGGTCCCGTCCGCGAAGCCGACCACGAAGGCCGTGAGCACCGAGCTGGTCGGGAACCCCGCCCACGCGTCGTCCGGGGAGGTCAGGTACGCGCTGGAGAAGGCCGCGGTGGCCGAGACGGCGCGGGAGAACTCGAGGGCGACCGTGCCCGCGCCCGATGCGAGCGCGGCGCCGCAGGAGGAGTTCCAAGAGGCCAGGGCGAGCGGCCCGCACGTCGAGGCGCGCCCGCTGACCACGCGCCGCGCCAGCCAGGCCCCCGATGGCGAGGAGGCGCCGGCGATGGCGAGCAGCTCCGGGTCGGCCGTGGCGAGGCTCACGCCGTCCTCGGACGTGACGAGGTACTGGGCCCCGTCGCTGAAGCGGGCGGTCACGAACAGCGTGGCGGACGTGGCCAGGTGCGTCAGGGGCTGGCTCCGGAGGGTCGCGTAGACGGGCTGGTCCTGCGAGGCGTCGGGCTGGACCGGCCCCGCGCCCCAGAGGATTCCGGTGAGCGCCGTGACGCCCAGCGAGACGGCCGAGACCGTGCTGTCCGAGACGGTCACGAGCGCCCGGGTCACCGCCGTGGTCGCGCCCGCGATGGAGAGGAAGGCCGTGCCCGCGCCGACACCCCGCACGGTGGCGCCGGAGACGGCCGCGACGGCCTGGTCGCTGCTGGCCAGGGCCACGAGCGGCGTGATGTCGGCCGGGGCGGACGCGTCCGGGCTGGAGAGCAGGACCGCCGTGGCCGAGGCGACGGTGCGCTGGTAGAGGCGGGCCCCGCAGCCGGACGGGTCAAGGATGAGTTCGAGGGTCGGGTCCAGCGCGCGCACGGTGACGTTGACGAGGGTCCAGACGCGGATCGCGACGGCCGCGGTGTGGGCGCCGGACGCCACGGTGAGCGTGCCCAGCCCGCCCGTGCCGGAGCTGACCGGGGAGACGCTGGCGCAGCCGAACGCGCGCAGGAGGGTACCCGCGGACTGGCACGTGGCGGTCGGGACCGTATCGGCGGCCCCGTAGCGCCCGTGCACCGCCCGGACCGCGACGGAGGCCAGGTCGGCCCGCCCACCCACAAGCGCCCAGTTGACCAGGTCGGACGCGGTCGAATAGGCGTAGATGCCCACGCGCTGGACGCCGGAGACGACGAGCGCGCCCGCGAGCCGCCGCCCCCCGTACAGGTCGAGGATCTGTGCGGGCCGGTCGGTGATGTACTGGTTGCCGCCTGTGTTGAGCATGCCTATGATCTGGCAGGTAAATGTGTTATTCCTGGTGCCGTCAGGAACGTTTGGGAGCACTTGGAAAGTTACGGTGGCGAGCAGGAGCTTGGCGGACGTGACGGCAGACTCCGGCACCGCGGCGAGCTTGGCCGTGGACGCCACGAGGACGCCGGGCGCGTCGGTGACCAACACCGGTGGGCCGTAGAGGTCCTGCGCCACCAGGAAGGAGCCCGAGACCCAGGCGAGCGCCGCCGGGTCGTACCCAATCTGCACGCCCCACATCTTGAGGTCGTAGCCGCCCGTGTTGGCCCAGAGGGTCAGGGTGAGCGCGTCGCCCGGGGCGCGGGGCATGGCGGGCGCGGGGAGCTCGAGGCTCATGCCTGCGCCTGTGCTGAGGGTGTACTGCGGGATCCGGCTGAGCACGACCGCAAGGTTGCCGGAGATGAACGAGGCGCCCCGGAGCGGGTCCTCGACGGTCACGACGGCGAGGGTCGTCACGTCGCCCGCGGCGCTGAACCAGCCCAGGACGGCGGCGGGGCAGGCGGGGACGGAGCAGGTGCCGGCTCCGGAGACCGGGTCGGGCGCGCCGCACGCGGTAGGGCCCCAGCCGCGCGTGAGGTACAGGGACGCGATGAGCCCGCTGGTGCGCACCGGGAGCCGCCCTGACGCGTCCTGCACCTGGTACGAGACCTCGAGGCGGCAGGGCCCGTCCTGGTACAGCACGGGGGTCTTGAGCATCGCTGAGACTCGGGCGGCTGGAGGGAGAGGGAGGGTCCAAGATGGGCCGGCGTACGTGGCACCCGAGCACGGGATGGTCAGCGCGACGGAGCCGGTCGAACCGGGCGGCGCGCCACGGAAGGTGAGCGTGCGCGAGGCGGCCCCGCTGGACCCGTTGTACGTGGTCCACGGGTCCAGGCCCAGCCCGCCCGAGCCCTGAGCGCGCAGGCTGACGTGGAGATCAAGGTCAGGCATGCACGCGAATGGCGCTGGGGTCGTCGTGGGCGCCGGCGTCGTGCTGGTTGTGGGCTCAGGTGTTGTGCTCGTTGTGGGCTCAGGTGTTGTGCTCGTTGTGGGCTCAGGTGTTGTGCTCGTTGTGGGCTCAGGCGTACTCGTTGTGGGCTCAGGCGTACTCGTTGTGGGCTCGGGTGTTGTACTCGTTGTAGGCTCAGGCGTACTCGTTGTGGGCTCAGGCGTACTTGTCGTGGGCTCAGGCGTACTTGTCGTGGGCTCAGGCGTACTTGTCGTGGGCTGGGGCGTACTCGTTGTGGGCTGGGGCGTACTGGTTGTGACTAAAGCAGTGGCAGTGCTGGTTGTGGGCTGGGCTGTGCTAGTTGTCAGCCTGGCCGTGCTCGTCGTCACAAGCGCGGTGCTCGTTGTCGCGCGCGTCGTGCTGGTCGTGGGCTTTGGTGTTGTGGTCGTCGGGATCGGGAAGCAGCTCCCAGGCGATCGAATCTGCCAGTCCACCAGGACAGTCACGTTAAAAAATCCTTCCTTGCCCCAATACAAGGATCCTGCGTCAAAGTACTCGTACGCCCCTATCTGGCTCCTGCAAGTTCCTGCGAGGTATTGCCCTTCGGGGCATACCGTGCAATTACGGCAATCATCGTCATTTCTGGGGTCGCAGATGAAATAAGCGTACTGATCCGGCCTACAGCCTGAACATTCCGCGCAGACGATGTCCGTGTGCCCGTACTTGCCAATGCAAAACGTCGATATGTACTGGGTCGGCGACGGACACAACAAGGTGCAGTCCTTCAGCACCGTGTCTGCCGTGGCATTACAGTCTGATTCTATGTACTGGTAGTAATCCACATGCGAGCACGGGCGGCACGGGTACACGTGTGTGTAGCTGCAGTTCACTGCACTGCTCAGGTAGTACCCGGATGGGCAGATTGTAGGACATACCACACATGTTGGCGGAGCATTGTAAGTGCATGGAAATGTCTGGTAATATCCATAGGGACAGGTTCCACACGCTAAGCACACTGTGTCCGCGTTGGGCTGGCACTCGGCCGCGGTGTACTGTCCTTCCACGCACACGCTGCAGTTTGAGCACACAGTGTCCGAGACCAGTCCACAAGCCTGACTCACGTACTGCTCTGCGTCGCAGACTGTGTTGCCCACGCCATTGCAGCACCTGGAACAGTTCTGACATTGCCTGTCACTGAGACTAGTGCACGGAGCCGTTTGATATTGCCATGATTGACACAGGGAACAATTCAGGCATTGAGTGTCACTGAATGCTGTGCACTGAGCCGTTTGATATTGCCACGGTTTACACCTTGAACAGTTCTGGCATTGCCTGTCGCTGAGAGCAGTGCACTGAGCTGTTTCATATTGCCACGTTTGGCACCTTGAACAGTTCTGGCATTGCGTGTCATTCAGACCAGTGCACGCAGCAGTCTGATATTGCCATGGTTGACACCTGGAACAGTTCTGGCATTGCCTGTCACTGAAATCAATGCACGCAACAGTCTGATATTGCCACGGTTGGCACCTAGAACAGTTCTGGCATCGTGTGTCATTGAGACTGGTGCACGCAACAGTCTGATATTGCCACGATTGGCACCTAGAACAGTTCTGGCATTGTGTGTCACTTAGACTAGTGCACGGAGCCGTTTGGTATTGCCACGATTGACACCTAGAACAGTTCGGGCATTGTGTGTCATTGAGACCAGTGCACTGAGCGCTTTGATATTGCCACGGTTGGCATCTGGAACAGTTCTGGCATCGTGTGTCATTGAGACTGGTGCACGCAGCAGTCTGATATTGCCACGATTGACACCTCGAACAATTCTGACATCGTGTGTCATTGAAATTGGTGCACGCAGCAATCTGATATTGCCACGATTGACACCTCGAACAGTTCTGACATCGTGTGTCATTGAAACTGGTGCACGCAGCAGTCTGATATTGCCACGATTGACACCTTGAACAGTTCTGGCATTGTGTGTCACTGAGACCAGTGCATGCAGCAGTCTGATATTGCCACGATTGGCATCTGGAACAGTTCTGGCATTGGGTGTCACTGAGACCAGTGCACTGAGCGGTTTGATATTGCCACGATTGGCATCTGGAACAGTTCTGGCATTGGGTGTCACTTAGACTAGTGCACGGAGCAGTCTGATATTGCCATGGTTGGCATCTGGAACAGTTCTGGCATTGTCTGTCACTGAGACTAGTGCATTGAGCTGTTTGATATTGCCATGATCGACAAGCTGAACAATTAACACACCTGGTTCCGTTGACAGGATCACATACACTTGTCTGGTATTGCCACGAAGCACACGTTGAACATTTGCAACAAACAGTATCATTGTTTACAGCACAAGAACGTGAGACACAAGTCCCGTTGGTACAATTTGAACATGGCGTGCACTGAGTGTCTGAGGATGAGCTACAGTTCCTTGGCGTGTAAAACCCTTTCTGACACGTAGTGCACGGTAGACAGAGTTGATCAGCCAAAGGGTTACACTCCATGGCTTGATAGCTTCCAGATACACACTGTGCAGTGGTGCAGTTCTTACACACTGTGTCACGAGTTCCGTTACAATCCTGATGCTTGTAAGTGCCAATAGGACATGAAAGGATGCATAGTGTACACACTGTATCTCTTGTTGCATTGCATGCCTGTGTTTCATACTCAGCTTCTAAACAAGAGGTACAAGTACTACACACTGCATCTGCATTACTAGAACATGGTGTTATTATGTATTGTCCCTTACCACAATCTGTAGTACAGTTTTTACATATTCTGTTGGAAGTACTATTGCATTCAGAAAGCGTGTATTGCCATGGTTCACAAATTTTGCATGAATCGCATGTAGTGTCCCCGTTAAATCTAGAACTGTTGCATGGCATTGAAGCAAAGGTGCCTGCAGTACAAGTTTGGCATGGCTCACACTGAATAGGCCCATTTTGTGCACTGCAAGTTTTTTTGATGTATGTTCCAGGGGCGCACATGACTGGGCAGTTAAGACACGTGGGGGGGGTGTTGGCATTACATCCTGAGATTGGCACGTTGTAAGTGTCATTTCTGGCACAGTTGAAGGGACATCTGTCGCATCGTGAGGTGTCTCGCACAGAACCAGCAGGGCAGGAATTGTTCAGATAAAAACCAGCTGGACAAGACAAGCTGGAGCATGGTGTGCAAGTGTAGTCATACTCCTCAAAACATACAGACTGGAAATAGGTGCCATTGGGGCACGTGGCAAATTTTGTGCAGTTGCTGTACTGCATTTGCATGCTGGTGCTACACGTGCTCAAGAGATAGGTACCTGGTGGTGGGATAATCAGACAAGGACTGCATATTGTGTCTTGTGTCCCACTACAACCACCTGACGCAAACGAAGGCTCTGTGATGTTGGTCACATTGCCTGTTCCATCATAATTGTATGTCCATTCTAAATTACATGAAGAACATGTTGAGCAGACAGTGTCCATCATACCACCACATTGCTTGGTGACATATTTACCTGCAGGACACTCAGTACAAATCTTAAAAAAGGCATCTGAGATATTAGTGCATTGTGTCTCTATGTAATATCCAACCCTACTGGTAGTACAAGGCTTGCACAAAAGGTCAGATGCCTGGGTGCAAGGACTAAAGAAATATGTGCCATTTATGCAACTGGTCTTGCATTTAGAACACACTCCAGGCTGTGTTCCACCACATGGGGTGCTCAAGTAAGATCCTGATGCACATGTAGTGCAGTTTCCACAAATAGCATTTAAGCCCCAAGCCGGGGGGACATCACATTTTCTAATAAAATACAGACCAGGCTGAGAGCAATTGAGACAAGGCAGACACACACTAGGGCTGAAACCAGTACATCGCTGTGAATAATATTCTCTTGTTGTGTCACATACTGCACATGGAGCACAGACTGAATCTAATGTTCCTGAACACCCTGAAATTCTATATTGTCCTGAGAAAAGATTACCTACACATGCTGTGCAAGCCCTGCATTTAGGCACAGTGGTTTGGTTGCAAGGGGCTGATTGATAGTATTCTGGAAAGCATTGATACACACACTGGGTGTCTGGTGGTGAAACAGCATACATGTTTGGGTCAGGAGGGTCATTGCAGGTTTGTGAGTATACCAACCTTAGATTCCCAAGCAAGAAAAATACAAGCACGAACAAGCACTTGCCACACATTTGAAATCAATGAATAGCAAACACATGATATTTTATATACATTTAAGTTTTTGGTTGTTCTTGCAAATAATTTAAACAACATTACAAAATCATTTCAACACCCTGCAGTGTAATTACTACAGTAACTATCTTCTGATCCAAACATGTCTGTTCTGCACACAATGACTAATTGTTGACCGCTTGGACATGTTGTTCTGCAATTTGTGCAGATATTATCTTGAGTTCCGCGACAAAACGTAGTGGCATACTTTCCTGAAGCACAAGGGGTGCATCTTTTACACTGTCTGTCTCCCTGAGGACCACCACATGGTGCTGTCTCAAATTCAGGGTTTAAAACAGTTACTATAGGGAATCTGCTCCTTGGATCTGAATAAAAGTTTTGTCCTTGAACAACACAGGCTGTACATTCTTGACACACAGTAGGGGTAGTAAGAGTACAGGCTTGTGTCTGATATTTTCCAGAGGGACAAGAACCACATGCACCACAGATCCTGTTCTGTCCTCCAGAACATGCTCTCACTTCATAAGTCTGTCCAATAATGCATGTTGTACATGGAACACACACAGAATTCAACGTGCCATTGCAACTGCCTGGGGACAAGTACTTTCCGTTCTCACAACCCTGACATGTCTCACATACTGATGGGTTTAAACCATCACATGCTGTTCTTTGAAACATTCCTTCAGGACATGTATTACATGCACTACAAAGTGGTGGTAAACCTCGAACGCATGATCTTATCATGTATTCTCCAGGATTGCAAGATAACGGACATGTCTCACACTGTAAGTCATGGGAACCATTACATTGGCTCTTGGCATACTGTCCATACTGACATTCACGAGTGCAACGCACACATTTATTGTTTTGGACATAAAAGAACCTACCACAGAAATCAGAGGCTGGTATGCAAGCATTGTCAAAAGAGAAAGTTCCTGCAGGGCATGACAAACACGGAGGTACAGAATAGAGCACTGTCCACATGAATGATACAAAAAAGTCTGAACTAATTTTTACCCATTGTCCTGCTCGTGGGGAAGCCCTCAGTGTCACGTTGATAGATTTCCTTCCTATTAACCATGTCAATGCATGAGGTTGGCCCCCTACATTGCCTGGGATGACAAAGGACTCACTGGTTGTAGCATCAATGTTACGTTGCAATGTAAACTCTGTCACATACTGGTACACTAATATTGATGGGCGTGTTACAACACCAATGACTGGTGGCTTTCCAGTAACTATAATGGTTGATGAGGCACCTTCATCCCAGTTAAATGTACAGTATGCTCCAAAACCATCGAAGGAAGTGGGTGTACACTGAATAGCTGACCATTCAGATGCATATGCATATGTATTTACAAAATTTGGATATGCATCCCATGCTAGATCATCCAATCCGATTCCAGTGGAATAGGTTCCTGTTGGGCAATGAACACACAAATTTGTTTCTATTTCCATATATTTACCAACTGGACATTCAATCATAGGGATTAGCGAGCGAAAAGGACCAGCTGATTGAGGGGGGCAACTCACTGAACCTGGATCAATTGATGGATTGATTGCACACGACTGACACTGGGTGCTTGCATACTGGGGTTGATAGGTTCCAACCGAGCAAAACAGGCATCCAGTTGATCCCAAAAAGGGATTATATTTTCCAGGTTCACAAGTCATGCATTCTCCCAAACCTTCTGCACTAGCATACTTGCCTGTGTTACAGGAGTGACACATAGTGGATGCAAACGTAGAAGAAAATTTCCCAGCTGGACACAAGGTGCAAATACCAGCCCAATTTCTGCCTTGAGCCTGTGAAGGCAAAATTATTCTAGACCCAATTAGCAGCTGCCCATATTTCCCAACAGGACATTCCAAGCATGGTTGATTGCCCCTAGTAAAATCTATAACAGGATTATAATATCCAGGGACGCACATGAACCCACAGGGATCGGAAATGGAGTTTGCAGTGAATGACAGGACAGTTCCAGGAAGAATTAAACACTTTCCACAAACTCCATTGACGAATGAGCGGACAATTGTTGCAGAATTCGATGATGTATTGAGTATGGCTACCCCTTCATCACATCCATACACAAATTCGTCTCTTTCACATGAAGAAATGCAACAGTTGTTTATAATATAGGAAAAAACAAGAGGTGGAATACATTCCCATTGGCAGTTATCTGAACACACCCAATCAACTTCACTCGATCCAGGTTGTGTAACTTGATAGCACCCACTAGTAACAAATTCAGTGTTGTCGTGATTGTTAGTGCATTCCATTTCCAACATGTAACAGCTAGATTCACCACAAATTTCAGATTTTTTGCCGTTGTTTTCTGGATTACCATGCATATAATACAAGGAACAATAAAATCCGACAGGTACAGTAGCAGGGTCACATGGAGGCGGGGGTCTTTGTCCAAGTAAACCATGTTCATTTGCATAAGGTATTCTCACTGTATTAGCTATTTCTATCACATCCCCATTGACCCACTGTGTGGATTTCCCTTGATTTCCTACAAGAAGTTTTGGGTCTACCATAGATTTAGCGCTCTTCATGTAAACTCCATAGCGAAACAAAGCTGAATCCACTCCTGAGGGCAATGGCGTCACTCGCGCATCTGGACGCACTTGCGGAGGTACACCTTTACCCTTTAAGAGGCTATACAAGATCACTCGAAATTCATAATCTGTAACAGAAGATGTTGACTCTATGTATGGTTGCTTGGATGGTAACCCTGCATAGCGAGGAGGGTTTAAAACTGTAGCCAGTTTGGGGGGGACAGCACTACTTCTTGCAAATGCAGATAAACTTAAACGCGCTGCCTGATATGTAGGTGAAGCTCTTAGAGAAGCTGAGTAAGCAGCCCTGGTAGCAGTGGCTGCTGTTCTTACTGCTGCACCAAAAAGAGCAGCATATTGAGCATGTGACCCATGTATTGAAAACACGAATATGAATAAAATTTTAACGATTGCACGTTTATGACTTGCATCCACAAAAAACATCCTTGTTATTGAAAGATTCAAAACTATATATAGAACAATCATCGTCCCTCAAAAACTTCACACACGCCATATTTAATCGCCCGTTCAACCCCCGTCCCATCGAATGGACGAGCAAGGGCTGCTCCTGCTCTTCTCGAGCTTCCCGTTCGCCCTGCTGCTGATCATGCTGACCGAGATGGCCGAGCAGCAGACGCGGGCGGCGGCGGAGAGGGAGCGGGCGGCGTCCGTCGTGGCGCCGGCGATGCCAGCAAAGGTCCGGCTGGTCCCGGATCCGCGGGCGTGGGACGTGCGGCGCTTCTTCTACGCCTGAGCCTCGGCGGCGGTCCTGGCGCGCTTGGCTGGCCCCTGGTCGTCGTTGGCGGCGGCGGCGCCCGAGTTGATCTGCATGAGCCAGGCGTCGTAGTCCTCCGGCTGGCTCGAGAAGTTGGCGAACGGGTCCGGCTCCTCCTCCTCGTGGGACAAGTCCGATTCGAAATCGGACAGCAGGCCGCGCTCCTCGAAGTTCGGGGCGGCGTCCTGCGGGGCCAGCGCGGCCAGCGGGAAGTCCATTGCGGCGAGGTCCGGGGCGGGCGCTGGGGCGGGCGCGGGCGCTGGCACAGGTGCTGGGGCAAGGGCTGGAACTGGAGCCGCAACCGAGGCTGGCGCGGGCGCAGTGTCCTCGCTGAGGAGCTGGGCGCGCTCGAGCAGATCCGTGCGCACCGGCACCACCACGACGTTGTGCCTGGGGTCGATCCAAGTGGCCGGCGCCGGCTGTGTCGGGTTGAGGCGCGGGAACACGTAGGCTGCCAGCTCGCGGGGCCTGCTTGGATCCTTGAGCGAGCCCCTCTCGAGGTACAAGGGCTTCCCGAGGTCGCCCAGAATCTCTGCCGGAATGTCGCCGAGGCTGTTGTAGATCTTGCCGTAGATCTTGCGCTTACCGCCTGGCTCGTTTGGCGCGCCGAACGCCTCCTCAATGATCTCCTGCTGCTGAGCCCGCACCGCCGCCCACTCGGCAGCGGGATCGAGCTGCGGCGGCGGCACCGGCCTCTTGGCGCGCTCCTCGGCGTCCTTCTTGAGCTTTTTCACGATCCTATCGTGCCCGCTGGGACCGACCGCGATCTCCTGCAGGAAGCGCTCCGGAAACCCGTCCGCGACCACCTACAAGCTCAAAAAGGTCAGAGGCTTGAAATTTGCCGAGGAAATGGATGGACGGGCACTCACATTATCGTTGGCGATGGCCTCGAGCACGCAGAGCCAGAGCTCCTCGCCCAGCTTGTCGATGTGCGAGCCGGGCAAGAGCGACATGACGACAGCCAGGATCTTCCGGTGCAAAATATGAATCTTGATCTGCTCATTGAAGAACGCGTGGTCGATGCTGATGCGATCAGACAAGAATCGATCGGGCTGCGGCTTGTGGACGAGGGATTCGATCACGCGAAGGACAAGCTGCCCCTGCGCGAACGGGACGATCTGGTTGCGTGGAACCCTGATCTTCTTCCAAGCCTGATTGAAATAATTCGACGCCAGGCTCGAATGCAGAGTTGGATACTTGAAAATCGTCTTGATGATCGTCTGCAGCGGGAAAGTCACCAGATAGGCGATTGAGCTCTGGATGTAAGCCTTTGCAAGTTTTGGTTGATTCCGAAACACAGGATCGTTCCTGAGATAATGAATCATGGCGCTCCATTGATGCGACGCGCTGTTGAGCGGACTCGCAATGATCACGCCGTTGTGGTACTTGTAGTACGTGCCGTCCTGATTCAAAATCGCTTGCTGCATGCTGCCTGTCTCGTCCGCGCCAAATTTTCCGCGACGATTATAAATGATTTGAACTGTAGAGTGTACCCGGCCCTTTCGTGTCGTGGACGTTTAAAACGTTTTAACGCCTGCTATAATCGAGGACACCCAAGCCCCTTTTTTTTTGTCACGCACCGGGGGCCGTTGACGTCTTCTCTATTTTTTAAAGAGACGTCCCGTTATTTTTTTTTGAGTCACGCGGAAAGCGGAGGCAACGGCTTGTCAATCCTGACAACCGAATTTTTAATCGAAAGTCACGGGCTGGTCAAGAAAAAAAGCGGGGGCGTTTCAGCTCTTGCCCGTCACATTGCCGCGTTGCGATTTTCGTGCATTCGACGATCTGACTGCTAACTTCACGAGTTTTCATGAGCGACGCTGCTGCCGATTTACCGGCGACGGATTCTCTTGCAACAGCGACGGACGAGATTGCCTCTCAAGAAAAGGCGACGGACGAGAATGCCTCTCAAGAAAGTAAGGACGCGATCGCCGGCGAAAAAGACGAGGAGCAAACCTCGGAAAATTCAGAGGACGATGTGCCGGTTGCTCAGGACGATCCCGACGGCGACGACGAAGCGTCCGATGGCCAGGAGTCCGAAAATTTGGATGCTGGCGACCGAGACGGCGCCGAGGACGAAGAAGGAATGGATTCGGACGACCCGATGTGCAACGCCGTCGAGCCCTCGAACGCGACGTCGCAGGAGCGGGACTGGGCGACCGTGGCGCAGAGCCTGCTGCGCCCGCGCGGCGTGATCTCCACCCAGTGTTTCGGGGAGGAGTTCATGCGGCTGCCGAAGGACCGGGTTTTCACGATGGACGCGGTGTCCAAGTGCTGGTCGACGCTGGAGCAGGACTCGCCCGCGCTGCTGGTGAACGAGACCGACGGCGGGAGCTGGGCGTTCTGCGAGGAGTGCGTGGCGCAGATCCCGAAGACGCTGCAGTCGTTCCTGTACTTCTTCCACGCGCTGGCGACGGACGTGGAGGACCTGCGGCACTTTGCGGTGCCGTCGCGGTGCGTGAAGCTGCGGAAGAAGCGCGGCGAGAAGATGAAGATCGCGGACCTGATGTGGCACAAGCCGTACGACGGGGCGAGCGGGGGCGCGTGGGCGGGCGCGGAGTCGGACGAGGTGGACATGGACGAGATCATGTGCGAGCGGGGCCGGAACAACGCGCGGTCGCAGAACGCGATGATGAAGATCGCGCCGTTCAAGGTGCGGCTGGGGTTCACGGGCGCGATCTACACGCACGGCGGGGAGGAGCACCGGAAGCTGGTGGCGGTGCTGGTGGTGACGTGGGCGCGGAACTGGGACATGCTGGGGTACATCCAGGACGTGTTCCTGCGGGACCCGCCGAAGGGGGTGATGCACCGGCACATGCTGGCGCGGTGCAAGGAGATGAATCTGATCTGGAAGAAGATGGCGCGGTTCGTGGCGTTCAAGAACCTCGGGCTGGACAAGACCAAGGTGGGGAGCCCCGACGACTTTGCGGACCAGCCCGGCGGGAAGCTCGGGCGGGACTCGCTGTTCAATTTGTTCCAGATCCCGTTCCAGATCCGCGGGATCGTGAAGCAGGAGATCCTGGAGCGGATGCGGCGGTCGAACCCGAAGGCGACGCTGCGGGACGTGGCGCTGGAGGGGCTGGACATCATCGGGCTGCCGCGGCTGTCGTTCCGGCGGGACGAGGCGACGCAGGACTACGTGGCGTACATGCACGCGTACGTGACGAACCTGAGCAACCTGCGGGCGGAGTTCATGCGGGCGCTGCGGGACTACTACAAGCCCAAGGAGAAGGAGGGCAAGAGGGAGGGCCCGAAGAAGGACGCCCGGCCCGCCGCCGCGGTGGCCGAGCCCGGCGAGGAGGACGAGGAGGCCGAGGAGTCGTTCACGCTGTACCAGCTGGACTGCGCGGGCGGGTGGCCCCTGCAGCGGGACCCCGTGGCGCGGGAGTACACGCGGTTCGGGCTGCCGCGGCTGCCGCTGTGGCTGGCGTTCGAGCCCGAGTTCAAGCCCGACGTGCAGACGTCGATGGACAACTGGCTGGCGGACCTGGGCGGGGCCAACGGGATCCCCGAGCTGGTGAAGACGTGCCTGCGGTCGTTCCTGGTGCAGGACCTCGGGGCGACGCAGGAGTCGATCTGGCAGACGTGGGACCACTTCCTGCGGGACGAGCGGCCCGCGGACCCGTCGCTGGTGCTGACCGAGTACTACGGGGACCGGGCGGACCCGCTGAGCTCGCTGGTGACGGCCGGGTACCTGCGGGCGTGGTGGCTCGGGGTGAAGAAGGACATCCAGGCGCAGCGGGCGCGCGGGCTGGGCGTGGCGGACGCGGCGCAGAGCCTGCGGCGGTACCTGCTGAGCTCGAGCTACTACCACCGGAGCTCGATCCACGCGGGCGCGTTCCGGAGCCAGCGGATCGTGCAGGCGCTGTCGATCGTGGAGAAGGCCAACTACCGCAAGGTGTGCCTGGAGACGCAGGAGGAGCGGGAGGCGCCGACGGCCCCGCCCGCCTCGCAGGCCCCGCCGGCCTCGCAGGGCCCCGCGTCGATCCTGGCGATGATCCGGCAGCTCAACACGACGGTGTCGAACGAGCGGCGCTTCGACCCGTACCTGCGGTGCAACGAGGCGTTCTTCCGGTGCTTCGAGCTGCTGAACCGGGGGTTCATGATGAACTCGAGCAACCTGGAGTTCATGATCGAGGTGATGATCTCGCAGCTGCTGTGGATGTTCGGGCCCAACAACGAGACGGTGGTGGCGTACTTTCAGGCGAGTCGGGCTTTTTTGTGTGTATAGCGTGCAAACTGACACGTGTTCCGTGCGCGCAGGGCGTGCAGCAGATGGCGGGCAACGGGCACTACTGGCTGACCACGAAGGACGGGACGTACCCCGACATCCGCAAGCCGAACAGCACCGGGCTGGACTGGACGCACGGGCGCCTCACGGAGCTGTTCCAGATGCTGCTGGACATGTACGGGATCATGGACCCGAAGCAGAACCTGCAGACGCCGCTCAACTGCATGGGGTGGACCCCCGCGTCGATCCCGCTGCTCACGACGGCGACTATAACTGATGGCCAGATCGAGAGCCTGCCCGACCAGACGCTGGGCCTCCGGAGCATCATCGCGACCGAGATCCGCGGGGACAGTGTGAGCATGCTGATCCGGGGGGTGTTCCCGCGCAACTCGGACGGACAGGAGCAGTTCATGGTCAACACATGCGACCCGGACAACACGAACAAGCGGAAGACGCAGATCAAGCGCAAGTTCACGGACCTGCAGTTCTGCGCGCTGGGGACGAACGTGCCCGACTCGCGGTCGGAGGACGCCGAGATGACCAAGACGCTCTCGACGGTGCTGCAGGTGATGCCGCCGGGGTCGGGCCCGAGCATGCGGAAGCAGAAGACGGGCGCGCTCAACAACGTCACGTGCAGCGTGTTCGGGTTCCGCCAGGGGCGCCAGGCGCAGAAGGAGGCGATCGCGAACTTCCTGCCGTTCACGCACGTCTGGGCGACGGCGATCCCCTCGCTGATGAACAAGACCAACGTGGTGCCGGCCGAGATCAGCCCCACGACGATCGCGCTGCTGGACTGGCTCTTCTTCTACACCAAGGAGGTCACGGAGGGCATGCTGCAGAAGAGCGTCGCCGAGAGCTTCAAGCGGATGAAGGCGAGTGCACGCGCGCGCGGAACAAAAACACGCGATGCGGCGGGGTGTATTAGAGGGCGCGCGCGCGCATCACGCCGAGCATGATTCTGCCAGTAATGGGCGCGATGTTCATAGCCCTTGGCCTGTACATGGGTTACCTGCACGAACAGCAGGACGATGACTGGGATTCTGACTCGGATTGACCCGGGCACGGCCCGCGTCGCATCGCAGGACGGCTACGAGGCGCGCCAGGTGGCCAAGGCGCTGTGGGTCAAGACGATCATGTTCCTGAGCGAGTCCGAGTCCAACGACCAGGCGACGGAGCGGATCCTCCAGTCCATGTTCAGCAACGCGCTGCCGGCGCACGAGGCCGTGGCGTGCGTGCACAGCTTCCTGACGCGGGGGCTGCACATGGGGTCGCTGCTGATGGTGTCGTGCATCGCCAAGCACCTCGAGGCGCCGATCGTGAGCCTGGAGGCGCTCATGCGGTTCTTCAACGACGACGAGGTGGGCGAGTCGGCCGAGGACGTCCAGACCCACGAGCTGATCCGCCGGTGGCTGCTCAAGTGCGTCCAGCGGAACCGGGTGTGCCCCGAGACCCCCGGCCCGATGCACACGACGAGCAACGTGTCGATCTACCTGACGAGCGACGGCGACGCGGAGGGCCTGCCCACCTCGGAGAAGGACGCGATGCTCCGGGTGAAGCGGACGCAGAAGATCCAGGTGCGAGCCCCCCCTCGCTTGTCCGGCGCGCGTCACGCGGCTCGGTCCCGACTGACCCGCGGCCGCAGACTCAGGACGATGTGCACACAGCGATCGGGAAACGCATCAAGGACCTCTGGGGCCGCGTGCTGTTCGAGACGTGCCACATGGGGCCCGAGCAGTGCGTCTACTCCAACGCCATCATGGACCTCCTGGTGCACTGGATGCCCGACTGCAGGCAGCTCCTGAGCGAGCGGGTGTTCGACTCGAAGCGGCACCTGCGCAAGCTGGGGCTCGAGGCGAGCCTCCCCGGTGTGCCCGACTGGCCGGTGGAGTGCGAGCGCCCCCCGCCCTTCGCGCGGACCTTCGCCATCACGCCCACCGGGTCCCAGGTGCGCGCGCGCGTTGGGCTCGCGGTTCTCCTTGTCGGCGTCGGACTGATCCGGCGCGCGCGCGTTGGGCTCGCGGTTCTCCTTGTCGGCGTCGGACTGATCCGGCGCGCGCAGGAGCCGATCGCGATGTGCGTCGGGGTCCATGCGTTCTCGCTGCTGCTGTGCGTGTCCCTGGCCGGCGCGCCGACCCTGCACCCCAAGATTTCGAGCAACGTCGCGCGGGCCCTCCTGCGGGAGATCCTCCGGCACGCCCCGGCGTGCGCCACGCCCGGGAACAGCGCGCTGGTCCGGAGCTTCAACCTGCACACCACGCTGGCCGAGCGGGTCATCGTGCCGAAGCAGGCGCGCCCCCTGCACTACCCGCGCCCCGTGGACGACTGGAACTTCGCGAACACGGGGCAGTTCACGTTCTGCCGGGCCCTCGGGCGGTTCCTGCCGGAGGACGCGATGCACTGCGGCGGCCTGTTCCACATGGCGGAGCTGTACGGCTGCGACCTGCTCGAGCTGCCCGGCAAGGAGATCCAGGTGGAGTACGAGCTGATCGCGAGCACGTACTACTCGGTGTGGCGCGAGAAGGACTCGGCGTACGGGACCCTCTACGTGAGCGTGCGGAACGCGACGGTGGACGTGGAGCTCGAGCTGGAGGGCAGCCTGACCACCGGGATGTCGTGGGACTACGAGGAGTGGCACGCGAAGCTCCGGAGCCTGGACCTGATCATCACGCCGATGATCTGGCGCCAGGGCGCGTGCGTCGAGAACCGCCTGGCGTCGGGCGGGCGGGAGCTGGCGTGCGTGGTCCCGCCCCCGCCCGAGGTCGCGGCGGAGGTGGCCAACGCGGCGCCCAGCAACTTCTCGCCCGGCGACTGCTCGTACTACATCCTGTCGCGCGAGGGGGTCCCGCCCCGCAAGCTGCACTTCTACAAGGTCCTGCGGCGCCTGGTGGAGGTCGGGCGGGAGGTGTTTGTCAAGCTGCGCGCCCCGCGGGTCGCCCAGCTGGGCCTGCACCTCGCGCGGATCGACCGGGCCAAGGACTACCTGTGCGGCCGGCTCAACGTGCCCACGGTGGAGCAGCCGGAGCCCGGCAAGGTGTTTGTGACGTGCCTGCAGAGGCCCGTGTACGCCCGGTCGGACGCGAGCGACATCGCGTGCGTCACGCTGGTGCTCGACCCGTGGGAGGTGGCGCTGGACCTGCCCGCCGACGCCTTCGCGGCCAAGAGCCTGGCCACCGGGCCGTCCTGAGCCATCCGATCCGCGCGCGCCCGCGTCCTCCCCCGCCCGCCACGAAACCGAGCGTGACCCGCCGCCGCCTGGTTTTATTAAAATGCGGGCCGTGCCGCCGGGCAGCAATGCTTGGCGAGCCGGACGACGAGACCGACGCGTCCTCGTGCGTGGTGAACGTGCCCCTGCTGGGGTCGAGCGAGACGGACGATAAGGTGCAGAGGCAGAAGGAGGCGGACCTGCTCAAGTGGGCGGCCGCCGAGCTGAACAAGCGGCACGAGAAGTCGTTCTGGCGCAGCGTCGTGTTCCCGCTCGCGATGGTCGTGCTGACCCTGGGCGGGCTGGTGGCGTGCGCGATCCTGTGCGTGCCGTGCCTCATGGGGATCCTGGCGTTCAGCGCGCTCACGTGCCCGTGCGTGCCCGTGATGAACGTGCCGCTCTGGGGCGCCATCTTCGTGCTGGTGTTCCAGGGGTGGAGGCTGACCAACGGGCACCTGAGCCTGATCTGGAGCTAGCGGGGGAAAAAAGAAGGGGCGAGCCGCGCGGGTTAGAAAAGGGCGGGGCCCGCGCGCCGAGGCACAGCATGCTCGCGGCGCACGTCCTGCGAGTCATCCAGGCGGACCGGGTGGTCGTGTCCCTGGACCACACCCACAGCGTGATCGAACTGCAGCTGAGCACGCCCCTGGCCCCCGAGGCGCTGGCCCGGGCCCGCTCCTTCGTCGAGCCGTGCAAGCCGCTGCCGGCGCAGGTCGCGCCCGGCAACTACCGCGGCGGGGTGTTCTGGGACTCGCGCCTGGGCCCGCTGGACCTCCCGTCGGTCGAGCGGCCGCGGGCGGACTACCGCGCCCGGCGGGTGCCCGCCTGAAAAAAAGGGCGGCGCGAAACAGCGCAGTATAAAGAGCGCGGCCCGAAAACGCGCGCAATCCGAGATGCTGCCCGCGGCGAAACGCGCGCCGGGCTCGCCACGCGTGACCGGTATGGCAGCCATGTTATTGGATTATGCAAAACATGCAATGCGCATGTTGGGTACAGGCCACAGTGAGCGGGTGTACCACCGCGCGCTTGCGACGAGCCTGGGGCGGACGCCGATCCAGTTCCGCTCCGAGGTGGTGACGCCGATCATGTACATGGGCGAGTGCGTCGGGACCGGCCGGGCGGACCTCGTGCTGCAGGGGCGGCAGAAGGGCCCGCGGGACACGGCGCGGGATTTGGCGGTGGAGATCAAGGCCAACGCGCGCCCCCCGTCGCAGGCGTCGGGCCAGCTGCGCAAGTACATGGAGAGCCTGCGCCGCGTGGAAAAGCGGGAGTGCGCCGGCGTGGTGCTGAACTTCAACCAGAGCACGGGCGAGGTGGACCTGTACGTCGAGGACAAGGCCGAGGCCCGCCCGCAGAGGCCCGCGCCCGTCAAGCGGTCCCGGTTCTTCGCGGGGGCGGGCGCCGGCGCCGGGGCCCAGAAGGAGCGCCTGGAGAAGATGCTGGCCACCGCGCGGGCGGCCGTGACCCGGCTGGAGCGCGAGGTGAAGCGGGCGCGGCGCCAGTGAGGCCCGCCCCTCACGAGTACCCGTGGATGTGGCACTTGCTGCGCGCGCCCTTCTTGACGATGCTGATCTCCTTGAGGCGCTTGTTCTGCGTGCGGATCTTGCCGTCCTTGTTCTTGCTGTGGGTCATGTCCACCGTGTAGCCGAGGGACAGGTCCTTGCAGATGCCCGCGCGGACGAACTCGCCGCCGATGGCCCCCTCCAGCACGGACTCGTCGAGCTCCAGCACGCACTGCAGGGTGTTGTTGTGCTCCCAGGCCGAGACGACGCGCCCGACCCCCACGCCCTTGTGCTCGATGTGCACGGGGATCTCCTTGCCCTCGCGGCGGGCCTCGCTGATCTGCTCCACCATGTTGCGCACGTCGGTGCTGGTGAGGTACACGCCGTTGTAGTCCGGGCCGAGGCCCTCCGGGTTCGCCGTGCCCCAGAGCAGGGAGGTGGGCATGCGCGGGCCCGGCGCGCCCCGCGGCTTAAATAAGCCCCCCGCGCGACGGCCGGCGGCGATGACGGTCTGGGAGGATGTCAGGCGGTGGGGCGCGCGGGACTGGGACGCCTTCGTGCGGCGCGCGCTGCTCGAGCCCCGCACGCTGTGCATGCTCGGGGTGCTGGCGTTTGTGGGCGCGTTCCTCGCGGGCGCGTGCGATCGGTGGCCGGACGATCGGCTGCGGGTCGCGCTCGCGCTCTGTGCGGTGGGCCTGATATCTTTATGATTGTTGCATGACATTTGCATGAAAAAGCAATGTATATTGAGTAAAGTCTAAGGAAGCTGGAGGATCATCTGGATGGACTGGAGGCCGCTGAGCAGGTAGGGCTTGGTGCCGCGCGTGCCCGTGTTGCCCCAGAGCAGGATCCAGATCAGCACGCAGCGCACCACGAGGTCCCAGGCCCAGATGAACTGCACCAGCACGAGGATGTAGAGCCCGTGGTGCTTGCCGCCCTCGGCCTTCTGGAAGGCCAGGACGACGTGCCCCACGACCCGCAGCCCCTCGGGGATGATGTAGCACAGGACGAACGTGTTGACCAAGAAGGTGTAGTCGTTGAGCATGCGGGTCTTGTCGAACACAATGTAGATGGGCACCACGAGCGCTACCACCCCCGCGAAGTGCAGGGCGAGCGCGAGCACCTTGGTGGCCGCGATCATTTCAGGAGACTTGCCAGAGTCCGTGTCATAGTGCACCCGCATGTAGGCGTAGTAGACCGCCCGAGCCACGCCAGCGTGTGCGATGCGGTAGAACAAGATGCAAAAGAAGACGTTGTACACGTCGGCGGTGAAGACCTGCATCGTGGCCCCGATCACGCCCACTATGAACAGCGGGTCCAGCAGGTAGGCGTCGGACCAGGTCTTGAGCAGCACGGGGCCGTAGGTCCTGCCCAGCTTCTCGGTCGAGCTTATCGCGTAGTCCGTCCCCTGCTCGGGGAACATGTAGCCCATCTGATGCGGGTTGCTCTGCAGGGGCATCTTGAGGCCCATCGACACCGGCATGGGGATGCGCGACTCCCAGCCATCCCGATCGTTCTGGCCGTGCTGGTTGTCCATGTCCTTGTCGTTCAGAACCTTGTAGTTGTGCGAGCGGTTGGCGTTCCGATCCTGGAACTCGGAGGCGTCGAAGAGGAAGTAGAAGAGGACCGTGAGGGTCGCGACCACCATGGCCACGTTGGTCTGCTGGGTGCTCGGGTACGCGTTGATGTTGTTGTTGGGCCAGCCGCTCTCCGGTCGGAACGCGATGAGCATGACCACGACGAGGACCAACACGGTGAAGAGCGCCGCGAGGCCCGACCAGAGCATGCCCAGGCGCACGAAGCTGGAGTCGGTCTTGCCGTGCTCGACCATGGTGGCGTCCTCCCAGTCCACCGGCCAGACCGTGTAGAGCGCGAAGACGAACAGCAGGGCCGTGCTGACGATGACGAGCAGGGGCCAGCTGTACGCGCCCAGGAAGAAGTGCGTGGTGATGTCCTGCGGCACCTCGTAGATCGGCCAGGGGTTGACGTCGATGCAGGTGCGGAAGGCGTTGAGGCTCCAGAACGCCCCGCCGTTGAGCCGGTCGTTGATGCAGCTGGAGTACTGATTCGCAGTGGGCCACCAATGGGGGGCACCGGACGGCGCGCACGCTTGCAGCTGGGTCGGGTAGGCGCTGTCCAGGCAGGTCTTGTAGGTCGCGACGGTGGCGGCCGACGCGTTGCAAGCGCTGAAGCCGATGCGTGCGACCCACATGCACTCGTAAAAGTGCTCGAACTCGACGGTCCCGTACGCGCTGACGCCCGGGCGGGGCAGGTTGTTCCAGGAGTTCGAGGTGAGGACCTGCCAGGACAGGTTGGTCTCCCTGTCGTTGGTGGTGAGGAACGTGTTGGTCACGTAGACCGCGGCGTCGGGGCTGTCCTGGAAGACGGAGCTGAAGCTCACCATGATGAGCACGACGAGCAGGAAGATCGTGGCCGCGAGGGCCAAGACCTTTATGATGAAGTAGATCCAGTGCAGGGCGAGCTCGCCCTCTTGCCCGTCCTTTTTGGTCAGGGCGTTGTACAGGTTTTGCCCGTGGTTGGACCAGCGGTACGTGTCTTCTCGCTTCACAGATCCTGTCTGGGGGGCTAGCCGCAGGCCGGGGTTCAACTGGGGTGCAGGGCCGTACATATCCGCGAGCCACGCGCGGCGCGCGGCCTAAATAGTGCCCGGTGGAACCCGAAATCGCCAGGGATCCTCGGGGGCCAATCACATGCGTTTCTTGCGATCCTTGGCGCGCGTCGAGTCGGACGGGGGGTCCAGCATCACCAGCGGGGCCGGGAGGGCCGCGTCCGCCGGCTCGGACAGGTTGGTCTGGATGGGCACGACCCACCGCACGTTGCGCCGGCCCATTCTCCTGGAGTCGACCTGAGTTTCCATTGGCGCTGGCCTGGGGATATCATGAAACCACCATGCTTCTATGATGCTCCAGATAACTGGGATCCAGCATTTGAGCAGGAAAAGCATGATCTGCAGTGTCAGCATGCCGCGCCCATCGGAGGCGAACGCGATGGCCGTGCAGAACATGGATACGATGACCAGCCCGAAGAAGCGCGCCCCCAGCGCGAAGCCCGGGGGGAACGCGAGGCCGTCGACGAGGATCAGGGTCATCAGGGCGAACGTGAAGAACCCGAAAATAAGGCCGTGGCCGACGCCGAGCCCGAAGAGCGTGTTGAAGCCCCCGCCCGGGCACGGCGACTCGAGCAGCCCGGCGTAGCGCGCGAAGTACGCCGTGGAGAGCAGCGCGGCGAGGCTGTAGCCCCAGCCGTTGCCCGGCCACACGCTCTCGCGCAGGCTGACGTAGCCGGCCCCCGCGACGAGGACCTGCACGGTCTGGAACGCGAGGGTGACGGAGCCCGGGACGAGGAAGAGGCCCAGGCCGCCGAAGTAGAGCGCGCGGTTCATGCCCGGCACGTCCTGGTTGGGGCAGCAGATTCCGGTGCCGTTGACCGGGGCGTCCGGGACGTACCGCGAGCCGGTGTCGTACAGGGGCAGGCAGTCGAAGAGCGCGTAGGCCAGGAAGGTCCAGAGGACCAGGGTGTGCCCGAGGTAGGCCCGGAGCACCTCGGCGCGGTCGCGTATGACGGAGCAGAGCAAGAGGGTCGTGGTGGAGGCGAGCAGCGTGCTGTACACGCACAGCTCCTCGGCGAGCGGGCGCCGCGGGATGAGGACGCGCAGCGTGAGCCAGGCCCAGCCGAGGACGGCGAGGACCCAGGCCTCCACCGCGTAGAGGAGCGACATGGCACTCGGGCCCCGCGGGCGCGAAATATATATCGGCGCGGCGCCGGGCGCGGTCCGGCAACATGAGCGCGGTCACGGGCGCGACGGAGCCGACGCTGGACGCGGTCAAGGCGGACGACCGCCCGACGGTGCTCGACGTGCTGCGGGTGATGCAGGGCTTCAAGTGCTGCAGCGCGTTCACGGTGAACCTGGCCCCGCGGGGCTACGAGGTGCTGGGCTACATCCACTCGGACCGCGAGGTGGACGTCCGGGCGGAGGACACGGAGCTGGTGCAGCAGGTGAACCCGCTACGGGTCCGGTTCATGGGGTTCCGGGTGCAACCGAACGGGACCGCGGCGTGCCTGCGGGTGCGCGTCATCTCGCTGTCGGAGCCGTGCATGATGAACGACGCGATCCTCTACAGCGTGCGGAAGCGGACGCGCTTCTACGAGGACCCGTGAGCGCGGGCGGCCTCGTTGGGCGCGCGGGGGATAGAAAAGCCGGGCCGCGGGCGGGCGCGCACCCATGGAGCCCAACGACCCGTACCGGCACGCGCTCGCCGAGTCCGCCCAGCCGGCGGCGCCCGACTTTGTGGCGAGCCTCCGCGAGAAGCTCAACGCCATCAAGGAGATGTTCCCGCACAAGGAGAGCACCGTGGACAGCTGCCTGCGCGGCCTCGAGGGGCGCCCGACGCTGGCCGAGATCCTCGTGGCGGCCTACGTGCTGAATGGGGGCATGACGCTCAAGTTCAACCTGAGCGCGGAGGCGGCGCGCGACGCGGCGCGCGACGCCGAGGAGTTCGACTCGCTGCTCAAGGAGATCGAGTGCAACATCGGGGCGGCGGCGCTGGAGGAAGACGAGCCCGCCGCGGAAGAGACTGTGGCCGGCGAGCGGCTCGTGCTTCAATGAATGAATCGGGGTTTGAGAAACAGGCGTCTCACGCCTCCCCGGCAAACTTGTAGTGGTTCACGCAGATCACGTCGGCCAGGAGCGAGCCGAGCTCGCTGGCGGCGGCCTCGTCGGACGCGCCGTGCTCGCCCGCCCGTATGGCGCACGCCTTGGCCAGGCACTCGGCCAGGCGCGCGACGAAGAAGAGCCAGGCGCTGTCGTGCCGCGGCCCAGTGATTCCCGCACGGAGCCTGCGCGCATGCGAGCGGTTAAGGCGGGGCAAAACACAGGGCGCGTGCGAAATTGCCGACCATCTTTCCACGAAGAGATTCTCGTCGGGGACTGCGTCGAGGATCGCCGTCTTGACAATCCGCAGGGTGAGCTCCTGCCTGTTGTGGATCACCGCGTTCACCTCGTCGCCCTGAAACACCGGCTTCAGGTACTCGAGCATCGCGAGGTGCGCGTCGATGCTCCGGAGAAATTCCGCCTTGTAATCCTTTTTGAAAACGTAATCGCCAGACGCGATGCAATATCTGAGAAACTCATCCCACCGAAGCACGTGAAAATCTCCCTCCTTTGGAATTGGAATCTGAAACAGGGTTATGGCGTCCTCGCAGATCTTGGGGCCCTGACGGAAGAGCAGGACCTCCCTGAGATAATCGGCGAACATCGAGACAGGTGTCGGGCGTGTAACGTCTTTTATGTTCTGTCTGCTGTAATTGATGTATAACGTTTTAAATTTCATTACAGCAACTCAAGTGCCGCGTCAATTTTTTTTTTCCGGTTTCGCATTTGTCGCAAAATGTTTTGCAAGGGTTTGCGACTGCATCTGCAGCACGATTACTGCGCGCTTTGCTTTCGCGTCAGACCCGGCAAATTTTGCAAGGTTGACAGAAATGACAGCAGGATCGATTCGGTGCAGGCGGCGCACGCGCTCAAGGGCAGGAACGGCCTTCGCCTCTTGGATCTGTCGCGACCGGGCGATCCGTGCCCGATCGGCCAGGGATGCAAGATGATTTGCCTGGTAAATTTTATGAGATCAATAAAAATTATCGAATATAACGATGCGTGAATGCAGGTCTGCGGCGGCGCTGTCATGGACGAGGGCAGCACGGACTGGGCGCGCGTCGTCTGCTGTGTGAAGCCAGCCGAGGACGCTGCCGAGGAAGTCAGAAGGGCCAGCGTGCTGCGGCAGGCGGCGCTCAGGAACCGATGCAGGCTTACGTCGCGATGGAGCGCGTTTGTGCACGAGCGGTAAAAAATCCAGCATCCATGATCGATTTTCGCCGGTGCGTCCTGACTCGCGTGCAGGTGCGCGGCGCGCTCGCAGAACTGCGGGTGCTGGATCCCCAAGGGCGCCAGCGGTTGCTCGATACACCCGCGTCTGCCGAGAGTAGTAAAGCAAGCCAGGAGGCGCTGGGGCAGGATGCTCGACAGCGATCCCGAGGAGGATCCCGTCGAGCCCCCGCGCTGCCCGCCGAGGCCGCTGAGCCCGTCCCCAACCCCGCCGCCGCCCGTGCGCAGGCCGAGCCCACCGAGCAGCGAGCCCCAGAGGCAGCCCGTGGACTGGGGCACGCTGCTGACCCGCATGAAGCCGGACGCGCCAAAGGCCAAGAAGATCCCGAAGCGCGCGCAGCCGACGCTCCCTACGCCGCCGCCGCCGCCCGCTACGACGGGCAAGCGCGCCTGGCTGTCGCGCGAGGACTGGCTGGCCAAGAAGCGCAGGGAGGAGGCGGGCGGCGACGGGTTCGACATCCGCTTGCACGGCTACTGGCTCACGCGCGAGGGGCTGGTGTTCCAGTGCCCGGACGGGCGCAGGCTGCCCGCGGCGGGCGTGGACGCGTTCGACGCGTGAGGCGGGGGATCAAACGAAATGAATGTGTTTATTTAGAAAGTAGCCGGCTTTGGCTTAGCGGCGGTAGGCGATTTAATCATGGACAGCACTGTACCAGCACAGAATGGTATGCTCTTCCACATCGAGCAGTGCCTGATGGAGGGGTCCATTGCGAACGTGTGCAAAGAGAAAGGCTAAAAGATCCTCTGCAGTATTCTCGAAAAAAATGTGCATGAAACGAAGAAGCCGTGTCATCCTTCTCTTATTGTGGTCATCAGGATTTCCAAGTCGGGCCTTGAACGTTGGTATGTTAACGATTTCGAAGTCACTCTTCTCGAAATCAATGATAGCCAGACCCCAATGTAACAACCACCTTTTGGCGACGTTAAGGCAGGCCATTCTCAAAGGAAGATGGGACTTGATAAAAGCCGTTTCTTTGGGAGTCAAAGGGGCTATCTGGGAATATTTTGACTGCCCATCGGTACGCACAACAAACGAAATCCAATGTGAATCACGTCCTTCAAGAGATGATTCAGGCAATTCCGTGAAGGTGCGCTCGTTGTTCCAAGGCCCTGGGGGGTGGCTTGCACTTAGTCGTTTCCCCGGATTCTGATTCGTCAGAAATCGAATGTATTCACTGTCGATTCCCTTAAGCAGATCCGATACCTCCGTTCTTGTTGCATAAGCTCGGTTGCTGAAATGTTTTTGGGCATACTCCTTCACCCAACGCTTTGTTTCGTCTTGGTAAAGAAATGCTGAGCGACGTGGTGCCGGGACAGTGCCACCGCCCCCAGTTTTCGCAGGAGTCCGTGACTTCGCAGTGCCCTGTGCAACTTGTGCACCATCTGACACACGAGGCACGACCGCTGCAGCGTCTGGTTTCTGGACAATACCTCTCCTTTCGGCATCTCTGGCACGTCCCTCCGCTGCTTGTGCTGCCATCGCCCGTGGCTGTGAATTTGACAGACGAGGAGCAGGAAGGTCATCCCAACCATAAGCTGGATGAGGGCCAGGGTTATTTCCCCCGTATGGGCCATGCCTCAGAGCACGCCCCCCCCGCAACTTAGCAGAGGGTTGGATTTCCCAATCATCATCTAAATCTGAAGAAATGGCCTGAATAGCACCCTGAAACCGACCACGACCCTGGTTTCTTTCAGGGGCAGCTTCCTGGGAAGCAGGAGGTTCCATGGATTTCAACCCAGCCTCGTATCTCACAGCGCCCGCTGGTGACACTTGCTGCCTTCCAGCGGTAGCCCCCGCCCCGGCACGTACGGTATCTTCACGAACCGTTTCTGGGGTGCCAGAAGCTTTCGCGACGCTCGGTTCTTTCAAACGAGCGGCTAGGGCTGAAAGTTTCGCACACATTTTTTCATGCTCACTAAGCTCTTTGGTTCGTTTTGGTGCCCGGCCAGAATCTTCAGGAACAGTTTCCTTGGTGCCCAAATCTTTCGCGACGCTCGGTTGATACACACGAGCGACTCTGCCTGAAATTTGCTGAAACGATTGGTCATTCTTACCAAGCTCGTTGGTTCGTTTTTGAGTCCGATCGTTATCAGCAGCAATATCTTCGAGGTAATCGTTTTCGCCTTCTGCTTCGCGGATCTCCTCGTAAACATCGCCATCATCATCAAGCGCACGATAAGCCGGCTTAGACAAATTCCGTGACATGTTCGACACACGGAACGTCGACGTTAGGACCCGTTCACTTTAAATATACTGTCGTCGTCACGATTTCGGGCTGTCTCAGACCCCCCCGCCCTCCTGCGCAGCGGGCTCGGGCTCGGGCTCGAACGCCGTGGACGCCAGGCGCGCCACCAGCCCCAGCTTGGCGGCCACGATGGCTGCGAGGCAGAGCGGGTCGCCCAGCGCGAGCAGCCCGCCCTCCAGCAGGCCCCTGGCGGCGACCACGAGCGCGATGGACAGCAGCGGGTCGGACACGTGGTCCCTGAGCACCGCGGTGGTGATCAGGACGAGCACCGGCACGCCCAGCAGCGGCCCCAGGGCCACGACGGGCGCCACGAGCTCCAGCCGGTCCCAGCCGGTCCACCGGAGAGAGACGTTGCTTATAATGGGAGTAGCATTGTTGTTGTGTGAGTTGTTCATGTTGATAACATGACGAATCGGTTCAAACGTGTTTTCGTAGAGGTTGACGTAGTGCCCGTCCGCGGTGACGACGAACCCGCAGCCCAGGATGAACAGGAAGGGCAGGCCGAACTCGCACAGCTCCAGCATGTTGCCCACGCTGTACGCCGTCGGGTTCTTGAGCGTGCCGAGCAGGAGCGGCGCGAGGAGCGGGAGGGCCATGCCCGCGAGCACGGAGAAGACGTCGAGGCTGTCGACGTCGAGCGGGTCCTGGTCGCCCAGCGCGGCGCGGACGGAGACGAACACGATGGACGCGCAGCCGAGCGCGACGGCCACGGCCTCGAGGACGCGCTGGCGCCACGCGAGCGCCCCCGGGCGGAGCGGGCGGAGCAGCTCGTCGGAGGTCATGCAGGCGAGCCCGAGCCCGAAGAAGTAGGAGCAGACGGCCTGCTGCCCCGAGGCGCAGTAGAGGGTCACGAAGAACACGCAGCCCAGGCCGTACACGAGCCCCCAGATGCTGCCCATGGTGAGGCGGGGCCGACCGCGCGCCGGGCGCGTGGCCTCGTCGGTCGGGTCCTGCGCGAGGGGCGCGCGCTCGCACTCGACCGTGGCGTACGCGTGGCCGCGGTCGCGCCGCCCGAAGCCCCAGTCCGACGGGAGGAGCGGGCGCAGGGCCTCGAAGAGCCCGTAGTAGAGCGCGGCGGCCACGACGGAGAGGGCGGTCAGGTGCACCGTGTGGTACAGGCTGCGGTCCGGGGAGCGGTCCCCGTACTTGAAGAGGAGGGCCAGCCCGCCCAGGAGGGCCGAGGTCACCCCGATGTGTATCGACACGACCTTGCGCTGCATCGCCCGCGCGCGCCCTCCCTGTTTTTATGCGCGCCGGGCCCGGGGGCGCGGGAGTCACTCGCAGGGCAGGACGAGCCAGGCGCCCACGGCGATGAGGCCCGTCTCGAGGGCGTAGACGAGGTCCGGCAGGAGCCCGCCGACCAGGTGCGCGGACGTGGCGCAGGCGACCGCGTCGGTCGAGTCGGCGCCCGGCCAGCGCAGGACGGACACCGGGGGCCCGTAGCACGCGGCGAGCCCGACGAGGCCCGCGGCCGCCGGGAAGCGCAGGCCCCACCAGAGGCGCCCGCCGACGAGGTGGTGCCCCCAGCGGATCGTGAGCAGCGTGTGGACGCAGGCGTGGAGGCCGAGCGCGTACCCCACGGTCCTCGGCAGGCCCGCGCAGAGGATCAGCATGAGGGTCTGGTGCAGGAAGACGCCCGTGACCCACTGGAGGCCGAGCACCGGGTGGCGGGACTCGAGCGCCACGGTGGGCAGGCTGAGGACGAGCAGGAGCACGGCGGTCAGGACCCACGGCGCGTAGAAGACCTCGCGCGAGACGTGCGCGTCGAGCGCCTGGCACTCGTGGCCCAGCGGCGCGGCGGCCCCGCACGTGGGCTGGGCCTTGTCGAGCAGGCGCAGGCGGGCCCCCGCCAGCGTGGTCGCGGCCACCACGCCCAGCTTCCCGAAGAGCAGCAGGCCCAGGGGGGGCGCCATTCGAGCTCCCGGGCGGGCCGGCGTCATAAATACCGGGGTCGCCCAGGCGCGCGTACTTAAGCCTCCGCGGGTCGGGCGCGGGCGCATGTCGGACGAGGCCTCGCTGCAGGAGATCTACGACGCGTACCAGCTGATCCACGACGCCAGGGAGGCCGAGCACAAGCTGCGCACGATGCGCCTGACGAGCCTGCAGCGGTACCTCGGGGTGACGCCCGGCAGCCTGCGTGCGGGCGGGGCGGCCTCGGCGGCTCCCGAGCAGAGCCCGGGGTTCAAGCGGATCGAGCTGTGCCGCGAGGCGCTGGCGGCGCTGGACCGGCAGGGGTGGAACCGGTCGTACCACCAGCGCGAGTTCCACGACCACTTCATCCGGGCGTGCGCGCGCATCTTCTGGAAGACGGACAAGCCCGGGGCCTTCGCGCGCGACCACCAGCGGATCCTGGAGGTGAACGGGTGGGCCTCGCTGAGCCAAGAGGTGCTGATCTCCACGCCACGCAGGCAAGTTGCATGTGTGAAACGTGGGTTTGCCATGGTATTGACAGTTTATTACAGGTTCGGCAAGACCATCTCGGTCTCCATGTTCGCGGCGGCGATGCTGTACAGCACGCCCAACCTCGAGATGAGCATCTACAGCACGTGCAAGCGCATCTCGCAGAAGCTGCTGCGCAACGTGTACAAGTTCCTCGGGCTCATCTACGCGGAGCTGGGCACGCCCAAGATGAAGGAGATCCGGCTCAACTTCGAGGAGATCGTGCTCCAGGGGCCGGAGTCGCCGCAGGACGTGCGCGTCGTCAACTCCTACCCCTCCAAGGTGGGAGCCCCGCGCGCGCCCTCCGCGAGCTCGGTAAAGTGCTGCGGCGTGACCGTGTCCACCTTGCACAGCTTAGCCAGGCGCGCGGCGCGGGTGAAGCGCTTCTGGATCAGGTCCTCGCTGGCCTCCTGCAGCGCCTGGATGCTGTTGGCCTTCCAGAGCAGGTTTGCCCGGACGTCCTGGCCCAGCTCGCGCACCAGGCGCGAGAAGGCCGCGCGCGGGATGACCAGGGCCTTCTTGCGCTGGCCCGGGCGGCGGCGCGGGGCCCGGGCGGGCTCGGGGGTCGTCGGGGCGGTCTGGGGCGTCGGGGGCATCGTGCTGGCCCCGAGCCCCGGCCCTTTAGTACCGCGCACCCTCGCCCGTGGTTTTTTCCGCCGCCTGGGCCCAGCCCATCTGCTCCTTGGCCTCGCGCAGGCTCTTCATGAAGGTGAGCTCGAGGGCCCGCTTCGGGACGTGCATGGTCACGTCGACGCCCGTGCCGATCTTGGCCACCGACATGGTGATGCGGTCCGAGTCGGGGCGCGCGAGGTTGATCTTGTTGGCGAGCGCGGCCAGGGCGGCCTTGAGCCGGTAGACGACCTCGACGAGGCCCGGGGCGGCCGGGCTCTCCATGCAGGTGACGGTCTCGTACTCGACGCCCGACTGCCGGTACGCCTTGAGGTCGGCGTTGACCGTGCTGAGGGACGCGAGGGGCGCCCACAGCCCCAGGACGGCGTGGAACTGCTCGGTGGTCGCGATCGGGGGCCAGACCTCGTTGAGCACCGCGCGCGGCACCTGCAGCTCCGGGGCGGGCAGCTGGATCCCGAAGCCCTGCAGGCCGTCGCTGGCCAGGCAGGCCGGCCGGCAGCCCGCGCCGAGGCACTTGCTGTACTCCATCGGGTCGAGCGGCAGGACCCCCACGTCGTCGGCCTCGCTGGCGAGCCCCGTGAACAGGCACCACTTGTAGAAGGCCATGTCCGAGCCCTCGCGGGTCGACGCGTCGAGCGAGTGCAGGCAGCGCATCGCGATGGTCGGGCGGACGAACCCGGCCGTGGGCTCGCCCGCCTGGATGCCCGCGTTCGGCGCGTTCGGGGCCACGCCGCCCCCGATGACCACGTTGACGACGCGGGTCGCCTCCGACACGGACGAGCTCAGGAGGGTCAGGAACTGGCTGAGGGGCAGCACCTGCTTGACGACCGGGGCCTTGCCCTTGCCGCTGGGGCTGCCCATGCAGACCGAGTACCGGGGCCCGTCCGGCGCGTCGGGCACGAACTTGACGCAGCTGGTGCCCTCGAGGATGCGCACGTACACCTGGGCGTCCGGCCCGACGTGCCGGAGCACCGCGAAGCAGTGCCCGCCGAGGTCCGGCATCTCGTCCACCTGCTTGCAGCCGCCCTGCTCGGGGCGCCCCGTCTCGGTCGTGGTGGACGTGTTGGCCGCGGCCCCGCCGGCCAGGCCCACGGCCAGCGAGATGTTGAGCGAGCCGTTCTTCAACATGGTTTGGACACGAGTAAAAAATGCAGATGCCTTGTCGATATCTTGTGACGTCCATGATTTGAACGTGTTAAGTCTATTGCATTTGCATGACTTGTCGGCGCTGATTCCGATTTGCTGCTTGCCGGGCCGGCCCTCGGGCGCGAGGCCCAGCCCGCGCCGGAACGCCTCCGGCCCCATGTCCTTGTCGCGGACCGTGTTGGCCGCGAGCTTGCCCGCCATGCCGCTGGTCTCGCAGTCGTCGATGCCCAGCGCGGTGTTCTGCTCCGGCCAGCGCCCGTCCCGGATGGCGCCGGCGCACGCCTGGTAGACCGCGCGCGGGTCCGCGGTGGGCTTGGGCAGCTTGGCGAGGTCGGGCGCCGGCAGCGGGGCCAGGTCGCGCGCCATGAAGTTGCTGGCGGCGAAGGGCAGCCCGACGTCCTCGGAGGTGACGGGCCCGAGCTCGACCCGGAATCCCTTCTCCGCGTCGAGCTGGATCCCGGTGGCCAGGGTGAGGTCGCGCTCGTACGGGAAGCCGCCGGCGGTCTGCGTGACGCCCCACAGCACGTCGCCCGCGAGCCTGGCGAACTGCTGGCCCGGGAGGCCGTTGGCCTGGTCGATCGTGAGCCCCTCGTGGGTCAGGACCAGCTGGAGGTAGTAGGCGAGCAGGGCGTGCGGCAGGTAGCGGTCCACGCCGTCCACGAGCCCCGAGATGAGCCCGTAGTTGGTCATGACGGCCGGGACGCCCAGGGCCGAGCTGCCGCCGCTCGGGAGGAACCCGCAGCCGTCGATGAAGGGCTGGGCGATCTTGGGCACGCGCACGCTGTGCTGCTTGATCGCGTCGCCGATGCGCCGGCTCAGCGCCTGCATGGTCTCGTTGTTGGCCTTGACCTGGTGCATGGCGGAGGGCCGGAGCCGCGCGGTGTCGACGCGGGTCGTCGGGGTGAGCTTGAGCACGGACGGCTGGAGGCCCATGATGGGGTCGGCGAACTCGACGCGGACCGAGCGGCCGGCGCCCAGCTCGTCCAGGGACGCCAGGCTCTCGGCGAGCGGGAACGGCTTGCTGAGCTGCGTCTCCGGGTCCTTCATGTGGCAGTAGAGCTGGAGCTTGAGCGTGTTGACGTCGCGCTCCGTGTCCACGGGCACGCGCAGCGAGACGGTCCCGTCGGCGGCGCGCTCGCCGTGCACGAAGACGTCCTTGGAGACCCAGCCGCCCACGAAGAAGCGCTTGCCCTCGAGCGTCGGGTCCCCGTTGGTGATGTCCTGGTTGCCGAGCTTGAGCTTGAGCTGCCCCTGGAGCTCGAGCCACTGCACCGCCCCGCCCTGCTTGATGTCCGGCTGCGCGAGGGCCGCCGGCTGGCGCGCGCGGCGCATCTGCTGCTTGAGTTTCGATACCATCGTGCCGCGCGCGCGCCGGGCCGGCTTTAATACCGGGTGTTTCCGGTCCTATCGGGCGGGTTCGGGCTCGCAGGGCCCGCGCATAAAAGGGCGGGAGGCGCGCGGCCGCAACGAATGACGATCGACTGCCTGCTGCACCACCCGATGGTCGTGGCGCTGGACTACCACCCGGGCGCGGCGCCGGAGGAGACGGACTGGTTCTGCCGCGTCGCGGTGCCGAACGCCGACCAGTACGCGACCGAGCGCAAGCCGGGGGCCGCGCGCCGCCGGGGCTGCCCGCTGAGCGAGCCCGACCTGTGGATCCTGGCCTCGCGCTGGCTGGAGCGGCGCGGGGTGCGCGTGCACTGCACCCACCTGGGCCTGCTGCAGCCCCAGCGGCGCCGCCTGTGGGTGGCGGACGTCGTCGGGGAGCGCGCGGGCCGGCTGGTGATGGCGGCGACGTACTACAGCCGGCGCCGCAAGGGCCGCGCGCGCGAGGACATGCGCGCGTACACGGCCGCGCTGGCCGAGGTGTGCCGGCGGTGCTACCGGATCCCGGGCGCGGTGGCCGCCGTGATCAACGTGTACGGGGACGGGAGGGCCGAGGGCGAGTTCCTGCCGGAGGGGCCCGCCCCCGCCCGCGCCCCGGGCCGGCCGGCGCTAACACGACGGCGGGCGCGCGCGCTTGAGCCCGCGTCTGGGCCGGAGCAGGGCCTCGTCCTCGACGGCGATCTCCGCGAGGGCCGCGAAGAAGCTGCCGTGGGCCGGGTCCTGCCGGCTGACGGTGACGTGCCCGGCGTGGAGGGACACGCGGAGCCCCTGGTGGAACAGGGTGAGCGGGTGGGTCTCGACCAGGCGGGGGAAGTACAGGGCGGTCATGCGGAGCCGCAGGAAGGGCTGGGACCGCAGCCAGGCGCACCGACCGGGCTCGCAGCACAGGTGGAGCGTGACCGCCTCCTCGACCCGGTTCATCTCGTCCACCGTGGCGGCCGGGAGGCGGGCGAGCTGGGTCCACTCGACCCCTATGGCTGCGTCGGCCCCCATGCGCGCCTCGATAAGCGAGTCCATCCTCGCCTCGCGCGCGCGGACGGGGCGTAAATAAGCGTCGGGGCGGCACGGGGCGCACATCGGCACCGGAAACAGGTTTATTCACACGTTTAATTCATCGTCGTGGTCCTGCTTCTGCATGGTGCGGACCAGCCGCGCGGTCTGCGGGTGCCGGAAGAACCGGGTGTGCCCGTTCAGCTCCCACCACGCCTTGGTGATCGAGACCGTGTCGGGTGCCTCGAGCCGCGCCACGATGGCCCGGACGGGGAGCGGGACGCACGGGGCGAACGGGCTGCCCGGGTCCGCGAGCGCCTCGATCAGCCGCGCGACGCAGCGCTGGTCGAGCTCGGCCATCCGCCCGGGCTGCAGGACGTACGAGATGAGCTGGTCCAGCTGCAGGTGGAACCGCTTGCCGCCGCGGACGCTGCCCCGGCGCTTCCAGTTGACGCAGGGGATGCAGACGGCGGACTCCTCGGGCAGGTCGGCGGCCTCGACGACGCGCGCGTAGGCCAGCGGGGTCGGGACGCAGCGGGCGCGCACGAAGGCCTGCAGCTCGGCGCTGGGCTTGTAGCGGCGCCGGCGCTCGTCGGGCAGGGCGATGCCGCACAGGAAGCAGCGCTCCATCGTGCGGGGTTGGCGTGGGTTTGGCCGGGTTTGCGACGGGCGGCGCTTTTATGCGCGCCTGCTGTAATCCCGTTTCCAAAAAAGAATTTGAATTTGCATGGGGGTTGCGTGTAAATCCGATTACAGCTGCATGAGGAAACGAAGGTACACGTCCCTCGAGGGCCCGAGCCCGACGCTGGACGGCGTGCCGCTGCCCGTGGTGCACAACATCGTGTCGACCGCGCAGATCGACAGCAGCCTGAAGCAGCTGGACCTCGAGAGGGTCCGGCAGCTGCTGCCCTTCTCGTTCTACGACAAGTCAAAGTTCGCGGCGATCACGATCCGCCTGTCGAACCCGGAGTGCACGACGCTGCTGTTCTCGAGCGGCAAGCTGGTGGTGACGGGCGGGCGGACGTGGTACGAGAGCGTGTACTCGAGCCTGTTCGTGGCCCAGCTGCTGCGGGAGTGCATGCCGACCGAGCGGTTCGTGCTGACCCAGTGCGCCGTGCAGAACATGGTGGCGCACGTGGAGCTGCCGGTGGGCCCGGAGGGGATGCTGGACATCCAGGCGATGTACACGCGCCTCGGGCTCAACTGCACGTACCAGAAGCGGATGTTCCCGGGCCTGATCTACCGGCCGGAGGCGTCGCCCGTGGTGCTCCTGTGCTTCTACTCGGGCAAGATCGTCATCACGGGCGGCAAGACGCTCGGGGACATCTACGAGGGGTGGAACCGGCTGTGGCCCGTGGTCAAGGGGTTCGTGGCGGACCGGCGCGCGGCGCCCGAGGCGGGCCCGAACCTCGCGCCGAGCCAGGGGGTCAAGCGGCGCCGCGTGGAGGACCGAAATAAGAAGCATGATTAGCACATGGTTATTTCATGCTTACTAGCGCGGACTCGGCCGGGCGCACGACGGCCGAGTGGGCGAGCGCGCACCGCTTGTACGGCACGGAGCCGCACACGACGCGCGCCGAGCGGTGCAGGGTGTCGAACAGGCGGGACGGTGTGGTCGTGGCCGGGTTGAGGCGCTCGACCTCGCGCACGCCCCCGTGCTGGAGCGCCTCGGTGACGATCTTGGAGCAGAAGGTCTGCCCCGCCATCCGCGAGCTGGGCTCGCAGCACCCGCAGCCGTAGTACGAGCGGTACATGGCGTAGTCGTCGAGGCTCAGGCCCCACGACGTGGCCGCCTGGCAGAACTGGAGGCACCCGTGGTACTCGGCGGCCGAGACGCCAAGGGACACGATGCGGTAGTTCGGGTTGCCCAGGCTCTTCGGGCGCAGCGCCGCGAGCTCGCCCGCCTGTATCGAGAAGCACTGGTTGGTCGTGTCGAAGTGCAGCTCGCAGTGGCAGTACGGGTGCTTGCTCACGCGCGCGGTCAGCCGGTTCAGCCACGGGTCGTCGGGCGCCGCCACGAGGAACGCGACGTTGATGGTGTGGGTCGTGCGCTGTGACATTCGGGCATCGGCCTAAGCGCACGGTTTAATAAGCTGCCGAGCCGCACCGCGCGCCGGACCGAACGCTCAGTAGGCGCTCAGGCGGGCGCGCATCGCCCCGTTCAGCTCCTTGAGCGAGTCCGGCTTGGCCTGTTGGCGCTTGTTGCGCACCGAGGCGCCCAGCCCCTTCGGAGCCTTCTTGGAGAAGTACTCGTTGACGCGCTGCTCGACGCGCTGCTCGACGAGCCGGTCCAGGGCCTTGCCCGACGGCGCGGCGGCCGGCTTCTCCTTGAGGGCGGGCTCGGCAGCGGGGGCCACGCTCTCCTCGATGGGCGCGTAGACCTGGCCGTGCAGGTGCAGGAACGCGGGGGGGCCGGCGATGCACTGGCCCGGCGCCTGGGCCATCATCATGGACTGGACGGCGGGCGCGACCGGCTGGACCGGCGCGAACTGCGGCTGCATCGGGGACTGGTACGGCGCGGCCGGCGGGGCGTACGCGTGGGCGTGCGGGTGCGGGTGGTGCGCCTGCGCCTGCACGGGGTACGCCGGCGAGTACTGGGCCTGATGGGCGGCGGCGAGCTGGTGCGCGTACAGGGCCCCGCTCAGGTCGGCCCGCAGCGCGCTCTCGTGGAAGTCAATGAGCCCGCCGTTGTACGGGTTCTCTTGCGGTGCTTGCATGGTGGGTGGGCGAGACATCTCCGGCGGGGCTGGGGCGCCGCAGGCTTAAATACAGGGTGCGGAATCGGGAATTCGGCGCTTTGTCGGCGGCCGGGCGCCTCACCGGCACACGGCGAGATTCTCGGGCGCGATCCAGTAGACGAGCCCGACGAAGAGGATGCACGTGGCGAGCGTGTACATGCACAGCAGCAGCGAGCTCAGCTGCAGGGCCATAGCGGGGTGCTGGCGGGCCGGGAACGCGGCTTATATGCAGAGGCCTACGAATCGTGCTGGCCCGCCGCGCCGGCCTTCTCCGCCATGACGGGGTCCGAGAACAGCAGCCGGTTGACGTTGCCGCTCTTGTACATCTGCATGATCTGGTCCGTCACCTTGATGAACGAGTTGACGTTCTTGCCGTCGATCACGACGTTGCCGTCCTCGTCCTCGGAGGACAGGATCGTCGCGAGCTTGTCGTTGAGGTCCAGCAGCGAGCGCAGGATCCCCGCGACGCGCACCGCGGGCATCAGGGTGTGCGACGTGATGTGCTCGGTGATGATGTCCAGCTCGATGCCCTGGCACTCGGGCATCAGCTTCGTGAGGACGTCGTGCACGGCCGCGGCCATCTGGGGGACGCCCATCGTGCCCGCGTTGATCGAGAGGAACCGGTTGACCCGCTGGGCCTCGGGCTCGCGGTTGTAGTCGCACAGCCAGCAGTACCGGTGCGCCATGGGGGGTCGCCCCGGCCCGACGCGGCGCGCCTTAATACGCGGAGGGCGTAAAAAGCGCTCGATATCGACGGAATGCGCCTGTCATTACTGTAGGTTAAGCATGGATAGTACACGCGATCCACATGAACAAGAAATGGTGTCTCTGTTTTTCACGGGGCAGTCCCTGCAGCGCTGCCTGGCCTCCTTCTCGCGCGACTGCCAGGGCGCGGCGGACCCGCTGCTGCACGTCATCCTGACCGCCATCAACTCCCCCGTGCAGATCCAGCTGACGGGCGTGGGGCTCCAGCCGTTCCAGGCCGCCGAGTTCACGCTGCCGTACCACAAGATGACCGCGGGGCAGCGCGCGTTCCTGCTGACCCTGACGGACAAGGACGGCTGGAGCATGCACGAGACGTCCATGGTCTGGCGCAGGCGGGGGGCGCGCGTGACCCTGCCGCCGGTGGACGTGCTGGAGGCCGTGTGCGCCCAGATGCTCGCGGCGCGCAAGACGCACCCGGACCCGCGGGCCCGCGTCGCGATCTGCAACATCCTCCTGCAGCGCGCGCAGGCGTCGATCCCGCTGTCCAAGGCCCTGCAGGCGCAGCTGAACTCGCGCCTGTTCCCGGAGCGCGAGGCCGCCTCGCGTGGGCCCGAGGAGCCCATATAGGAGGGCGCGCCCCGGCGCCCGGGACAAATGCCAGCCGCGGGCCCCGAGGACACGCGCGACCTGGCGGCCCTGAACCGCGCCCTGGAGGCGTCGGGGGCGCTCCCGCCGGCCGTGTGGGCCCAGTGGCTCTGGGGGTCCGAGCCCGAGGAGGCCTTCGCCCCGCAGGTGCTCCTGAACCGGAACCAGCTGCTCGGGCTGCTCGTGTGCCGGTACAAGCGCCGCCACGCCCCGCCGGCCTCGTCGCGGCCCCAGGAGCGCGGCCGGCTGTCCCTGATGGACAAGGCGCCCGCGGACATGACGTGGCGCGAGCTCAAGGACACGCTGGCCAACGTGCAGATCGAGTGGCCCGCGTTCCTGCAGCGGCTGGACCGCAACCACCAGGCGGACACGAACCTCCTGGCGGTCAAGGCGCTGGTGGACGGGTGCGCCGAGCGGTTCGGTGCGCTGTGCGAGCGGGCGTGGCCGCCGGCGGTGCTGGACGACCCGATGGACACGCAGGCCCCGACGCCCGCGGCGCAGGCCCCGGACCCGGACGCGCCGCGCAGGCTCACGCCGGCCGCGCTGAGGCGGACGACGGGCACGCTGCTGGTGCTGTACCGGCACCTGCACCTGCTCGCGGTGGCCCGGCCGCCGCGCGCGGAGGGCGAGCACGTCCCGGAGGTGTGCCTGCACCACTACGAGGCGAGCATGTCGGACTACTACCTGTGGTACATGCACTTCCAGCTGCCGCTCGCCGCCAAGCTCAACTACAAGCACGACTTCCCCGGCATGTACAACCACGTGACGCAGCCGGTCTACTTCCACAACCCGGGGTTCGAGCGGCTCCCGCGGCGGCCCATGGCGGACAAGGCCGCCCCGGCGATCCACGTGCTGCCCTCGCTGTGCCAGCTGTTCCCGGAGGTGCCCGTGCGCTTCGAGGAGGACGCCTTCGACCCCACGCGCGACACGGGCTGGTACTGGGTGGTCGCGTCCGGCCGGGTCTACCTCGTGGGGCCCGGCCCGCGCGTCTTCTACAGCCCGGACGCGCGCGCGATGCTGCGGGAGTACGTGCAGTCGGTGCGCCGGGGCGGGCTTCATTGACGCGATCGTCTCAGCGGGGGATCCGCCGGCCGAGCCGGTCGAACTCGAAGCGGCAGGCGGTGACAAAGTGGTTGGCCCCGCCGCACCGCCGGCACAGGTCGAAGAGCTCCCGGATGTTGCGCTCGGCGTCCTCGAACATCTCGTCCGTCATCTCGACGCACGTGTACCGCCAGCCGCGCACGTTGCGGATGCCGCGCAGGAACATGTAGCGGAGGGTCTCGTCGCGCTCGGCCGCGTCCCCGGCGCCGCTCACGTTGCCCAGGCGCGGCAGGAGGTTCCCCGTGGGCGGGAAGGCCTTGGTGTACGCGCTGCCCCCGCCCGACATGTGCCGCCCGACGCGCCGGCCGACGTTGCCGGACTTGCCCACGTACACCCGCCCGCCGGCCAGCTCCAGCACGTAGACGTCGTCCCCGGCCCCGGCAGAGCGCGTGGCGGGCTCCAGGACGCGGCGCGCGGGCGCGGGCGC
>JACCDP011010570.1_pt1 | contig 57343 bp, 66 predicted proteins | sample 7445841 | NCBI WGS metagenome assembly JACCDP01 (sample SAMN15323441, study PRJNA562643) | freshwater metagenome | isolation source: river surface water | place: USA:Blue River Watershed | collected 2017-08-17 | reverse complement strand
CGACGCCATCAACCTGTCCCGTGATCCACTGACCCGTCGTATCACCTGGAATCACGACCGTTTTGTACTCCCACGTATTAGCCGAAGATATTGAGAATGTAAATGGATAACTTCTCGTATAATTTCCTGCAGTCGCCCCCGAGTTTCGAACGAACCCGCCCATCGCACCTGTCAGGGAACTGTAGGCCCAGAAACTCAAGGTCACGGTCTTTGCGTTTGATGTTCCCCATAACCAATCAACTGTATTTATGCCCTCTATAGTCTGACTGAAAAAGAAGTAGTCGCCCGAACCGACGGATGTAGTCGTCGTCACCTTCATTCCATAGTAACTCGTGAAGTTCGTAGGTGACGCGACAGACCCGAGATTCTGGCCTACGAGACACCGACCCGAGCCGACGAGGTTGACCTTCCAACGGTCGATGACATTGAGCGTAGTCGATGGCGTACTATTTGATCCAGCGTTACGCTGATCAATCAAAAAGTCGCCGTTGATCACTCGGCTCCGGAACGAAATTGGGCTGGTCGTACTGACCGTCGTCGCGAAGAGGTTGTTGGTCAAGACCACCGAAGAGGCGTTTATGGTTCCGACATTGGCCAGAGGGGTCACAAGTGAATTCAGGTTTGAAATTGAAGAGTTGTTGAGCGAGGTGACAGTAAGGCTCTGGAGATTTGAAGCGGCCGTGACGTTCAAGGTACTGGTCACAAGTGAAGAGACATTCAGGTTATTGGTCAGGGTCAAAGAATTTAAGTTTGAAATTGTTGAGACATTTAGAGTTACGAAATTGGCCGTGGTCGCTGAGACGTTGGTAGTCTGGAGGGCATTAGAGGCGTATACGTTCCCGATGATGTGAAGATTTGCCGTTGGTCCGGTCGTTCCTAAACCGACCAGGCCCGACCCTGAAGTCACGAGCGCGATGTTCGATCCGTCGATCCAAACCGTCGTATTCGATGACGGCATTCCCAATGTTCCGATGTCAAGCTTGGCCCGCTTGTTTCCGTTCATATCAATGGAACCCGTACTGCGAATCGTAAAAGCCGTGAAGCCTCCGAAATTCTGATTCGCCCCGACAGTGAACGAATGCTCTCCAGACGTGTAGTACCCCAGTGTTATAGGAGAAATATCGTACACGCCGACCACACCGAAGCCACAGATATTCGTCGAGGCCGTGTTCGAATGGAGCAGGATCTTATTTGCCGCATAAGGGGTCGTGGTATTGTCGAACACGAGCCGAGTCGGGCCGTGTACGACTGAGTTCGTCGAGTTTGACCCGACCCAGTATGAATTACCGATGAACACGTTCCCTTGTTCGACATGGACATTCGCCTGGATCGCAAAGGGTGTGACGGGTGAGACGATCACGTTCGTAAAGGGTTGGGTCACGGCCGAGGCCTGTATGTTCGAAAGGGTGTTGCCTAAAATCAAGGACGAAGGGACGGTCCCGAATAAATTTGAAGAATTTAGGTTTGAAATTCCAGAACCATTTCCGGTGATGGTCGCCACCACCACCGAATTTAGGTTTGAAATTTGAGAGACGTTTAGGGATCCACCTACACCCACATTGGCCGTGTAATATACGTTCCCGGTCCCCGAGGTCCACTGGGACCCTATGAAACCAACGATATTTGTAGTGAAAATATTAGCAATATTTGCGTAGCCGGATACGTTCATGTTGCTCGTACTCATCGAATTGGACACCGAGAGGTTACCGCTGACTGTTAGAGTCGCCCCGGGCGTCGTGGTCCCGATCCCTATAAGGTTGCTCGTGGTGACGAAAAGGTTCGTGGTGGCGACGGCCGTCCCTGAACTTGCGCTTAAAATAACGACGGATCCTTGTGTTCCGACCGGGGCTCCACCGGCCGGTCCCTGAGGTCCCGTGGGTCCCTGAGGTCCCGTGGGTCCCTGAGGTCCTGTAGGTCCCTGAGGTCCCGTGGGGCCCCCCGGAAGTCCGCGAGGCCCTGGGACGTAAAGGACGCGCTGGGCCGAATTGCCTATGCTATCCATTCCTAGTACTAGTCTAGATAAGTTCGTTCCAGCTAATGAGTCCCTGGATTTTGACCGGTGATCCCGACACACCAGGTATTGAATAATAAGCCAAGGTCATGATATCGCTCACCTGGGTAAATGAGTTTCGGCCAATTTGTGAATAGTACTTGACGAGTTCGAGGGCCATGGAGGCCGCGCTCTGATTCGTACCCGATATGATACCGGCCGCGACCTGCTGACACCCGGTCGTGTTTAGGGCCACGGCCGAGTTATCTATTTCGACGGCCCTACTCGAGGCGTGGGCCGCGAAGTTTTCACCCGTGAGGCTCGTAGTCGTCACATTGGCCCAGAGGGCCCAGTGGATCGTGTCGGCGCTCGTGACGACGACGTCGATCTGACGGACCTGGACGACACCGTCGAGCCGGCCTGGAGCCAAGCGAATCGACACGGTCGGGTACCACGCGCCGGCTGTCATCGTGTTTGAAAAGTTGGATATGTTCGAAAACAGGAGGAGCGGCTGGTCATAACCACCCTCGGACTGCACGACCGAACAAATTTGGAGTAAATTTGAAGAGGCCGGCGCGCCCGATGCGAGCGTCTGGATCTCGTACCGGACGGGCAGGGTCGCCGTCGTGATATAGACCGTCTTGAGGAGGTTGGCATGGTGGAAGTAATGGACCGGGTAAAATTGACCGTTAATCACGAACCCCATACGGACCGTGCCGACGCCGAGCCATTCCATATCGATCCACAAGATCTGGGACTTGGTGATGTCGAGGGTCACACCCGATTGACCCTGGCCCTGGAACGTGTCGATGTTCCAGCTGGTCTGGGCCACGTAGGTCTCGGTTATGGTCCCCGTAACGTTCGAGCGTTCGACGAGGTACACTTGGTCCCGGAGCTCGAGGAAGTATCCGTTGTCCGTGCCAAAGTAACCGACGCGCTGACGGAGATTGCCGTCGCTCGCCGGGTTCATCACAAAGGTCAAGAGGGTCAGAAGGGACTTGCCCGGTTGGTATGTGAATACGTAGCGGGTCTCACGGGCCGCATAGGAACCGACCGTGGACGTAACCTGGAGGTTCGCGGTCGACTGGGTCGGGACAAAAGTCACTGACCCTCCCGAGGCGACGTTCGAGTTATAGGTCCAATCGATATCGTACCTTTGCTGGGAGTCAAAGAGGGTATAGGGTTGGCTGACACGCAGGCGACCAAAGGCGTCGGTCTGCGTGCCCCCAACGGACACGGGCGTGACGGAACTCGACCCGGAACAGGCCGAGCAGCACGTGTCGTAGCTCGGAGGCCACATCTAATTTTAGGGGGGAATTTAAACCAAGGGGGCCGAGGGACCTCGGCCACGAAGTGGCCGGTCTCCAGGCCTCTTGTGAGTGGGGCCGATCGCAAGTCCTTCGGACTTGGCCTCTAGACCTGGGCCAGTAGCGCCTCGGCCCGCGTGCCCGATGACGTCGTGTCCGTCTCCGCACTCGTGTTGGTCCCGATCAAGGCCTCGATGGCGGCCAGCCGCGACTCGAGGAGGTCAATGTCGTTCTGGGCCGTTTGGAGTTTGGATGAAAGTTCTTGAACGGCCTTGGCGAGTACCGCCGTCAGTTTGGGATAATCAAGTGAAAGCATACCATCCGAATTCTGACCTATAACTTCAGGGACGAGCTGCTGAACTTCTTGAGCTATAAAACCAATTTCGAGTTGCGACCCGAGGGATTGAACGTTGCTCCAGTTGTACGAAACGGGTCTCAAATTTTGGACCGTCGCGAGGCCATAATTAACATCATGAACGTTGGACTTGAGTCGGGCATCGGATGATGTGTTCGTCAAAAGACCGTTCGCATCAGAGTAAACGGCTCGATTACCTACTCCTATCAGAGCTGGAATTCTGGGAGCCGTCTCACCGGAATGAGCCCTCCACACATCCGCGCCAAAACCAGCATACATGTACGCACCGGCTCTGGAGAATCCTATGTACGACTTGGAAACGCCGTCTTGGTAATGACGAAATAACGAATCGCCGGAAGTAATCGTATCTAAACGCAATTCTGCTGCACTTCCCGCGACATGTAATATCGACCCAGGACTCGTCGTCCCGACGCCGACATTGCCGGTGGAATTGAGAATTGTCAAGCACTCGGTACCTGTAAAATTCCATGTATTTTTGATTGAAAATCTGCGATTGGTCGTAACGCCGACATCTCCGCATATACCAGTCGAAAACCCATAATAGCCCGCGATGTCGTACGAGGTATAAGCGTTATTTGTAGCGCTCGTTGAAGCGCCTAAACGAATCCCAAGTATACTTTGGGCCCCGGTCGAGGTCGATGCGTTATAAATATAAGCTGAAGCCGTGGTTGGATCGCCGCCAGTCGTGTTGGTCTGAACATGTAAAGGGGCCGAAGGACTCGTCGTTCCGATCCCGACGGACCCGATGCCGACCAGGTTCTTCGAGTTGTAAAAAACCGTCTCGGACATCTCTTATTCTTGACTTACAATTTATTAAAGTACGGACTGAGGCAGAACTCGCGCGAGGCCGGGACGAGCGTGCTGAGTACACCCACGTTCGCAACGTCAGACGGCGTGAATACGACCCGGCCATCTGGGAGGAGCGTAGCACCATTGAATTTATCCCCCGCGGCCGATGCAAGTGTTATATTTGAATAGGCTCTCGTATACGGATCGAACATGCCGACGTTCGAGGCGTCCCATGGGCAAAATACGACGTTGCCCGAGGGTAAAAGGACACCGCCCGAATAGCGCTCAATAGCCGTAGCCGACACGCGGCTCGTGCTATTCGCAAAGGCCCCGGTCGTGTAGTTGTACATGACGACGTTTCCAGCGTCATACGGGACGAACACGACGTTCCCGTTGGGGACCAGAACCGCGCTACTGAACGCGTCGCCGATGTTTCCAGGATACACTGCACTCGAACTGAATGTCAGGTTGATCGGATCGAATATTCCAACGCTCGTGATATCATGGGGTGTGAACAGAATATTTCCGGTCGGGAGCAGCACGCCGCCACGGAATTTCTGAGTCCCGGTAAGACCGGTCGCTATATTTGAAAATACAGAATTCACCGGATCGAGGACACCTACATTTGCCGATGCGAACGGCACCATAATGACGTTTCCATTGGGCGCGAGGACGCCACCCCAAAATTGGGTAGTATTTGTAGATATCGGCCCGATGTTCGATAGAACCTCGGACACCGGGTTATACACGCTGATATTGGCTGATGAATGAGGCACAAAGACCACATTACCGTTTGGCAGAAGCACACCCCCTCTAAATGATGGGCTCGTGATGCCTGCGCCCGTCGGTACGACCTGTGTAAAATCGTTCGTAAATGGATTATAAATTCCAACGTTCGAAGCGTTGCCCGGGACAAAAAGCACCCGACCATCGGGCAAGAGGAGGCTCCCATAGTACTTGTCGATCGCGGAGTCTCCAAACCCGGCCACGTTACCATACGCGGGTGTCGAACTCGTCGCCCACCAGGACTTGGCCGGTTGACTCGCCGCATTAATTGTTGCGGACATCCAGGCCTGGATGATAGCAGCGTTCGCCTGTGAAGGCCGCAAGTACGGTGCGCGTTTCGTGAGATCTTCTCCGTAGTAGAGATTTCCCGTAACGATATTTGAGGCCGTAAATGTGTTGGTGACGTAGATATTGCCCTGGACATACAGACTGGTCCCGGAGGCGTTCGTCGTACCGACGCCGACGAACCCGGTCGTTCCGTAGATTGCGGTCGCGTTCACATTGGTCGCGAACACGTTTGTCGTCGTGATTGCGTTCGACACGACCAAGTTCGAGGACAACACAAAGGCAGAAGTCGGTCCCGTGAATGTCCCGATCGATAGGGTCGTCGTGTTGATGGATGTCGCATTCACGTTCGTACAGAGGACATTAGTAGTCGTGATCGCGTTCGAAACATAGAGATTACCTGCGACGTAGAGGGTCGTTCCAGATGCGGCCGTCGTGTTGACACCGACGAAGCCGGTCGGGCCGTAAATCGCACCCGTGTTGAGTGTAGTGGTATTCGCAGTCGTGACGGCCACATTCGTCGCCACAAGGGCGTTCGAGGCATAGACGTTGCCCGCGACGTAGAGGGTCGTACCTGATGCGGCCGTCGTGTTGAGGCCCACGAACCCAGTAGGTCCGAAGATCGCCGAAGTGTTGAGGGTCGTTGTGTTTGCGGTCGTGACGGCCACATTCGTCGCCACGAGGGCGTTCGAGGCATAGACGTTGCCCGCGACGTAAAGGGTCGTTCCTGAGGCTGCGGTCGTGTTGAGGCCCACAAATCCCGAAGGTCCAAAGATCGCCGAGGTGTTGAGTGTAGTCGTGTTCGCGGTCGTGACGGCCACATTCGTCGCCACGAGGGCATTCGAGGCATAGACGTTGCCCGCGACGTAGAGGGTCGTCGCGGAGGTCGTGGTCGTGTTGAGGCCCACAAAGCCGTCGCGCCCGAAGATCGCAAAGGTGTTGAGGGTCGTTGTGTTCGCGGTCGTGACTGTCACATTGGTCGCCCCGAGGGCATTCGAGGCGTACACGTTGCCGAGGACATAGAGGGTCGTGCCCGAGGCGGCGGTCGTGTTGAGGCCTACGAACCCCGCAGGTCCGAAGATCGCCGAGGTGTTGAGGGTCGTGGTATTGGCCGTCGTCACGATGACGTTAGTCGCCACAAGGGCGTTCGACGCATACACATTGCCCTGGACGACCAGATTCGCCCCGCCCGCGACCGGAGTCGTTCCGATCCCGAGGTTCGAGGTGGCGATCAAGGTCGTGGTATTCAAGGACGTTGCGAAAATGTTCGTGGTCGCCAGGGCGTTCGACGCATACACATTGCCCTGGACAGCCAGAGTCGCTCCGCCCGCGACCGGAGTTGTTCCGATTCCGAGATTCGAGGTGGCGATCAGGGTCGTCGTGTTTAGGGACGTGGCCAAAACATTGGTCCCCGTGAGGGCATTCGAGGCGTAGACGTTGCCCGCGACGTAAAGGGTCGTTCCGGAGGCTGCGGTCGTATTGAGGCCCACAAATCCAGTAGTTCCGAAGATGGCAGTAGTGTTGAGTGTCGTGGTGTTGGCCGTCGTGACGGCCACATTGGTCCCCGTGAGGGCATTCGAGGCGTAGACGTTGCCCGCGACGTAAAGGGTCGTTCCGGAGGCGGCGGTCGTGTTGAGGCCTACGAACCCCGCAGGTCCGAAGATCGCCGATGTGTTGAGGGTCGTCGTGTTGGCCGTCGTGACCGCCACGTTGGTCGCCACGAGGGCGTTCGAGGCGTATACGTTGCCCTGGACGTAGAGAGTCGTTCCTGAGGCTGCGGTCGTGTTGAGGCCCACAAATCCCGAAGGTCCAAAGATCGCCGAGGTGTTGAGGGTCGTTGTGTTCGCGGTCGTGACGGCCACATTGGTCGCCACGAGGGCGTTCGAGGCGTAGATGTTGCCCGCGACGTAGAGGGTCGTGCCGGATGCGACCGTTGTATTGAGTCCCACAAATCCAGGACCAAAAATAGACGTCGTATTGAGAGTCGTGGTATTCACGTTGGTCGCGAAAATGTTCGCGGCCCCGAGAGCGTTCGAGGCGTAGACGTTACCTTGGACGTACAATGACGTACCCGACGGCGCCGTCGTATTAACGCCCACGAATCCTGGTCCGAAGATCGAGACCGTGTTAAGGGTCGTGGTATTCACATTGGTCGCGAAAACGTTCGCGGCCCCGAGAGCGTTCGAGGCGTAGACGTTGCCTAAGACATAGAGAGTCGTGCCCGATGCCACGGTCGTGTTAAGACCCACGAATCCTGGACCAAAAATTGACGTGACATTGACCGTCGGTGCGTTGGCCGAGGTTGTCGCAAAGACGTTCGTGGCCGTGAGTGAATTGCTAATGAACGCGTTACCTATGACATGGAGAGCCGGGCCGCCAGTGACAGGCGTCGTGCCGATTCCGAGGTTCGAAGTGAGTGCGAGCGACAGGGCATTGAGCGTATTGGTGTTGAGGGTCGTGAGAAACGCCCCACCGGTCGTGACGGCGTTTGCTATGTAGGCATTCCCCTGGACGTAGAGGTTCGCACCGCCCGGGGTCGTCGCAACGCCGATATTCGATGTAGCAATGAAGGTTGCCGTATTGAAGCTCGAGGACACGTTCACGTTGGTCGTGAAGACGTTGGTCGCCGTCAAAGCGTTCGAGGCGTACAGATTGCCCGCGACGTAAAGAGCCGTTCCCGAGGGGGTCGTCGTGTTGACTCCGACAAATCCGGACGGCCCGAATATTGAAACTAAATTCGCAGTGGTCGTGTTGATTGTGATTGCGTTGATGTTCGTAGTTGTGACGGCGTTCGAAACGAACACATTACCCTGGACGAAAAGATTGGCCCCTTGAGCACTGGTCGTTCCGATACCCACATTGGATGAAACGATGACCGAGGCTGTGTTGAGTGTGGTCGCGTTGAGGGTCGTCGCGAGGACATTTGTCGCCACGAGGGCATTCGAGGCATACACGTTGCCCAAAACGTAGAGGGTCGTCCCAGACTGGACCGAGGTTCCAATCCCGACGAACCCGGTCGATCCAAATATCGATCCAGTATTCACGGTCGTGGCGTTGAGGGTCGTCGCAAGAACATTTGTGGTCGTAAGAGAGTTCGAAATGATCGCGTTTCCGACAACGTGAAGGGCCGGACCGGCTCCCACGGGTGTCGTGCCGATTCCGAGATTTGACGTGGCCGTGATCGAAAGGGCGTTGAGAACCGAAAAGTTTCCGGTCGTGGCGATGACGTTCGGGGCCTGAAAGCCGTTCGAGGCGTACACATTGCCGAGCACATACAGGGTAGTACCAGATGAAGTGGTTGTGTTGACCCCCACGAATCCTGGACCAAAAATACCAGCGACATTTGTCGTCGTGGCATTCAGCGAGGCGGCCAAGACGTTCGTGGTCGTGAGAGAATTTGAGGCGAAAATATTACCCTGAACGGCCAGGGTAGCCCCACCCGTAACCGGGGCCGTGCCGATTCCCACGTTTGACCCGACTGTTAGGGTAAGTACATTCGTGACGGCCGTCGCATTGATATTCCCCGTGATGACATTTGGGGTCGTGAAGGTGTTCGACACGTAGACGTTGCCCGCGACGTAGAGGGTCGTACCCGATGCGGTCGTCGTATTGACCCCGACGAACCCTGCCGGGCCATAGATCGAGCCCGTATTGACCGTCGAGGCGTTCGCGGTCGTTACGTAGATGTTCGTAGTCGTGAGAGCATTCGAGACCCAGATGTTCCCCTGGACGGCCAAGGTCGCACCACCCACGACGGGGGTTGTGCCTATACCCGCATTTGAATAGGCCACAATCGAAGTAACGTTTAGGGACGTCGTATTCACATTGGTCGTGACGATCCCACCGGTCGTGAGGGCGTTCGAAATCACAACGTTGCCCTGAACGGCCAGGGTCGCTCCTCCTGTGACTGGGGCTGTGCCGATCCCCAGGTTTGACACGGCCGTGACCGTGAGGGCGTTCAAAAGGGTCACGTTCGAATTTGTGACTGAAAAGTTGCCGGTCGTGATGTTTGATGACACGACCATATTCCCTTGGACCTGAAGGGTCGCCCCGAGGTTCGTAGACGTGCCGACACCTACAAAACCGGCCGTACCATAAAGACCGGTCACATTGGCCGTCGTGGCGTTGAGGGTCGTCGCAAGGACATTCGTGGTCGTGAGAGAATTTGAGGCGAAAATATTGCCCTGGACGGCCAGGGTCGCTCCACCCGCGACCGGAGTTGTACCGATGCCTATATTCGACACGGCCGTGACCGTGAGGATATTCGCCGATGCCGAGACGTTTACTCGGGTCGCAAAAACGTTCGTGGTTGTGATGGCGTTCGAAACGTACAGGTTCCCCTCGACGTGAAGGGTCGCGGACGGCGTCGCGGTCCCGACACCGACCAGACCGGCCGGTCCGAATATCGAGGCCGTGTTGATGGTCGTGGTATTGAGAGAGGTTGTAGCGATCACGTTCGTGGCCGTGATTGCATTCGAGGCTTGGACATTTCCGGCGACCTGGAGCGTCGCCCCGAGACCCGTGGAGGTTCCGACGCCCACGAAACCGGCCGTCCCGAAAAGGGCCGTCGTGTTGACGGTTGTGGCGTTGAGTGTCGCCGTGTAGACGTTTCCGAACCTGCTGGTCGCATTTCCTATCAAAATCGTCGAGGAGGCCGCGAAGATGTTTCCACTGAACGTGGTCTGGGCTCCCTGGACGATAAGGTTCTGATTCAGGGTCGTATTCCCTGTAGTCGTCGTATCACCAAAATTGGTGATCGTCGGCATCTCTAGTAAGATCGAAGATCTTATTTCCACCGGACCCTGCCGGGTCCGCCTCTGAGATATTATTTACGGGCCTTAGAACTTGTTAAAGTACGGGCTTAGGCAGAATTCCACGGGGACCGGAGTGAATGTGCTTAACACGACCACATTGTCCGAATCATATGGAGCGAATACTACACGACCATCTGGTATCAAAGTTGCTCCCAATATATGCCCAGAGCCCACCCCACCGATATTAACACAATTTGAATATCCAGATGCAGTTAAATTTGTAGGATCATACATTCCTATATTTGATGAATTTTGTGGAGCGAATATAACATTTCCATTTGGAAGAAGGCCCCCTGAAAAATATTTAGAAGTAGATGAATCAATTGGACCCACGTTTGTATACTGATTAGTAGAGGGATTAAACACACCTATATTTGCAGAATCTCTTGGAACGAATACTATGTTTCCCGATGCCGTGAGCACCCCGCCGGAAAATAAGCTTTTGCCCGTCCCTGCAATCGGTCCTATATTTGTAAACGCGAAGGTTGTTGGATCGAACATTCCTATATTTGCAGAATCAATAGGAACAAAGACTATATTCCCTGTAGGTAGTAACACCCCCCCTGTATACTTGGCCGTGGAAGTTCCAACACCTGGGGCCACATTTGAAAACACAGAAGTGTCCGGGTTAAACATCCCAACGTTCGTTGCTGAGTATGGAATGCACACTACATTTCCGTTAGGGGCAAGTACCGCACCTCTAAATTTACCCGTCGAACCTCCAATCGGCCCTGCATTTGAAAATACTTTAGATATTGGGTTATAAATTCCTATATTTGAGTAATCTCTCGGGGCCATTACTATATTTCCCGAGGGCGTTAACACTACACCTGAAAACTTAAATGAAGATGTGGGGAATCCGATAGGAGTGATCTGTGAGTATTCATTTGTAAATGGATTGAAAATACTTATAAAATCGTCATCGAAAGGAACGAACATAATAGTTCCGTCTGGTAACAACACCGAACCTGAATCTGAATTATTTCGTGATCCACCAGTTGAAATGTTCGCAAAGGTCGGTGTGGGGCTCGTGACCCACCATCCCTGGTCGGGCTGGCTCGCGGCGTTACACACACCCGCGATCCAGGCCTGAATTTCGGCCGCATTGGACTGGCTCGGTCGAAGGTGTGGCCGGCGCGCCGTGAGATCTTCGACGTAGTAAATGTTCCCGAGGGCCGAGACGTCAGGGACGGTCAGAAGCGCGTTCGAAGAGGCCAAGTTCCCTTGGACGTGAAGCGTCGCACTCGGGACGCTCGTGTTTATACCCAGAAACCCACTCGAGCCGCTGTAGAAAGCCGCATTCACGTTGGTCGTAAAGATGTTCGTGGTCGTGATTGAATTTGCGATGAAAATATTCGTATTTGACCACGTCAGACTTCCCGCGATCACAACTTGGGTCGCGAGGCTTGACGCGTTGAGGGTCGAGGTGGCGTTCATGGTCTGACCCGAAACACCAATCGTAGAAACACTGTTTGAAACGTACACATTTCCATCTATTTTTAAAAAATTAGACAAGGCCGAAATGGTCGGTTGGGTTATTTCTTGTGGGGTCAGGGCCCTGTTGAAAACTTCAAGGTAATAAATGTTGGCCGCAAGGGATGAATCACTTGGATATGAAGATTGACCCACAAATGTCCGTGAATATGTTTTGTCTGTTCCCTTAAAAAACATAGAAGAATTAAATGTGTCTAGAACACCATTGATGTAAATAGAAGTGGATCCGGTCGAGCCATACGTCGGATCATATACGACTGCTATATCATACAGAACCCCGTTTGTAAGAGGCGTCGCCGAATCTGTCACATTTTCGTACCCAAATTCCTTATATTGAAATCTCAGAGTATTTGTGATATCGGGGAAGGTCAGGAACATATCTTGAATACCGTTGATTCCCGAATTAAAATCTATAATTCTTTGCCAAAAATATGTTCCGATCCCGTTAAATAGGATTTTCATACGGACCGAAAATCCCAAGGTTGCGAGATTGAACGTCTGGGACCCGAAATCCAAGTAAGGACCGGAGCTCGCGAATCCCCCCTGGAAATTCACCACGTTGCTGTAAAAGGTGGGCGGGTACACCGTCGTGTAAGCCGGGAATGAATATTCTGGATAAAGTATGATTGATACAGTGCGACTCGAGACAAAAGAGGTGTTTATAACACTCGAGTTCAAGTTCTGACTAATGATATTAGTCGAAACAATAGTATTTGTCGATCGAATGTTCCCCGAAGTATACAAAGTCGTACCCGAAGCCGCAGTCGTGTTGAGACCCACGAAGCCACTCGAGCCGTAGATCGCCGATACGTTCATTGTCGTCGTATTGGCCGTCACGACGCTGAGGTTCGGGGCCGTGAGGGCGTTCGAGGCGAGCAGGTTCCCGCGAACGTACAGGTCCGTCCCTGATGCTGCCGTCGTGTTGATACCCACGGACCCTGAAGGTCCGAAAATTGCCGAAACGTTGGTCGTTGACGCATTGGCCCTCACGACATTGAGGTCCGGGGCTGTGAGGGCGTTTGAGGCGAAAAGGTTGCCGGCCACGTACAAGGTCGTTCCCGAGACGCCGGTCGTGTTAATTCCGACGAACCCCGAAGGTCCAAATATCGCCGATACGTTGGTCGTTGATGCATTGGCTCTCACGACATTGAGGTCCGGGGCTGTGAGGGCGTTTGAGGCCCGAATGTTCCCGAGGACGTACAAGGTCGTTCCGGACGCCCCGGTCGTGTTAATTCCAACGACCCCGGAAATCGCCGAAACGTTGGTCGTGGTCACGTTGGCCGTCACGACGTTGAGGTTCGGAGCCGTCAGGGCATTAGAGGCGACCAGGTTACCCTGGACGTAAAGGGACGATCCGATGGGACCGACGGTTCCGATACCGACGTTCCCAGACCCGACGATGACCGTAGAGGCGTTTCCGCTAGTCACGCCAACTCCAGGCGCCGTAAAAGAGTTCGATACGAACGCATTCCCGGATACGTATAGAGTCGACCAGACCGCGCCCGTCGTTCCAACCCCGACGTTCCCGGACCCTATGACGGCCGTGGCTGCGTTGGTAGTTACCACATTTATGTTCGGGGTCACAAGGGCATTCGATGCAAACAGGTTCCCGCGAACGTACAGGTCCGTCCCTGATGCTGCCGTCGTGTTGATGCCCACGGACCCTGAAGGTCCGAAAATTGCCGAAACGTTTGTGGTGGTCGCATTAGCCGTCACCACATTGATGTTCGGGGCCGTTAGAGCGTTCGAGGTGTATAGGTTCCCGAAGACGTACAGGTCCGTCCCAGATGCTACCGTTGTGTTGATGCCTACAAATTCCGAAGGTCCGTAGATCGCCGAAACGTTGGTCGTGGTCACATTGGCCGTCACCACATTGATGGTCGGGGCCGTCAGGGCATTCGAGGCCCGGATGTTTCCGAGGACGTACAAGGCCGTCCCAGATGCGACCGTTGTGTTGATCCCCACGGACCCTGAAGGTCCGAAAATCTCCGAGACGTTTGTGGTCGTCGCATTGGCCGTCACCACATTGATGTTCGGGCCCGTGAGGGCGTTCGAGGCGTACAGGTTCCCGAGGACATACAGGGTCGTTCCGGACGGCGCGGTGGTGTTCACACCCACGAAACCGGTCGGGCTGAAAATACTCGTGGTATTGGCCCGCCCGGACACGTTCACCGACGTGGTCGCGTAGACGTTCGGGACGTTGGTCGTCACGTTGGACATGTAGAGATTCCCCTGGACATATAGGGCCGTGCCCGAGGGCGCTGTGGTATTCACTCCAACAAAACCGGTCTGGCCGAATATACTCGTGGTATTGGCCCGCCCGGACACATTCACTGACGTGGTCGCGTAGACGTTCGGGACGTTCGTCGTCACGTTCGACATGTAGAGATTTCCCTGGACGTACAGCGCCGTGCCTGAGGATCCGGTCGTATTGATGCCGACGTTACCAAAGATCGACGATGTGTTGAGCGTGGTCGCGTTTATTCGGGTCCCGAAAATGTTCGAGACCGTGAGAGCGTTCGAGACGACCACATTGGCTCCGACGCTGAGCGCAACGTTTGCGTACTGACCGCGGATGACGGCCGCTGTGAGACCCGAGACGGTCGTGACATTTCCAAGGGCCGTCACATTTGCGGAAGAAATTGAGTTTATATTTGTTGTTGTGATTGCGTTCGAGGCCAGGACGTTACCACCGACCGTGAGCGTCGCGCCAAGTCGGGCCGACATATAGTCCGAGAGCGTGAAGATGGTCGTCCCGCCCGTAAAGTAAGATGGAGCCGAGCTCGAAAACACTCCAGGAGCCGTCGGGGCCGTGAATGAGACCGACGGGACTTCGCCGCCTCGTACGACCCGAAGGTCCGAAATGTAACCAGGGAACCCATATTTGTTACCCGAATTCTGACTGGCTCCGATCGCGGCCGAAAAATTGAGTGGACCATTTGAGATAAGACCCCCTGTTATACTTACTGTACCCCCAAGTGTACCATTAATTGCCAAACTTACCGTTGAATTAACAACGTCGATGAATGCGGCGACGTGATACCATACACCGCTCGACAATGAGCCAGTACTGCTGAGGGTGGAACCCGTATCAGTTCTTAAATAACAAATCAGTGAATAAGTTGATGATACTGTAAATAATAACGGCTGGCTTGTGGTGCTTATTGATCTTAGTGGGTCACCTATAGTAAAAATAGTCTTGTAAGACTGACCTCCCGTATCTGTATGATAAATGAACGCCTCGATCATAGTGTTGGATGTATTCGCGTCGAAATTCAATGGATGGGCCGCCCCAAACACGGCCGCGGGCGGATTTGAACTGACCCCTCCACTCAGAGTCAGTGTAGAATCCGAGTAACTTGGCCCGCTCGATGCAATGGTCGCCGACCCCCTAAGGTACCGAGTAAGGTCCGGGGCCGGTCGGACGGTCGCAGTAGCAAGTTCAACCGTGTTCGTGTTCGTCGTCCGGCTTACATTAAACGACGTCACGAATGCATTAGTCGTGACGAACCCATTGGACGCATAGACGTTCCCATTTACAAAAAGGGCCGTGCCCGATGCCAAGGTTGTGTTGATACCCGTGCGTCCCGAGATCGAAAGGACGTTCAGGGTCGTTGTATTGAGGCTCGTGAGGGCCGTGAGATTCGTCGTCTCGACCTCATTTGACACGTAGGCGTTCCCGCGCGTCTCGAGGGTGTTTCCGGTCCCGCCCAAGTTTTGAATAAGTAGGGGGTTTGAAAGTGTGATACCCGACGTGACGTTCGCCGTAACCACGTTCACACGAGATGCTACAAGAGCGTTTGAGGCCTGGATGTTGCCCGATACTATCAACGTCGGGCCACCCACGGCCGCGGTCGTGTTGATGCCGACCGGACCCGGTACGAAATCGATTCCGGCTGTGGTCACGTTGGCCGTGGTCACGAGGACATTGGTCGTCGTGAGTGAATTGGAAATGAAGGCGTTTCTTTGGACGATGAGTGTCGGGTCGGTGAGGATACCCAAAACAAACACGGTCGACCCGCCCGAGACGTAGCTGGGCGTGCTCACTGTGAATGGAGCCTGAGCCGGTGTGAAACTGCCCGTAAGTGGGACGACGCCTCCAGAGACCACACGGACGTCACGAATGTACCCGTTGAAACTATTGGACGGGATCAAAGTGTCACCCAGAACGAAAGAATCTGACGCGATGTATACAGGGCTTGACAATCCTCTTGTATTCGTAACCGAATCTTGAGTACCATTTTTCCAGCAGGCGATCGTCGCCGCCGACAACGAAATCGCAAAAGCCACATGGTTCCATACGCCCGTCGAAAGTTGGTTCTGATCCGTTATTTTCTTCCCGGCGGCCTCAACCTGAAATTCAAGATATAAATTCGTCCCAACCTTCATCTCAAGTGTACTCCCCACGGTTGTACTGTTGGAATACGTCAGAATGTGACCACCTGTCGAACCGACCGGGAGGTAGATCCAGGCCTCTATAAAGGTGTTTGTGGTCGCGTAATTTACCTTGGCCGGACTCGAAGACCCGAAATTTACGACCGCTCCGTCGGTGTTGGGAAAGTAGATCGCCGTGTTGGAAGTTGGAGCGTCCCCAACGAGTTGGGTCGCTCCCCTGAAATACTGGTACGAGTCTATTGACGCGGTTCCTATACCCATTCCACGGTTTACGATGGACGTGGCGTTCGCGACGGATACATTAGTTAGGGGCGCCGAAACATCATCCACGGCGAGGGTGTTGGTCGCGTAAATGTTCCCTTGGACGAAAAGGGTCGTACCGGATGAAGTTGTTGTGTTGACCCCGACGTTCCCGGTCGGTCCAAAAATACTTGAGGTATTGAGTGTCGTTCCATTAGCCCGAGTGACAATAACGTTCCCGGTCGTCAGGGAATTTGATGCAAAAATATTACCCTGGACGGCCAACCCGGGACCACCAGCCACGGGTGCCGTCCTGATACCCACGTTCGATGTGACCGTAAGTGATGTGATGTTCGACCGGGCCGCGACGTTTAACCTGGCCGGATCTAGTCCTCCGGTCACGAGGGTGTTAGACACTAACGCATTTCCGTACACCAGAACGTCCGAGAGTGTATCGTTCGCCCGGGCCGCATATATCGACGCAATTTGACTCGCAGATAGTTCTGGAAATAAACCGGTCCCGGCAAAATTAGCGTCCGTGATTGGAGTTGTTAAATTATTATACACACCGACCCCGAACCACTGGTTCACAACAGTGTTTGTTAAAGGCGGGATATTCGTCGATGATAAAGTGCCCGAATCGACCAGCGCGCCATCTACATATAAACGCAGTGTGTTATTTCCAGCGTTGAGGGACATGGCGACGTGCCTCCAGGTTCCGTTCGTAAAACCACCGGTACTAACCGATACAGTACCGGATCCTTTACTGGCCCGGGCGACAAAACTAGTGCCCGATCTATACAATCTGATACTCCAGTCTATAGATGAAGAACGAGAATTAAATGTTAAAATACCCTGTGCCGAGTCCGTCGTCCATGACTGGTTCATTTTGACCCATGTCATGTATGTAATTCCGCCATTATACAAATCGATAAATTTATTATTCAAAAATTCATAGAGTAAAAACGAGGATCCGTCATTGAGTCCCAGACTAGAGTGGGATCCGGTCGGGTCCGAGTTTGGCGTGAATTGGGGTGATCCCGTAATCGAAGTCGTTGTAAAATTTTGGGGAGAAATTGGGTCAAAAGAACTCGCCCATGGAAAGTACAAAAACGGTCCCGTTCCATTTACCGAAATTATAGGACCTGTTATGGAAACTGTGTTCATTGTGGTGGTATTCATGGTCCCGGCCAGGCCGTTCGCGACCTGAATCGAGTTCGACACGAACACGTTGCCCGTTACGGACACATTCGCCCCGGTCGCACCCGCGACCAAGAGACTCTGAGCGGCCGTCACTGTGAGAGTATTTGCGAACCCCGAAATGTTCCAGTCATTCGTGAAGATGGACGGGGCCGAAATCGTGTTCGATACGGCCAGATTTCCGATAACGTGCAGAGCCGTCCCACCCGGAACGGGCGTCGTGCCGATGCCTACGTTCGAGCCGACAACGACGCTCGTCACGTTCAGGATCCTCGAGACCGTTCCGGAACCAGATGCCGTGATGGCCGGTGTCGTGAACGCATTTGAAACGACCACATTTCCAGTCACGGACAGGTTCGCGTGGGAAAGAGCCACGCCGGCCACACCGACCGGGCCCGGAATGGATGTCGTATTGGCCGTGGTCACGTTTACGGTCGCGGCGAATACACTCGTCGTCTGGAGGGCGTTAGACCCGAACGCATTTCCTACGACCTGGAGGGTCGCGCCACCCGACGCGGGTGTCGTGCCAATTGCCAAATTCGAGCGCGTCACGAGGCTGATTGTATTGAGCGTAGTGACGTTCAGGGCCGCGACCGAAACATTCGTCGTGAGGGTGTTCGAGGCGGCGTTCACGAACCCCGGGACGTACAGGCGCGTTCCAGAAGGGGCCGTCGTGTTGATACCCAGAAAACCCGTCGGTGTGAAAATCGCCGTTGTGTTCGCACCGGTCGCATTGGCGGTCGTGACGCGGACCACGGGCGTTTGGATGGCGTTAGAAGCGACGAGGTTCCCCGAGACGTTCAGGGCCGTTCCGGAGTTGGCGCTCGTTCCGATCCCGATCCCATTCGAAATGGCCGTGACATTTAAGATGGTCGTATTGGCCTCGCCAACGTAGATCTGACCGACCGGACCGATCGTCGATTGACCGTCCACACCCGCTCCTAAATTTGAAGTAAAATATGAAAAGCTTCCCAGAACCGTGAGGTTCCCACTCATGGTAGTGTTTCCCGTGACGTTTAGGTCCCCAAAGTATGTCGTCTGGGGTGTGGCCATCGTCTAATAGTACTCGCGAATTATTTGTAGTTGACACAGCGTATCGCCGACTCAAAGAGTTCCTTTATAGTCCTGATACCCTGATAGGATGCGAGTGTCGCCAGAAGGCCCTGACGGATATCGTCGCCGCACTGAACCTCCCGGTTACTCATGATGAACAGGTGGGCTTGGGTCTCCGGGGACAGGTCGTCCCACGAAGCCTCGGCCCTTTCCCAATTTTCATCCGGACTCAATTTTGTATCAAAATTCCTCTGTATCCAAGCGGCCATGTGATGGTAGGCCGCCCGGGACAGATGGCCCCGCTCGAACACGTGTCCGGTCTCGCTCAAAATTAGTTCACCATCGATCCACTCCATTTTGTTTTAAAAATAGTGGTAACTTTTAAATTAGGACTATGGACGCCCTTGCGGCCCTGGTGATTCGCATGAGCCCGCCTTCTTTCGACCAGTTTAGGTACTCGGGGGCCTGGTACGAGGTCGCGAGTCACAAGGCTGGATTTTATGGTCTCGGTCAGTATGACTGCATGGACACTCGGGGCCTGTACGAGTACGATCCTGATCGGGATCAGATTGACGTCGCGACCCAATGTCGGCACCTGGACGGACGCATCAGTGGGATCAAAGGGCTCGTTCGGTGCCCGGTCGGCAAGTCCCCACGGGGCGTCGCGTCCTGTACACTCAGGTTCCCGACGGCCCCGTATGTCCCCCCGGCGACCTATCGGATTTTAGAGACCGATTATGAAAGTTACGCTCTGGTCGAAGGAGCGGATGATCACTCGTTCGTACAGATTTACTCCCGGTATCCGAGACCGGGCAATCGATTTATAGATGAAAAGACGAAGCTTCTCGAAGCCTGGGGCTACGACCCGTCCCAGATTCACATGACGCCCGTGACCCTTGAAGGATCGGTCACTGCGTCCGCCGCCTGAGTGACGCAATAACAATTAGACCCATGAGGGCCACGCCAAAAAGGATCATGAGTTTCTGTTGTTCGCCCGTCCCACCCCAAGGGACCGGTGTCGGGAGGCTCGGGGCCCGGTCGGGCACCTTCGGGACGAATTCGGTCTCGAAGCGTAGCAGAAACATGTTCCGACCGAGATCGACTCCGGACGGGTCGTAAAACACGGCCGAGCTATTCGGTTGGCGCCACGTCACCGTCAGTCGGTCCAGTTTGTCGATTCGAGACGGGTACTCGGTCGTGATGCGATAATTTGCGTTGTAAAATTCGTCATTTCCCTGAACCTTGATTGGGATTGTCGCAAAGGATCCCCCAAAGGCGTTCGAGGTCGGTACGAGCAGATTACTGGTCCCGCGGGCATTCAGGGCCGAGGCCGTGAGATGGTTCGGGGTCCGGAGTTCGAGGATATCCAAGGTGATGAACTGGGAGGTGTTCATGCCCGGAAGCATGGCCGTGAGGAGCTCCACCTTGGATATGTTGCGTATGGGCGTTGTGAGGTACAACGTATAATTGTTCGAATTTGGGAACAAAATTTGATCGCGATTGTTCGAGTCGACGTAGACTACGAACTCCTGCATTCTGTTAGTTACTTACAATTATTTACATGAGGGGAACCCCACCGCGGTCAGGGTACAGGCACCGGTTCGGCTTGGAGCACGTAAAACGGAAGGTCATGAACGTGTACTTGTCGGTCGGGTCTTCGACGAGCCGGCCTGTATCCTTGTAGAGGCGGATCGTCAGTTGGGTCAGTTGACGAATCGGCTCGATAAATATGACCTCAGTGGGGAAGTTGGCGTTCGAACCATATACGGTCCGTTCATTCACAGCCTCTGCCGGGATCGAAGCTATGCACGTGGAGAGAGCCGCCACGTTCGTCACGGCACTGCTTGGTGTGGGGCCCTCGGTCGAAATCGTACCGGCGGTACGAATTGCATACTGGAGATTCGTCCGGTCATTCATCTTGGACACGAGTTCGTCGACATATACGTGAATGATGGGGGTAACTGACGTGTTTGCGGCGACGCTCATACTCAGGAGCTCGGCCTTAATCACGTTTCTTAACGGGATGTTGATGTAGCCTACAAAATCCACGTGGGAACTGTTATAGACTGAATCAACACGGACAGTGTACACTTCCGTGTCACACATTTACTTTAGGTCAAGGTTTTCTTGGGGGCACACAGTCGCTTGGCGACTGTGGTCTTACTTCTCCAGCAGAGAACCGCCGACGCCCTCGGCGATGGCGTAGTCGCGCATCTGATCGCGGACCATCACGGAGCCGCCACACAGACCACCTGGGGTCAGGCCCATGGTGTAATAGTCGGCCTTCTCGGACGGGCCGGGCGTACAGTCCAGGCTCGGCTTGATCTCGAACAGGCTCTTGGGGTCCTTCTGGGCCGCCGGGCCTGGGGTGATCACGATGGGGGCGCCCGAGTCGAAACCGCTCGAGCCCTGGCCACGGACCAGCATGACCAGGATTGTCACGAGCAGACCGATGATCAGGGCATTCAGTGCCAACTTTGCAACCTTGTAAAGAGCCATTTTGATTTTTACCAATATTATTTTTGCGTTAAAGCGGAAGGGTACTTTTCTCTAAAAGTGTTAATGGCTATCTCCTTTGATACAGCCGATGGCCCGACTATGAACCTGAACGACGACGAACAGAACATCCTGGACGAGATCTCAATCCAGGTCCCTGAGAAGAAGGCCATCCCCTTGCGCCCCAAGCCGGCCCGGCCGAGCCCGTTCGCCAAGCGGGCTCCTGGCCCGTCCCAGATGATGCGGACTGAGGACGAGGGTCTGGATATGTTCATGAACCCGGGGAAGCGCCACGCACCGGCCCCGCCCCCACCTGAGGAGTTTGATGGTGGCGAGGACATGGAGGAGGACGAGGAGGGTGGCTTTGCTCCAGGGGCCCAGTCGAGCGGTGAGCAGGTGCCTTCAGATGGCTACAAGTCGATCGAGGACGAGAAGGCCGACCTCCTGAACAAGATTAGCCGCCTGGTCAAGAAGGGCATCGCCTCGAGCCAGCGTCTGACGATCTATTCGGACATTGAGGAGATCCGCACCGAGTACAAGCGTATGACCTATTCGATCGAGGTTGACCGCTCGATCAAGTTTCAGCGCCGGATGCTCATCGCCTGTGTGACTGGCCTCGAGTTCCTGAACGACAAGTTCGATCCGTTTGACCTGGAGCTGAATGGCTGGTCCCAGAACATGATGGAGAACGTCGAGGACTACGATGGCGTCTTTGAAGAGCTCTATAACAAGTACAAGACGAAGGTCAGCGTCGCTCCAGAGGTCAAGCTGATTATGATGGTCGGCGGCTCGGCGATGATGTTCCACCTGACGAACAGTATGTTCAAGGCGGCCGTGCCGAACGTCTCGCAGGTGATGAAGCAGAACCCAGAGCTGATGCGTAATATGGTCTCGGCCGTGGAGCGCTCGCGCGAGCAGCAGACGGCTCCTCCGGGTGGTCCGCGTGAGATGCGTGGCCCCGGAATGGATTTCGGGTCCCTGATGGGTATGATGGGTCCTCCGCCGTCTCAGGCGACGCGTACGGGTGGCGGCGGCGGCGATCCCGATGACGTTTCGGACATTGTGAGCGTTGATGCGGGCGACGGCGATGTGCGCGAGGTGGCGATCGGGGCCGAGAAGAAGAAGCGCGGCCCAAAGGGTGGAAAGAAGAAAGAAGTTTCTCTGTAAAGAGTAGACAATGGAGGATTTCTTGAAGACCCTCAAACAGGCCCTACCCGATAAGGGTGACCTGCCACCACCCAGGCCCCCAGGTGGGTCGGCCGAGTGCATCCCGGACGATATGATGACGGCCGGCGATCCCAAGGGTCTCTTGTGCTGTTCTCAGAACGGAACCCACGGGACCTGGCGGACCGGCTTTTTCTGCATGTCGAAGCAGGGCCTGACGCTTACGAGCACGTACATGGGCTTCCCCTTGTGGTTTTGGGTCCTGGCCCTTGTCATTCTTTTGACCATTGTCATGACCAAAATTTTATTACGTTAAAGTATGGGCGTGGCGTACGCCCCCTTTGACGATTGGGACGCCCCTCGACCGCCAAGTCGAATACCCGAAGTCCTAGGGCCTCCCCCATCAATTCAGCGCGATGCGACCGAGTGTAATTATATTATAATGTTTTTCGTCGCTGGTATATTTCTCATAGCCCTGGCCGACGCCATGCGCTGAAGACCCGGCCGAAAAGTCAGTACCCCAAATAAGGATGGGCCAGTACAAGTTCTTGTCATGGTACCGCCTAAAAAGTAATCAGGATCATCTGTTCCTCAAGATTTCCGCCAAAGGATATCTTGACGAACAGCCCCAGACGAACGAAGAGGCCGATGAATTGGCGGCCGAGACGATCGAAGCGACCCATGAGATGCACACGATCATCGCTCAGGACAACAGAATTTTGGTCGTAAAATTAGACCTCAGAGATTTTGACGGGACCCAAATGTACTTTAGTCCCTTTATGAAGTATGTGATCCGGGCCGCGAACCAGGGGATGGACATTGCCTTCGTGGAGGTTTACGGGGCCGGATCGTATTGGAATTACCTTTCGTCATTTTTACCCAAGTATACACGGGATCGGATCGTCCTAAAGTAGGCAGACACCCTGACCAAACACGACCGGTTTTTCGGGCACCGGTCGATGACCCGGAATGTCGAATCCGCCCTCATGATAGACCCGTAGGCGTTTTCGGAACATGGCGTGGAATACGGACCATTGATCGACCACGTCAAAGATGAGCGGATCATTGACCTTTCCTTTGGTTTCACGCATGATGCGACCGATTGACTGTTTGATGTCCGACTTGGGCGTCGCGAGGATCACGGTGTCGAGCGCGGGAATGTCCAGGCCCTCATGGGCCAATTGGAATGTGGCGACGACGATCGGGGCGCGGGAAGATTCGGCCAGTTCGGCCTCTTTCATTCCGCCAATGTACAGTGCCGACTTAGAGCCTAGCTTATTTTGTAACAAAAAGCAATGTTCACGCCGATCACTCAGGATCAGGACTCGCCGCCCCTCCGCGAACGCTTCCTCGGCCGTGTTGACTATGAGCCTATTCCGGTCCTCGAGTTCAGTCAGAATGTTGATCATACCGGCCATGTTAATCTGACCAAAGCGCGTTACGGGGGGTGCCTCTTTGAAGGCCTCGCACGTGTAATTCAGGGTCGTAACCTTTGTAGTTCCCTGATTTGCCCGCTCTATCCGAAAGAACTCGGGGCCGAGGAACCAGTACAGGAGACGCGTCAGTCCATCCTTTCGTTCGGGCGTCGCAGTAAGTCCGAGAGTGAACTTTGGGCACACCTTGAACATAAATTGTGAAAAGGCCGGAGCGCCGATATGATGGGCCTCATCAACGATGAGGAAACCGATCGAGTCGAAGGCATCCTCGGGAAATTCACGCTGTGACATGGTTTGGATCATAGCAATCACAAAGTCCTTGTCCACGTCAAAGGTGTCCCCTTGGACGCGGCCGATCGTAGCACCCGGACAGAACTCCTTAATCTTGTCGACCCACTGGTTCGCCAGGAATTCCTTGTGGACGACGATCATCGTCCGGACCTTTAGGTGTGCCGAAAGAGCCAAGGCGACGGTCGTCTTGCCGTATCCACAGGGAAGAGACAGGACGCCCCCGCCCTTTTCTTCAAAGGCTTTGGTTCCTGCACGGAAAGCGTCTGGTTGTCTCGTCGCGCTTCGCAATTTTCCAACAAAATTGTTCCCAGGAGCACCAACACAAGGACTCCGGCTGTCGGTGGTGGCCGGCCCGAACCGCTCGATGCCAAAATAACGGGGGACCAGAACCGTCTTCGTTCCTTCGACCCGTCGCCAAACCTTGAAAGAGGGGGCCGTAATCCCAAGTGCATTTGTCACTGGTCTAACAGTGAGTTCCTTTTTTATATCACTCGTCTCGGCCGTCACATAACCATTTCGAGTGAGAATCATAATTTTATTTCTGGGCTAATCTTAAAATGGCCAAGACAGTCGACGAGTGTCTTCGCGAGTTTAATTTTTGCTTGACGGAGCCGGACCAGATGACAAAGCTCCAGGTCGAGCTCTGGGTCGATTGTGGCTTCAAGGGCGCCAAGACAACGGTGACGACGGGCGATTTCCCGACCATCGCCGATCTGGGCATACCCAATGACAAACTGAGCTCGTTCAAGGTTCCGAAGGGTCTGACCCTGACCGTGTACCGCGACGGCAACTTCCGCGGCGTCGCGAAGGTTTTCACGGGGCCCGTCGACGTGTCATGCCTCAATAACGTCTGCCTGCCTGGATCATCTCGCAAGCAAGATGGAAGCTGTAATTCGAGCTGGAACGACCGCATTTCATCCCTGAAGGTCCGCAAATCGACCTCGGCTCCACCGCCGGCCCGTATGGCGGCGGCTCCGGCCCCAGCGGCCCGCGTGAAGGCCGCTCAGGCTTCATCCACTCGCACCCCGGCTTCGGCTTCGGCCGCCGCCCCCCTGGCCCTACGCACTTCCACGGCTCCGTCGACGGCCACGTGGGTCAAGCCCGGGTACAGGTTGACGCAGAACAGCAGCATACCGGGTGCTTTCCGTCTCAAAAATGCAACGACCGGACAGTATATGATTGCGGGACCCAACAACACGATTGCCGAGGGAGCCGGGACCGGTGTCGTCATCACCAAGTCCATTCCGGCCGATATTTATAATAATGCCGCGACGGCGGGCGTCGGGATGATGCGTCTTGACACGCCGGCCGGGGCCATCCGTCATTCGGGGTTCGTTCTTTCGGCTAGTCCATATGTTCCAAATAATTATGACTTCGCTTGGAAGTTCCTTCTCAAGAATGGAACGACCAACCGGATTATCATCTGGAACCCATACCCGGGCGATGCGAACGGAATGTACCTGCAGGGCGGTGCTCGTCCTAAGATTGATCCTGGAGCGCCTACCGAGTACATTATCGAGCCGGTCGCGGCCGGTTCGGGCATTTCGGGCTACGCCCTCGAGGGGTCGCCATTCGGCGGGCCGATCGTCCGCGGACGGAACTGGGTTCTGATTCTGACACTTCTGCTCGTTGTGATCCTTTTATGGATTATTGAAAAAAATATATAAGTCTGTATTAAAATGGGTGGTCAGCAGTCTCAGCCTCAGACGGGTGTTAAAATACTCGGAGTCACTGGCGGAGGAGGCAATTTTGGTAAAATCGCAGAGGGCCTGGCGGCCGGTAAAGTTACTTTTGATACTAACACGGGTGCCCTGACTCAGGAAATTCAGACCGGTACGACCCAGTCTTCCATGAGATTGGTCCCGGACGATAATATCGACCTGGGTCAATACATAGCACAAGTCAGCAAGTTGATGAAAGCGGGCGTGGCACAGAACCCCGGTGTTTACCCCTCGACCTCGACCATGATGGCCTTTGATACGATCGGGACCCAGGTCGGTGCCGAGGCGATCGGCCAGCCGAGTGGTGGGTTCGGGGGCAACCCAGCGGGTGCCAAGATCATTCCCATGGTGACCGCCTGGCAGATCAAGAACCCCCCAGTCCGGGCCGTCGTCTACACGGACAAGGCGGGCGTCTCAAAGTTCCTGTACAAGAACGACCCTGGAAATGTCGTCCAGCTCGTTCAGAACGGTTCGCGGGTCGCGGCGGGTGCATCGAATCGGGTGGCCGCGGTGCGTGCGGTGGCCGCCTCCGTGGACATGGATAAATACCCTGATTGTGTCAAACAAGTCATCATGCCAATGCTCACGGAAGATCAAAAGAAACAGGCCGAGACTGGTTTCCAATCCTGTATGGGTGGCCCGCGTCCACAGCGCGTGTCCGACTCGGCGGCCCCGGCCCCCGCAGTTCAGGTTGGTACGTCGGGCTACCTCGCCGAGGGCGTGGTCCCTGTGACCTTCACGGGTGGATACCCTACATGGGTCCTTGTGATGGCCCTCGTGGCCCTGGTCCTGGCCTTCCTTATTGCCCGTAATGCCTGAAAAAAATAGTTGTGAAATAATAATACTATGGGTTCGGCGAATGGAAAACCCCAGATGAATGCCGGGGAATCTCTGAACGTAAACGAACAGCTCGTGAGCTCAAATGGACGGTACCGTCTCATAATGCAGGCCGACGGCAATCTGGTCGGATACGAGGGGAACCAGCCGTTCTGGGCGACCGGTACGAATGGTAAAACAGTTCCGGTTCGTACTGGATTCATTAGCCTTCCGAGATTGGCGAATAAGGCAATTATGCAAGCTGATGGGAATTTTGTACTTTATGCGGTGGTGAATCAAGTCCAGGTGCCTGTATGGGCCACTGCTACGAATGGACGGGGTGGGACCCGTCTCGTGATGCAGAACGATCGCAACGTCGTCATCTATAACTCGGCCAACCAGGCTGTGTGGTCGTCAAATACCGGCGTCCCATCCATCTCCAAGTTCCAGGACCGCGGTCGCGAGGTCGACTACCCGGGCGGCGACCTTAATAACTATCCAAATTCGGACCCCAATTTTTGTGCGGATCGCTGTAACGACGATCCGCGGTGCGCGGGTTTCGTGACGGCCGCGGACGGTCAGGGATGCTGGACCAAGAGTACGTTCGCTAACCCCGTCTGGAATGACAAGCGCCCGACGTGGACCAAGCCCGGTGTGGCTCTGCCCCGTCCGACCGGACCTTCTCCGGCCGAGCAGCGCGCCCAGGCCGCTGCGGCCGCTGCTGCAGCGGCTCGGGCGGCGGCGGCTGCGGCCGCCCAAAAAGCCGAGGCTGAGAAAACGGAAGCGGCTCGCAAGGCCGCGGCTGATGCTGCCGCGGCGGCGGCGGCGAAACAGGCCGCTGCGGCTCGGGCGGCGGCGGTCGCTCGGGCACCGGCTCCTGCATCGGCCCGGACGCCAGCTTCTGCGGCATCCGCTGCCCGGGTGGCCACACAGACGGCTTCTCCAGCAGCGTCACAGGCCCTGACGAAGACTCCACCACCCCCAAGACGCGCCGCCTCGGCGTCTGAAACGCGTCAGTGTCTCCGCCGCCTACGATCATGCGTCGCCAAGGCTCGGGACGAAACCCCGGCTTCGCGGGCCCCGGCTTCACAGGCCCCGGCCTCGCGCACTCCAGCGACGGGCCGGTCTACGTATACCGTGATGCCTTACGAGGCCGAGGATGAGGAGGGCTACGAAGCCGAGGGCGAGGAGAGTTACGAGGCCGAGGGCGAACCCGAGACGTATGAGAGTGAGGAGACCTACGCGCTCGAGGGTGCCCCGTACGCGTCGGCCCCGATCGGTCGGAGCCAGACGCTCCTCAAGATCCTTTTGGCACTGCTTGTCCTGCTGTTCGCGGTCTTCATGGCTCGGCAGATCTAATCGACATGAGAATCCAATAAGTTTCACCATCCCACACCTTTTTTTCAAGTAAAATTTCTACAAATTCGCCCAATTTATAATCCTGAATTGGTCGAATTCCCTCGACGTGACATATAACCCGGTTGTATCTCCAGGGCACCTTGGCCCTGATCTGGGTCCCTGTAATTTCACTCTTAATTTCTATGTACTTCCGGCCGTCCCAATCATAGAACGGCCGTGTAATGACACCCCGTACCAAACTCATTTGTTATATTACGATTTTAGTTTCTAATGGGTGAAGGTCATGTACATAATGACTCGGATTTTGTCCGAAAAATTCATGGCCGAGTGAATTTCATCACAGGCGAAACTAAAAAACTTTCCATTTTCTTCTGAAATTGCTCGGTCTCCCTGAATGAGCCAGCAATATTCGGGACAGTCCAGACCGAGATGGTACGTCCGGGACCCGGCCGGCAGATCGGAAGCGGGTTTGTCCCAATGTGGCACTAGGATACCCATCGGGAGAAGGAGTGAGAAAGCCGCGAATGATACACCCCCGACCTTTTCCAGAATCTCTATAGTCTTTGGAGCGAGCTTTCGGGCCGGTTTGGTCGGTTCGCCATACGTGAAAAGCGGGAAGTTCCACCACTTGTCGTCCATGTCGAACACGCCAGACCAACCCTCACATGCCACGACTGCGTTGTACAATTCCTTGTGAAGATCATCGTAGTCGGCCGTTTTGTATCGGCGGACCTCAGGGAACACCGTCTTGATAGATTTCATCTCGTCTCGTATAATTTCCCAATTATCCGGTATTTGCTGTAGCTCAGGGCGGTGCATTATTAAAGAGGCCCGATAAATCTTTAAACTTTTTTCGCGCCCAGTATTAATGGGCGGTGGTGGAGGATCCTCTGCGTGTACCCGTCCCAATTCAGGAAGCTTCCATAATTTCGGAGCCCCGCCGAGACTAGGTGGCAAGTACAAGACGACCCCTCAGGAACCAGCGATGGTGGTCCAAACGCGCAATACGAACGTACCCGCGACCGGAACGAAGGGGTGTGACAGTGATTATTTTTGGGAAGACTACAGAGCCGGATCAGGGTGTACCGGTAAGGGTGCCAAGTGCGCCCCCCCGCAGCCCTATGTGGAATATTGCCCTAAAATAAACGGCCAAAATATAGGCACCGTTACTCAAACCGACTGGTCCGGTAAACAAGTCGTCTGTTCGTATAGTGCCGTTACCATCCCCTTAGATCAATTATCCAAGTATTTCGATCAGACCACTGTCAATTCTATTTCGGCCGACAGATGTGCGGCTCTTGATTACACGACCCTTGCCCAGAGCTCGGAGTGTCAAAAGTTTTACGGCACCGAACTTGATGGCGAGCTTTTAAAGCGCATCGAGGCCATCCCGGGGTGGTCTGGAAACGCGCCCCTTATGACGTTCGTGAATAGTAAACTCAAAGCGGCGAACGCAAAGGTTTCTGATCAGCAGCGGGCTTCGGCACTAGTCCAGAAGAACTGCGACGCCAATCCGAATGACCCCAAGTGTGGCTGCTACAACGTCACCAAGTACGGGAATGGTTGTCTCAATGATGAGGTCAAAAAGAAGTTTCCGGGGTGTAAGGAACTTGCCAAGGCCATGGCGGATCTGCCGGCCGCGGCCCAGATCGGTACGATGAACATGTTCTGCGCCTCGAATGAGTGCTCGAACGCCAAGGCGTCGGATGAGGCGCTTCTGCCCGGTCCGAACCCACCCGTATGTAACATGAACATCGCCCAGTGCGTCAACGATTTTCGCAACGCAAATCTGACTGGATCACCCGTCACGGCCGAGTGTAAAAACACCATCACGGGCGTGACTGTGCCACCACCCCCGCCGCCATCGGGTGCGACAACGGCCGCTCCTGGTGGAACGGAAACAGGGGGTGTGAAGGCGGCCGCTGGCGGAGCGGCGGCAGGTGCTCCTGCGGCAGCTGGCGGGGGCGCTACGGCCGTAGCGACTTCGGCAGCTCCTGGATCTAAAAAAGGCCTGATTATTGGTCTAAGTGTTGGAGGATTTTTTTTTGTATTGATTTGTATCGCCATCGTAATCTTCTTTATGATGAAGAAGAAAGGCAAACCAGCCTAGGCGGCCGGTATCGGCGGCGCGGCCGAAAGCGTCACTCCACCCGGAACGCCCGCTGGGACTTCGGGAGCCCCTCCTCCTGCTCCACCCATCGCCACGGCGCCTACAAGAACACAGCAGCACACACAGCAGCAGCAAATGACTATCAAGGCTATAATTCCATATATTCCTGTAATACCCTCAAAAATTGCCTTGACGAGGTCATCGAGACCTTTACTCTCGGTCGTTGCGGTCTGTTTGACATCCGTAACGAGCGAGCCCAGGACTTCGTCCTTTGAGATTGCCTGTGTGATAGCGTCTGAGACTCCCTTGGCGACGACCGTCGCCTTGATATTCTGATCCACTACGATCGCACGCTCTTCGGGGCTCTGCCACGCAAAGCATTCATAGTCGACTCCTGAGAAGTCCGCATCGTTCGTATTGTTGGCCCGGGCAAAGATGTCTTGGACCGTGCTCGACTTCATGGTATTATCAATGACGATATCGACCTTGTTTTTGATATCGGTCGATGCCGTCGAGCTGTTACCAAAGGCCGGGGCTAGGAAACCAGTGGACGTCTTGGCCTGTTGATCGATCGCGGCGGCCGCCTCGCTCTTGAGCTTGGATGTGAGGTCCTGAATGTTCTTGGGCGACAGCTTACCGGTCGCGACCGTATCTGAAGTGATGCTCTGATTGACCTTGACGGCACACCCCCTGATCTTGGCCCCACGAAAGCTCGCTGCGTTGATGTTATTCGACTGTGCCGAGACCTTCTGAGAATTCTCAGACACGAACGAGTTTGTAATTTTGGTCATAAATTCATTCGTCTGCTGGACCGACGTCTTGGATGTGTTACCACCCATTTACTATTGGCCCTGAAATTTATTTACAGCAGTACTTGAGGGTACCATCCTTCGATATGGTTCCGACGTTCGGGTAGGGCGCCTCGCACTTGGCCGTCGCCGGCACGGCCGGAGAAGCACACGACATACCCGAGGGCGGGTTGAACGCCATGTCGCTCGCCAGGCTCAGGCCCCGGCGGAACACGAAGAACAAGATCACAAGGACCAGGCCGATAATCAGTAGTTTACGTCCCGATAACTTCATCATTTGTTATGGTCCGAGAAATTTGTTGGCTTTAAGAATTTAGGTCTAAAATTTGTAAATGGTCAAGGTTATCTTCTGCATGCCCGGCAAGACCTATTCACGCGAGTTCCTCCTGGCCTGGTCGGATCTTCTGATGCAGGCGAGCTCCCGAGGTCATCAGATTATGATTTCCCAGCAGTACTCGAGCGTCGTTCATTTCGCCCGGGCCAAGTGCCTCGGGGGCGACGTCCTGAAGGGTCCGGATCAGAAGCCGTTCCAGGGTCAGGTTGACTATGACGTCATCATGTGGATCGACTCGGACATTGTATTCAAGCCGGACGACTTTTTCAACATCCTGGAGAGCCCTCACGACGTGACGGCCGGCCTGTATATGATGGAGGACCTCCAGCATTTTGCGGTCGTGCGCGATTGGCACACGGACGTGTTCAAGAAGAACGGTACGTTCATGTTCATGCGCCCGGATGACATTCAGGGCGCGCCCAAGTACGTCGAGGTGGCCTATGCGGGCATGGGGTGGATGGCCATCAAGAAGGGGGCCATCGAGGACCTCAAGTACCCGTGGTTCTGGTCGGATCTTCAGCACATCGAGGATCTGGTCGACATGAGTGCCGAGGACGTGGCATTCTGCCGGGCCCTCAAGGAGGCCGGTCACCCGATCTACGTCGACACGACGATTCGGGTCGGTCACCAAAAGACGATGATAATTTAGAGTGAAAATTCAGACTTGAGTTCATCAATGGACTGGTAGTACCGTGCCAGATCCTTCTTAAATCGCGCATCCTGCTTGGCTCCGGTCTTGACGAGCCAGGCAAGATTTGCCTTTGAAAATTTGGTCCTAAGCTGATTATCGGTGGGCTTCCGGGGCGAGACGCGTTTAGCCTTGACCGGCGCGGCCGGATCGGCCACCGGCCGTTTGTCGATGAAGCTCAGGGCCTGCATGACCGTGTCGGCCAGATCATCCTTCTTCTTGTGGGCGTCAAAGAACGATACCCAATCCCTGTTCACGTCCGTCGCCTGGATGAACTTACGGGCCCGTTCGATACTGGCCTTCTTGCGTTCGGCGTAACGGTTCTTTCCGGGCCCGGCGACGTCCGGAATCTTGTGTCGGGCATCCCAGATGATCACCTCGCGCCCTGGATCCTTGACGAGGAAGTACGTGTGCAGGAGGTTCTCGACAGCCTTCATGCCTCGGTTCTTGTCGGGTTGCTTTTCAATGATGACCGTTTGGGCCTCGAGAACCCATGGCTTTGAATTCAGGTGGCGGACCATGCACGGAAAAATCCCATCGGCGTGGAGCGGTGGGACGCCCGACACATCCCAGTGATGAATACGCCGATCTTTCGGATCAATAAGACACATCGCAAGGTTTTTGATTCCACAATCGATAGAAAGTAACATCTATTATTAAAGATTTTCAAGTTTTTAAGTCCAAGATGATCTGTACATACAAAAAGGAGATTACGGAGGCGAGGGTCGCCCGGCGCGAAGTTGCCGTGGCCGAACGGCTCGCCCGGCCACACCCGAGTACGACACCCCCTCCCGACGCCGACTCGAACCTTGTGTGCTGGTGGTGCGTCCATTCGCTGCCCCAACGGCCCTGTATTCACCTACCTGTCAAATACGATGAAAAGCGTGATATATTCGTGACACGCGGAAACTTTTGCTCTTGGGCCTGTGCCAAGGCGTATGCGATCGATATGAACATCTCTCGTTCGGGTGAGATCCAGATGATCCTGGCCATGATGAGGCGCAGGGCATATGGTAAGTATATTCCGCTATTTCCAGCCCCAAAACGCGAGGCCCTCAAGATTTTTGGCGGGACCCTTACAATCGAGGAGTTCCGTACATATGGAGGCCAGGTTGAACCGCCACCCGTATATTTTCCGGACGAAAGGCAGCTTCATCAGAAGGTTGGCGCGGAACCCACTGTTGAACGGACCGGTGAAATTACCCATCCATCAAATTCCAAAGGAAAATTGGTCGCCATCGAGACGGCCACGGCCGAGACCGATACACTCAAACTCAAGCGCAACAAGCCACTCGAGCGTTCAAAGAGCAAGCTTGAGAATATTTTGGGTATTACGCGAGTTAAATCTTCGTCAAAATGAAATCAATCTCCTCGAGCAAAACCTCCTTACGGGTCTTGGGGCCGCGTGAGGCCGGGGCCGGAGCTGGGGCCCGAGCACCGTATATGATGGCGGCCGGAGCCGGGGCCAGTGCGGCCGGAGCTGCCGCGGGAGCAAGGCCAATCGCACGCGCACCCGGTGCGGGTGCAAGGGTGGCGGCGCCCGCTGTAATAGGCTGGGCCGCCTGACCTGCGCCAAATGGCGCCCCACCGGCCGTTATCGTGGTGGTACCGCCCATCGGACCGCCACCCAGCCCACTCGCCGCGCCCCCTCCTGGAAGGGCCGAGGCGTCCGCCGCAGCAGCAGCCGCTCGAGCCGCCTGTTGAGCCTCGGCACCCATACCCGGTGGCGCCTGGCCCGCTGGGGGCGTAATCTGGACCGCAGCCGGTGGGAGAGCCGTACCGGGCAATCTGATCACTGGAGCTGGCGGTGGCGCCGCTGCAGCCAGAATACGATTCGCATCCGCATCCGAAATCTGACGACCGGACGCCGCGGCCACCGCCCTGATGACCCGGCGCTCTTCGGCGTCCGCGTCTAGAATGTTCGCACGTTCATAAGTAACTGGTGCAAGAACATACGTCTCTTTATCGACCATCGAAATAATGAGCCAGGCAATCAGTAGACCTATGACTGCGCTCAAGAGCAATTTCATTCTTATATTATGACACAAAATTTATATGTCCATTCCGACGATCGTGTCCGAGAGGCCCTGGGTCATCTGAGGAGCCTGGATGCGGGCCGGAGGAGGCGGAAGTTTCACGGTTTGCTGCGCCATCATGCTCGCCTTGATCATCGGATCGGAGCTTTGGGCCATCATCGCGTTCAGAGTTGGGTCGAGCGATGGCTGGGTCTGGACCAGATCGATGCTCGTCTGAATACGGGGCATGGGACTGGCGGTTGTGTAAACGGGTGGCGCCGCCACGGGTGGGTTCGCCAGAGCCACTTCCGCGACCGACGCCGGTGATGGTGCCACGTCGACCGAAGATACAGGGGGGGCCGCAAGGGCGATGTCCGCGATCGACGCGGGTGTACCGGCCATCACCATCGGCACGGCCTCTGGGGAAGGAGCCATCACCATCGGTGCGGCCTCTGGGGGAGGAGCCATCACCATCGGTGCGGCTGCTGGAGGCGCGTAGCCTGAAACGAGCGGAAGCAAGTTCAGAAGGATCACGGCCAGAAGGAGACCAATGACGATCCGAATGACCCACTTACTTTTCATCATTTACTTAAACCCAAGTTTATGTTTTTGCTTGTTTGTCGGTTTGGACCTGGGTACACTGGGATCGGTGCTCCTGATCCATACGGGGCCTATATGGGCTCTCCACTGTATCGAATAGCGTTCCAGGGCTTTGCGGCAGATGACACATGGGAGTGACGTTCCATGACCCCCATCCCGCCTGACTCTTCGAACCACAAAGTCGCCAAACTTGCGATGGATCCAGTGGGCTAGACACGACGGGTGAATACCTTGACGTCGGGCCTCGAGATGGAGCGCCTTGATGAGGCGGCGCTCGGCACACACTGCACAGTTGCTACAGGCGTCATACGGGACAGCGGGTCGTGCCGCACACGACCATCATTTTTCTTTGAAAGAAAAACGTTGCTCCTTCTTATATGGAGTTGCGTCTCCTAGCAGCATTTTTGCTGTTTCTCGTCGTCATGGGGTTTCTCGTGTTGTCCCAGAAGGGCCCCAAGACGGCGATCGCATCGCTCGTGAAAGAACCTCACGCATTTCCTACGTGGGTTCGGTATCACCAGGAGCGAATGGGTATTGCCAAGATCTACGTGTTCATGGACAACGACGCCGAGGATCTGGGGTCATATTTTGGAGTGGAATTCATACGGGGCTGGAAGGATCGACTTGGCTGGACCCAAGATGACTCTATTGACGAGCCCGCGAATGTCCGGGTCAAGCAGGACCTGATCGTCCGCGAGGGTCTGCGGCTCGCTGAACGGGACGGGATGAAATATCTGGTCCACATAGATTCAGACGAACTCCTGTACGGCCCAAAGCCCGCGTCCGAAGTGTTCGCTCGGTACTCGGCCGACGCATTTCACATGCAAAATGCAGAGATGGCCCCGGACCGCATGGACTACAAGAACTGTTTTGCCGAGGCTCGATTTTTCCACAAAAATCCAGAGCGGTTTATTGCGTACGGAAACGGCAAATCTGCCGGGGTCGTCGGAAAGTCCGAGCCATACGGTCCTCACAATTTTAAGGCCAAAATTGTAAAGGAGGTCCCTCCCAAGGAACTCATGGTCCTGCACTACCCGAGCTGTAACATCGAAGAGACGATGAAACGGGCTCAAAACTATGGGAAGTTCAAAGACGATTCGGCTGGATGGTCCGAGCATCACAAAGAGACGCGGGATCAGCTGACGAGTTGTAAATGGGACTGCCGTGAACGGGCCGTCCGACAATTCCAGAAACGAATGGCCGGGACCGATTCGTACGAGATTGACCTGGGCCTAAAAAACATGTGATGTCCTAGTTAAGGGTCCAGGGACCCTTTCCAATTTTAAACAAAAATGGAGCACGCCCTTCGCGACATTGCCCGGACCCGCCTCGCGACCCACTTTGGGTCGGGTGTTACCGTCCGCAACGCCGAAAAGTCCATATACAACTGGTCAGTCCAGCAAACGCGTCTTCAGAACGAAGTGGCGAGTTGGGAGAACCGTTCATTCAGATGGCGCTACAAGCACAAGGTCTGCCACCTGCTCTCCGAACTCCAGCGGGCCCCGATGGTCAGTGTCGGCCTCACCGTGACCCCGGACGGGCGCGTTAATTTGGATATGAAAATCGTGCCTCAGCTCGCGCACCGGATCCAAACGAAAAAGCTGGACGTCCGGGGCCTCGCCGGCTACTCGGCCGATGTGCTCTGGCCTGACGGCCCCTGGTCCAAGGCCCTTCTCAAGGTGCGCGAACGCGAGCTTACGATCGAAAAGGCCCGTGCGGCCGAAAAGGACTACGAGGGCCTCTTCAAGTGCGGCAAGTGCAAGAGCACGAAGACGACCTACTACCAGATGCAGACGCGCTCGGCCGACGAGCCCATGACGACCTACGTCACCTGCAAGAACTGTGGGAACCGCTGGAAGTGCTAATTTTTTTGTGGTGTAATAGTACCAAATGCCTCGTGGTCGTCGCGCCATCGCTCTGAACCCTACGAAGTTCCTGAACTCCAAGCGCCGTGTCATCGGTATGACCGCCAACGGCAAGTATGCGGCCCGCACGGCCAAGGGCGGCCTCGTGTACAACCCCAAGGCGGCGTTTGTGAAGAGCCCAGGCGGGACGGAGCGTTCTCTGTCCAACTCGGGCGCGCGCGTCCCAACGGCCATTCGTCCCAAGGCGGTCCGCAAGGCCCGCGCCAACAAGGGCAAGGCGCGTGGCGCCTACGCGGGAGTGAAGGCGGGCGCCCTGCCGGCCCTGTTCAGCCCCAAGGCCAAGCGCGGTGTAGGCCGCCCCCGCAAGTACCGTGTGAGCCCAGGAGGCAACATGGGCATCGCGGCCCTGTTTGGCGGCAAGGCGGTGCGCAAGGCCCGCAAGAATGCCGGTGTGAAGCGCGGCCCGCGTGGCCTGATGATGCTGGCCCGCACGGCCGCGCGCATGTAATTATTTTCCACAGTAAATAATACCATGGAAAATACCGGATTTATGAACACCAAGCGCCGTGTGATTTTCCGTACGGCCCGCGGTAAGTACGTCGCCAAGACGGCGAAGGGCCTGGTCTACAACCCCAAGGCCAAGTACCACAAGAGCCCGGGTGGCACCGAGCGCGCCACCAAGTACCTGACGATGGCGATTCCCAGCCCGATCCGTCCCAAGACGGAGCGCAAGATGCGCAAGAACTACGGTGAGCCCCGTGGTAAGTACGCCCCGCGCAAGGTGGGCGTGCGCGTCCACCACGTCAAGCGTCGGGCCTACATGACCGAGATGTTCGAGGGCTACAAGCCTAAGCGCCCAGTCGGCCGCCCCCGCAAGCACCTGGTCAGCCCGGGTGGCAACATGGGTCTGGCCAAGCTGTTCGGCGGCAAGCCGGTCCGCAAGCAGCGCGCCCGTAAGATGCTTTACAAGGTGAAGCTCGGAGGTGCGTACGTTTAGATAAAAACATTTTACGCCGCCAAAAAAAGATGGCGAGTGGACACCAAAACGAACTCGTCCGAGTTTGGACAGACGTGGGAGCCCGTAAACCAGTTCCACTTCTGGCCCGGATTGAAGAAATTGATGGTGTTATTTTTACCATTAGATACCTCAGCGAAATGGACGATCACATTTGGCGCTACGAGGATGAGACGTATGATATAGATGATGACTCCATCGCCGAATACCTCAATACAACGAGCGAACTTGCGGTCGGCTTTTCCACCAGAGGAGACGGGTTTGTCCGGATCGACTCTGATGACGACTACGTCCCAAGTTCTAGCGACGAAGACGAGGACGAAGACGAGGACGAAGATGAAGATGAAGACGAGGACGCCGAGTCATTCGCAGAATCTTCAGATCAGGACGAGGAGAGCGAAGAAGAAACTCTTGACGAAGAGTAATGAAGACCGGTCTCGCCTTTTGGGTTTTACTTTTGATCGCACTTTGGTTGCTCTTTGGCCGCAAGAGCGAGGGCTGCGCCTGCGCTGTTGCTGGTTAAAGAGAAACTTGGCCTAACTGTAAATGTCTCTCACCTCGAAATTCATCAAGGCGTTCGACCCTAAGAACGAGATCCACGTCAAGTGGCTCAGTGATATGAATGACATGGCCGAATCCATGGGTGATATGTCAAAGCAGCTTCACATCGTCAATCAGATCAACACCAATCCAATGAATATCAAGCTCGAGATGCGTGACGCGCTCGACTGGCCGAATATCCATTTCGTCCTGTGCGCTTCATACGCCAAGGCGGTCCTCAAGGGTCGGGCTCACGTCCCGGCCGTTCGTACATCTCCTTGAGGCACTCGGCGTAAAATTCAAAGGGCGCCTGGAATATAAGAATTTCACCCTCAAGATTGAACCCCTTCTTCGTATTATTGATATTATCGACCGAAACCATATTCAGGAAATTCTTCGTGCAGGTCAGCTTCAGATCCTCAAAGTCCCATTTCTGTAGAAATAGAAAAGCAAGATCACCCATGCGGGGCATGGGCAAAATGAGTTGACCCGTCGTGATCGGCCACTCATTTTGCTCCGCGTAGTGCGTCTCGATCATTTGACCGACGAACATTGCATGGTCAGGATCCTTGAACCCAACAATGGCCGAGGTGGCCTCGTCTGTCACGCGAACAGCGAATGTATGATTCGGGTGGGTATGAATTGTGTAGTAAAATTTGCCACCCCGGCGCGTCGGTGGAGGCTTGGACGGCCGAACGGGTGGGGGTGCGATTATTGATGCCATGGCTCTTGCTTACTAGGTGCCGAGAGTCTTTAAGAAAACATGTCGTGTCTGGGTCAGGATCGCGAGGGCTGATCACTGTTTCACCTCCCAAAAACCTCTAGACCCCTACTAAGGATGGAGTGTGCTGTGTGTTACGGCGAGAAGGGTCCCTTCCAGAAGCTGTGCTGTGGGCACACCTTCTGCACGGGATGCGTTAAGGATTGGTACCTGAAGGGCGTGGCCGGGTCCTCCTGTCCCATGTGCCGCCGGACCATGTACTTCCGCGGGTTCCACAAGGTCCGGGAAGAGTGGGACAACGAGGCCTATGAGAACCGCTGCGCCGAGATCCTGGGCGAGGCCCTGGATGAGAGCATCACCGAGTCTTTCGAGATGTCCGAGACCTTTGAGGAGTACCGGGACGAGATTCTCGAGGACCTCGTGTACGACCTGGTCGACATCGAGCGGACCTTCCGGTACCTCAAACACGAGGATCTCCACCCGGACGACCTCGACTATGTGCTGCGCTACACGGACGACTACTATTCGGACCGGAACCTCAACAAGTACCGGTACAACGACGAGCCCCCGAAGCAGCTCGCATCGCGGTACCCCAAGAACTCACTTGGGGCCGGCCGCTGCGGCAAGCGCGCGCGAGCCCGCCAGGACCCGTGGGCGACTTTCACCTTCATAATTGATTTTTAATCGAATTCACCAGTTCATCCGCATTGAATCCCAGTCCGAATGCCACACCCAGGGCCATCAGAATAAAGCCCAGAACAAGGAGGCCCATGTTCCGCTTCGACCTTGGCTTTTTGTTTTCGCGCGTCACGAGCACCAGCCCCGGAAGACCAAAAGCCAGACCAATCAGGAAGGAGGTCGCCACGGCGCCAAGCGCGCCGCCAGTGCCCGCAAAGCTCTCTAAAAAAATCGACTTGAGCTTTCCCATTTTAATTTTAGTCTTAGATTAAAATTGCTGCCAGGGTGTGTAAATATTGCTCTGGACCCCATAGAACAATGCCGGAAACAGCATACCCGGGAGCGTCTGCTGGAAGTGAAGGGCCAACTCACCTGGGCCATAGAGATACATCATGGCCGTAAGAACCGTCGAAAACAGAATCTGTAAGATTGAAAACAGCAACTTATATTTCTTGACCTTATCATTAATAACTTTGAAGAGCTTGTCAATCAGGGCCCCAAGGAAAATAGCCAAAAGAGCAATAGTCATACTCTCGAAGACGAGGGTCGACATGCTTTTCGGATTGTTTACCATCCCATTAAATGGATGGAAATTCATATGAATTTATTAAACATTTATTTTCTGACCGTTCCGAATGAATTTCGAACCAAAAAGGACGAGAATGAATGGCACAAGAACGAACGTCACGAGACGGGCCCAGCCAGGTTTGAGACCCAGGTTCTTCCGGGCTCTGTGGTACACGGCCCCATCGGGCGTCTGGATCTCTACTTTATCGGCCCCGGCCTCCTCGACCCATTCAGACTGGTAATTGAAGATCATCAAGAACGCTAGGGCGATGAAGACGGCCCCGAGCGCCTGTTTAGACTTTGTTATCCTGATGGTCGGGTCGGACAAATCAAGGAGTAAAATTGTTACGACAATCGAAATGTACTTGATGATGAGACCCACCTCCGGTGAGAATTTTCTAAGAAAATTCAACCAGGGTCGGCTTGTAAAGACGAGACCGGCCAGGCCCATGACGGTCGCCAGACGCAAATGGATCATTCTAAGATGTCCACAGATAAAAACGGCACGCACTTGAGAAGTAGAAATGGAGGCTATCGAGGCAGTCCTTGACCTTGTGAAGGAGCGCGATGAGGTGGTGGCCGATCTCGAGACGTACGAGAACTGGTTCGAGTCGCTCGTCGGTCGACAGGTGACTCTGGCCCTGAAACGCAAGAGCAAGACGCGTTTCGTGGAGTGCATCGTGACCGAGTTTACTCAGGGGGAGGGCTGGGAGCTGAAGAGCGACGAGACGGACGAGGTTTACATGGTGACCTTTGAGGACTTTGCGGAGGGACGGGTCTGGCTCACGAAGAATTAAATTTGTTGTATAAAATTAAAAATGGTCGATGTCGATTCGGTCGCTGATGTGAGCGCCCGCCAAAAATCGCGCCCCAAGATGCCCTCGATAAAGAACCTGTTGATCCTCCTCGTTGTGACTTTTGGTGTCACCCAGGACCGGATCCAGACGCTCCTGATCGCGCTTATTTATTTCGTGCTGCTTTCACTCTTTGCGTAGGCACCCCGCGAGCTCCTGGCAAAAGTCCTCGAGGCCCGGGAGGATGACGTTAGACCACATCTCCTCGTCACGATCGACATCGTGGCTCAGAACCTGGTTGTTGTACTGTTCGACGAGCCGAGCATGTACAAGACCCAGCATCTGTAGGTACACCTGGACCTGGACCATCTCGTACCCGACGACCCGCCGGAACAGGCGGTTCGTCCGGTTCTTGATCTCGACCAGGACCCTGGACCCGTCGGGCCGCTCTTCGATCCGGTCAATCTTACCACACACGACGAACTTGAAGCCGTCCAGCTCACAGACCTCGAATTTGTAAAACGAATTGTCACGGACCAGACGGGTCCCAGTGTCCTGCTCGACCTTGTCGGACGTCTTGTCTTCGGACCGGGTCCCATGGGTCGTGTACACCTTGGACCTCAGGTGCTCGACAACCTCGGCCTTCTGCTCGGCCGACAATTTTGGATCCAAATTCACCTGGTCCCGGGCCTTCTCGAAAATCTTGGCCGCCTCAGAAGAGTCCTTGGCCCGTATGGCCAGGGCCTCACCCAGGACCTTCCGGGCATCCTCAGAGGCATTCAGGGCGTCATTGGCCCGGTCACGCTTGGTCCGACCCGTAAACGTCTCGGGACTGTACTTCTTCCAGAGCTCGTCCCGGACCTCCTCACGGGGCTTGTACGGATTCAGGCCGACAATCGCGGCCACATCGGAAGCCTTCAGGGTGACGGTCGTCGCCATTGTTCTCTTAAAAACTCGCGTCTCTATATAGACACATGGTGACTGTGGCCAAGGCGCGACATGGTTTTTTCGTTCGAAATTGTGCCGATCCGGCCCGGAACGCACGTCGGGCGTGCCGGGTCGAAATTAAGCCCAAGGATGTAAAGGTTGCGATTATTCACGCCCAGAACATCTGTTTTGGTCACGAGGACACCGCCGCCTGTAAGGTGGCCTGGGACCGCGTAGAAGAGTTGTCGACGGGCCTGGCTAAGCAGATGGAGCGCAAATTACTTCTCAAAAATATGGCCGAGGTCATGTGCGAAGAGGACCCATTGGCCTGCCGCGAGTACGACGTCTAGTTCTTCTTCATGAGATAGCCCATACCGAGCAGACCACCACCGATGATCACAGCCTGAATCACGGCAAACGTGAAGATCACCATGCGCTCGGTCGAGCGCGAGCAAGCGCAGCTCTTGCGGCGCTGATCAATTACGTATGAGATCGTCGCGCCAATGAACACCAGGGTCGCGAGACCGATAAGAGGCGCGCCGACCATCATCAGCTGGCGCTGCTTGGCCAGGATGACAAACTGGAAGACGATTACGGCGACAGCGAAATACTTCATAAAATTGAGGCGCCAGTCACGGGCGCACGAACACCCTTTCTTCTCGAGCTTCACGACCCAGCCGAGAACAAAGGCCCACCAGGCCGCAGTGAGCAGTACGGGCAAGGTTAAATCAACCATGGTACTTTTTACAAAGATTATTTATTTGAAATAGGGTGAAGTGAGCCATGCGACGATCCCACCGACTCCTAGAATAAATATCGAATTTGCGACGAAAATTCTCCACTTGGGTACGGGAGGCGGTACAAAAGCCACTGGGACCGGCACGATCACCTGGTTGATGGCGTGGGTCGGGACCGGAAGATCCGCACGGCACAGTGGGCACTTGGACACGTAACACTGGATATGAACCTGTTGACGGCAACACCCTAGGTGGACCACGGTACCTGAAAGGGTCTCGAGACATACGGGACATTCCATTTACTATATACTTTGTAAATAATGATTAAGTGCTATCCGACTCGTCGAACCTTCGGGTAACCTAATTTTCTTCATAAATTCCTTCTGAAGGTCAGCCCTCAGGTCCGCAATGATACGACTTTCGGCCTCGAAGTACTCGTCGGTCACCTCGGGCCACTTTAGGGCTAATTTTGGAACAAAATTGAGAATCTGTATTGACTTTAGCCTTGGGACGTAACGCGCCACGACTGTATCAATTTCGGACATTGATAGTTCGTTTCTGTATTTATGAGCCCGGGCCCGTTTTTTGAGGAATGTCTCCATCCCTACTTTAGGTTCTTAAAAAACGTGCGATGAGGTCGACAGTCTTCAAATCGTGCCCATGCGAACCAATGGAATATTGGCGGGCCGCATCCAGTAGGGCTTGTAACGATGCGGCCAATAAAATCCGTGAGGGTCACCTTATGACCCTGGCCTCTAATTTAGAATCTGAATTCACCGAACTCAAGGCCAAGTGGATGGAAATTTTGGGCACCCTGTGTCCCGGTGCTGCTCGGTGCCACATGACCCGACTTGCCGGTCGGCGTCACCATCACGATTTTGATCTGGAATTCAGAACGGCCGATGGGGCTCCGATCCGGACGGTAAAGCTCGAGTTCAAGTTTGGACCCGAGCGCATCATAGATCTTCCACAGGTACTTCAGGTCCCGGCTCCGGAGTATGCCGAGTTTTTCTGGGACCGTGGATACGTTCAGAAGTATCGTGAACTCGATCCTGAAATTCCAGAACCACCCGAAAGGACCGGGTATCTCAAGGAGGTGCGAAAGGTTACGAGTTCGGTCCCTTTCTTCGCCGTGGCCAAGGAGCGTGAGGACGTCGCCCGCGAGTCCAAGTTCGCCCTGGTCAATCAGTCCATCACTGAATTCCTGAATGAATTTAGATACAAAATTCACCTCCTCGACCACGTGAGGAAAACTCAGAGCGGCAAAGTTTTTCTCATGTGGTCACCACGTCACCAAAAGTTCGCCATCGATGAACTTGGTCCGAATGATTTTGAAATTTCAGGCGAGCCTACAATTTTGAATGGAAATGTTTTGGTCATGGGACCTTGGCGATTTTTGCTCCGATGGAAGAATCACAAGGGGATATTGAATCCGGCATGGCAAATCAAAATATCGGAAAGATCGTCTCCAGTTCCGTCTTAGAAATGGATCCATTACCGAAATAGTACTTGATGAATAGTTCGGTTCTGGGGTCCCTGAATGACCGCTTGATCCGGTCGGTCCATTGAATAGCTTCCTGGTTATTTGGTCTGATGACATTGAGGTGATTTTCGGCCCAAAATTCTTCGATAGGTACAAAAGTCCATGAAAACTTGTACCGGTTACCATATCCCCGGGACACGAGGAATGCCGGGCCGCGAGTAGGGGTCCCCTGAAAATCCTGAATGTATTGACCCTTGGCCTCGCCCTTGAGGTTTCCAAGAACCAAATTACCATCGACTATATTTGTCGTGTAAATGACAAGGGTACCTTCGTCGTTGCGCAACTTGGCCTTGTGTTCATTCCAAACCACATCTCCTGTTCGAACACCCCATCCCAGATCGCGAAGGGTCGCCGCGTTCTTTACGATCGCGTCTATTTCCTTCCAGTGGGGACTTATGGACGTTCCGAACACAAAGTAAGGTCGCGACGGTCCGGGCTTTTCATTTTTAATAATGAGCGCCATGGTATCCTGGGCGGTGTCCATGAAACCTCCACTAAGATTCTGGACGTGTGTAATCGTGACGTTTTCGGCCATATACTTTCTACACGGTTCGTAGTATTTACTATTATAGAAGGACGTCGGTAACACGAACGCAATGTACCCACCGGGTGCTACATGTTCGGTCAGACATTTGTACAGAAACATGACGAACACGTTTCCTCTACCAGTCATACACCGGGGATCCTTCAATTTAGTCACGAAATATGGGGGGTTTCCAATGATCAAGTCGAACTTTGTCGGGCCCGACCATGTGAGAAAGTCCCCCTCGTATGTTTGAATATCCGGACACGTCATGGATCGGAAAAATTCATTATTCTTTTCAACACCATAAATTTGTGCCCGGGGCCACATCTCACGACTATCGAGTATAAACTCGCCCGAACCAAACGATGGTTCAAGAATCGTAGTGGGCACTATCGGAATATTCTTGAACAAAATTTGACGAATAGATTTTGGAGTGAAATATATACCCTGTTCCTGACGGACCAATTTGGTAAGATCCTTGGTCAGGGTAAGAGAACTTTCCCTAAATTCACCCATAAGTAAAAGGCGCCTCTTTTTTTTAAGAGAGCCTGTTCCGTTATAAAACGTGTAATGGTGGAGTCAGGCTCTGTAGGTTTTCAGGGACTCTATTATGGACAAAGAGACCAAGCGTGAGCAAAAGCGCAACTCGGCCAAGAAGGCTCGTGAGCACAAGGTGTTCACCCAGAAACACATTCGGCTCCAGGAAAAAAACAAGTCACGTGAGGGTCAGCCTAAGCGCACGTGAGGGTCGAGTAAAAAATGACCCGCCTCGTCACCCCCGGTCTCATGTTCACGGCGGCGCCGATGGCGTACCTCGACCCTCCTGGGTCCACCCCGAACCTCGAGGAGGGCCCGAAGCGTAATGAGCTATATGTGGTCTGTAAGGACGGGTCTATCCAGTCGTTCTACGAGCCGGATCGACCGATCGGTTGGGAACTGATCGAGGAGGGCCACGAGACGTACTATCGCGTGACTCAGATGAATCACTCGCGCAAACGCTGTGCCATCTGGTTTCACAGCCGGACGGATGATCCTCCGGCCGGGCGGGGTTTCGTCGGCGCAGACGCACCCCAAAACGCCGAGGTGATCGAGGCCCGAGACGATGGTCAGGAGGTGACGTCTCGGCTCGATACGATCGCTCGCAACCTGAACCCCGAACTTGCGGCGTGTGCCGCTATCGTGAATGACCCCGAGCAGACCGAGGCCCTAGCGCGCTTTGCAGAGGGCCGTATGAGCTATGCCGAGATGCGCGCTCGCTGCGGCTGAACAATTTTGGTCCGAAATTGTAATGAACGCACCTCCTTGTTCAAAATGCGTCTTCTTTCGTCCAGGCCGGTACCAACACACCGGCACGTGCCAGCGGTACATTGCATACCGTGGTCGTGGAAAGCTCGTCTACGAGTTCGCGGACGATGTCCGCAAGAACCCCCGCAAGTGTGGACCGGACGGTATATTCTTCGTCCCGCACGAAAAAAAAGTGATGAGTCCGCGCCAGGAGATCCTCTGGGCACTCCTGGAACAGGACGAATAAACGAATTTGCGTGGGAAATTCTGACCCTTGTGGTCACTTGGCCCCTTTCGTACTTCATTTTTCGCTCTAACCCCATTTTCGCTTCGCTACTCCTGGTCCGCTTCTTCACCGAAAAATAAAAAGATGGAACATACTAAGGGCATGATCAAGAAGCCCTGCGTTCAGGTCCGGGTCGTGGTCCGACGCGTCTCACGGCACCCCGTGACCCGTCGGACGATCCGCTCAGGGGCCCTTTTGCGGAAACACGTCGTTCGGGGTGCGACCCTCGGGCTCGTCCCGGACACGCTGAACGACGTGGCGTTTCATCACGCCCAATTGAATCTAAACGAAGTCATCCATGTTGTACAAGACACGGCAACGATCAGTACCATGACGGCGCTCCTCGCGGCTCTGATGGTCGTCACGAACCAGCGCGAGTAAGCGCGTATCTGACATTCTTGGGCGGGTACACGACGTTAAATGATACTCTGAGCCGACCCCGGTTCTCACCGACCAAAAAGCCCTTCCCGGGGATCACGTAATCTTCCCGGGGATCTATGATACCCCAGTCCGCCGTGTCGATCTCGATCGGTCCGTCGAAGTGTGGAATAGTGAACTTTTGTCCGAGCACAGATTTTTCGAACGAAATTCGGGTCGACCAGATCATGTCGATCCCTTGGCGCATAAACTCGGTGTGGTCCAGGACCTTGATGTGGAACACGAGATCGCCCGGCTCTTCGGACGGGCTCCGGGCCTGCTCACCCAGGTTATGACACACGATCGTCTCCCCAGTCTCCGTCCCGGGTGCGATTTTTAGTTCTAAATTCAGGTGTTCCAGTTTGTGACCATTCCCTGAACAGTCTTGGCACCCGGCCCGTCGGGACCCTTGACCCTCACATGGCTGACAGGGCTGCTGGAACATCATGGGACCCATCTGGCGCTGGACCATACCACGGCCGCCGCACTGTGGGCACTTTTTGACACACCCGTGACAGGGCTTGTGGAGGGTCAATTTGAGGTTCTTGACGACGCCCTTGTACGAATCTTCGAACGAAATTCGGAGCTCGTGGTCGTGATTGGACCGTCGGACCGGACCCCGGGACGGGAACCCGAACGGGCTCTGACCGCCGAACATGGACGCGAAGATGTCCTCGGGCCTAAAGTTCCCCGGGCCCCCCTGAGGTCCGTCCGCCGTGCCAAACTGGTCGAAGTTGGCACGCTTCTGAGGGTCACTCAGGACCTCGTAAGCCTCCTGGACCTTCTTGAACTTCTCGGCGTCGCCGCCCTTGTCGGGGTGGTGCTCACGGGCAAGTTTGCGATAGGCCTTTTTAATGTCGTCCGCGGATGCATCCCTCGTCAGGCCCAATACGTCATACATGATTAATATGAAATTTTATCTTTTATATGTAATAATGGCGTACGCCTCCACGATCGGAGGGGGCAAGTTCACCCAGTCGAAGAATATACCTATGAATATTTACATACCCCCCGAGATTCGGAAGACGGTCTGGGCCCCTGTGGAAGTCCCTCGGCACCTGTTTCTGATGCCTTACGTTTCGAAGCGGATGGCCGAGTTGCCGAAGCCGTCGGCCATGCATACACGTGAGGGTCACACATACGAAAGTCGCGCGGTCGTTCTGAATAACCCTCTCCATCCCATTGAAATTAGTGGGTGGGGTGAGCTCAATAACCTGGGTGGAGGTGGGCTCCGGGCCACCATGAACGCCAAGACGCCCAACAGCAAGGCGGCGCGCAAGACAATCATAAACGCGCGCTCGGATGCGTTCGAAGAGGCGATCGAAAAAATGAAAAAGGAAATCGACGCCGACGTCTTCGCCAAGTATCGCATCGCGCGCCCGCCGCCATGGACCCTGGGATCCTATCAACAGCAACCCAATGCCCAGGCACGCAAGGTGTGGAGCGCGGCCAAGAAGGTGTGGGACGAGAAAGACAAGGCCTGGAAGGCGATGGTCAAGAAAGTGTCCGAAGCGGCCAACATGGGCCAGTTCGTACCAATTCCCGACGACGTGACCAAATGGCGGACGGGCAATGAGAGACTATTGTTAATATTCAAACGGGGAGGTTATTTCGTCGCGCCGAAGCTTTCGACTCTCGAGCTTCGGTCCCAGCCGGAGGTGTTCAAAATGGGCAAGGGTCAGAACTACATCGAGCTCGACGGCCTCATTTACAACAAGAAGCAGCACCGGATAATTATTTTGGAATTGAAAAAGGGTAAGGGTGCAACGGGTTTCCAGGATGCGCAGCAGATGCGCAAGGCGGCGGCCCTTTTCCGAAAGTGGGGTCTGGAAATTACGGGCCGCATTCCGACCGTCGAGTTGTACTTTGCGGCTGGTGCCGCCGAACGCTTCGAAACGGCCAAGAATTACGAGTACAATCTTGAGAAGAATAACGTACAGAACTGGCCGGCTCGGCGCATCGAAGAAGCCATCAAGGCGCGGCCCGATCACATAGTCTATCTTCGCACGCCCGTTTTCTTATTGACGGGCCTGGGCCTTTCGGACCTTCTGCGCATCGACCCACTAAAAATGGCCCAATTGACGGCGGCCACGACGCGCGCCTATACGACAATAGGAAGGGCCGTCCTCCCCTTTTTCGAGGAGCGGGATCGAAAAATAACCGATCCGGACATGCAGCCATTTGCGCTTGTGAGAAGTGGAGGGTCCAATACGTCGCCCGTGTATAGACGGGCCACGCCCGTGGAGATTGATAACCCCAAGATTCAGCTCTGGCTTGATTTGGGGAAATTGGCCCAGACGATCCCGTCGATGAGAAACGCCATCCCCGCCCCTTGGCGGCCCAACCGCGCCAACAACAACACCGTACCCCAGATGAAGCTTGCGCGCGTCGCTGAGGGAATAGTGTATATAAACTACCTCAAAAACAAAATAGACAAGGGGACCGCAACGGCGAACAAGCTCGCCGAGTATAAATCGAGTATCAAGGCGCAGATCAAGTTGTTGTTGAGCAACAAATACAAACCTTTCATGAAGGCGAATGAGCAGACGCGGCTCCGGACCCTATTGAACACGATGTTCCCCGGGGGCTCTCCAGTCCGGCAAGCGGTCAGTTCACCTGTTAAAAATCAAAAGTTTTATTCTCGGATCCTCAAGGCGGCTGCGGCGCGTCAGGCATCGTACTACAAGCGCCAAACAGGTGAGCGCAAGACGAAACCGGCTTCGGAGGTCAAGGTGGGTTACACGAAGGTTGACCCGAATCGTCTCTTGCCCAATTACGCGTTCAAGAAGGGCGCTCCAGTGAACCTCGGGGCCAACATCACGGCTAATAACGTGCGACAGATGGAAGACGAGGCCCTTAATAGATGGGTCGAGATTATACTCAGCCAGGCGCTATCGGGCCGGCCACTCAACAAACCTAAGCTCAAGCAGTACAGTTTGATCCTCAAGACGGCCCTCAATAATCGCCGACCCCTGGGCCCCAACGCCAAGGCTTCCGCCAAGGAAAAGCGCAAGCAGATGATCAAGGCTATTGAAAAGACGTACGAGGTCATCAGAGGGCAGATGAATATTCACAGGCTCGCACTTTCACCCGAGCGCGCCCCGACGCGCTTCTCGCCAAACGCAAATGCGGCTCGCCAGACGGCGAATGGAAACCGTGCAGGACCATCCCGTCAGGCTGCAAACGGAAATGGTGCCGCCTCGGTGCGCCAAACCGCCAACACCGGCCCGTCGCCTCGGCGTTCCGTCCGGAGACGGACACCCCGCCAATAAAAATATAGGCCAATTCTAACAAAATGCCCGCCTCAGAAATTGCCCGGTTAAAGAAGCTTGTCGCGACCGCCAACGCCGTCATTGCCAAGCAGAAGGCGGCGATGGCCAAGCGCAAGTCGCGCGCTGCCAAGAAGGCGTCCAAGTCCAAGTCCAAGAAGAGAACTGGTCCGATTGGCTTAAAAGCACTCGGCTTTTAGTAAATAACATGGCCCCTAAGAACCTGCAGAAGCTTATCGATAACGTGAACAACCTGAAGTCTGATCTCAAGGATGCGAATCAGGATCTGAAGAATGCCATCGAGGAGACCCCGATGTACAAGGCGTTCTTCGCCGCCATCAAGGAGACGATGCCCGACAAGGTCCCGGATAAGACGGCCGCGGCCAACGCCTACAAGCTGACCCTGACGATGCTGACGAAGAAGGAGGAGGGTGCCGATGACTCTTAATGTGCCGTTTGGGTCACAGACCCTTCAGGTCTGGTAAAATTCGTGTCCTGTCCGGCTTAGAGACGGCACCTGTGTAATGAAAAGCAACCAAAACCAAACATGTCTCCCAACGCCTACCTCCACTATGAGGCTGATGGGCTCCTGCGCGCGTATCCCGGTCAAGAAGAGCATGAAGAGCCCTGCTTCACCTGGACCTATTCAACCTTTGAGCGCCACCTCAACGAGTACGTGACGCCCTCTATGTACCATTACATGGCCTCGTGGGTTGCGGAACACATCACCAAGGATGATCTTTGGGATCTCGAGGGTGATTCGTACTGCGACGGCGACCTCGAGGCGGCGGCCGTCGACGCATATTTTGATGAGCCGATTTGCGAGCGCATCATCATGCATGAGCAAGAGCTTGTGAATCTGCGGGCCGACAAGCTCCGGGCCGAGGAGAAGGAGTCGGCCGCGATCGACGCCATGCTCGAGGAGAACAAGCCGTTCGACCACACGAGCCCTATCGATAAGGAGTACTCGGATTTCATGCGGAAAATCATCGAGCGCGAGCGCAAGAAGATCGAGGACCTCGAGCGCCAGATCCACGAGGAGGAGCAGTGGCGCGGCGGTCACGAGGAGGGGGCCGAGTACGATATGGACGGGCCACGCTACGACCCGATGGAGGAGTGAAAAATGTGTCGTGTAATGCTCACCTAATTTCTTCGCAAAATCAAAAGCACCCCAAAATGTCCGCACCCCGAGCACCCCGCAAGGCGACCGGCGGCGTCGATGCCCAACTCCTGGACTTCGACACCGACCTCTACAACCACCTCACGTACCAGTTACTCGCCAAGACCAATATGGACTATTGGCGCGAGCTCGATCAAATGTCACCCCAAAATCGCGATGAAATGAACAGGGCCGTGGACATGGCCCTCCTCGACCTGACGCACCGGTACGCCGACACTCCCGGTGTTCTGGCCATTCTAGAACAGGCCCGAATTTTGTTCAAAAATGTGGTCTGGGCGGCCATGAACGTTCCATTTCCGAATGATACCCAGTTGCATATAGAACAGGTTATCGATAATCTCGTGGAAGTTTACAACCGTGAGATCTACGCTCCACTCCGGACTGAAATGGTCATGGCGAACCATCACGCCCAAGTTCTCCAGCGGACCTGGCGGCGGTGCATCACCGATCCGAATCACCCAGCGTGCAAGCGTCGGCTCGAGTACGAGTTTAAGGAGTGCATGCTCTGTAGTACTAATGTACTGGACACTGCTTAAGCTGGCCGTGATGACGTTCCTGCCCCTGCCGATCCATCCCAAGCTGACCCGACCGGACCCAACGAAGAACTTTTGGACGTTTTCATGTGACGAGTTCAAGTCTCCGTACCAGATCGCGCGGGAGTTTTACCTTTCGGCCGGTCCCAAGACCGCTTAGAGACTTGAAAGGCCCATTTTACAATGATTATTAGTATAGTTACCCTTCGTCCGCCGCCACGCCGTTCGGTTCACACCCGTCGTCTTTGTCCGCCCCGGGCCGCTATCGACGTGCAGGAGAGTGCTGCACTCGTCGGTAAGGGCCTTGGGCTCTTCGTGCTCTTCACGTCGACCATGAACTGGTGGTTCTACCGCCGGACCCGTGAGGACTTCGAGAAGAAGGATCGGGACTAGGAGTCGGGACCCCAAAAATTAGTTAGTTCACCGGGTATAAATTTTCTTTTCAAATTTTCGATCAAAATTGGCTGCGTCGGAACTGGTCGCGACCAGACTTCGGACGCCTGAACACCCACGGACCGGCTACTTCGGGCCCGGATCACGAGGGCCCCGAGGTACCCGACCACGGCCCCTATACAGAACTCGTACATGATCTACATCCAATGGACCTTTTTAAGATAAAGTTGCCCGGCGCGTATTGTGTAATGGAATGCAACAGTGAAATTCTCCGTCTCATCGAGTCCCGCATGGAGAAGGGTCGGCGTCAGTATGGCCATGGCCTTCTGGTCGACGGGGGCTATGACTGGGTCCAGGAGGCTCTCGAAGAGGCCCTAGATCTGTCAATTTATGTGGCGGCCCGCCTGGTCGAGATTCAGAAAAAAGATGTCGCGTCACCGCTAGCCCGCTCATTTTAGTTTCTAAATTCAAACTATATGGACTGTACCTGTAACGTGTGCATAGCCCGAGCCACGAGCCCGCCCTCCTGGGATCTGTGGGTCGACGATTTCAACAAGGCCGTAGCTGACGGCCGGATCGCCCACATCGCCAATAAACCGGACGGGACCCCCATCTGGCGATGGAAAGGATAATTCTTGATATCCGATGTGGAACCCTTCGGGTTTTTCTAGATCGAATTGAGACTGCCCCGACCGAAAGAGAACGAAGTCGGTTGGCCATAGAGGCTTCCAAAATTGCGGACAAAATTATGGCCCTGACACCTGAACATGAGTTCAGTCCGCGGGAGTGGGAGACCATCGAGCTGTGCCTAGAGCACTATAGTCTGGCCGTCTTCTGTGACATCATGGACTGGGCGCGCGACAGCCTGGACACAGTCTGTGAAATATGCAAGCCTCTATTTTAGTCTTAAAATCCAGACGACGGACCCCACCATGATGGCGCACGCCGTGAACGCCACGGCGTCCGTGCACCAGTTGGACCGTTTCGTCCGGTCCGTCTTGCATACATATTTCGAAGCATAATTCAGTAGGAACAGGGCCAGGATAAATAGACCCAAGACGACCAGGAGTGGGTTCATTTAAAATAAGGCACTATAATTTTAGTATGGATGTTTTCGTGTCTGAGAAGGATACGGACATGGGGAAGGTTATCAAGTATCACAAACCAAACCCGATCGGTGAAGACGCTCACCTGATGCCCGATGGTACCGTCGTCTTGGACGAACACAAGATTATTCGGGCCCAACGAATTTTCAAACATAATTGGTACCGGCCAGAAGGCCCGGGTGCCAGACGGGTGCTCGAAAAATACGCGTCGGGACCAGGCCAGTCTACGTCTCGCATAGAGCCAAACACCAACAAACCAACAATGTACGCCAAGATCCTGAGCCTCGAGCCCATGTCGCACATGCCGCTCATGCCCGCTCCGAACGTGACGGACTGCGACGTCATCTCGGCGGCCCTGGCCCAGACGCCCTTGACAAACAAGGACCTCATGGACGGGCCCCATCTGATGGTGACGTCGTACCGGGGTGGGCTTGTGTATCTCGATAACGGTGCGATCATGTACCGGCACGAGACGTCTGCCGGTGGGGGGAACGGTTACCTCAGTGATCCCGTTGGTGAGGAGGGGTGTTATGTGGGGAAGGATGGGGAGTGGTGGAAGGCCCGGGTCGCCTACGAGTAAAAATGTGTTGTGTGCCGCGGACCTTGTGTAATTTTAGAATGAAATTCAACTGAAAGGAACAGTTACTCCGCAACTGGGACCCATGGTCAACACCTTCGTCCCCTGGGCCGACGTCCAGAAGTGCGCCCGGGCTCTGGACTACCGTAGACTCGGGAAGCAGCGCGTCGAGGCCTATCAGCTATGGAGGGCCCTCATGGGTCTCACGAAAGGTTGGGTCAATCATCCCGCGACACTCATGTGGAAGGGTCACACGTGTTTCCTAGCCATGTACTGTAACGCGATGATTGACGAGTGGATCGCCCAGGGGTACCGCAACAATATGCAAAAGCTCCCGCACTGTCGGAACCCGCGGCCACCCTGGTGGTGGGGGTGGGCCCCGATACATATGTCTCACCAAGCGGCCCTGAACCGCAAGAAGCCCGATTACTACACCTTCGATGCCGGGTCGTGGATGGAATGGGGTTACGTCTGGCCCTCAAAGGTTCAATTTCAGTATAGAATTGGGGATCCTGATCCGTCCAAAGTGTGTGAACCGCTCGTAAAAATCTGAGCCTATAGTATGGTGGGAATACCTAGGCAAAACGCCAAAAAGTTCGGGGCCCGGAATATGAATTTTCCAGTAGGCAAGACCCTTTATCATGGATCATTCCGTAAACTCCTTTCAGGGTACCCTAATAAACAAGACGGAAATTGGTTCGCGACCGATCCTAAACAGTCTATACTGCACGTCCTTCACGCGTCCGGAGCTAGTCAGACTAGAATACCCTATCTCTATATTTACAAAGTCATACGCTCTCCCCGTCTCATCAAGTTTACATCCCCTGTTAATTTCAACACGTTTGCGAAGAAGATGGGATTTACACTCGAGGCGGGCACGACGACGTTTGCGTACAGTTCACAAAATTACCAGGTTGCTAAAAAGCTGTGTCAAGAGGGCGAGTATGACGGATGGTGGTTTCCAGATGATCAGACGCAGGTCATGTTGTGTAATCCAATGCGCTTCTTGAAGTTCGTGAAGGTTCTCGAGGTCAAGCGCCCTGCCAAAGGCCTGTTTACGGTTCAGTTCAAAAACGGATCGTGGGTACCCGCCAACACGAACAAGTTTTCAACCGCACCTTCCCGTATTAATAATATTATAAACGTTAATCAACCGTCATCAAAGGCTTTTTATTACGTCCGCAATAAGAATTTAGGCAAATACGTGTTCTTTGACGTGAATGGCAACCCTGTGAATATTAACAGAAGTAAGAACACCTTCAATTACAAAGGCAAAACGTATCCCACATGGGGCACCATGGGATCCTTTACGAATGACCCGAATAGACGGAAGGCCGCGATTATGGCGGCCAGAATAAAGGATCGAACTGGAAAGAATGTAAATAGCAATTCTATTCTACAGTTCAGCCCAAAGTCTAATAATAACATAAAACGATTTACTCAGAAGAAGGAGGCCCTAAAGAAATATTGGAATTTGCCCGAACCTAAAGTGCCAAACGTCAATATCAATGCAAGCAATCTCTATAAAAACGTGTAGTGAGACTGCCAAGTCTCCTAATCTCTCGACCACAACCAAATTCAAAAAATGTTGACGGATCAGGATATCCGCGACTATGAGCGCGAGCAGGATCGCATGTTTCTGCTTAAGCTTCGGATGCTTTACAACAGTATTCAGGATTACGGTATCAATTCTGAACACTGTTGGGACTTGATGAAGATTGCCGAGGAGATGCGTGGTCAGGGGTACGGGGATCACAAGTTTGAGGTGGAGCTGCGCGCGTTCAAGAACAACTTCACGTGGTGGGGGGACTTCCAGAACATCTGGCAGCCGGTCTATTCCGAGTGTATGAATGCGTTGAAAGTTTTCTAGTGTAATATAAATGAACCGAGGTATCGGGCAGACTTACGATACGTGTTGGTTCTTCTCGACCCTTAACATATTCCTCATGTCTGATAATGGGTTCAAAGTTCTCTGGAAAAAGCTTCAAGAGGCTTATAAAAACTTTTCGGCTAATGAAAAGACCTATTTTAATTCAAATTTGAATGCTCCATGTCCCATACCAAATCGCCCTGCCAACTCCATAGGTCGTATGTATTTCTGGAAATTTATAGACGAATATATGTGTTCAATAGGAGGTCCGGGCAAACTCACAGGACGCCATGGCAGGACAAAGACGCTATTAAAAAATTGGTTCTTCGAAGCGAATGCGATACGCGAGGCTCGTGGTCTCGCACCCGGTTACGCCGCGCGCGAACTCAAGGACATTATGAAACGCATGGGATTTGGAGCAGACGATGTGACGTACAAGAAACAGACAGAGGGATTTTATTCGGAGTCTTCTTCTCCACCTATAGTCGTCGTCGTATATGATCCGTCGAACCTAACTCGACGAATGGGTATCACCAGTATGTCTCTGGAATACAATGGATACGAACTTACAGGTGCGAACCTATTTACCAAGTCAAAGGGTCAAAGTATAGGTCATGCCCTGGCATGCGTTATGAACGGTTCGAAGGGGTATATATTTGACTCAAACTACGCGGAATACGGTCTCGTTCGTTGCGACTGGTTCAATAATGTAGAACTTCGCAAATTTGTAACAAATAAATATGGTGAAAAAACTGAATTTTCATTAGACTACATCCTTTACATAAAAAAGGACTATACGAATGCGATTAGCCCCTCGTGTCGGCGCGTGTACAAGCCTCTGAGTGCCAATAACAAAGAGGCCGTTAAACGCATCGTTAATGCGTCTCGTGAGCTAGGCAAACCGATCATAAATCGTAATACCCGACAGACGCGTCGCCGTTACATATCGGCCGCAATTCAGGCAGAACTTATGAAACTTCATGGTAAGAACACTCCACTTAATTCAAATTCTTTTAAAGGTATTTTGGCGAACGCATCCTCTTATAACGGGGCCCTGACTACACTTAAGAACCTCGTGAGAGCCGGATACACGTACAACAATAACGGTCGAAACTACCTCAATTTTAAGAGGGCTCTGCTCGCCAAGTTCCCTCGGCCCCTACCTTCTGTTTATTATACTAGTCTGAAACGAAGGAATCTGACTAATAAGGCGGCTTATATGAAAGAACTAAACAGATTATCGAATAATTACACAATCAACAAGAATAGTAGAAATTATAAGAATTTTATCGAAACTATCAACCGGCGATTTTCGACCCGTGCTCGTAGCGCCTTGAAACGCAAATGAACACAGATAAATTTACATGGAAAATTATTTAAAGTTCAAGTAAGTTTAATACCTAAAATGATCAGTCCAAGATCGTTCACTCAGCGTCGGTACCTTGACCTGCTCACGAGTCACGTTCCGATCGTGGTCGGAACCGGACCGGCCGGTACAGGCAAGACTCTTTTGGCGTGTAATGCGGCATCTCGGGCTCTCGCATCAAAACAGGTGGACCGCCTGATCCTAACTCGACCGGCCGTGAGTGTAGATGAGCAGCACGGGTACCTCCCCGGGAACCTTGACGAGAAGATGGCGCCATGGACCCGGCCCATGTTTGACGCGTTGTACCGTTGGTACTCGCCCAAGAAGGTCCGGGACATGATGTACGATCAGCAGATTGAGATTTGTCCTTTGGCGTATATGCGCGGGCGGACCTTCGACAAGGCCTGGGTCGTCGGGGACGAGATGCAGAATTCCACGCCGTCCCAAATGAAGATGCTCCTGACGCGTCTGGGCGAGGACTCGAAGATGGTCGTGATCGGTGACCCGGACCAACATGACCGTGGTTTCGAGGAGAATGGCCTCGCAGATTTAGTGAACAAAATTCAGGGATCCGAGAATAT
>JACCDP011445703.1_pt1 | contig 57352 bp, 55 predicted proteins | sample 7445841 | NCBI WGS metagenome assembly JACCDP01 (sample SAMN15323441, study PRJNA562643) | freshwater metagenome | isolation source: river surface water | place: USA:Blue River Watershed | collected 2017-08-17 | reverse complement strand
GGTTCACGTTTAGAAACTTCCTGAAAAGGAACACGCTTTTTATACTTAACCCCCAAAGTAGCAGCAAAAACAATCACATCAGCGAAAGTTTTAAAAGGACCATGTCCTCCATCAGAAGAAATTAAAGCCTTAACTAAATCAGCCTTATCTTTAGCAACCCTGATTCTACCAGATTCAGCCATAACTAGAAAATAATATTGATGTAAAATATTGTATCATATCAAAAATTAAGATCACCGACTTCTTTTTTAAACCCTCTCCATAAATAATAAATGTATCTCAGAAGTCGAGGATCTGGTTTCCACTAACTAACACCACATCCTCATAAACTAAAGACAGAGGAAAACGAAAATCAACACTTGTGAAATGAACCTCTTCACCCTCGACAAAAGGATGTAATTCCCAAAAACCTCGATCATTTAAGCGAAAACAATCTAAACCGATTTTCTGAGAATCAATTAAAATATATTCCTGTAAAGTTGAAATTTTGCGATATTGTTCAAACTTTTTCCCTCGATCATAACCTTCGGTACTAGGAGAAAGCACCTCAACAATTAAACAAGGAAATTGCAAAAACTTAATCGCTTGTTTATTTTGGGGATGACAACTAACCACCACATCAGGATAGAAAAAATAATCTTTTTCAGAAATACCAACCTTTGCATCTGACATCAAAGTAAAACATTGACTGCTACGTAAATGACTTTTCAAAGCTGAGGCTAAATTTAAAGCGATCGCACTATGAGGAATAGTACCTCCAGTCATCGCAAAAACCTCACCATCAAGATATTCATACTTAATTTCCTGCAATTCTTCCCACTCTAAAAACTCTTGGGGAGTCATATAAAACCGATCAGAAATAGCAACCATTTTTTCTCGTTCTCTGAGACTTTGTATTAAACAAAAAAATGATGTTGGGTTTCTTCTTCTCAACCCAACCTACTCACAATTTATAATCACTTAAAATCATGCCAATTCTGAGGGAAATAATTATTCTCTATCAGTATGATGATCTTCATCAGGTTTTTTAATTCCCTCTTGAAAACTTCTCAAGCTTTTTCCTAATACTCCCCCCAACTCAGGAATTTTCTTGGGTCCAAAAATCAAAATTGCAACTATGGTAATAATCGCTACTTCTGGCCATCCTAGTCCAAACATATCATTTTCCTCTTCAGTGACTCTTATTAATTATAGTTGTAGGGTGGGCGAGACTCCACAAATCCTGCAAATAAACAGTTGATGTTTGACATGGTTGGTGACCTTACCGAACCACACCCTACCAATGTGCTAGTTACGAAAGATAGGATCACCAATAAAAGACTTGCTGACAATTTACTAATCATCAGACCTTGTAAGCACATCTGACTGATACCTATTAATATCAAATTATTCCAAATTAAGTTAAAATTTTTGAATTTAAACCCAATTGGTGGCATCACAAATTCTATAAAATTCTGATTTTTTGTAAATTCAATTTTGCTATCATTGGGCTTTTTAACTAATAACTGAGGATTGGTTTTAGTTGGTAATTGGGGTTTATCTAAGGTTGTGATTGCATCTTTGGCAGTCGTCCGGCTTTTTTGCCTAACTGCTTTTGCACTTCATAGCGATTTGCTAAGATATTATTACCCATAGGTTGATGAGTTGACACCCTGGTGATACTAACAAATCTATCATGGCTTAGGTAATGAGCGATCGCCAAGTATCTATCATGTAGGATGCTGATTAAATCTGGCTTTTCCACTTTGAATTGTGAATTTTTAATTGCTTATGCCTTCCCAACTTTGGCCATACATTACCCCAGGTATTCCCGATGAATTATTTGAAAATTTACCAGGTATTCCGCTGAGTCAGCGAGAATTAAGATTGTTGTTAATTTCTCAACTGCGACTACAAGCTAATTCGGTATTGTGGGATATTGGTGCAGGAACAGGTACAATTCCTATAGAGGTAGGGTTATTATGTCCCCAAGGACGGGTAATAGCTATCGAAAGAGACGAAGATGTGGCTAACCTAATTAAACGCAACTGCGATCGCTTTGAAGTCAAAAACGTCGAAGTTATAGAAGGTATAGCCCCAGAGTGTTTAGATACAATCAGATTAGCACCGGATCGGATCTGTATTGAAGGTGGCAAAGCCATCCAGGAAATTGTCAAAGCTGCATGGCAATATTTACCATCCTCTGGTCGAGTAGTCGCCACTGCTGGTAATCTAGAAAGTCTGTATGCTATTTCTCAAAGTTTTTCTCAATTGAGAGCTAGAAATATCGAAGTAGTACAGTCAGGGGTTAACCGTTTACAAACGCGAGGTTATTCTCAAACCTTTGTTGCTGATGATCCCATTTTTATTCTTAGTGGTGAAAAATTAGATTAAGTAGGTTGACGTTAAAAATTGTCGTTATAGCAAGGCCAAAGGCAATACTATGGCTAAACGCCACGCTACGCTAAGGACTGCGCTCAGTAACCAGAGGCAAAAGGCAAAAGTGAAGAAATTTTACTTTTTTTGGCAAGATTCAGGGAACAGGGAACAGGGAATAGAGATTTGTCTGCCTCCTAAACTCCTAAACTCGTAAACTGGTCACTGAGCGAAGCCGAAGTGCTGACTCCTGAACTCCTGAACTCGTAAATTCCTTCTGTTTTCGGTTTTGGATTCAATCCAAAATCCAAAATCTAAAATCCCAAATACTATCCTATGTCCTGGCCTCGAATTATTAGTGGAATTATTGCAATCATCATGGCATTATCTTCAACCCTCTTTGGGGGTTGGTATTTTACAATAGCGATCGCTATTGTTGTATTTTTAGGTCAACAAGAATATTTTAATTTAGTCAAATCCAGAGGTATCATTCCCTCAGTCAAAACCACCATGTTGGTGAGTCAAATAATCCTAATTATTTGTACTCTTGATGCCAGTTTAGCAGATGCGATTATGCCAGTAGCCGGAACACTGATTTGTTTTTACCTACTATTTCAGCCCAAATTAGCCACCATTGCCGATATTTCTGCTTCTATCATGGGTTTATTTTATGTAGGTTACTTACCCAGCTATTGGGTACGGTTACGAGGTATTGATCACGCCATTAGTAGTAATTTACCTTTAGGTGGTTATTGGCCTACCAATTGGTCAGAAATTGGCCAAGGCAATTTTACCTCCCTCCCCACAGGTTTAACCGCCACTATTCTGACCTTCCTCTGTATTTGGTCTGCGGATATTGGTGCTTACTTTTTTGGCAAATTCTTCGGCAAAACTCGTTTATCTGATATTAGTCCCAAAAAAACCGTAGAAGGCGCTGTTTTTGGTATTACTGCTAGTCTCTCTATGGCTATAATCGGTTCTTATTGTCTGCATTTTCCCTACTGGTTAATCACGGGGATCGCATTAGGTCTAATTATTGGTATTGCCAGTTTATTAGGTGATTTAACAGAATCATTACTTAAACGGGATGCAGGAGTCAAAGATTCAGGACAGTTAATTCCCGGACATGGTGGCATTTTAGATCGCACTGACAGTTACATTTTTACTGCCCCTTTAGTCTACTATTTCGTCACCTTACTTTTACCTCTACTGGAAAAAACACTGTGAGTAGGTCAGGACTTACACAACTGGTACATTGCTAGGGTGTGGTTCAGCAAGCTCACCAACCACGTCAGATATTAACAAGCTGTTTATTTGCACGATTTATGCAGTCTGACGCACCCTACAAGAGATTTTTGGTGTGACACTTGTGTAAATCATATAGTTAGCATAGCGTGGCGTTTAGACATAGTATTGCCTTCTGCCATAAAAGAAACTAAAGTTCAGCCTTTCTGATCCTTTCCCACCTTGCCTCCCGATAGTCATATAATTTAAACTAAATTCAACAAATATTGAGTTTTGATTTTTTCATGGTTATGGGTTAACGTTGATACGTCCATAACAAGTCAGTTGTTCTGATATCAAAGAAATTTCTTGGATATCAACATCTGTTCCCAGGTTTATAATATAAGGAGAATTTCTCTCTAAGAGTACCTCTTGATCGGTCTTGACCTGAACTGGTGCTAATTGCAGTTTTTGGCCATTAAGTAGTTCTAAGCCTAAATAAATATCAAAGCATGACCCGTCGGAATCAGACCTTGGAAGACCGCTCAGTATTATTAGCTGATTATCAAGTGTAATTTTTTGCCAAGTGATCGGCTTGGAATTTAGGCTAAATTCTGCTAATATTGTTACCAGTAGATCATTTATAGCCGTCAATAATAATGGAGATGAGAGCGAATTATTCAAATCCTCTGGTGCTAGGATCAACCTCCCAACCACAGGCACAATTTCTAATAATTGCAATGGTTGTCCTTTGAGTATGGAGGCAACATTTAATTTGATATTTTTTGCCTCAAGTTCAACTTGTGTGATCCACAGACCTTGATAGACTGCACCACTAGCAGCAATCAATACTCCAGGAATACGACCAGAAAGCAATTGGCGATCGCTGGCTTTGATCTGTACCTCTAAATGAGATACTTGGGTTAACTGGCTTTGTAGCCAGAGCTTGATTGCCGAGGTCAAAATTTTTGTAATTATTCTGACTTTCTTGTGATCTGTATTTGAGGAACTTGATTCGATCATTTTTCGACAATGTTTAGGAATGTAAATATACTCAATTATTGAGTATCTTAACCGATTCTTAACTGTATAACTGAACTTGGTTAATCACCAGGTGCAACTATATAGTATTCTAAGTATTCAGCAAAAAAATTAACAAATACAGATGGAGGCAAGATTACAAAAAATTATAGCTCAATGGGGTATCGCTTCACGCCGTGAAGCTGAAGAAATGATTAGGCAATCACGGGTATTTGTAAACGGGGTCGTAGCAAATTTAGGTCAAAAAGTTGATCCCCAACAGGACAATATCACTATTGATGGTCAACCTGTATTAATAGAAAAACGTCCTTCCTTAATATATTTATTGCTGCATAAACCCGCAGGAGTTGTATCCACTTGTCATGATCCCCAAGGCAGAACCACAGTTTTGGATCTGCTCTCCTCAGAACTGCAAACAGGATTGGGTATTCATCCAGTAGGCCGTCTAGATGTAGATTCCACGGGTGCATTAATTCTTACCAATGATGGCGAGTTAACTTACGGACTCACCCATCCCAGTCACAGTATTTCCAAGACCTATCATGTCGTTGTTCAAGGATATCCTCCAACCAAAGTTCTGAAGATGTGGAGTCAGGGTATAGTGCTGGAAGGGAAAAAGACTAGACCTGCTCAGGTGCATTTAATAAAACGTTCTATAGATCAAAGTAGTTTGGAAATCATTTTACAGGAGGGCAGAAATCGTCAAATTCGCCGTGTTGCCGAACAATTAGGATATCCGGTTATTAAACTACATCGAACCGCTATTGGTTCAATTCAATTAAAAACCTCAACTACACCGTTTTTGCCCGTTGGTAAATATCGTCATCTCACTCCTGATGAGATCAGTTTTTTAAGCAGACAGATAAATCGTATACCTATTAAGACAACTCTGAGTTAAGGAGCAAAGGGAAAACATGAAATGGTTCAGCAAGAAGGATGAACAGCCAATCAAACCTTCTATCCAGGAATATCAAAGCGAAAAGTTGTTACAACTTGGCACACAACTAGCTGGGATCAGGCAAGAGCAAAATCTCACTCTTGATGAATTAGTTTTATTAACCAGAATTCCTCGACGACTTTTAAAAGCCATTGAAGAAGGTAACTTAACGAACTTGCCAGAACCTATTTATATTCAAGGCTTAATTAGACAATTCGCCGATGCGTTAGGACTAAACGGAGTGGAATTTGCCAGTCATTTTCCCATTGGTGCTCAATCGGTGGTTTTGCACGGCCTTTACCCTGGTCTGTCCATCCCTCAGCTACGACCTCTTCATCTGTACATCCTCTACATTATTGTCATTTTCTCCTCTGTCAATGGGTTATCTCGGTTATTAAATAATTCTTCATTACAGGCCAGCAACTCCTCTACTCAACTAAATACGTCAGTTCAATTACAGGATCAAGAAATAGCTAATAATAAATTAATTAGTAGTCAAAAAGATAAGTCCGTACAAGTTGGTGTTACTTTAAAAGCCTCTTCTTGGATTAGTGTGGTGACAGACGGTAAAACCGCCTTTGAGGGTTTTCTACCAGAGGGTGCTATTCGTAGTTGGCAAGCAAACAATCAACTAACATTAAAAACTAATAATGCTGGTGTTGTATTAATGAGTGTCAATCGCCAGAAAGCAAAGGAAATGGGGGCAATTGGCAAACCTCAAGAAATCAGAATTGCTGCTAGACCAAGCTCATAGGAGGAGTTCAGGAAGGAAGAGGCCAGACTTCGACTTAGGGCAAGAGGCAAGGGGCAAGAGGGAATAAAACAATGTATTTCTCCTCTACTCCCCTGCCCCTCTGCCTATCCTCTATAATCGCGTCCAAAACGGATGGTAAGGGTTTTTAGGCGATCGCCTAATTCTTGTGTTAATACACCCGATTGGTAACGCCAGCCCCAATTACCCTCTGCTGTACCGGGAAAATTCATCCTTGCTTCATTTCCCAACCCTAGTAGATCCTGTAAAGGAATAATCGCTTGATTGGCAATAGAACTCAAAGCCAATCTAATTAAGTCCCAGTTTATACCGTCAGGACTGATACAGCCCAAATACAAAAATAAATTTTGCCTTTCGTAATCATTCGCAGCATTAAACCAGCCTACAGTCGTGTCATTGTCGTGAGTACCTGTATAAACTACAGCATTGCGAGTGTAGTTAAAAGGTAAAAAGGGATTACCGGGATCAGAACCAAAAGCAAACTGTAATACCTTCATGCCTGGAAATTCAAACTGATCTCGCAGTGCTTCCACTTCCGGGGTAATGATCCCCAAATCTTCTGCTAAAACGGGTAACTTACCTAACCGTTTTCTAATGGTTTCAAACAACTCTACACCGGGGGCTTGCACCCATTCACCATTGATAGCAGTTTCTTCACCTTGGGGTACAACCCAATAAGCCTCAAAGCCTCGAAAATGATCAATGCGAATTATATCTACATAATCCAGCATCGTTTCAAAGCGTAATATCCACCACTTAAAATCTTGTTTTTGCAATTCTCCCCAGTTATAAACCGGATTTCCCCATAATTGACCAGTGGCACTAAAATAATCTGGTGGTACCCCCGCCATTAAAGCTGCTGCACCCGTTTCTTCATCTAGGGCAAAAATCTCAGGATTCGCCCAGACATCAGCGCTATCATGGGATACATAAATAGGAATATCACCAATAATATCTATACCGTTCTCGTTAGCATATTTTTTCAGTTCTGTCCACTGCCGGAAGAACTCATATTGGACAAATTTGTAATAAAAAATTTCCTCTGCTAACTCCTGTTCCATTTGGGCTAAAGCTGCTGGTTCGCGCCTTGCTAATTCCGGTTCCCAATTATGCCAACTTTCACCATTTTGGGCATCTTTGAGAGCCATAAATAAGGCATAATTATTTAACCAATAGCCTTTATCAGCACAAAATTTAGCAAAAGCTGCTTTCTGAGTTGAATTTGCTTTGGTTTTAAAATCCTCACAAGCTTTAATCAGTAGATTGACTTTAACAGGGAGAACTTCGTTAAAATCTACCTGATATGCGGGAAAATCTGGTAAATCAGCCAAATCTTCCGCAATTAACCAACCTTCATCTAGCAACTTATCGGGACTAATTAAAAAGTAATTTCCCGCCATTGCCGAGTAGCACATATAAGGGGAATTACCGTAACCAGTGGGGCCAAGAGGTAAAACTTGCCAATATCGCTGGTGACTTTGTTTGAGAAAATCAATAAACCGATAAGCTTCTAAACCTAAATCCCCAATACCAAAACGACTGGGGAAAGAACTGGGATGAAGTAAAATACCACTTGATCTAGGAAACGGCATAGTTAATGCTAAATATGAGTAGATTGTTTATTAGGACTTATACAGATGTTACATTCAATTTATTTTGTAGGGTGTGTCAAATATCAAAAAGATGTTGATTCTTAACAAATTATATATCTGACGCACTGTACTAACAGAAATAAATAATTATGAAATACAGAAATCCCGCACCTACCGTTGATATCATTATTGAATTAATTGATAGACCTCATCGCCCTATTATCCTCATTGAAAGACATAATGAACCTTTAGGTTGGGCGTTACCCGGTGGTTTTGTTGATTATGGTGAAGCTGTCGAAAAAGCCGCAATTAGGGAAGCTGAGGAAGAAATAGGTTTAAAAGTAGAATTAATAGAACAGTTATTAGTATATTCTGATCCCAGTCGTGATCCCCGTCAGCACACGATTAGTATTGTGTTTTTAGCGATAGCTACGGGTGAACCTTTGGCGGGTGATGATGCTAAGGGTGTGGGTATTTTTGAGCCTTGGTGTGTTCCTCGTAATCTATGTTTTGACCATGACCGGATTTTGTGGGATTATTGGCGGTATAGAAATTATGGGATTCGTCCGAGGTTGGGGTAAGAGAAATGAACCACTCCAGGCATAGCTGACCTCACAAGTGCGATAATGCCAGATGGAGAAGTTTACCAAACATCTACAGATTTAGAATTCGGTAAACCAGAAACACCATTAACAAAAGATATATCCATGACTCGTAAAGTAATCCGTACCGATAAAGCACCTGCACCCGTTGGACCATATAATCAAGCAATTCTCGCTTCTGGGCAAATGTTGTTTGTAGCTGGACAAATTGCCATAGATCCTCCTTTGGGTGATGTTGTTTACACCGATGATGTCACTAAACAGACGGAACAGGTAATGAGAAATATTGAAGCTATTCTGACAGAAGCGGGTGCTACATTTGCAGATGTGGTGAAAACAGGTGTATTTTTAGCTGATATGAATGATTTCGCTGCTGTAAATGCGGTTTATACAAAATATTTTTCTGAAGATACCGCCCCTGCGCGTGCTTGTGTGGAGGTTTCCCGTTTACCTAAAAATGTGCTGGTAGAAATTGAGTGTATCGCCGTGATTGGTAGTTAAATAGACATCTGGTAACAATTCAATATGGTTCATCTAAAACTATTGTAGAGACGTTCCATGGAACGTCTCTACATTCTTTGTTAGAATTTTAGGAATTACGCACGAAGTAATCAAAAACCCAATTTTTTCCTAGGGGTAATTCATGAATTGCCCCTACTTTTGTGATGTTTTGCATAAGTCCTGAATAAATAATATTTGATTAGTTTTTAATTGAATTCAATAATCACAATATGCGCTTTTTTTATAAGGTTTATTTATCTAAACTAATTCAGGGATCAAACCGAATTTTTATAGTCTAGGCAAATATGGGGATCACTTCTGATATAATAGTCAGAGACATCATCAAAGAGCAAAAGAGTAAGTGTAAATGCCTAGGGGTAACTCGATTAAAAAAGCCACCTATTACCTTTTACTGACTTCATCAGTTGTAGTGTTATTTGTGAATTCTACTATTGATAAGGGGTTTAAAGATCAGGGTCAGAAAACTTTAGTTTCTACTGAATTATTCGATCAAACAGATAATATCAATTTTGTACAAGCTTCTCAATCTACTCCTATACTAGATGGAAACAAAGCACTAGAATTAGTCCAGAACTTACCAACAGTACGACGGAAAGCCCGGGAAATTCAAAGATTATCTAGGGGAACTATCCGAGTTGCATCAGTGGTTGATAGCTCTCCTACTGTTGACACACCTTACTATGTCGTGAGAGTATTTGAGAATCATTCTGATCAAAGTACCAGCACAATTTATTGGTTTCGAGTGTTGAGTCCTAGCGGACAAATTCAAGCTTTAGATTTAATTCAAAACGAATATATCCCTGTAGATAAGTGGAATCCTGATAGCAGGTAAATTTCTCCTAAATCATTGTTTTTACTAGTTTCCCTATTAACTTTTTTACTCTTGCATTGATAAAATTAACCTTTTAGAAAAATGTCTGAACAACAAACAATTAGTCCTTGGAAATATAAACCTTGGTGGTGTCAACCTTGGTCAATTGTCCTCACTGGAGTGACATTGGTTAGTGGTATTTGGTTGATATTTAAAATTGTTTGGTTGACGATTTTAGTAGCTATTCCTCTATTAATTTGGATGGGGTTCTTTTTACTAATTTGGCCACAATTAATGATTCGTAGTGGAGTTTTAGATAATTCAGAAAAGCATTCTTGATTTCCATACAGTTTTTATAAAAATGTCAGAAATTATAGATCAACATATTACCCAGGGCTTAATTTCTATTATTATTCCTACTCTCAATGAAGAAAGTAATATAAAAGCGGTAATTAATAGCATACAATCTCACAATATAGAAATAATTGTAGTTGATGGTGGTTCAGAAGATAAAACTTTGTTAATAGCTAAATCTTTAGATGTCAAAGTTGTTGTTTCTTCTCCTGGACGTGCTAATCAAATGAATACGGGTGCTATGGTTGCTAGTGGGGAAATTCTGCTATTTCTTCATGCTGATACTCGTTTACCAATTAGGTTTGATGAGATGGTACGGAGGACATTAGCAAAACCGGGAATTGTTGCTGGTGCATTTGCTTTGCAGATAGATGCGCCTGATTGGGGTTTACGTTTGGTGGAATTTGGGGTAAAATGGCGATCGCATCTTTGGCAAATGCCCTATGGTGATCAAGCTATTTTTCTAACCAAAGACGTATTTCAAAAAGTTGGTAATTTCCCCCAAATACCAATTATGGAAGACTTTGAACTGATGAGTAAGTTAAAATCATTGGGAAAAATTTATCTATTACCCACACCTGTTATTACCTCTCCTCGTAGATGGTTGAAACAAGGAATTTTACAGACTACTATTTTAAATCAAATTATTGTCATTGCTTATTTATTGGGTGTTTCCCCAAATCGCATTTGTAATTGGTATCGGCAGAAAAGATCATAGAATTTTAACCTGATTTTTACAAAAATAGTCTATATTAAATCATATTCATATCCAGAAATTTAGGTTAATCCTATGCTACCAAATTATAAATTGCGATTCAATGACAAAATAAAAATATTATTATTGGTGTGCTTGTTGCTTATTTTGGCAAATGTGACAAGATTGATTGATATTCAGCAAATTTTACAATCTACAATTATTGAGTTTCATAATCAAGTCAATATTAGTCCAATCGCGTTTATTTTTATCTACAATTTAGGAACATTACTATTTATTCCTGGTTCTTTACTTACTCTCAAAGGTGGTTATTTATTTGGGTTATTCTGGGGTTCTATATATGTATTAATTGCTGCTTTATTGGGAGCGATATTATCTTTTTTAATCGGACGTTATCTATCACGAAATTGGGTGTATAAACAATTAGAAAAACATCCTAAATTTAAACTAATTGATCACGCAGTTGCGAAAGAAGGATGGAAAATTGTCTTATTAACTCGTTTATCTCCTATCTTTCCTTTCAATTTATTAAATTATGGCTTTGGAGTTACACAAGTTTCTGTTAAAGATTATATTTTAGGTTCTTTGGGTATTTTACCAGGTACAATAATGTACGTTTATATGGGTTCTTTAGCTGTAAATATTACCATGATTACTACATCTAATCAATTGATTTCTCCAGAAGTACAAATTTGGCAATTCCTTATGCAATTAATTGGGCTAATAGCAACTATTTTTACAACTGTTTACATTACAAAAATCTCCCAAAAAGCTTTATCCAAAAAAGTAGAAATTGCTGATAATCAACAAAATCAGGATTATGAATATTAAGAAATTTCAGAATTTTTTTCTATTGTGTATGTTGATAGTTATTATATTTTTATCAAAAATATATTTTGCTCAGGAATCTATTAACATATTTTCACTCAATCCCCAAGCATTATTAGAAAGTGCTTTACAGTGGATTAATGGCCTTGGTAGTTTAGGAGGAATAGCATTTATTGGAATCTATATTATTGCTACTGTGGCTTTTTTACCAGGTTCAATTCTTACCTTGGGTGCTGGTGTAATTTTTGGTGTAATTTTAGGTTCTTTATATGTCTTTATTGGTGCTACTTTGGGTGCTACAGCAGCATTTTTGGTAGGACGTTATTTAGCTAGAGATTGGGTAACAAACAAAATATCTGACAACAAAAAATTTGCAGCTATTGATAAAGCAGTTGGTAAAGAAGGTTTAAAGATTGTATTATTAACTCGACTTTCTCCCATCTTTCCCTTTAATCTCTTAAATTATGCTTTGGGAATTACTGGTGTTTCTCTTCAAGATTATTTTCTGGGTTCAGTAGGAATGATTCCTGGTACAATTATGTATGTTTATATTGGATCTTTAGCGGGGAATTTAGCTTTTATTGGTAGTGAAAGTAAACCTGATAATATGATATTGCATTGGGTAATAAAAATTATTGGTTTGATAGCCACAATTGTTGTGACAATTTATGTCACTAAGATAGCTAAAAAAGCTTTAGAAGATGACATTTTATAATCATGATGATCATAATTTTGTTAAATATAAGCCTGATATTTTTCTAATTATGATATATCTACAAGTAGATATCAGATAATCAAAAATACACTTTATACTTGATCATACAGAGGTAAAGCTAATGTCAAATTCAGAATTTACCAGAGTTACAATCCGTCCTATGGATGAGTATAATCAAAAACTGCTGAAAAATGTTCATCCAGATAATTGGGTAAATCCTCAACCTGCTGATTATTATGATTTAGTAGTAATTGGTGCGGGAACTGCGGGTTTAGTTGTCGCTGCGGGTGCTGGGGGTTTAGAGTTGGGTTTGAAAATAGCATTAATTGAAAAACATCTCATGGGAGGAGATTGTTTAAATGTGGGTTGTATCCCTTCTAAATGTTTGATTCGTTCTTCTCGTGTGGTGGAGGAAATTAAAAAAGCTAGAAACTTAGGTATTAATATTTCCCAACAAATTGATGTTGATTTTGCCACAGTTATGGAAAGAATGCGCCGGATTAGGGCTAGTATTAGTCATCATGATTCAGTGGAAAGATTTAAAAATTTAGGAATTGATGTATTTTTAGGTGCTGGTAAATTTACAAGTAATAATACTGTAGAAGTTGCTGATCAAACTTTAAAATTTAAAAAAGCTGTAATTGCCACTGGTGCTAGGGCAATTAAACCTAAAATTCGCGGCATTGAAGCGGCGGGTTATTTAACTAATGAAACTGTTTTTTCTCTGACTCAAAAACCAGAAAAATTAGCAGTAATTGGTGGTGGTCCCATTGGTTGTGAATTGGCGCAAACATTTCGGCGTTTGGGTTGCGAGGTGATATTATTTCATAATAGTTCCCATATTCTAAATAAGGAAGATACAGAAGCAGCAGAAATTGTACAAAAAGTTTTGATTGACGAAGGTATTCGTTTAGTTTTGAATTGTCAGTTAGAAGAAGTGGTGACAGTTACGGAAGGAAAACGCTTATATTTTTCTGTAAATAGTGAACGAGATTCGGTTACAGTAAATGAAATTTTAGTTGGTGCGGGACGTGCGCCAAATGTGGAAAATTTGAATTTAGAAGCTGTGGGTGTAGAATATGATCAAAAATTGGGTATAAAAGTAAATGATTATTTGCAAAGCACAAATCCCAAAATTTACGCTGCCGGTGATATCTGCATGAACTGGAAATTCACTCATGCGGCAGATGCTGCGGCGCGAATTGTGATTAAAAATTCTTTGTTTTCTCCTTTTGCTTGGGGACGATCTCAACTAAGTAGCTTGGTGATGCCTTGGGTGACATATACTAGCCCGGAAATTGCTCATGTGGGAATGTATGAAAATGAAGCGAAACAATTGGGTATAGAGATAGAAACTATTAAGATTCCTTTTAGAAGTGTAGATCGAGCGATCGCAGATCAAGAAGAATCTGGTTTTTTAAAGATTCATCACAAAAAAGGATCAGATCAAATTCTTGGTGCTACCATAGTTGCTAATCATGCAGGGGAAATGATTTCCGAAATTACCACAGCTATTGTTAACAATATTGGTTTAAGTAAACTTAGTAGTGTAATTCATCCTTATCCTACCCAAGCAGAAGCAATAAAAAAAGCCGCAGATGCTTATCGCAAGACTTTACTCACACCCAGAATCAAGCAATTATTAAGTTTTTTAACAAAGTTTTCTTAAATAATTTTTATAACCCAGCATAGGCGAATATAAGTCGCAGCTACACAAACAAAACCCACACTTCGACAGGTGTTACAGTGAGCTTGCCGAACCATACCCTACAATAGATTTTTGGTGTGACACTTGCGTAAGTCCTAAAAAACTATGAATGAAAATTTCTTAATAAGATTAAAATTAATCAGAAGCTCGACATTTTGGGATGTATTGGGTTTTAGCTGATACCTATTTTGACAGAAAAATAGTCATGGATAGATTAGATGAATTAGCAGAGGTCGAAAGTCAATTATTAGCAACTTTACACCCAGAACCAAGAATACATAGTTAGTCAGTTTGTGACGGAGTATTCATGAATAACCAAGTTTGCAAATCATCCAAACATTGTCGTGATCATCTCTATCATTGTAAAATAGAAAATAAAGCCTGGAGGTAGAATTACGGTTTACGCACGCCCTTTAGCCCGATTAATAGAACAATTGCAACGCCTACCCGGAGTTGGTCCCAAAAGCGCCCAACGTTTAGCTTTGCATATATTAAAAAGACCAGAAGCTGAGGTAGAAGCCTTAGCACAAGCCCTAATTGATGCCAAAAAACAAGTAGGTTTGTGTCAAGTTTGCTTTCACCTTTCCGCAGATCCAGTATGTGAAATTTGTCGTCATCCTCAAAGAGATAATACAACTATTTGTGTAGTTGCAGATTCTCGTGATGTGATTGCTTTAGAAAAAACCCGCGAATATAAAGGTAAATATCATGTTTTAGGAGGCGTTATTTCTCCTATGGATGGTATTGGGCCAGAACAATTAAATATTCAACCTTTAGTGAGAAGAGTCAGTGAACAAAAACCCCAAGAAGTGATTTTAGCCATTAATCCCAGTATAGAAGGGGAAACCACGACTTTATATATAGGTCAATTGCTCAAGCCATTTACTAAAGTTACTCGCATTGCTTTTGGTTTACCAGTAGGTGGTGATTTAGAATATGCTGATGAATTAACTTTAGCAAGAGCATTAGAAGGACGGAGAGAGCTTGATTAGATAAGGATAAATTGATGTTATCTACCTAAGATTTTATCTTGCAACTGTTTAATACGATCGCCAATTTTCACCTCCTTTAAATCTTCCTCAAAAAATCCCTAATCTTAATTTCACACTCAGGAAAAGCTAAAGGTGAAACTGTCAAAATTTCCCCTAAAATACTTTCACTTTGATAACCTTCAGAATTGGGTAGACGATATACATACAATTTACGTCCATTAATATCTAAAACCCAATAATCAATAATACCTGATTTAGCATAGGCTAAAGTTTTTACTTCCCGATCATATTTCAGACTAGAATCAGCACGCCATTTGGTGATATTCATTAACAGTGATTTGACGAATGTTGGTTAACATAAATTTCCTCTTTCTCTGCGTCCTCTGCGCCTCTGCGGTTCGTTAAAAAAATCCTCATTATCACCTACCTTCCTAGCATTTTATCTCGCAAATGCTTAATGCGATCGCGTAACTTTGCCGCTTCCTCAAATTCCATCTTCTTCGCCGCTTCCTTCATCTGTTTTTCTAAAACTGTAATTAACTCTGGAATATCTTCCAAAGATAATTCATCTAAATGTTGATCAACAATTTTTAAATCACTGGCATTTAAACGCCGAGAAACATCTAAAAATGATAAAATCGCATTACTTGACCTTTTCTTAATCGGTTGTGGTGTAATTTCATGTAGTTTATTATAAGCCATTTGAATTCCTCTTCTTCTATCAGTTTCATCAATAGCTTTAATCATACTATCTGTTAATTTATCAGCATATAAAATTGCTTTTCCTTTAACATGACGTGCAGCACGGCCGATAGTTTGAATGAGAGAACGTTCTGTTCTCAAAAATCCTTCTTTATCTGCATCCATAATTGCCACTAAAGAAACTTCTGGTAAATCTAAACCTTCTCGTAGTAAATTTACACCAACTAACACATCAAAAACACCATTTTGCAAATCTTGTAAAATTTCTATACGTTGAATAGAATTAATTTCTGAATGCAAATATCTGATTCTAATTCCCCTTTCTTCTAAATATTCCGTCAAATCTTCCGCCATGCGTTTAGTTAATGTAGTAATTAAGGTTCTTTCCTGACGGTCAACGCGATCTTTTATTTCTCCTAATAAATCATCAATTTGTCCTTCTGTGGGACGCACAAATATTTCTGGATCAATTACTCCCGTCGGTCTAATTACTTGTTCAATAATATTGTTTTCGGAAATTTCTAATTCCCAATTGCCCGGAGTTGCAGAAACGAAAATACATTGATTAACTTTTTGCCAAAATTCTTCAGCTTTTAAAGGACGGTTATCCGCCGCACTAGGAAGACGAAAACCATGATCAATTAATACTTTTTTTCTCGCTTGATCTCCGTTATACATTCCTCGAATTTGGGGAACGGTAACATGAGATTCATCTATGACTAATAACCAATCTTTAGGAAAATAATCAATTAAACATTCCGGTGGTTCTCCCGCTTGTCTACCTGCTAAATGACGAGAGTAATTTTCGACCCCGTTACAATATCCCACTTCTCTTAACATTTCCAAATCATAACGGGTACGTTGATCAATACGTTGTGCTTCAACTAATTTACCCATTGATTCTAACAGTAATTGTTGCTGTTTTAATTCTGCGGCAATATCTTGACAAGCTAGTTCTACTCTCTCTGTAGGGGTAACAAAGTGACGCGCAGGGTAGATATTTACTGCTTCTAAACTGTTGAGAATTTCCCCAGATACAGGATCAATATATCTAATAGCGTCAATTTCATCGCCAAAAAATTCTACTCGAATAATTCTATCTTCATAAGCAGGAGAAATTTCTAATACATCACCCCGAACTCGGAATTTTCCTCTGCCCATTTCTATATCATTACGACTATATTGAACTGCTGTTAAATCCCGTAAAACTTGACGTGGATCAATTTCCATTCCTAGTTGTAAACGAACTGCCGCTTTGAGATATTCTGCCGGCATTCCTAAACCATAAATACAACTAATGGAAGCAACAACAATTACATCCCGACGTTCAAATAAGGAACGAGTAGCGGAATGTCGTAACATATCTATTTCTTCATTAATTGCTGATGTTTTTTCTATATAAGTATCAGTAACAGGGATGTATGCTTCCGGTTGATAGTAATCGTAATAACTGACAAAATACTCAACTGCATTATGCGGAAAAAACTCCCGTAGTTCGTTACACAACTGGGCTGCTAATGTCTTATTATGTGCTAATACTAAGGTTGGTCTACCGACTTTTTCAATAACTGCGGCGATGGAAAAGGTCTTCCCTGTTCCTGTCGCACCCAGTAATGTTTGATAATGATTTCCTTTTTGAATACTAGCAGAAAGTTTAGTGATCGCTTGTGGTTGATCACCGGTAGGAATAAAAGGTGCTTGCAAATGAAAATCCATTATCTAGCTTTATCGTCACACCCAGCAATTCTACACAATTTCTTTTATATCTGGCGCGAAATTTTTTTTTGGGGTTTGGCTTGCAACATCGCCGGCGGTGTGCTATATTAATATAATGGAGTGGGAGTAAAATTTTTATGAAAGCACGCACTCCCATTATAAGAATATTACATATTGCGGCGCAAGTCAAGCCCCAGAACCTAAATTTATTTTTGCCGGCTCAAAAAAGCCGTACACAATTGATTTATTGTTAAAATCCTTGTAGTAAACGTTGAATAGAAATTTTAATTTCTGGAAATGCTAAGGGAGATATTTCACCGCAAGTAAAGGTTAATTCTCTAGAATAATTACCATTTATTGGTTCTCTAAACACTTTTAGTTGTTGATTTTTTAAGTCTACCACCCAATACTCATTTTAGCAATAGTAACTGTCATATTTAGTTTTCCTAAAGCTACGGTACGATTTTCATTTTAACTTGAATTTGATATAGCAATTATGTATCTAATCCAAGTGCATACCCCTGTAATAGTCGGTTTTAACCGACTTTAGCTATCAGACAGGGAATAAATTCCCCGGCCTCTGGCTTCTGACTGCGTTAAAATTTGTAATGAACCAAAGGCTGGTTGTGTATACCGCTATATATAAAGTGGAATGGGATGAGGGCAGATAGATAAAATAGTATCAGAAGTGGTTAAAATAGAAAATAAATCTATTGTTGTTGGGAAATGATACCAGAATCAAATATTGAAGATGTGCAAGAACCTATTAGTAGCGCACCTCCAGAAGTAAAACAAATTATTGAGAAGGTATGGAAATTAGAGAAAAGTAGATTAGATAGAAAGAGTAAAGGACATATTAATGATGATATTCTAGCCATTGTCAAGGAAGCAGTGCAATGAAGCTAACTTCAATTAAATTATGTAATTTTCGTTCCTTTTATGGGAAGACACCAGAGATAACTTTAGCTGGTGGAAATGTTCGCAATACGACGATGATTTATGGTAGTAATGGCGCAGGAAAAACGAGTATTTTAAATGCCTTTACTTGGGTATTATATGAAAAATTTACTGCTGCATTTGCGTCCACAGAACAGTTAGTAAATAAAAGAGCGATCGCCGAATCCCAGCCAGGAGAACCTGTAGAATGTTCAGTAGAAATTGGTTGGGAACATGAAAATATTCGCTATCGTGCTAAACGTGCTTGTCGAGTTTATAAAAATCAAAGTGATTTAATAGAAACAGGGAAAACACAGCTAACAATGTGGTTAGGTGGAGACGATGGCCAATGGAAAATTCCCAATCAATTACCAGAGGAAATCATTACCCAAATTTTACCCGCAACTTTACATCAATACTTTTTCTTTGATGGTGAACGGATAGAAGAAATTGTCCGTTCTGATAATAAATTAGAAATTTCGGAAGCAATTAGAACTTTTTTAGGTGTAGAAGTAATTGAACTTTCTATCCGACATTTAAAAGATGCTAAAAAATCCTTAGAAACTGAGTTAAAACACATTGGTGATGCAGAAACTAAACAATTATTAACTCAAAAAGAAAAACTAGAACTAGACGTTGAAAATATCTATAAACGACAAAAGGAAATAAAGCAAGAGTTGGAATATCAACAGACATTTAAAAAAGAAGTTAGTAATAGACTAAGAGAATTAAGTGCTGTTAAAGAATTGCAGGAAAGAAAACAAAAATTAGAATCAGAAAGAAATAGCTTGCGGGAAGAATTAAAGAAAACTAAAGATAATTTAAAAAAAGTTATTTCATCACGGGGTTATACAGTTCTATTATCAGAAACTACTGCCAATTTTCGAGAAATCTTCACAAATTTGAAACAAAGTGGTCAATTAAAAGCAGGAATTTCACGAGAATTTGTTAATGATTTACTCAATAATGGACGCTGTATTTGTGGTGCAGATTTAAAAGAAGGAACTCATACTCATTTTCATGTCAAAAACTTAATGAAAAAAGTCGGTTCTTCCACAGTGGAAGAAACCGTTATTAGAATGAGCGCACAAATTGATGAAATTGATAACCAAGCAAGTTCTTTTTGGGAAGAAACAAATAGAGAACAAGCACGGATTCAACAATTAAGAGAAAACTTAAATCAAGTTGAGTTAGAATTAGCAACTATTCAGGAACAACTACGCAAAGATCCTAATGAAGAAATTAGTAGTTTACAAAAACGTCTGGATGAAATTGAAGATAAAATTGACGAATTAAATCGAGAACAGGGTGCAAACCAACAAGAAATTTCCCATCTGAAAACAGATATTGAAGTGTTGATTAAACAAATATCTAAACAAAAACAAAATGAAGAAAAGCAACTACTTGCACAACGACGCATTAACGCTACCGAGGATGCAATTGAACGATTAACAAAAGTGAAAAATCGTCAAGAAAATCAGTTTCGTTTGCAATTGGAACAGCGAGTACAGGAAATTTTTTCTGATATATCTTTTACTCCTTATGTTCCCAAAATTAGCGAAAAATATGAATTAAGTTTAGTAGAAAATACTACAGGAATAGAAGCGCCAGTCGCAGCTTCCACAGGAGAGAATCAAATTCTCAGTCTATCTTTTATCGCTAGTATCATTGATAAAGTCCGCGACTGGAGTGAGAAGAAAAAAATGATGATGCTTCCTGATAGTAGCACTTTTCCCATTGTGATGGATTCTCCTTTTGGCAGTTTAGATGCTAATTCCCGTCGTCACATTGCCAGAACTATTCCTAAATTAGCAAATCAGTTAATTGTCTTAGTCACTAAAACACAATGGAGAGTAGAAGTTGAAGAAGAAATTGCGGATAAAATTGGCAAGGAATATGTGTTAGTTTACTATTCTTCTAAACCGAATTGTGAACAGGATTTTATTGAATTGGGAGGTGAAAAATATGCTTTAATCAGACAAAGTTTAAATGGTTTTGAATACACAGAAATTATTGAAGTAGAAAGAGAGAGGTAATGTCATGGTTGTTGCTAATTTGCCGCAGATAGTTTCAGATACCTGGGTAAAAGTTAGTTGGGATCAATTTAGGGAAATTGCTGATCACTGTGACTACCCGCAAGGAAGATTTTACTACCTTTAAATAAATAACCCCCAGACCTATATGAATTAGTCCGAGGGCAAATTACAGATCACAAAGTTCTAGTGACATACTCCACACACTCCCTTTCGGGTGAGTCTGGGCTTCTGGTGCGACTCCTCTATGAGGACATTGACTGAGCTTTAAGACCGTGTGTCCCACGGTTCTTTGGTTAAGCCGAACAATTAGCTTTTATTTTGATGGGCTGCTTTTCAGCATTTAATTGAGTTACACCTACCGTCAAAAAGTATATCAAATATTTGAACCCACATTCCGCACTTCGTGCCGCTGCGCTAACATCGCCCAACAACACTGATTAAGCTGCGCTTATTTTTGTTTGTTGGGCAATTCCTCACTCACGCGCCATTCATCCCACGCTCCTAAGAGTGAGACGTGGGGCTTGGAGTCGGTTAAGCTAAAATAGGGTATTAACCACAGAAGAAGGTGATACCCCATTTTGGGAATTATGATTGTTGAACTGCTGTGGTTGAATATCTTCCTGTACACCGCGAATTTTAATTAACTTAATCGCTCGACTGACGCTTTCTGGTAGAATTACCACCAGACTACCTTCAGGCGCTATGTCTAAGGCTTTGTTAATGGCGCTAGTTTCATCCAGGATTGATTCAAAGCGGTAATTAGGTTGGGCTTGGGTAATACCTTGAACAATTAAATCTGAAGCTGAACCACGAGGTCGGCCTCTGGTATCATCATCTTCTTTGACAATGATGTAATCAAAGATATCTGCCGATAATTTGCCCAAAGTGACAAAATCTTCATCACGGCGATCGCCTGGACCACCAACCACACCAATGCGTTGTCCCGTTGTCCAATTGCGGACAAAAGACCCCAAAGCCTCGTAACTGGCGGGGTTATGGGCATAATCTACTAAAGCATGATGTTTACCCAAATTAAACAAATTCATCCGTCCTGGGGTTTGACTCACAGAAGCGCGGAAGCTTCTTAAACCAGCACGAATTTGATCAATGGTAACATCTTGGACAAAAGCCGCCAAACTCGCAGCTAAAGCATTAGCAATCATAAATGGCGCTCTTGCACCCATTGTTAAGGGGATATTTTCTGCTCTTTCAATTCGGTGTGTCCAGTCACCCTTCACAATGGACAGATGACCATGTTCATAAACTGCGGCCACTCCACCCTTTTGGATATGCTTCCGCACCAGTTCGGAATCAGGATTCATGGTGAAGTAGGCAATATTGGCCTTAGTTTTTTCTGCCATCGCTGCAACACGCTGATCGTCGGCGTTGAGAACGGCATAACCATCAGGAAATACAGCTTCAGCAACTACACTTTTCAGATGAGCCAACTGCTCAATAGTATCTATGTCCCCAATACCTAAATGATCAGCAGATACATTTAATACTACACCTACATTAGCATTTTCAAAACCCAACCCGGAGCGCAGAATGCCACCACGAGCCGATTCTAATACCGCCACTTCTACAGTCGGATCTTGGAGGATGACATGGGCGCTTTGGGGACCTGTATTATCTCCTGATTCTACTAAGAAATCACCGATATATGTACCATCCGTAGTTGTATAACCTACTACTTTACCTGTCTGCTTATAAATATGTGCTAAAAGGCGAGTAGTTGTAGTTTTACCATTGGTACCTGTAACAGTGAGAAGAGGAATGCGACTAGATTGATCATGGGGGAACAGCATATCCATCACCGCCCCAGCGACGTTGCGGGATTTGCCAATACTAGGAGCAACGTGCATACGAAAACCAGGGGCAGCATTAACTTCGACAATTACCCCATCTAGTTCTCGCAAAGGACGACTAATATCTGAAGTGACAATATCTATTCCAGCTACATCTAAGCCGATGATTTTGACTACCCGTTGAGCTAACCAAACATTTTCCGGGTGAATTTCATCCGTACGATCTACCGCACTACCACCTGTACTCAAATTTGCTGTGGCTCGCAGGTAACAAATACTACCTTTGGGCGGTACACTATTGACAGTGTATCCTTGTCTATCTAGTAATTGATAGCTGTTACGGTCTAGCTCAATCTTGGTTAAGACATTATCATGGCCTTCGCCGCGATTGGGGTCCTTGTTAGTTTCTTCAATGAGTTCAGCAATAGTAGATTTGCCATTACCAACCACATGGGCGGGAATTCGTTCTGCTACAGCTACAACTTTGCCATTAACTACTAATACCCGATGGTCACGTCCCACATAATAGCGTTCGACAATAATAGAGCGAGAAACCTGTCTAGCGATTTCATAAGCGGCTTCGGCCTCTTCCCAGGTGCGGATATCAATGGTGATCCCCCGTCCATGGTTGCCATCTAAAGGCTTAATCACGATGGGATAACCACCAACATATTCAACAGCTTCTTCCAGATCATCAAAGAAATTGATGACTGTACCCCTAGGAACTGGTACACCGTTGGCATTGAGAATACGTTTTGTGGCTTCTTTATCACAAGCTAGTTCTACACCGAGAATGCCAGTGTTATTGGTCATCGTGGCTTGAATCCGTTTTTGATGGATACCATAGCCCAATTGAATCAAAAACCTAGCAGGTAAAGGCATCCAGGGAATACCTTTCTTTTCAGCTTCTTTGATAATGGCTTCTGTGGAAGGGCCAAGGGAAGCATCCCGCCAAAAATCCTTGAGGTCTTGGATATCTTGTTCTAATTCGGCTTTGGGGTAACGTCCACGGTCAATAATACTTTGACATAGCCGGACTGCGGCACGTCCCGCATAGCGACCTGCTTCTTCATTTAGGTACTCAATGACTACCTGGTAAATTCCAGGATTGACAGTTTCACGGGTGCGACCGAAACCTACGTGCATTCCAGCTAATTCCTGGAGTTCCAAGGCTACGTGTTCCACGATATGACCCATCATTGTGCCTTCTCGCACCCGCATTAGAAAACCACCACGACAGCCTGGGGAGCAATAGTGACCCTCTAAACTGGGCAATGCCTCCACTAATCCTTCATAAAAGCCAGATATTTCATTGGAGGGCGTTTCGGCAAGATTTTCGAGATCGAGGCGCATGACGATCAGTTTATGTCGGCGAATGCTCCAATAGTTGGGTCCGCGTAAGGTCTGGATCTTGAGGATTCTCATGGGAATAGGTAGATGGAGATTCGGAACCAAATTTCTAGTTTCTGACTGGAATTGACCGCTTAACTGTTAAGTATTAACAGTTTTCTCTAGATAGATGTATCTAACAACTGGTAGATAGGGAGAAGTCAAAATGCGGCCAAATTTCAGTTGTAACCTGAGATACTCTATACCGTCAGCTAGAGATCCGATGCACAGCAGGTAAAACAGTACGTTGGTAAAGATGGAAACGATCTCCGTAACTGAGGATATGAAGTCTTAAATTATGTACGGTCAAGGGTTCATTAGCACTAACATTAGGTTCGTTAGTATGAGTTAGTTCGGTGGGATCAACAATGGTGACACTGCCTTTACCCATGACTTGTAGCCAACCATCTCGTTCAAACACAGCACAGGTATCTTCGTCAATACCAATGCCTAGTCTATCAGGATGTGCGGCGATCGCACTAACAAGTCGCCCCATCCGATTCCGGTTATGAAAATGTTGGTCAACGACAACTTCAGGAATAAATCCCAAGCCAGTGGCCATGTCTACCAAGGAACGATTGGGTGTTTCCCCACTTCCGCCACCGGCGATCATGTGATGTCCCATAACTGCTGCTCCAGCACTTGTACCTGCTAAAGTCAGTTGTCCGGCTCTTACACGCTGGCGGATAATTTCCATGGCTGGTGTATCGGATAGGACTCCACAAAGGCGCAGTTGGTCTCCTCCTGTCAAGAAGACACCAGTACAGGCTTCTAGGGATGCTTTAATCTCAGGATTTTCGCATTGTTCCCGCTCACGAATGTCTAAAATTTCAACCTTTTGGGCACCCATTTCTTCAAAAATGCGAATATACCTACCACCGATAATGGCAGGCTCGCGAGAGGCTGATGGAATTATTGTAATATACGCCTTGTTACCACCAGCACGAACAAAAAAAGTTCTGAGAATTTCTCGTCCATGAACTTTATCTTCTGCGCCTCCGATAACCAGAACGGCGGTTTTAGTTGCTTGGGGTGTCCTCATTTCCAGCGATTTAACTTCTAACTGCGGCATTGTGTTTCTGCTTGAGGGAGTCAACAACTTCAGGTTAATTCAACAAGGTTTGATTACTTACTTGTTAATTTTGCCCTCTGCTTGGTGTGAGAGGACACTGCTGGACGCACACGATGCCTTAAAATATTACGTCATGTCCGTCGTTCTCATAGCCAGTGCCATTGTTTTTACCTATCTATATATTCCAGAAGTGTTTCACAGTGTTAGGTTCACAATAATTTTCTTCTGGATTTGGTGTTGAGTAGGTCTTGAGACTCTTACTTCTGAGGCTGTTGATAAGCATCCCGGAAGTTGTTAACTAGGGTAGGATTATAAATTTAAATTGAGTTGTGACAATATTTAAACATAAATTAAGTAATTAGAAAAACTTTTGATCTAACTAAAGCATCACAAGTTTTGGTACTTTTAGATACTATTGGTAGATTTTTCCGTATTTTTAGTGTTTCTTTAGGTCTAACCCACGTTACCCTATCAGTTATTGTGTTGGCTAGGTATCTACCGTTAATCTTAGTTCTATCGAATACGAATTACTGTGCGTTTTGATATAGTTACACTTTTTCCTGACTGTTTTACATCAATTCTCAATTCTGGTTTGTTGGCTAAAGCCTTAGCCAAACAGATTGCCCAGGTGCATCTGACTAATCCCAGAGACTTTACCACGGACAAGCACCATAAGGTAGATGATGAACCCTATGGTGGTGGGGTGGGAATGCTGATGAAGCCAGAACCGATTTTTACGGCTGTGGAGTCTTTGCCGATTCTGGCCCGGCGAGATGTGATTTTGATGAGTCCCCAAGGACAACCGATGAACCAGCCCTTACTGCGCGAATTAGCCACGAATTACGACCAATTAATTGTGATTTGTGGCCACTACGAAGGAGTGGATGATAGAGTCCTCAATTTAGTGACTCGTGAGGTATCTTTGGGAGATTTTATCCTGACTGGGGGCGAAATTCCCTCTATGGCTTTGATTAATGGGGTGGTACGTCTCCTACCCGGAACTGTGGGGAAGGAGGAATCTCTCAAAAGTGAAAGTTTTGAAGCAGGATTATTAGATTTTCCTCAGTACACTCGTCCTGCTAATTTTCGCGGTTGGAAAGTCCCAGATGTGCTACTAAGTGGTAATCATGCAGCGATCGCTCGTTGGCGTTTTCAACAACAAATTGAACGCACCGCCTCCCGTCGTCCCGATTTACTGAAAAAATGGCAAGAAGAGAGGGAACGGTTGACTGATGATTGTTGACTGTTAACGGGAATATTCCTACCAATGACAACTGACAACTGACAACGGACAACTAACTATGAACATCAGAATTGGTAACGGCTACGATATACATAGATTGGTGAGCGATCGCCATTTAATTTTAGGCGGTGTTCACATTCACCATGAACTCGGTTTGTTAGGACACAGTGACGCTGATGTTCTCACCCATGCCATCATGGACGCTATGCTGGGAGCATTATCTTTGGGGGATATAGGCCATTATTTCCCCCCTACAGATCCCCAATGGAAAGGTGCTGATAGTCTTATACTATTAAAACGGGTTAATCGCCTAATTCTTGATCAAGGCTGGAAAATCGGCAATATTGATTCTGTTATAGTTGCTGAACGTCCCAAATTAAAACCCCATATTAATTCCATGCGTGAGAAATTAGCAGCAGTTTTACAGCTAGAACCAAATCAAATTGGTGTCAAAGCTACCACTAATGAAAAATTGGGACCAACAGGCAGAGAAGAAGGTATTTGTGCTTATGCTGTGGTTTTGTTGGTGGCTGAAAATTAATGAATTGTCATGACATAGTTACCTAATTAGGAAAATTAATGATATGGAAGTTATCAATTTTGGCAATACTCCTACTCGACAATATCGTCCTGATATTTTATTTACAAATAAAAACGAGGAGATTGTCTTATTAGTAGAAGTAAAAGCTCATCATGCAGATTTGTTTAAAGTGAGTTTAGAAAGAGCATCTATTGAAAATTTACTATCATCTTAAAATTAATATCTGGTAATAAACTATGACATTAACTAAAAAAATACTCAATCACACAAAACGCTTTTTGTTATTAATAACAATAATTGCCTTTACAGCAATGACAATGACCGCTTGTACATCAACTAAATTGAAAACCAGTGCTGCTCAAGTACCCCAATTAGTAACCAGTATTCTTAGTGATCCAAAAACATTTAATGCTGCATTAAGTTCGGAATCACCGAATATTTTTGGTTATACTTATGAAGGATTATTAACTCAAAATCCTATTGATGGTAAAATAGAAGGTGCATTAGCCCAATCTTGGGAAATATCACCAGATAAAACCAAAATTACCTTTACCATGCGTAAAGGTTTAAAATGGTCAGATGGTGAACCATTAACAGTTGATGATGTTGTATTTACCTACAATGATATTTATCTCAATGAAAATATCCCCACAGATATTAGAGATGGTTTGAAAATTGGCAAAGATCGCAAATTACCAACAGTCAAAAAAATAGATAATAGAAGGGTAGAATTTATTGTACCTGAACCATTTAGACCATTTTTACTCAATACAGGAGCATCTATTTTACCTGCTCATGTTTTAGACAAATCAGTCAAAACCAAAAATAAAGATGGTAAATTGGAATTTTTAAGTAAATGGGGTGTTGATACTCCTCCCGAAGAATTAATTGTTAATGGCCCTTACAAACTGGAAAGATATGATACGAGTCAACGGGTAGTTTTTCGTCGTAACCCCTATTATTGGCGTAAAGATGCCCAAGGTAAATCCCAGCCTTATATTGAAAGAATAATTTGGCAAATTGTCGAATCAACTGATACAGCTTTACTACAATTTCGCTCTGGAGACTTAGATAGTATTGGTGTTTCTCCTGATTATTTTTCTCTGTTAAAAGTCCAGGAAAAACAAGGAAACTTTAAAATATATAATGGTGGTCCAAGTTCTAGCACCTCTTTTATGTCTTTTAATTTAAACAAGGGAAAAAGAGATGGTAAACCCTTAGTTGATCCTATCAAATCCCAATGGTTTAATAATGTACAATTCCGTCAAGCTGTAGCTTATGCGATTGATAGACAAACCATGTTAAATAATACTTTTCGTGGTTTAGGTACGCCCCAAAATTCTCCTATTTCCGTTCAAAGTCCTTATTATTTATCCCCAGAACAAGGTTTAAAGGTTTATAAATATAATCCTGATAAAGCTAAAGAATTGCTACTAAAAGCAGGATTCAAATATAATCAGAAAAATCTTTTAGTAGATGCTCAAGATAATGAAGTTAGATTTACTTTACTCACCAATGCTGGTAATAAAATTCGGGAATCTATGGGTTCACAAATTAAACAAGATTTGAGTAAAATAGGTATTCAAGTAGATTTCACACCTTTGGCCTGGAATACTTTTCTAGATAAACTTTCTAATACTTTAGATTGGGATACTTGTTTAATTGGCTTGACAGGCGGTTTAGAACCTAATGATGGCGCAAATGTTTGGTCGCCTGATGGAGGATTACATATGTTTAATCAAAAACCCCAAGCAGGACAAAAACCTATAGAAGGGAGGGAAGTTGCTGAATGGGAACGGAAAATTAATGAACTTTATATTCAAGGCGCACAGGAATTTGATGAAGCTAAATTAAAGAAAATTTATGGTGAAAGCCAACAATTAGCACAGGAGTATGTACCGTTCATTCATTTAATCAATCCCTATTCTCTATCAGCAGTGCGAAATGGGTTTGAAGGTATTAAATTTTCTGCTTTGGGTGGTCTTTTTTGGAATATTCATGAAATTAGAGTTACAAAATAGTTGACTATTGACTGAATAAAGAAACTCCAAGATCTAAAATCCAAAATCGAATGACTCAACCCGAAGCTTTGCGATCGCTCTTAGAATCTGTCGCTAATGGTAAAATTAGCCCAGAGATAGCATTTGACTCACTCAAAGACTTAGCCTATCAATCTGTCGGTGAGTTTGCCAAAATAGACAACCATCGTCAATTAAGAACCGGTTTCCCGGAAGTTATTTGGGGACCGGGTAAAACACCTGAACAAATTGCCCAAATTATGGAGGTTATGCGCCACCGCACTTCCGTAGTCATGGCTACGCGCATTGAACCACAAGTATATTCCGCCTTACAAAACAAAGTTAAAGGTATCCATTATTACGAACAAGCCCGCATTTGTGCCATTATTCCCTCTAGCATTGAACCTAGATTTCCCGGTACAATTGGCATTCTTTCCGCCGGTACTGCTGATTTACCGGTTGCCGAAGAAGCTGCTGTCACTGCGGAACTATCTGGTTTCTCTGTCCAGCGTCTCTGGGATGTAGGTGTAGCAGGAATTCACCGTTTACTTAGTAACCGTCACCTATTAGAATCAGCATCAGTATTAATCGTAGTGGCGGGGATGGAAGGAGCTTTGCCCAGTGTGGTAGCAGGTTTAGCAGATTGTCCTGTCATTGCTGTTCCTACCAGTATTGGTTATGGTGCGAGTTTTTCCGGTTTAGCCCCTTTGTTAACAATGCTTAATTCTTGTGCGGCGGGCGTAGGAGTAGTAAATATAGATAATGGTTTTGGTGCAGCCGTTTTAGCCGGGCAAATTTTGCGGACTTCAGAAAAATTACGCTTGGCAACAGAAATATAGTAAGGTATGAAAGTAAAGGTTACGTATAATTGCCTGTAATTTTTTATTTGATTAGCTACTTCAACTTTCTTCCTAAGTTTATCACCCTATTTGGTACAAACCCTATGGAATACTTGCATGATTTCTTATCGCCAGTATTAGGTAATTTACACGAACATATTACTTTTTTTATGGCTAACAATTACAGCAATATTAAGGACCCAGACCTTTTAGGTCAAATCCAAGGTTCTTGGAATCACTTTATCAAAAGTGGGCAAATTTGGGCATTGTCTATTGGTGTAGTTCTTGGCTATATGTTTAAAAGTTTAACAACTTACGGTTAAAGCAACTTTAGATTTTGGATTTTAGATTTTGGATTAATGATAATACGGCGGATGTAAATTAGATACCTAAAATCTTGTATTTTCCTTGATATTTCTCAAACTATCATTTTAGGGATTTTGTGGAAACTCTGATGAAACAACAAGATTTTTAACTCACATAAGGCGTATGATTCAAAATCTAATATCTACAAAATAATTTCTTCCTTTCCCCTCACATTTATGACCGAAAAACAAACTTGGAGTCAGCGTTTTGAGTCCGCGCTACATCCGGCGATCGCTCATTTTAATGCCAGTATAAGTTTTGACATTGAACTCATCGAATATGACATTACTGGTTCTCAAGCCCATGCCAAAATGCTGGCTCACACGGGTATAATTTCCCATGAAGAAGGGGAAGCACTATTCACAGGTTTAGAAAAAGTTCGTCAAGAATATCGCCACGGAGAATTTCAGCCAGGCATTGATGCCGAAGATGTCCATTTTGCCGTAGAAAAGCGACTCACGGAAATTGTCGGAGATGTAGGGAAAAAACTCCACACAGCCCGTTCTCGCAATGACCAAGTTGGTACAGATACCCGATTATACCTTCGCGATCAAATCCAACAAATTCGAGAGCAATTACGGGACTTTCAGACAGTCTTACTCGATATAGCCGAAAAAAATATCGAAACCCTAATTCCTGGTTATACCCATCTGCAACGCGCCCAACCTGTCAGTTTAGCCCACCATCTGTTGGCATACTTTCAAATGGCACAACGGGACTGGGAACGCTTGGAAGACGTTTATAGCCGGGTGAATATTTCCCCCTTGGGTTGTGGTGCTTTAGCGGGGACAACCTTCCCCATAGATCGCCATTACACAGCCAAATTACTAGATTTTGACAATATTTATGCTAATAGCTTGGACGGTGTGAGTGATCGGGATTTCGCCATAGAATTTCTCTGTGCTGCTAGTATTATCATGGTTCACCTGAGCCGGCTTTCGGAGGAAGTGATTCTGTGGGCATCAGAAGAATTTCGTTTTGTCACCCTCAAAGATAGCTGTGCCACAGGTTCTAGCATCATGCCCCAAAAGAAAAACCCGGACGTACCCGAATTAGTGCGCGGCAAAACAGGGCGAGTATTTGGTCATTTGCAAGCCATGTTAGTAATTATGAAAGGTTTACCTCTGGCTTATAATAAAGACCTCCAGGAAGACAAAGAAGGCATATTTGATACCGTTAATACAGTTAAAGCCTGTTTAGAAGCAATGACAATATTGCTCCAAGAAGGTTTAGAATTTCGTCATCAGCGATTAGCCACAGCAGTTACAGAAGATTTTTCTAACGCTACCGATGTCGCAGATTATCTTGCAGCGCGGGGTGTACCTTTCCGAGAAGCTTATAACATTGTTGGTAAAGTCGTTAAAACCAGTATTGCGGCGGGTAAACTCCTCAAAGATTTACAACTGGAAGAGTGGCAACAAATTCATCCCGCATTTGCAGCAGATATTTATGAAGCCATTTCTCCCCGTCAAGTCGTTGCAGCCCGGAATAGCTATGGCGGCACGGGATTTAATCAAGTAAAACAAGCTATTGTGAACGCTCGTACTCAATTAATGACTGATGACTGAAAATTAAAATAGGTAAGGGTGTACTAATGTACACCCCACAAGTTGCAAATTACAGCAGATTGCAAGTCAATGAGGTACAAACTAACAACTAAAACATGACTTACGCCACGCTGCGCTATTAAACGGCAAGAGTGTCTTACCTCCTGCCTCCTGCCCCCGGTTGGTGAGCGACTTGTACTGAGCTTGCGATGCCCTGAGCTAGTCGAAGAGTCGAAGTAAGCCGAACCACTGCCTCCTGCCTTCTGCTATATGAAAGAGCAAAATTTAACGAGACACATTAATCAGCAGCATCCATTGCTGCTGCTCCTGTTCCTTCATCCTCTTCACTCTTAGGCGATCTTTGCTGGAATCGTCTGCCCATTCTTCCTGTAGTAGTCCGTTTACGAAACTTCCTGGCGTAAGCCTGGTTTCGTAGCGCCTTTTCTTTTTTCGGGTTACGGCGCTTTGCCATATTTACCTCATGAATAAACAACAAAAAACTGGCATCTAGGCGTTACTTAGGCCATATCAGCTACCTACGTTATTGATATACTTTTTTAGCCTAGTGCAGTAATCAATACACTTTAAACAGCATACCATTGTATCGTAACAAGAAGTCTTATGTCAAGCTAATTTTAGGCTACTTATAAGTAATGGGTGATGAGTTAATTGTAATTAGTAACATAAATTACTCTCTATCTTCCTGTTTTCTCTTTTGTCTCTTTGTCTCACAGCAATATTTTTAGCTATTATTGGAATGATATCGAAAGCAGATGTTAAAATTGACTGATTCTAGGAAAATTACCAGGATTATTCACTCAAAACTGCAATATTTGTATAAATAAAAACTCAATTATAATTTTAGAAATTGAGTCTATACAATATACAAGTGTTAAAAAATATATAACATTAACATCACAAAGCAATTTCCAACTTGAACATTCTTGCTTTTTTTACGCCACTAATAGAGTCCTCACGTAGCTTATGGCACATTGGACAAACCGTATTGGGTATTATATTTCGCCATCCCATTACTGGTACAAGTATTATCCCCATTTTACCTGATGGTCAGATTGTACTCATTAGAAGAAAAGATGATGGTCGTTGGTCATTACCTGGTGGTATGGTAGACTGGGGAGAAGATGTTCCTCATGCAGTCCGTCGAGAGTTGATGGAAGAAACAGGACTAGAAGTAGTTAATATTCGTCGTTTAGTCGGAGTTTATTCCTCACCAAACCGCGATCCTCGCATTCATTCTATTTGTATTGTTGTTGAGGCTGAAGTTGAAGGAGAAATGACAATAACAGATACCTTGGAGGTTTTAGACATCCAAGCTTTTCCTCCTAGTTCTTTACCCAAACCAGATATGTCTCATGATCATGCTCGTCAGTTACAAAACTACTTAAATGGTTTAACAACACTGGCATAAAATTAAGAATTCAGGTGAGGCGATAATATCCTCGACTTCACCAGATAAATTTATAATTGCCGCACACAATAAATCAAAGAAGTTGGGGATCTAGGTATGAAGGAGTAATACAACTGTATTCTCAATACTTACAGATAAAATATGGAAAATTTTAAATTTTTGGTTTTAAAATTAAATCTCAAATTTATAATTGGGAATTGCCAAAGTTAAATCAGTAAATTAGTAAATAGCAGATGAATACTTTATTTCGCAACTCCCGGAGAAAATTATCCCAAGGAATATTGTTCTGGCGAGAAGTTGGTACAGGAATACCAATGATTTTCTTGCATGGTGCATGGAATGATGGTAGTGAGTGGGTATCAGCAATGGAATTATTGGCTAAAGATATCCATTGTTTTACACCAGATTTATTAGGTTTTGGTGAATCAGTACATGCTAATATTCATCATGCTATAGATTTACAAGTCGAATGTTTAGCAGATTTTATTGAAGCTTTAAAGTTAGAAAAAGTCTATTTAGTTGGTAATTCTTTAGGTGGTTGGATTGCTGCTAGTTATGCTTTAAAATATCCAGAAAAACTATATGGTTTAATATTGTTATCACCGGAGGGAGTATCAGCACAAGGACAGGAAAAATCTTGGCAAAAAAGCCGATTTTTGTTTAATTGTCCCATCTTAATCATTAAATTTTTACGCTTGATGAGTTACTTGCTGAACTTGATAGGTTGGGAAGAAACAATTTCTAGAGATTTAGAATTAAGAAAAACTTTGTTAGCATATCCTACAGCTTGTCAGTTGCTTTTTAATCGTAAACCAGCAGAAATAGCAACGGAATTGTTAGATAAAAACTTACCTGATATTCAAGTTCCCTGTTTAATTTTACAAGGTGGACAAGATAATGCGATCGCCATCTCTAGAAGTAATACTTACGCTCGACTAATTCCTAATGTTAAATTACATACCATTCCCCATGGAGAAAGTAATTTACCAGAATCTTGTACTGGGGTTGTTGCTGAAGCTATTCAGAATTTTATTGGTAAATAGGCAACAGAAGCATTCACATCCCCGACTTCTTAGAGAAGTCGGAGATATTGTTATTACCTTGTCCAAATTGGCAAAAGCCTTGATTTGTAGGTTGGGTTGTTCGCGTTGCGAAGCAATAGCATCAAACCTAACAAATGCGTTGGGTTGCGCTGTCGCTTAACCCAACAAAGCATAAAATGGACAAAGTATTGATTCTAAAACAGACTTTCAAAGGGTTCATAATCATATTCTTCGAGAACTTCATTAAATAGCTCTGTTGCTCTATCATTATCAAGTTCTAAGTCTTGTCCCAACTTAGTCCAGTATTCATATTCTTCATCACTAAAACATTCATCAGCAAGAGCAAATTCCACAGACATTTGGAAAGCTTCCTCTGCTGCATCTTCAGCCAAAATAATTTGTACAGCCGCATTATAAAGCAGTTCAAAGCCACCAATTTCTAGTAAATTATTGATTTTTTCTTCTAGAGATTCAGTATCAATTTCATAGCTTTCATAAAGTCCTGCTAATAACTCAGATTCTTGATCAGATAAACCATCTATAGCCGCACCATATAAACAAATAACTGCTATAGATTCAACCAGAGTTAAATAACAATTCTCTTGTTCGTCTGCGTCTTCTTCTTCATAAAATTCCTCATCAAAATCTTCATCTTCCTGATCCCAAATATCCTCACTTAAATCAAAGTCAGTTATTCCTTTTATTTTCCAACACTCAAAACATAAATCTGGGTTGGTCATGTACTCATAAGGAATGTAGCAATATCCTCCATCTGCCCATTCTTCACCCCAGGAGTTACGGACAATAAAGACTTCAGCACTATCTTTATAACCGACGCAAAGCATCGCGTGTTTCCCATGTTCTTCTCTGCCTTCATCACCGTTTAAATCTGGCATCGGAACTCTGCCTTTAGCAGTCACACGATCAAAAGATTTAAACAAAGTGAGTCCAAAAATAAAAGGATAACCTTCTGCCAAACAATGTTTCATGGAATGAAGCTCAACAGAAACTTGTTCGGGTGTTTCCCATTGAAAATCAGGAACATTAAGAAGTTTTGCAGCCTCTTTATAGGCATGAGAAACTGGTTGAGTGTTAACATTTTTGACTTTACCATTTTCTGTAACTTCATAAGCCCAGGTTGATTCATGACAAATGCCTTTTTCCTGTAAGCTCATTAATGCTAAAGTAATGCTACTTCCTTGGTCTTGAATTTTATCTTGACCGAAGTATTCTAGTCCTAATACTCTGGCATTATAATAAACAAAAAGACGGCTAAAATCAATTTCTTGTCCTATACGATTCATCACATATTCATAACCCCCGACAACAGCATTTGCTGTACAACTATTAGCACCTGCTTGATTTTCTACAGGAGTCATAAAGGAACGGAGATCAACTTGTGGTGGTAATTCTTCTTCTGTAAAACGCTCGGTTTTATACATGTGAGAACCAGGAATTTCTTGTTGGGAAGCACTACAACCGCTTAATGCTTTCCACAAACCTGTATTCCGATCTACGACATAAGATAATACAGCTTTTTTAGACATATAATTTGATGTGGATAATCCACAGGGTAACAAGTATAAAAATTGTAAAATATGTCTCTAGACGGATGTGATATTTTTACAATTACTTAATTATTCTTAATACCCCTTCTCTGTCGGGAAGGGGATAAGTGTTTTTACTTACATCTGAGGGATTGGCGAGTATCTACACCTGTTTGAGAATTTACCCCGCTAGCATCAAGACAAAGTTTTTTCACCTGTACCATATCTAAAATGGCATTGGTAAAATCAGCACCAGTGATATTAACTTGATCAAAACTGGAACGCAACATCATTGCATCTGTAAAGATCGCATCACTTAAATCAGCGTTTTTAAATCTACTTAAATAAGCAATACCTTCACTAAAATCCACACCGTGTAAATTGACAGTATCTAATAAAGCACCATTAAATACAGCACCTCGTAAATCAGCATTACTAAAGTTAGTATTTTCTAATTTGACACTTGTAAACTCTTTACCAATTAAACTTTGACCAGAAAAGTCCTGACCAGGAACTACCTTGTTCAAAAGAGAACTGGTAACATTAGAAGAACTTGCTGCTTGGGCTGAAAGAGGGAAAAACAATACCACCACAGCTAACAGACAGCTAACGACAATTTGCCAATACTTCATAATCTTTGCTTAATAAATCTCAACAATTCCACTATTAATCATTAAACCGCACTAGGGAGTCAGAAATAATTGGCTGCGAAATGAGAATCGATCCCGTAGGATATATAAGTGTTGATACCAATTTTCTATGAATATGAAGATGTACATAATCAGTCCCCCCTTAGTAAGCAGGGACGCTGAAGCCGGGGTGTAAATTATATGCAACTTTACAAAGAAATGGTATGAGCTACTATCCTACCTAAATATAAATAACCATCTGTGGCTAATCAACAAAATATTACTCCCTCTCTAGCGCGAACCCCTTTATATCAAACGGGTGTAGAACTCAAAGCCAAATTTACCAGCTTTGGTGGCTGGGAAATGCCCATACAATATAGCAGTATTACCCAAGAACATCACGCCGTTAGAAATACTGCGGGAATGTTTGATATTTCCCACATGGGTAAGTTTACCCTCCAAGGTAAAAATGTAATTTCCCAACTTGAGTATTTAGTTCCTTCGGATCTGAGTCGCTTACAATCTGGACAAGCACAATATACGGTATTACTCAATCCGCAAGGGGGAATTATTGACGATATCATTATTTATTACCAAGGTACAGATACCACTGATATTCAAAAGGTAGTAATTATCGTCAATGCGGCAACTACAGATAAAGATAAAACATGGATCTTGACACATCTTGATCCTGATGTTGTTGAATTTCAAGACCTTTCACGGGATAAAATCTTAATTGCCCTCCAGGGTCCAACAGCTACTAGTCATCTTCAATCCTTAGTTACCAATGATTTATCACCCATTAAGGCTTTTGGACATTTAGAAACAACTATTTTTGGCAAACACGCATTTCTAGCGCGTACTGGTTACACCGGGGAAGATGGCTTTGAGGTGATGATAGATCAGGCTGTGGGTATAGAACTATGGCAAACTCTATATGATCTTGGTGTCATCCCCTGTGGACTTGGCTGTAGAGATACCCTACGCTTAGAAGCTGCAATGGCACTTTATGGTCAAGATATTGATGATACCACCACACCTCTAGAGGCTGGTTTAGGTTGGTTAGTACATTTAGATACTAAAGGCAATTTTATCGGGCGAGAAGTGTTAATCCAACAAAAAACCCAAGGAGTGCAGCGTAAACTCGTAGGTTTACAAACACAGGGACGGAATATTCCCCGCCATGGCTACTCTGTATTATCATCAGGTAAAATTGTTGGAGAAGTATCAAGTGGTACTCTCTCTCCTACCCTTGGCTATCCCATAGCTTTAGCTTATGTTCCCACTGAGTTAGCAACCCGCAAACAGCAGCTAGAGGTGGACATTCGCGGTAAAGCTTACCCAGCGCTGGTGGTAAAACGCCCATTTTATCGCTCAAAGAATCGTGTTAATAACTGATCAGCTTTGAGGTTTTTGAGGAATAATGTGTTTTAGGTTACTCTTGTAACACTATTTTTTAACGTGGAAGTGCAAGTGATATGTCTTTTGAATATCCCCAAGATTTAAGATACTTAGATTCCCATGAATATGTTCGTCTGGATGGCGACATTGCCACTATCGGTATTTCTGAATTTGCTGTTGATCAATTAGGTGATATTGTCTTTTTGGAACTACCAGAAATTGGTGAAGCGATCGCTATAGGAGAAACATTTGGTACAATTGAATCAGTCAAAGCTGTGGAAGAACTGAATTCACCTGTGACTGGTACTGTCATAGAACGGAATGATGCTTTAATAGAATCTCCTGAACAAGTCGCTGATGATCCCTATGGAGAAGGTTGGTTTCTTAAAGTGCGTATTAATGATGCTGCTGAAATTGAGGAAGCGATGACAGCAGATCAGTACGGGGCTTTGGTGGAGGGTGAGTAAATAATTTGAATTTCAGATAAGCCAATATGTAGAGATGTTCCCCTAGAACATCTCTACACAAGTGTGAGTTTTGTTATCTTAGGTACTAAGGGTATCTGACTCGGATCAAATATCTTCAGGAATTACGCAAAAAACCCTCAAACTCTTATTTCCCACATTCCGCACCCTAAAGTTTCCTTGTAATGAAACAGGCCGTCTGGGAATGACAAATTCAAAAGGTATTATTGACATTCCCAATCCATCTCTTGATTATAACTGAATAAATTTACAGCACCTTCCACCACTTACGCCTCAAGTCTTGCCTATATCTCTAAAATCGTACCAAATTTATACCTAATTCTTGCACAGCAAAAGCTAAATTCATTTTTAGGGTTTCAGCACTGCCAAACCCTGAATCAATCAAGTGTTTTAATCCATTTTAAGACTGAATCGGATTATCTCTAGGATTCACTAATCTCAATAATTTCTGTTTGATTTGTGCGTCGAAAACTTCCCATTTCATTTTGGCATAGGCCGAATTTTCATTACCACCAGATAAAAAACCCATGGGAATTTCAAAGCCTCCTGCACCCGTCCTTCCACCACCAAAAAACCGCCCGGTGCTATCTTGTCCAAAGGCTTCTTTAATAAATTCATCGGGATCTAGGGTAAGTTTTGTGGTTCTGAGAGAACCTATCACCACTTCTAGTTCGTCATCCTCATCATGAACGATGCCATAAACTACTGCGGTATGCACATTTTCTTCGGTAACAAGAAAATCAGCAGCTTGGGGAATTGCGTCCCGGTCATCATAGCGCAAGTAACCAACACCAGCTATGGAAAAGTTATTTTGAACGATGCGGTTTTTAAGCGATCGCTCGATCACATCCATGACCCGCTTAGAACGATTGGCTTGCAAAATAGCATTTAATAACTGAGCATCATAAAATCTGCTCAAATACCCAGCAGCCATAAAATCCTCTTCTTGGGCTTGCATGAGGCGATTTGTATCTGAGCGTAAACCGTGCATTAAAGCTGTTGCACATTTAACGTGCTGACTAATACTGTTATCTAAAGTTAGTAATCCTGATTGTAAGTATTGAGTAAAAATTGTGGCAGTTGCTCGCACGTAGGGACGAACATCCATAAATTCCGATTTGAGTTCCCCTTGCAAACTATGATGATCTACTAGCACTACTAGAGGAATTCCCGCTTGTTGTATGGCGGGTAATAGTTGCGAGGTAGTTCCCTGGTTATCAATTAAGACAAACCCTTGATAAGATGATAAATCTTTACTTTTTAAGGTTTGCATTGTCCAGCGTTGAGCCGGTAAATTAGTTAACTTAACTAATGCAATATTTTCCTGGTGGCTTAGAGTTCCCGCATAGATAATTTCACACTTGATATCATACTGTTGGGCAATTAATTGATAAGACCAAGCGCAGGAAAGAGCATCTGGATCAGGAAAATCTTGTAAAATTACTAACTGCCGTTCATGGCGATGTCCCAGGAGAGTTTTTTGTAACTCTTCTGATTTTTGAGATGCCAAAGAATTGCCACGAGGTGCTAAATAGATACTGCTATCACCATTAGTGGATGGTAGGGAAGGCCGGGTTAAAGGTGGAAGTTCTATAATTTCTTTTTCTGGTTCTATTTCGTCAGGGTGGGGATCTGTATTCAAAGATACACTCTCAATTGGAGAAGCAGGATAATTCACGTACATAGGGAAATGTATTTCTAGGCGTGGAGGGTAGGTTTATCAATTCAGATATAGTGCAAGCAGTGATGCGCTCCTGAAGCTACATAAAACTTGGCAATCATCTAAAATTAATTTTGTCACTCTGTAGACTCATTTATTATTTGTCAATAGCATCAGTCAAAGAACTATTACATCCACCGAGGGTGCAAAGAAATGTTGAAAGTTAACTATGTCTTGCATTTGGGAGTTGTCTTCTGTGCAAACAAATATGCAGATTTTCAGAAAAATTTGATAATTATCTTGAATATTTATTTGACTTGTGTTACTATGAATAACCCGTGTAGAAAATTATTTTGTTTCTTCTGGCTCAATTTTTTGGCGTTATTTGATGACAATCTGTTCATTTACTTGCAATTGTACCAAATTATCAGTTGATTATAAAAACTATCCATATGTCGTTTTTTGAAGACAAAACTGCAACTTTCTAATACATGAGGAGGTAATGATGAAATAAAAATATCAGCTTATTGGAAACTAGCCATAAGCTGTTGTTAGCAATAAATTAACAAAGCATTGCCGCCTATTTGCAAAAACTACGACTAGTTTTATTCAAACAGGTATCAGTAGATGCGTATTTTGCCATCAATATTTGTAGTTAGTTATGGATAACGTCAAAGACCTATAACATATTTTTGCCACTCCTGATGCAGTCCATTTTTTAAATGCTTTGTCACTTCAAAGTAAAGACTGCTATGGGGTTGACGAGGTAAATGACGTAAAGGCATCCGGGCTTCTTGCGGTGTGCGACTACCTTTTTTAATATTGCAGCGTACACAAGCTGTGACAATATTCTCCCAACTATCACCTCCTCCACGCGATCGCGGCATGACATGATCCAGGGTTAACTCATCTCCTGTATAACCACAGTATTGACAAGTATGACTATCACGATGCAAGATATTTCGGCGAGTTAGGGCAATTTCCTTATAGGGAACGCGGACGTAATGACGCAACCGAATTACGGTCGGTAGCGGAAAATCCGAGTAAAGGAATTTACCATTGTATTCTAAGCGTTCAGCCTTACCTTTAATCAACAAAACCGTGGCACGTCGCCAACTGGTGATGTTGAGCGGTTCGTAAGAAGCGTTCAGGACTAAGACCTTCCCCATGAATCTGCGCTCAAGGTATTAGTTTTACATATATTAACACAAATCTACTCTACTTGGGGTATGAGAATAATTTATACGTTAGAGCAGGGGAAGCAGGGAGCGGAGGAGAAATATATTATTCTTTTTCCTTTTTCCTTTTTCTTCTTGCCTCTGGTTACTGAGCGACTTGTATTGAGCTTGCGATGCCCTGAGCTAGTCGAAGGGTCGAGGTAAGTCGAAAGTATTGCCTCTTGATTATTCCCTATTCCCTGTTCTCCCCTATATCTTGTATAAATTACCGGATCAAGGGTAAACTTCCTGATTAAATTGATATGGCTTTGAGGGGTGACAATTAAAATTATTAGTTAGTTTGGAAGGCTTACAGTGGTGTGATAGGAGTGCAGTGCAATGTTAAGTGGCAAACAAACGCCGATTTTTGCAGACAGTCAGGAACGTGATACTTATGCTTGGTTTTCTCAAAGGGCTTGGGTAGAAATTGATTTAGGGGCGTTGTCCCATAATGTTAAGCAATTAGTCAAGTTTTTATCACCACGTACCCAATTAATGGCCGTTGTCAAAGCGGATGCCTATGGACATGGAGCGGTAACAGTTGCGAAAACAGCTTTAGAAGCGGGTGCGAGTTGGTTAGGTGTAGCCACTGTTCCCGAAGGGATTCAATTGCGGGAAGATGGTATTAAAGCCCCAATTGTAATTTTGGGTGCAGCTAACACACCAGAACAAATCCGAGCGATCGCCCATTGGCAACTTCAACCTACACTATGTAGTCCGAAGCAAGCCTTAGAGTTTTCTAACACCTTAGAAGCAATTAACTATCATTTTTCTTTATCAGTACATATCAAACTAGATACGGGAATGTCAAGATTAGGTACTAATTGGCAACAAGCAGCAGAGTTTGTGCAATTAGTACAAGGATTACCCCATTTAGATATTACCAGTATTTATTCCCATTTAGCTACAGCAGATAGTCCTGATCCGGCAGTGATGGAGGAACAACATAGACGATTTGAGGAAGCAATTTCACAGATCAAAGCGAAAGGTATCAAAATCCCCAGTTTGCACCTAGCTAACTCAGCCGCTACCTTAGCAGATTCCCGATTACACTATGATATGGTGCGTGTCGGTTTAGCTATGTATGGTCTTTCTCCTGCCACTCACTTAACCAATCAAATTCAACTTCAACCCGTTTTACAACTTAAAGCCAGAGTTACCCAAGTCAAAACCATAGCTGCCGGTACTGGAGTTAGCTATGGTCATCATTTTATTGCCCCCAGGGAAATGCGTCTGGCCGTAGTTGGTATTGGTTATGCTGATGGAATTCCCCGCAGTCTTTCCAACCAAATGCAGGTATTAATCCGTGGACAGCGTGTACCCCAAATTGGTGCAATTACCATGGATCAAATTATGTTAGATGTCAGTTCTATACCCGATTTACAAGAAGGCGAAATAGTCACCTTACTAGGAGAACAGGGAAAAGAACAAATTTCGGCTGATGATTGGGCAAATTGCCTGAATACCATTTCTTGGGAAATTCTCTGCGGCTTCAAACACCGTCTACCGCGTGTAGCCGTGATGTAGTTAGTGGGGTGGGGAGAAATCATTTATACCCCATACCCCAATTGAGGATTTTCCATTTTTACCTATTGCCATAAATAATTTGTTATGTTAGGATAAGAGTTGATGAAATGCGGATATGGCGAAATTGGCAGACGCGCTAGATTTAGGTTCTAGTTCCGAAAGGAGTGAAGGTTCAAGTCCTTTTATCCGCACTACTAAAAATATTGAATAATTAATATTCTAAATTACTGTTGCTGTTATACAGTGACTAATTATATGTCATCGGTGGCATATTAACAGAGTTTCACCAGTAATTAGCTTTAGTGTAAATTAGAAAGGCAATAATTTGATCCAGTATCAAAATTAACTTTTTTAAATATTTTGTTTAAAAAATCTTGTTTTAGGGTATGTTGAAAACAAGTGTTTAAAATCTAAACTAAAATTTAAACAAAGTAGTGCTTTATTTTAGATGGAGTACAAAATTTTTATGGCTAGTGGATTTACTAGACAAGAAACCATCGCTTTGACTGGCATAAGCTCTGGTAGACTAAGTTACTTAGATCGAACTGAGTTAGTAGTACCAGAAAAGTTTGGTAATCCTCAGCACCCTAAAGTTGTTTATAAATGGCAACAAATTCTAGAAATAAAAACTATTGAAAGATTACGAGAAAAACTTTCATTACAGGAAATTAGAAAAGTTTTAGACTTTTTAAAGTCAAGAAACTATGAATACTCATTTTTTCAGCATCGCCTAGTTTTTGTTAATTCCCAACTTTATTTAATTGAAAATATGCAAGATTTCGGTTTGATGGTTTTAGAGACATCTGGAAAAAATCAGGGACAAGTTGTAATTAACGAAATTGGAACAATTGGAGATGTAATTACAGAATTAGCAAGAGAAGCTGAAAAACATCATGTTTTAGATTTTGATAAACGTACAGGAATAGTTTTAACGAGGTAAGAGAAAAATATACAAGGATGGGAAGGAGAAACCAGTCATGAGTTCTAATATAGCTGCAAATCAAATATATCAGCGAGTAATGGAGCATACTGGCTTCTATCGGAATGGTGTTCCAACTACAGGAGTTACAGAATCCGAAGATATTCGCAAAAATTTAGAAAAACGTATTAAATACAGTGCAGTAATTAATCCTGATCAAATTAACGCTACAGCAATATATGAATTATCTGGTTCACCTTGTATTTATTTCACTCAATTAAATGAACCTAATCCTAGAAAATTAGCTAAACTACATAAACTTTGTTGGAATCATGGTTTAGCACCTATGTTGTGGGTAATTACACCTGATGAAGTTTTACTTTATAGCTCTTATTCTCAACCCACAAAAGAAGATGAAATTAATCCAAATCAACATCTAATAGATAGGTTTGAAACTACTGAAATTGGCTTGAATCAAATGAATAAATTCGCTAGTAGATTACAAATAGAATCTGGCGAATTTTGGAAATGGGAAAAAGCTAGAAAAATTAACCGTGAACAAAGAGTAGATAAAGTTCTTGTAAAAGATTTGAATGACACTGAGAAAAAATTGGCTGAAGATCAAAAATTAGATCGTCAATTTGCTCACGCGCTTTTAATACGGTCTGTTTTTGTTGGTTATCTTCAAGACAGAGGCATTTTAAATCAAGATTTTTTCTCCAGTCGTTTTGGAGTCGAATCATTTAAAGTATTACTAAATAATCAATTAGCAACTTATAATTTGTTTGAGTGGTTACAAACAATTTTTAATGGTGATTTATTTCCAATTACTCCACAAGAAAAAAATGCTGTAGAAGAAAAACATCTTGAAGTTGTAAAAAGTTTAATAGGTGGGGTAGAAGAAATCGCAACTGGACAACAACGCTTATGGCGATTTTATGATTTTAAGGTTATACCCATAGAATTGATTAGCTCAATTTATGAAAGTTTTATTTATGCTAATGATTCAGTATCAGCAAGAGAAAATAGTACCCATTATACACCGATTAATTTAGTTGATTTGGTACTGTCTGAAGTATTTAGAGAACTAGATGGTAATGCTAAAGTTCTAGACTTGTCCTGTGGTTCAGGTGTATTTTTGGTTGAATCTTTGCGGAGATTAGTTGTTAAGCGTTGTGGTAACGGAGAAATTCCCACTCGTAATTTAATTAGAGAAACATTATATAATCAAATTTTTGGCGTAGATGTAGAAGCAAAAGCTGTTCAAATTGCTGCTTTTAGTCTTTATCTCACTGCTTTAGAATTAGATTATGAATTAGAAGAAAATCGTCAATTAACAGAAGACTTAAAATTTGAAAAGCTAATTGGTAAAAATTTATTTGCTAGTGACGCATTTGATGAAAAAGGAGAATTTAACCAAATAGAATTATTTGCACAAAAACAATTTCATGCAATAGTTGGTAATCCACCTTGGACAAAATCTAAATATAATAAATCAGCCGAAGAATATTGTAAGCGTAAACGTCCTGATTCTGGTTATCCAAGTGGATATCCTACAGCTTCTGGTACACCTCCAGATCAAGCATTTTTATGGCGTATTGGGGACTTTACCAATGATAAAACTTGTATTGGTTTAATTTTACATGGTAAACCTTTTTTCAGTAATGATTCAGCAGGTAAAACAGCAAAAGAATCTCTGTTAATGAGATATAAGCCTAAAGTGATTGTTAATTTATCTAAGTTGCGTTTAGATAAATTATTTCCAAAGTCTAAAGCTCCAGCAATGATTCTCATAGCAGGAGGGAAGCGTTCAGAACAGAAAGATGATTTTTACTTTGTCTGTCCAGAAAGTCCTATGTATTTCCATCGGCACGGTATTGTAGAAATTGGTGCAGAACATATTAAAAAGCTGCCAGTTTTTAGCACAGCATTAGATTCAGATATGCTGAAAATTGCTACTTGGGGTAGTGCTAGAGATATGTACTTAATTCAAAAATTAAAATCTCTTCCTAAAATTGCAGAAGTAGCTGGAAATTCACCTCAAAATGGATTTAAGAGTGGTAATGATCAGGAAGTTCCAGAAGAATGGATAAATAAAAAATGCCTTGAGTCTGGCAAAATGCCTAGATATCAAATAGATAAAAATGATGAACTTGATATATTACCTTTACGAATGGAATCACCAAGAAATTTTCAAATTTATGAAAGTCCATTGGTGATCATCTCACAAAGTATTGATGGAAATGAGGTATTTTCTGCCTTTAGTCAAGAAGATATTGTTTATACACAAAGATATTCAGGTATTTCTTTTGCAAATAGACCATTTTGGCTGGTATGTTTTTTGAAATTAGCTGTAATCTCAAAATCTTACAATTCAATGAAATATGCTTGTGTCAAATTGATACGCTCCCTTTATATCCAACAAGATAAGGTCAATTTAGCTCATTACTTAAATGGTGTTATCAACTCATCATTAATAAGTTACTTTTTATTTCTCACAGCTTCATCATGGGGTATTGAGCGTCCAGAAATAAAAACACAGGATTTAGTAAGACTTCCTGTTCCTAAACCTAATGAAGATAACAAGTTTTTAATTAATAAGATTATTGAAATAGAAAGTAGATTGCGTAAATCTCATAGTCAACCTTTTGAAAAAGATTTGAAAAAACAACTTGATCAAGCTGTATTTGCTCTCTATGGTTTAGATGATGCAGAACTTCATTTAGTTGAAGATACTACCCAAATCACGATTGATTTATATATGAATCGTGAAAAATCAGCAGCACTTAAAAAACCTAAAACCACTGATTTAAAAGCTTACGCTTTACATTTCATGAGTGTCATCGAACCATTTTTTGACACACTCAAAGAAAGAAGTATAGTGGCGGATATATTTAGTATTGCTAATACACCATTACAAGTGGTTAAATTTAGCATAGTACCATATCCAGGTCGTGAGCAAGTTATACAAACTGTTCACGCTGATGATTTAATAACTGTACTCAAAACTATTGCGGAACAACTACCTTCAAAACTTGCTGATCGGGTTTTTACACGACGCAATTTAAAAGTTTATGTAGGTGAGAATATTTATATTATTAAACCCTGTCAACTTCGTTACTGGAGTCGTTCTGCTGGGTTGAATGATGCTGATTCTGTTTTACTTGAAAATTTAAGGATGAATTAAGTTATGTTGCCATTGGATGATTCAGGTACTGTTGGACAACCATCATTTATTAATCGAAGAGATATTATTGCAACAGTATTTGATATTATCCAATCAGCTTGGATTCAAATATGTCAAAAACCAGAGATTAATACCAAAAGTGATGAAGATACTATTGCTGGTGCTTTACATAATCAAATGTGGATAGAAAAGGAAAATCGTGGGATAAAAGGACCCCCAATAATTGTAAATGAAGCTGCAACAAGAAGTTCTCAGCGCAGTCTTAAACCTGATGGTTTTATTGATTTAAAAATGGTTTATTCCTGGGGTATTGAAGATTATTTTGGTATAGAGTGTAAGCGAATTAGCAGTACAAAACCAAATAGACATTTAGGAAAAGATTATGTTATAGAAGGTGTAAAAAGATTCGTTGAAGGTACATATAGCATAGGTCATGACTATGCAGCAATGTTAGGTTTTGTGATTGATGGTAAAGTTAATGATTGTATTGATTTAATTTGCGATCGCCTGAATAAATATAAAAATGATATATGCTTAAAAGAAGATTGGGTTGATGAGCAAAGTTTTGGAACAACACAAAATATATATCGTACTCGTCACCTGCAAAATGGACAAAATATAATGTCTATCCTGCATTTATTTCTTGTAGTTAGTTAATTCTGATACTTATAGCTTAATAGTAACTGATATTTGGTAATATTAAAGTATTCTAGGGCGATCGCGCTCAACATTCTCAGATCGTTTTTGATACTCAAGCATTACCGTAAAATTCATAAAATACCGTTGACAAACTCCTAATTGCCATAAAGCACTCAATCCGTTGACAAGCTATTTCAGAATAATAAGCTCTACATAATCGAAATGGATTAATGCTACATCCCTACCGCAGCAGGTGGCAATATTTGGGCTAAAATAAACTAATTTTCATCATACTTATCCATAAAAAAGATGCAAACTGATTTGAACTATCCAACCATACATTCTAAAAAAGAAGATAGCTATCTGAAATTTCAACTCAATCAACAAACTGGTGCTGTTTTATCCATTAGTCATACTCAAGAAGCAATTGTAATACCTGTGACATCGGTTACAGCAATTCCAAATATGCCCCCTTGTATATTAGGATTAATGAATTGGCGTAGTCATATCATCTGGGTAGTTGATTTACCAAAGATGTTTAATTTAGAATCTCTTGATTATCGGTTACGTCAGTATAATATCATTGTTATTCAAATAGAATCAATGATTTTAGGTGTAGTTGTTCAAGAAATTCAAGGAACAACTAAGTTTACTGTTGATGATATTCGTTCTCCTGTAGGACAAGTCGCATCTAGTTTAGTACCTTATTTGTGTGGTTGTATAGTGCAACAAGAAGAAATATTATTGGTATTAGATGCAGTACATATTTTGCAATCAGAGATTCTTCGTATTAACTCATAATTGATACTTAGATAGTTTGTGTTAAATGTTTTCATTTCCTTTCGATGTAGGGTGACTAATGTATGTTGAATAAAACTAATATCAAACAAAATACAGATTCTCAAAATCAACCAACTTTGATTACTTCCCCGAAACTTATTGATGATACAGCAGAAAAATCTAGCACAAAAAATGTTGAAAATCTCGCATTAACATATGTTAAAAAATTTAGATTAAGTACAAAATCTATAATTTTGTCTATAGCTGTCGGCACTTTGCCAATATTAGGAATCGGCGCAATCGCTTATATTTTTGGTAGTAACTTAATTACTAAACAAATTATTACATCTCAGGAAACTAAAGCCATTAGCATTAATGATACAGTCAATAGTTTAATTCAGCAACGCCATGGAGATATTCAAGTATTATCTAATTTATCGTGGTTGAACAAAAATAATGTAACCCAAAAACCAGGATCAGCACAAGCAAATTTAGTGGATAAAGTTGATATAATACGATTTAATGTACAAACAAAATACTCCTTCAATCGTCTAATAAAAACAAGTAAAGTTTATGATAGTGTAGCTGCATTTGATTTAAATGGACAAGTAATTATTCAATCAGCAGGAGAAACTTTAACCCCAGAAAACGAACAGCTTTATTTTCAAGAAGTAATTGAAAAAAATACTTCCATTATTAGTCAACCTATATTTCTCAAAAATATAGGTGCAGTCATTTATATTGCAGCACCTATCAAAGATAACGGTAATACTATTGGTATAGTCAGAACTCGTATACCCTTAAAAGCCTTAGAAGAAGTAGTTCAAGGCTATACAAATGATACATATCAATATTATTTTTTAGATGAAACAGGAAAAATTGTTATTAGTTCCCAGGCAAATTTATTTGGGAAAGAAGCTATAGAAATATATCCAGCTTTAGCTAATGTTTTAAAAGCGAAAAATATTGATACATTTACAGCTATTGCTAAAACCGATCAAAAACAGGAATTAATTAGTTATATACCATTTCACAAATTAGCAGATTTACCGGAAACCAATTGGCAATTAATTCTCACTAAAGATACAACCATTGCCTTTAAACCTCAAAGAGAATTTTTGACATTAATTGCCAGTACAACTCCACTAATTGCATTATTAATGACTTTGGTAGTAGCTGGGTTAAGTCAGCGGATTAAGAATAAAAATCATACATCTGTAGGTAATTTAAAGAGTAACCAGGAGGACATACATCTCAATGCATCCAAGCTAGAAGAGTACCCAGTAAAAGAAATTCAATGGCTAGAATTAATTTTAAATATTACTAAAAAAATGCGTATGCATTCTCAGCCTGAATACATTTATCAAACAGCAGTTTCGGAACTTATTCAAACTCTGACAGCAGACAGAGTAATTATTTATCAGCTACATAATAAAACCGGAAAATTTGTAGCTGAATCAATAAATGGTGATTGGGAAAAAATACTGGGTGTATATAATAATGATGGTCATTGGCAAGAATTAGCAGCAAATCCTCAATTACAAATCATATCTAATTTAGAAACAGCTACTAATTTAGCTAATAGTTATCTTGAGTGGCTGCAAAAATTTTATGTGCAAAGCAGTGTCACTGCACCGATTTTTATTCATGGAGAAATTCAAGGCTTTTTAATTGTTCATCATTGTCAGAATTGCCATAATTGGCAGCCAGAAGAAATTAGTTTCTTGACACAGATAACAATGCAAATTGGTTATACTTTAGAACAATCCTATCTAGTAGATCAGATCAAAAGATCAAAAGCAAATAGCCAACTTAATAGTAGTCAAGATAGTTTAGAACTACAGAATTTTCAGAATAGTCTTCAGCCGATTGTTAACCAAATTGAACAATCTGTGCATGAAGTTAATATGTCATTCCGAAAAATCACAGCAGAGTCCGTGATAGAACCACAAAAAATTAACCACAGCTTAGAAATCATTAACAAGATGACAATTGCTATTCAATCTATAGCAAATATGGCACAGCAAACTGTTAAAATTGTTAATGAAAGTAATTATAAAGCCACTGATACTAAAGCAGTAATGAAGTTAACATTGCAAAATGTTTTATTGATCCAGGAAACAGTTGAGGAAACAACTAAAAAATTAAGATGGTTAGGAGAATCTTCCCAACAAATTTCTCGTGTAGTTTCTATTATTAATCAAATTGCTATGCAAACTAATTTATTAGCAATTAATGCCGGAATTGAAGCGGCAAAAGCAGGAGAAGAAGGTCAAGGTTTTGCTGTAGTAGCCGAAGAAGTGGGAGAATTAGCAGGTAGAAGTGCTACCGCAATTCAAGAAATTGAAGAAATAATTGCCAAAATTCAGCAAGAAACTAGCAAAATGTTACAAACCATGACTGTGGGAAATCATCAAGTTATTGAAAGTAGCCAGATGATTGAAAATGCGAAACAGAATTTACAGCAAATTGTGGATGTATCACAACAAATAGATAGTTTAGTTAACTCTATTTTAAGTTCGACTACATCCGAATTACAAACATCACAAATTGTGAGTCAAACTATTCAAGAGATGAGCAGTATGTCGACCCATAGTAGTGATAATTTTCGTCAAATTTATCAATCTTTAGAAAAAGCAGTAGATATTTCACAGGAATTAAAGGAAACTTTAGAAACTTTTTTGGTTAATTAAGCTTCTGAATTAATTGGCAGAACTCATAAATAAGGATTCATGACTAATGACTAAAGATAAAGAATTGGAAATTCAGATGCAATTTCTGGAAGAAGCGACTGATTACCTCAACACTTTAGAGGGAATTTTACTAGAAATTGATAATAACAAACGGATTGAATTAGAACATATTAACGCAGCCATGCGAGCCGCCCATTCAATTAAAGGTGGCGCAGCAATGATGGGATTTCGTGTATTAAGTGATTTAGCCCATCGTTTGGAAGATGCTTTTAAGGTTTTAAAGACTCAGAAAAATTCTCTAGAATTTGATACTCATTTACAAAGTTTACTACTATCTGCTGTCGATTCGCTCAGACAAATTGTTGGATTGCTTGCTAAGGGTAATAATTTAGATCATAGTTGGTTAGAAAAAGTTTGTTACCCAGTTTTTGGTCAAGTTTATCAGCGTCTTGGTGAACCTGCACCAGAAAATATTACAACTTTATTATCATCAGAACATGGTCAAGAATTTATCCCTTTATTATTTGAAACGGAAGTTGAAGAATATTTAAAACGTCTAGAAGCAAGATTAAAAAATAGCAATAAATCAGGGTTTAGATCGGATTTAACCATGATGGCGAATGAGTTAGCTGGGTTAGGTGAAATGCTTCAGTTAACAGCTTTTACCGAACTATGTCAATCAGTCAGCCGTTCTCTAGATACCTATCCTGATCGGTGTTTAGAAATTGCTGATTTAGCATTACAAGCATGGCGGGGATCGCAAGCCTTGGTATTAAGTAATCAATGGAATAATTTACCTACAAAAATTGATCTAGGTCAAATTATTGATGATCATGCCTCTGTACAAATAAATATGTTAGCGAATCAAGCCGATTATCTATTAAATAAACCAGTTACTTCTGATTTTAAATTATTAGAAAATGTAGAATTATCTCCAGAAATTAATGCTGTTGATTTTGCTCGTCATACAGAAAATATACCAATAGATACTAAATATCCTGAACGTAAAAACGATATTAACCCCCTGCATAAAGAAAGAGAAAATCAGGAAAATACAGTTAGAGTTCCTAGTAAACATCTCGAAAGAATTAATGATTTATTTGGGGAAGTCATTATTCAACGCAATAGCTTAAATGTCCAAGTAGAAAGACTGCGTAAATTAGTCCGTAGTCTCAGCCAAAGAGTCCAAACTCTTGATGAAGAGAATCAAGAAATGCGGATAGCTTATACAAAAATGATCAATCATAATCATGTAAATGAAGAAACAGAAAATAATATTTTAGAATCAGATAGCCAGCAAAAATTAAATTTATTATCTCAAAATGTGATGGAAACTCTTGTCCAATTGGCAGAAGTTACCAGTGATATTCAATTAAGTGTTGATGATACAGATCAAATAGCGCGGAAATTAAATAAAACTTCTAAACAATTACAACGACAATTAACCCAAATTAGAATGCGTCCTTTTTCCGATTTAGTGGAACGTTTTCCTAGGGCAATTAGAGACTTAAATGTTGAGTATGGCAAAAATGTCCAATTAAAAATTGAAGGAGGAAATACTTTAATTGAACGAAGCATTTTGGAAGCTTTAAATGAGCCGTTAATGCACTTATTACGCAATGCTTTTGATCATGGAATTGAAGATCCGGCAACACGCAAAGCCGAAGGAAAACCCGAACAAGGTTTAATTGAAATTAAAGCTGCTTATCATAGTAATCGCACAATTATTACTATCCGTGATGATGGTCGAGGTATTGCGTTAGAAAAAATTCGTGATCGGGCTGTAAAAATGGGTTTGAATCATGTTTTATTAGCAAATGCTACTGATGAAGAACTGCTATCATTAATTTTTGAACCGGGTTTTAGTACCTCGGAACAGGTAACAGCTTTATCTGGTCGGGGAGTGGGAATGGATGTAGTGCGAAATAACCTGAAAATAGCGCGGGGAGATGTGAATGTTGATACTCAAGCTGGCATAGGAACAAAATTTACATTATCTGTACCATTTACCCTATCAGTAGCGCGAGTATTATTAGTAGAAAGTGATGCTTGCGGCGATCGCAATTATCGTTTACTCTTAGCATTTTCTACAGATGTGATTGAGGAAATTTTCTTATTAGCAAATGAGCAAATTTTTTATCAAGATAGTAAGGAATTTATTCATTGGCAAAACACTCAATTACCATTATTACGCCTCAATAGTTACTTTGAATTTAATTATTCTCATTACAATAACTGGGAATTGGAAACCCTCCCCATTATTAATGCAACCAGCGTATTAATAATTAAACATGATCACCAACAAATTGCCGTTCAAGTAGAACGCTGTTGGGGTGAACAGGAAGTAGCAATTCGTCAAGTAGAAGGTAATATTCCCCTACCTAGCGGTTTTAATAACTGTACTATTTTGGGCGATGGTCGAGTAGTTCCCCTAGTAAATACAAATGATTTAGTATTATGGGTAACAACTGGTCAACGTCCCCATCTTAGCAATAAACTACCAACCACAAGATTACAAACTGCCTTCCTGCAACCGCCAAAAGTAGGCAATATCAGCCAACCTACCCGACAAAAAGGGATTATTTTAATCGTTGATGATTCAATTAATGTGCGGCGTTACCTAGCTTTAACTCTAGAAAAAGGTGGATATCAAGTAGAACAAGCTAAAGATGGTCAAGAAGCTTTAGAAAAACTAGAAAGTGGTTTACAAGTCCAAGCGGTAATTTGTGATATTGAAATGCCACGCATTGATGGTTATAGTTTCTTAGAACGTATTAATAATCATGCACAATTAAAACATATTCCTGTGGCAATGTTAACCTCTCGTAGTAGTAGTAAACATCGGCAATTAGCGATGCAATTAGGGGCAAAAGCCTATTTTTCTAAGCCTTACAATGAACAAGAATTATTGAAAACATTAGAGGAAATTATTTTCCAGGTTGCGGAAATAGTAGCATCGAATTAAAAAATTACTGTTGGATTATATTTAATAAAGGGATTTCCAAAAGAGAATACGAGTGTACTATATCTGTAGGTTGAATTAGGTGTAGCGCAACTTAACAAAGCACAGTTGGGGTTCTTTAAGTCAACCTAAACTACTGACCGCTAATTCTGGTGCAGCGATAGCCCTAATTTTAGGTAAATTGCTATGATAGATCAATATTAAACACGGCTAAAACTGAGGAGAAAAGATTTTGTATACAGCAATCATTAAAAATTCCGGTGATTGGTGGTTAGGCTGGATTGAAGAAATTCCTGGTGTCAATTGTCAGGAAGCAACGCGAGAGGAATTATTAGAAAGTTTACGAATTACACTGTTAGAAGCATTAGAGTTTAACCGTCAAGATGCTAGAGAATCTGCGGGTAATGATTATGTTGAGGAAGCGATCGCACTATGAAGCGTGGAGATTTATTACGCCATTTACAGGAGTGTGGTTGTGAGTTTATTCGTGAAGGTTCTCGGCATTCTTGGTGGTGGAATCCTGAGAAAAACAGAAGATCAGCGATTCCTAGACACCAAGAAATTGATGATCTTCTGGCTAAAAAGATTTGCAAGGATTTAGGGATACCTTTTACACGATGAGAGGGAATTATGTTTTATGCAAAAGCTATGTATCAAGGTAGTCCAATACCTGTTTATCTATGAAGGTATTAAAATCAAAGTGTTATGGTAATAGTAAATTAATTTTACAAATATATAATCTACCACTAAAATTACAGTAGCGATGCCTACTAGCAAGGCATCGCGGATTTTAGATTTGTGATTCATCCGTAATCTAAAATCTAAAATCCAATCAGCGGTTTAACGGTTTACTGCTGCTGCTTCCCGTGCTGCTGCTGCTTGATCTGGGTGAATACCTAAGCGTGTCAGGTTAATACGACCCTTATTGTCAATTTCTCGCACTTTGACAATCACCTCATCACCAACAGCTACTTCATCTTCAACTTTACCAACGCGGTAGTCAGCGAGTTGAGAAATATGAATCATGCCTTCTTTTCCAGGCAAGAATTCCACAAAAGCACCAATGGGTATAATCCGAGTCACACGACCGATATAAACATCCCCTTCATGGAGTTTACGAGTCATGCCTTGAACAATGTTCCGCGCTCTCTTCGCCCGGTTTTCATCAACTGCGGAAATGGTGACAGTACCATCATCTTGGATGTCAATTTTTGCACCAGTCTCTTCAGTGATACCCTTGATGGTTTTACCACCAGGTCCAATAACTAGACCAATCATGTCAGGATCAATCTTAATTGTTAGCAGACGTGGAGCAAAGGGTGAAGTTTCTTCCCTGGGGGTGTCAATAGTCTGGAGCATTTTTTCCAGAATGTGCAACCGGGCAGATTTGGCTTGGTTGACAGCTTGGGCAATTACCTCTAAAGGCAAACCAGATATTTTCATATCCATTTGCAAAGCGGTAATCCCAGTATCAGTACCAGCAACTTTGAAGTCCATATCACCCAAAAAGTCTTCAATGCCTTGAATATCGGTAAGGATTCGCACTTCGTCTCCTTCCTTAATCAAGCCCATTGCCGCACCGCTCACTGGTTTGGTAATGGGTACACCGGCATCCATGAGGGATAAACTAGAACCACAAACTGAACCCATTGAGGTCGAACCGTTGGAAGAAAGAACTTCCGAAACTACGCGAATGACGTAGGGAAATTTGTCTTTGGGTGGTAGTACAGGTAACAATGCTCGTTCCGCTAATGCACCATGTCCGATTTCCCGTCTACCAGGGGCGCGTAATGGTTTGGTTTCGCCGACGGAGAAGGGGGGGAAGTTATAGTGATGCAGGTAACGTTTGGTTTGCTCTAGTTGCAAGTCATCGTTAAGATTTTGGGCATCTCCAGGAGTACCAAGGGTACACATTGATAGTACCTGAGTTAGTCCCCGGTTAAATAGACCGCTTCCATGTACTCGTTTGGGTATTATACCAACTCTACAAGATATAGGACGGACTTCATCAAGTTTGCGACCATCCACGCGCACGTTATCTTCAATAATTTGACGGCGCATGAAGTATTTGGTAATGCTTTTGAAAGTATTACCCAAAGCTTTGGAATCTGCTGTAACCGCAACGCGAATGGGGTCTTCTTCCGATAAAGCGGTGATTTCAGCGGCGATACCATCTTTAATTGCATCTAAAGCAATATCACGATCAGTTTTGGTTAACTCAAATTGCGCCAAGATTTTCTTGATTTCATCACTAGCGCGATCACGGATATAGTTTTCTAAAGTTTGATCTGGTTCTGGTGGTGCTTCTTGCACAAGTTTTAAACCTAGTTCCTCAACCAAATCTAACTGTGCCTGAATCAAATCCCGAACTGCTTCATAACCAAAATCAATCGCCTCAATAATATCCCGTTCTGGCAACTGATTTGCACCAGCTTCGACCATGATCACCCCATCTGGTGAACCAGCTACCACTAAATCCAAATCTCCCGCCTCAATTTCTGCATAGGTAGGGTTAATAATAAAATCATCACCCACTAAGCCAACTCGCACTGCGGCCATTGGTCCATTAAAAGGAATTTGGGCAATGAGGGTAGCAATTGAAGCACCTGTGACTGCTAACACATCGGGGGGGACTTGCTCATCCATTGACATAGTTATTGCCACAACTTGCAAATCATCCCGCAACCATGAAGGGAATAAAGGACGGAGTGGACGGTCAATCAGACGACTGGCAAGAATTGCCTTTTCCGGTGGGCGACCTTCCCGGCGCATAATTCCCCCAGGAATTCTTCCCGCCGCATACAATCTTTCTTCGTAATCTACGGTCAATGGCAAAAAATCAATGCCTTCCCGCGCTGCTGACCTTGTAGCCGTTACTAAAACAGTTGTATCTCCTGATTGTATCAAAACCGACCCACCTGCTTGGGGGGCTAGTAGGCCAACCGTCAGTCGAATATCCCGTCCATCAAAGGATATTGACTTTTCAAATTCTGCCATTCAGTTTTTTTTCCTTCTCTTACGCGATTCTCACTCTGTGGCAATCCTAACATTTATGAACTCTAGACGGCTTCTGTAATAAACAAACATAAAACAAAATTTCCTAAGTTAGCTGTACAAGGGGCTTCATATCTGGGTTTGTTCCCTAAGTTATATTTTTCAGAACGATTTCATAATATTTAATCAATCAATTAAGAAGCAATTAGCTGTATTACTCATACCTCGTCCTTAATCAAGAATTTGATGATTTGGATATTTTAATAATTTTTGTCAGAATCGAGATGTCCAGGATTTAAGGATTTACAGTACATCAGATTGCTGAATACTATATTTAATGGTGAAAGTAATGTAATCCTATTCATTTTGATTTAGATATTTTTATCATCATTCACGGAATTGGTAGATTAGTAGAATTTGGGGATTATCGGTTTATTAAAGCTGTTGTTGGGTTGCGCTATCGCTTAACCCAACCTACATTAAATGGTATCAGGATCTATATTTAATTCCCGCAATTTAGCGGCTAAACGTTCTGATTTTTTCGTTTCCTGTTCTGCTGTTTCTTCAGGTGTGGGAACTAGCTCTCTCTCTGGTGTAAAATACCGTAGTAGTCCTTGATATATTCCTAAATATAAACCTAGCTGACGACTCCACAAATGTCCTTGCTGATTTTGTTCTAAAGGTTGATATTCTCCATCTACTAAATGAAAACCTGCAAATTCTAATGTATAGGGGTCGAACCAAAAATAATCAGGTGTGCGGAAAGTATTTTGATAAAGTTCTTTTTTATATTCTCTATCTGTATTTGCTGTAGTTGGTGAGAGAATTTCTAAAATGAAATTAGGATATTTACCATCTT
>JACCDP010476839.1_pt1 | contig 57409 bp, 91 predicted proteins | sample 7445841 | NCBI WGS metagenome assembly JACCDP01 (sample SAMN15323441, study PRJNA562643) | freshwater metagenome | isolation source: river surface water | place: USA:Blue River Watershed | collected 2017-08-17 | reverse complement strand
TAGCCGTTGTGTTGACGCTGGATCCGTCAGCGGCAGTTGTTGAGTTGCCGGTAGCAGTGTCGCCAGCGGATGTCACTAGGGCGATGTTTGCACCGAGAGCCGTCTGAGCGACAGCTTCGTCAGCCTGAACCTGCATCACCACATCCGGATCGTCCACGACATAGGCGTAGGCGTCCGTAGCAACTGTGCCCGAGGGCCAATACTGCTGGAAGAGCTTGTACTTCAGGTTAGGATCTGTGTAGGTGCAACCCACAAACACACCAACAACGCCAGTGGCGGCGACGTTGGATGTGCCTGTCTCTGCGATCACAACGCCAGAAGCGTTGATCGAGACGGGCTGACCGTAGAAGATGTTCGAGCCATACGCATTGTTGATCTTGACCAGACGAGTCGAGCCAGCATAGGGCTGACCGCCGATCAGATTAACAGGGCGCAGACCATACGGGGAAGCCGTAGAAGCCATGTTATCTTACCTCATTGTGAGGCGAGGTTATCCTCGCCCCTTGCCAAAAGTTACCCGCGTAGAGATCTCTGGCTTAACCAGAGGCATTCGCGGATCGTTTTCACGCATGAAGTTGTTTTCCACGGAAGTCATCTGATTCGTAGCGTGCTGACGATAGTACTCATCACGATCCGACATCATTTCTTCCGGAGCCTTGCAAAGCAAAAGGCCACCAACCTCAATGTTGTCCTTGAAGTCCGACTTGCGGTCACGAAGGACGGTAATCTCAGGATGTTCCTCAACCTTCACAGGCTCCCAGCCCTGACGGAATTTCGACGAAACATTCGTGTTGTCCGAATTATTGAGCGTCGATGTACGGATCCAGCGGTAACGCCAGCCGTCTTTCTTATCAGGTTCGGGAAGAACTGTGGGCGGAGCCCAAGACTTCTTGCGCGAAGTTGCTTCGCGGGATTCGCTTTCGCGAGGGGTGCGCTTATCCATTCATGGACCTCAATTTTTCGGCAGCGTACTGCTCGATTGACAACCCGAGACGCTTAGCGATTGCGACCTCAGAGGCAGACAGTTGAACCTTGCGTGGCGGTGTAGTGTTTCTCTTTACTGGAGCGACCACGACGCTCTGCTTCTGCTGAGGGGTTTTACTGTCCTCAAATTCCTCTTCAGAAGCTACATGCGGATACCGTTTCCGGATCTCGCTATCGAGTTTATTCCAATACTCTTCAGTCTTGGGATCAACCCGATCAAAAACAACCAACCTATCGTGGACATGCCGGGCGAAATCAGTCATCTCCCGATCACGGCCAAACCAAGTGTTTTTCCGCGCCCATGCAACAGTCTGTGCATCAGGCTTCGGCGGCGGGGTCTGCGGCACATACTGAGGCGGCTCCGGTTCCGGAGGCTCCTCCATCTGCACAGGGCGGAAACCCTTGACCTTATCCGCCTCAAGTGTAAGGCGCGTAATAGACTTGTGCGCCTCAACCTGCTTGTCCACATCGCCCATCTCGACAGCCTCTTTCAGGAGGCGCTGGGCGATCTGTAATTCACTCTGAACCCGGGTCTCCATCTGGTCGGCAATGAGAGCCTGACCGGACTGAAGCGCCCGCCTCAACTGAGCATTCTCGCTGTCCCTACGCTTTACGTAGTCAACAAGAGCCTGCTGCTGGCGTTCTAGCTCCTCTTTCGCACGGCGTTCCTCATGGAACTCGTACTTGAGTTTGCTGATGCGCTTCTTGACCTTGTCGCTGTACTGAGAAACCTCGTCATCAGCAGGGATGTCCGGGTCGCCTGTACGGCGGGGCCTATTCTTATCTTCAGGCGGGGTGTCGTCGACCACCTCCACCTGAAGACCAACCTCCCTACCGGCACTCTCGTCCGATTCAGAAGGATTGACGGCATCGACTGTGCCGTCCATTTCGATCTCAGTTTCGTCGCTCATGCCCGCTCGATCCCATCAGGATTTGACAATGTCGCCTCAACAACATCATCGTTGATAAGGCGAAATTCCTTGCCGCCGACCTTGAATCGGGTGCCGGAATAAGCCCGGAACATCACCCAATCACCTTCTCGGCAGTAAGCCCCCGCTGGGAAGCGGTCGGGGTCCATATAACAATCAGACCCCATGATGAGGACTTGGCCAATGATGCTGGCCGTTTCCTCCTTGGTCTTCAAAACATCAGGCCGAATAATACCGCCCTTTGTCTTTTCCTCTACCTCCGGAACCGCGATGAGAATCCGGTATCCCTTGGGCAAAGGCAGCTTATCAAGAATGTCTTTCGACAACTTGCTCTCTGCGTACATGCGTATCCCTACGTGGTTGCGCCTATCGGCGAATTGCGTTCTTTTGAACGTAACTCAATGATACAGCAGAACAATCGGATACCCGAAATCACTCAGCGTTGCGCTGAACAGCCTCAAGATCAACGATGTCCCGTTCAACCATAGCAAGACCGGCAATGATACCTGTCAGGTACTTGTAATCAGAAAAATCCTTGGCAGAGCCAAGCGCAATATCGTCAGCCAATTCGTTCATTTTGTTACGAATTTTCTGCCGAATGACCTGAAGCTCAGTCATTAAAAGATCCTCCGAAGAGGTTCGACAGCCTGACCGACCACTTTAGCCGCTTCAAGCGCGATCTTGTCTTCTTTGTATTTGGCATCTGTTGCCGCTTCAGCGGCCTTGACCTTGACTGCCTCTTCCTTGATGCGAAGCTCTTCACGCTGCATGACGGTGAGCGGATCATTTGCCTCCTGCTGCTGCTTTGCCATAAGCTGTTCCTGAGTGTGCTGATTGAGGAGGCGATCAGCCGCGACAGAGGCAAGCTTGGCGACATCGTTCTGGATGTCGGGCGGAAGCTGTTCGCCCATCTGTGGCATGCTGACACCAAGCTTCAGTTCAAGCTGGCGACGATAAGAGTAGGCAAAGTGTTCAGCAAGATGCTGTTGCATGGCCCCGGAGAATGCCTGAGCATTTGGATTTTGGGACATGAACTGCTGGTATATCGGATCCTGCATAAATGCCGTGTGGACCTTGATGTGGGCATCGTGGTCCTGTTCTGGGAATACAGTGATCGGCTTGCCGGTCATAACCGTCATGTTCTCAGTGACGGGGTCCATAGAAACCGGCGGCTGCTGAGACTGGATGATCAGATCGACATTCTGCACGTTCAGTGCGTGGAGCATCTGTCGGTGTAATAGTTCCATGTTATACATATTTGGCGGCGCAGTCTGCGCAAGCTGCATAGCCGCCTGATACTGCATGACCTTTTGCGCCATCGTGGCGGCGTTGGGGTCGGATACAGGGATAATGTCAACCCGATCATCAAAATCCTGTGTTCTGTCAAACTGCTGTTGTCCGTCTTCAGTAGCAACGTAGTCGTACTGCGGCCCCATGTACTCTCTGATAACGTCAGCGATAAGCTGGAACTCACGACTGAGAGAATCATGTACACGCGCCTGAACAGCAGACATGACCTTCATGGAGCGTTCAAGGAGGGCGAGTGTTGTACCGACAGGAGCATCGGCGTTTGCATCACCGACATCCATCTCAGCGATGGAACCAATACGCCGTCCTTCGTCAACAAGGTTGCCGAGAAGCTGGTAGAGGACGCTCGACGGCTCCTTATAGGGCAAGAATGTAATCGAGTCGCGGATAGAGCCAGAGGCTACATCCACATCCCTGAATTCGCCCGGCATGATCGGGTTGTCGTCGCCCTTGATTCGCAGGCCACGGGCCTTGAGTCCACCCGGGAGGTTTGAAAGAGTGCCAGCGTCAACGAGTTGGCGTAGGATTGAGGTAGCACTTTTAGCGATTCCGCCAATGAGGTGGATAAGGCCCGTGCCGTAGAAGCCAAGGCCGGGAAGATACTGGTAATGGACAAAATACTGGCGCTTTTCAAAAGCCGGGTCTCCCTCACGCCAATTGCGGCGGATGGCGAGGACTTCGCGGCTGGATTTTTCGATTGTAACGACATATGGAAGCTCGATCCCGTCATCGCTTTCAAACCCCGGAAGATCAAGATCGACGCACATTTCAAGGATTGTGTGCCGGTTGTCGTCGGAGAATGATGGGGTCTCGCCCTTTACCTTGTCGTACTTCTTCTGCAAGGTGGAGTAATCCGGGGACGGGGTAGGAATCTCGATGTCCCGGTAGAAGCCATTCACCTGTAATTTCCGAAGTTCATTCGGGTACATTCGCGTTACATGGGTGTAACGCGGGCAAGCGGCGAGATCTGTGGTGCCATAGGCGACAATGAAGTCTTCAGCAGGCACAAAGACCGCTGCGGGGCGTTCATTGATCTGATCGTAGTAAACCTTCCTGAAGGCAGAGCCAGCGAGCGGAAGGCGGAATAAAAGCTGTTCAGTTTCGGAGCGGTAGTCACGCATTTTTTCCGTGACAACGTAGTTCATCTCTTCCTGAACGCGGTGAGCCTGCTTCAGGAGTTCTTCATTGGCCTTGCCGACAATCTTGGTGCGGACGGGGCCAGAGGCGGGGAAAACCTCCATGATCGTCTGCGCCTGAAAACGGATAACGGCTTCCGTGAGTACGGGGTGGTAAACACCACAAGCGCCCGGCCATGGCATCGTGCGCTCTTCAATCTTGAGGCCCAGCAGATCGAGGCCCTGAAGGTAAGCCTTTTCCCAATCGGCGCGGGTTTCCACATCGTCTTCAAACGAGGAGATCAAGTCTTCCGCAATCATGCGGAGATCACCCTCATCAATGATGTCGGCCAGATTTGCAGCATGCTCCTCCGGGGGAGCCAGATCAGCGTCCGGGCTGCCGAAATCGACAGTTACCCCGCCGTCCTCCATCTCAGTCACATTTGCGCCAAGGTCAACTGGCGGGACTTCGACATCAATAGGCGGCACTTCGGGGGAAATGGAGATATTCGGTTCAATCATGGCATGTCTTTCTCTTTCCGCCTATTATATCAATAAAACGCCTCTTTGCGGAACACGGGCGTTTCAATGATGTCCTCCTCGTCGGTGGGGATCATAAACCCGCCCTGACGGAACCGCATCAGCGCCATTGTAACCGCGTCTACATAGTCGTCGTGGTCGCCGGACGGAAATGCGGCGCATTCTTCGACTACATCAGTGGCATACGCCTCATCTGGAGCCCACACAACACCTGATGCAAAGATGTCTGTAATTGCGTTTACACGCACAATCTTGTCGCCTGTAGCTCTCGTTGGTGTAAACTCTTGGACCGGAATACCGGCATTTCGTAGCTCCGCAATAAGTGGAGCGCCAGAAGCCTTCTTTTCAACGATAAACATATCGGGCTTCCAGTCCCTATAATACTGGACCGTGGTAGCCTTGAGTTCAGGAAACTCCAGCTTGTCCTTCCAAGCATCCAAAAGGATAAGGTTTGGAATTGGCTTGCCACTCGCGTTTGGGTGGTTAAAAACACCAAAACACACGCATGCGGAGTAGTCAGATCTTTCGGTCTTGGAAAAGGCGGTATCCATCGCGACGATCACAGCGTCACAAGCCGGGGCTTTGTTTGCCTCCCAGACATTCCACCAATCACGCTTGATCAACGCGCCTTCTTCGGAGGTTGGATCTTGCTGGTACTGTGCGCTCCACTTGGAGATCGGAAGCTCGACTTTAAGCTTCATAAGCTCATCGAGGGACCAAAACTCAGGCCAAAGAGGATTGCCGGACTCCATAATGGCCGGAAGTTCAATAACCTCCCACTCGCCGGAACCCTCTTTTTTGATGGATGCGTCGATGATCTGGCCGGTCAAATCCCTCTTTGCCCATCGCGTCATAACGATAACGATGGCCCCGCCCGGTTGTAAACGCTGTCTCGGGCCTGAAGAGTACCACTCAAAAACCTTATCGTAGACGGATACATCAAACTGACCCATCATGGCTTCCTGTTCGGAGTGCGGGTCGTCGATGATCAGCAGGTCGGCACCCTTACCGGTCACGGCACCGCCGACACCGATAGCGAAATACTCGCCGCCCTTGTTTGTAGACCATCGACCGGCTGCCTTTGAGTCGGACTGAAGGCTTACACCAGAGAAGACCTTGCCGTACTCGTCGGAGCCAACGAGGTTACGAACCTTTCGGCCAAAGCCGACAGCCAATTCGGCAGTATGTGCCGTCTGAATGATTTTCTTGCCCGGATACTTGCCGAGGAACCATGCCGGAAGCAGGTATGAGGCAAACTCCGACTTTGTGTGGCGGGGTGGCATGTTAATGATCAGGCGCTTTAATTCGCCCTTTGCCACGCGCTCAAAGGCATCAGCCATGATTTTGTGGTGCCGCCCCGAAATGAAGCTGGGCCACATGAGATTTACAAAGTCCAAGAAGTGATCCTGAGCGGCTTCCCGGGCCTTTGCTTCGTCCAAAGCACGAAGAAGCCGGAGGATCTCCGGCTTCTCTTCTTCTGGAATCTTGTCAATCAGTTCAGCGTAGTTCATGCACTGATTATATGGTGCCGGGTGAGGGATTCAAACCCCCGACCTTCGGTTTACAAAACCGCTGCTCTATCGGCTGAGCTAACCCGGCACAATATCACTGCCTGTAGCCGACAATTGCGTCAACTGCGGCAATCTTTCCCTCCAGACCATGCTGGTTTTCCGTGAACCTCTGATCAGAATGATACACCGTGGCGCGATCCTTGCCAACGGCGGTTGCGATGGTTCTCATCGAGACAAGCGGGAAGTACCTGATCATTGCCCACGGATAGTGGTGCTTTGCAAAGGCAGAGCGGATACCCCGAATCTTGCCAACAATCTCGGAAACTTCAAGGTCGTAAACGTCAGCGATGGCAACAGCCAAGCTGCTTGCAAAGTTCCTCAGATCTTTCGGGTTACAGGTGCTGACAGTGTTGTACTGCATCGTCTCCGGCTTCTTGCGAGCGATGACTTCCTGTAAGCGGGCAAGATCCTCACTCCGGCATTCTTCCGGGGTTTTCACTTTTGGCTGAAAGAACTTCCTCTGGGCCACAATAATGCTGCGACTATCCCCGGATGTTTGCTCATCCGGGGTTGCCGTGTGTTCCCAAAAGAACTGCCCCTCAAGGGCCTTTGCCATCTCCGCTTCCAAGTCCCGCATTTTCATTTGCCTCAATCTTGCGCAATGTGTTTATCAAGTGGCCGACAGAGCCTTGGAAACCGTATGTGCCGTAGTGTGTGGTCAGCGCCCAAGGGAACAACCACACATCACCACCAATCTCTCGCCACTTGTGGCAAAAGTAGTAGTCCTCAGAGAGGTAGCGCCCGTCAAAGATGCCCGTCCTGAAGTAGGCAAACATCTTCTTTTCAACGCCTTCAGCGACATCGCGAGAATGATCGGAGACATACGCATTCTCAGGGAATGCCTCCTCCATCTTCTTGAACACGCTCCTCTTGATCAGCATCATGCCGGTTCCGGCCTCAGCGACCCTGACAATCTCCTCCATTTTCGTTTCGTCGTCAAGCGTAGAAAATACGTACTCGCCCACCAGCTTCTCAAGGTACGCGGGGTCGTCCAGATTATGCTTGACAGAGGCGATGATCACCGGCCAATTGATGTGTTTCTTTGGATACGGGCCGCAGATGATGTCCTTTTCGTAAGACATCATCATCAGGATGTCTTCCGGCCTGAACTGGATGTCGGCGTCAATAAACAAAAGGAAATCGGCGTTGCTCTTTGTCAGGTATTCGTAGACAAGCCCATTTCGAGCCCGGTCAATCAGGCTCTCGTTCATCATAAAGCAGTGTTGAAACACGATGCCGTGCTTGTGGCACTGGTCCTGAAGCTGCAAGAGGCTCGAAAAGAACATCGTATTGCCAAGACCGCCGTACATCGGGGTCGCAATCATAACGCTCTTGCCCTTGAGTTTTCTCAGGTCAAGCTTGAGTTCTGTCTCTTTAATCATTTCTTTCCCTCGAAACTGCAACGCCGGTTCCGTATTCGCCATTGTAGGTCATCGGTGCCGGATTACCCTGTATACGCCAACCAAACTGGCACATGCCAGACGCAAGAGTCATTGCGTCCGTGATCGTTTTGCCCCAAACATATCGGGTTTCGATCATGTATGCTCTAGGCTTTGACTGCGATGTAGTCATAGTTCATGTTTCCATTACGCTTCTGAACGAGATAAACGGCACCGTCCATATATGCTCTCCAAGCGGATCTCGCAGCCTTCATTGGCTCCGGCATCGTGTCGGCAAATCCTCCGGCGGCAAAGTGACGCTCACGCTCTGCAATCAGCATGCCGTTGTAGTAGACGGCCTTTTCACCTGTCTTGGCGCTTGAAAGCCAGCGAAGCATGCCGTCCTGATCTGTGATCTTTTTCAATTTAGCGACCTCGATTCGATTGACTCAAGAATGTCTGCGCGGAGACCGGCAACCATGATCTCCAGAAATTCAAGAGCGTGGACCTTGTTGTCGAACTTGTGGAGATAGACGCGATCACCCTCTGAGGTGATGTAAACGACCATGGATTCCTCTATGCTACCGTCCTTTATGCGGTCTAGGGTTTCCATAGCGTCCAGTTGCTTTTGCGACTTTTTCGGCATAGGCACTTCTCTTTCTTTTTGTTCCCAAGCCTCCATTATAGAGGAGGGCCGTTCTGTAAACATTACCCTTTGCAAGCCTATACGCCATGCGAAGGTAAATCATTCCGTAGCGAATGCCAACGCGGCAATTGTTGAGCCCAGAGGGGGTGCCGCGATAACCAATACCCCGAGCCGTCCGGGGCTTGATTTGCATGACACCTCGTTCACCTCCTCGACCGACAGCACTGCACCTGAAGCCACTTTCAAGCCTCGCAATGGTGAGAGCCAGACTTACCGGCACACCCTGCCTTATTGCCTCGCGTCTGACCATGTCTGGAACGGACTCAGCAAGTGCCGGGGTTGAGAAAATCAGGAATCCAACTGCGAGAATATACCTCAATCTTTGCCCTCCAGAATACTTCGGATCTCGTTCGACACAACGGCGTTGTGCATGACGGTGTAGCGGAGCATCAGGTTCTCTTCCTTTAACTCGTTGATCTCGGCGTACATGCTGTCAATCTGCGCGAGGCTGTTCAGCAAAACATCACGAACGGCCTTCAGTTCTGTCTCAAGCTTGGCAATCATGCCGCTGTCATCCTCAGTTGATTCACGCATCTCTTCTTCCTGCTGTCCAATTTTTCTGCATGCGAACCTCGGAGTTTGGCACGCACCAGATCTCGCGGCTTTCATCGAGAGCCACGACCCATATCAGTTCATGCTCAAATCCGTAGTCTATGACCCCGAAGGCATATCCGGAACCCTTGACGGTGTTTAGGGGGATCGGCGGTTCAAGCCTTGTCATTCTGTTTCTCCTTCGGAAGGGGGAGGATGGTATTATTGTGAGTGGCTCTGCCAACGGGAGAAACAAGCGTGTCAACAAAATAACAACCCGGCCACGCATTCAGGGCAGCGGCTATGGCTACACGACAATCCCAGACTTCAGTCAGCGTATCACCGTCATCTGCAAGGCTGGAGTGCAAGGCGTCCACCACCTCATCCGGTATCTGTACTGGGTCAATCATTTTGCTTCTCCTGCGGAAGGGGGAGAAGAAGATAGGGTTGACCTCCAATCATTTCTTTTGAAGTCCACGCTTCCGGCCACGCATTCAGGGCAGCGGCGATGGCGGCGCGGGCTGTCTCCAGAATAGCATCGTGGTCAAGGCCGCTGCTGCCCCAAGTGTATCCCTCGTGATATGCAAACGCCATCGCCGCAGCTTCCACCACCTCATCCGGTATCTGTGCGAGGTTAATCATTCTGTTTCTCCTGCGGAAGGGGGAGGATGAGCGCGGTGCGCATCACAAGTATCCAGTCATTGCTGTGCGCGGATGTTACCATCGGCCACCCATTCAGGCCAGCAGCGATGGCTTCGGCCATGTCATGCTCTTCGGTAGTGTAAACATCACTGGAGGCGTACTTGTAGGCCGATAGAGCCGCCTTCACCACCTCATCCGGTATCTGCTTGGGGTCAATCATTCTGTTTCTCCTGCGGCAGCGGAAGGATGATCGTGCGGCGCAATGTGTCGCCGTCACCCGTCCAAGAGCCTTCCCATCCCGGCCACGCATTCAGGGCAGCGGCGATGGCACGCCGTGTAAAGTCTCTATAGATACGCCGAGTTAATTCGCTAACATCCTGCCACCGTTGATCAGGAAGATCATTCGTAAAAATATCAGCAGCAAAAAAGTCCTCTGCTACAACCTCCACCACCTCATCTGGTATCTGTTCAGCCGTTATCATTGTCCGCCTCCAGTTCAGGTGCGTCAAACATCCGCCAGATGCGGGCCATGTAGTTGATGTCGGTGATCATGTTGTCCTCCAAATCGCAAACAAAATGATGATTGTGATGCAGCCAAACAACGTCACAATCAGCATTGTATCGTCACTCACAGCCCTTCTCCTTCTTCACAATCAATGGTGAGTTTCACACAGGCGATGCGGTTTGTTCTGCTACCTTCATGCGCGGCATGTGCCTCACCTTCACTGAACCAGACTGTTTGATAGTGAAGATACACATTCACCCACACCTCCCGCTTAATGCGGGGCTTCACTTCAATGAGGTCGCAACCATCATCGCAATCACCTCCCCAGCGGCCAGAAGCAGGCCAAGACTCCAACTTCCACCCGTACTTGTTACGAAATGCACCATGCACAGGGAAGTCATCGCTCCCATCCACTGCATAAATCCGAACCTCGCGGCCATCACGGGTGCGGTAGGTTTTATCTGGGTCAATCACTTGTAACCTCCAGTGCTGCATGTTGCGATAAGTGGCTGCGGCGGCTTCCGACCACACGCCGGGTTCTGGCAAGTCTGTTCGCTGGCTAGAGGGCAGATGCAGCCAACGGGATATTGGAACATGGGCCATGACATCGGCCAAGTAATCGTCGGCTTTTGCAACACGCACTCAACCACGCATTCAGAGCGTCCGCAGGACATAAGCGCGCGGGATGGGCAGTCTCTCATGTGTCACCTTCAAGGGCAGCGCGGGTGCGTTCCCACGCCTGACGGCCAAGTATAAAACTGACGCCCATGTATTGCGGTCCTTCCATTGTCACGTTGATTTTTGTGGCGAGATGCCAAAGTTCCAGCGCCGCCCGCAGTCGCTCAATCTCATGCTTCGCCGCCAGCGCCACATCTTCGGCTGGCATGTCATTCTCAGCCCACTGGGCGAGGCGATGAACTATGTCAGTCATTCTTACCTCCAAGGTGCTTCGCCATACGGTCCTGCGGACCTTCTAGAGCAGCGCGGGCCGCTGCTTTGATTGCCTCTCGCGCTTGGTAAACGCCGTCCAGAAGCCCAGCCTCGTAGCAGTCCTTGGGCGTCATGGTTCCGTAATCTCGGTCAGGCACCACCACTTCTATATCTACAGTCGGGGCTTCTAGTAAGGCGGCGTTGACGCGTGTCAGCAGCTTGCATTCCTCGCTGTCCGACCACACCGCCGTCTTGGTGTGATTGATCCAGACTTGGACCTCGGCCCGCAGCCGTTCGATCTTGTCAGCGGCTTCAACAAGAAGAGTATCGCGCTTTCCATCATAGCCACACGAACAGTGATATTCACGACCTTGGCAACCACGTTCATGGTCATCTCTTGCGTAACCGCGCAGTTTCTCCACGATGTCAGTCATTGTCACCTCCAAGGGCAGCGCGGGCTAGGTAATTCCGGCAATTTTGAGGTGCCGGACACAGGTCGCCAGTTTCTATGCAATCGCAAGCAAACATTTTCAGCGCCGACCGCAGCTTGGTGTTCTCGGCACGGCACTCACGCAGTTGTGCCTCAAGCAGTTCGATCTCTCTCTGGTGGTGTATGTCGCTCATGTCCATCTCCTTCTGTGCCGGAAGGTAACACATTCGGGGTCGCAGGCAAGAGAAAAATCAAAACCCCGGAAGATTTCTCCCCCGGGGTTCCAAAATCAGATATGTCGTGGACTTACTTTGCCAGACCCTGCCGCTTGGCTTTAAACCACGCCGCAAGCTCGGACTTGCTCTTACCGGCAGGCTTTGCGTCAGGTTTATCAGCCTTTTTGGTGCCGAAAAATGGAATCTTGGCCTTGAGGCCGGAAATATCCATACCACCGGTCTTTTCCACAGCCTTTCTCTTGGCGGCTGCGCTGGTCATAGAACGACCGGCCACGCCTTCCTTCTCGAACTGACGGGCCTTCATCCGCTGGAAGTTGGTCATCTTTCCAGCCTGAGACGACTTGTCAGATGCAGGCCTCATCTTGGGCTTCGGGGGGCCTTCAGAGGCCGCAGGAGCCACAACCGGGTTACCCTTCCCAGACGGACGCTTCTGCCCGGGGCCAGATGTGCGCGAGCCAAACGTCTTGGACCTGTCCATTGGAACCCCGCCGGTGCCTTGACCGGGACCACCATCGGCGAAGTCATAACGATCCTTCCGAGACATGGCAGCTTTCTCGGCGTCCTTCTGCTTCTTAAGCAGTCTGAGGGAGAGGATGTCTCCAAGCGGGGCTTCTGATTCAGCCATAACGGGGTCCAATCTGTCGTTGCGTTATGTTACTTACCGCGCTTTATGGCGCTGAGCCTCTTGTCCATCGACCTCACGTCGCGGTCCAGCGACGCCAAGCTGCGCTTAGCGCGGGTCACAAAATCCTTGCTGTTGGCCGCCCTCGCCTTTCTGATATTATCTCGGCGCTCCACAGACTTGTCAAAAGCCTTCTTGTCCTTACCGCTGCCCCTGTTCATATCCACAGCCTTATCGCTGTCATACTCCATTTCCCTGAGACGGTCGTAGACATTGTTGAGCGTGCGGAGTTTGTCGCCGACCGTCCTGCCTCGCACATAAGACGAAGATCCATCCGGCATCTTCTCCATTACAAGGGTCTTCTTATTTCCGCGAGGGGCATTGCCTTTTGGCATGTCTGTATCTTTCTTGGCGGTGGGGGTGAGTCTGATTACTCTATTTTATCAATAAAGTGCCGGATCGTGCAACCACCTGACATAGCGCCGGTATTGCGGCAGGACACAGACATTCTCCTCGACAGTCCCGGGGTCCACCCTGTTCAGCTTGGAGTTATTTTCATGTGCCGGAAGGTACTGGAGGTTTGAAAGAACATGAAGGCCGCAGACATCCTTGCCATGGATCGGGAGAATGTGGTCAACATGATAGCCGGGCGGGCATTTGGCGATGAAATCCAGAACCTCTGCGCGGTTTGACTCGTTGTAATTGGTCCGCCTTAAACCATTCCGGTGCCTCATTCTGGCATTGCATTGAGCCCTTCCGTATGGCCGGGCAGCATACTCAGCCTGAAGCCGCCTGTTATTGGCCTTCCAAGCATCCGTCTGGCGCATAATGCGCATGCACTCAGGACACTTGCTGTTGCTTGCTCTGCGCGGCACAGAGTGACCATTTTTGCATGGCCTACCCGTAAAATACTCATAGCTGCCAGTGGCTATCGCCGTGCGACGGTCTGGAGGTAAATGCCTATATTCTTCAAACACTTATGCCGGAACCCATAGGTTTGCCATTTTTTTGCAAAAAATCCGGGGCCTATTTTAAACGAAATGGTTCAAGGGGTTAAGGGGGTGGGGTGGTGTGTAAACAGGGGAAAAATCGGAGAATTGTTTGAGGGGAATAATATGTAAGTTGGTTGGGACTCCTAGCCTAGGAAAGGGTTCCTACCCCCGGTGGGGGGGGTCTGGAATCATTCGGTTTTGTTCACGGTCTGTTCCACTGGCTCGACGGTTTCCCGGGGCGCAAATCGACGTTGCCCGGCAATTGTTCTTTAATTGGAAATTACCACACGGATTATGCCAGTCAGCCGGCACGACTAAGCCGTTGTAATCGCTCGACTAATTCCTTCTCAAGTGTTGCGGAATCGCTCGAAACATTCTCGATTTTCACTTGTTCTGTTAACATGCCCGCCATTTTCGCCGCTAACGCAAGCGCCGATTGCTGCACTGCAGGGGGGACGTTTGATCCCTCGGCCAAGCGCCAAACATTGGACCACACGCGGTCTGCGTTCTTGAGCGCGAACATGCTATTCCGCTTCGCGTTTTCTTCCGCTTTCGCCATTAACAAACCCTGTACCCTTGAGGCGACCTTAGGATTTTTCGCAAGCTTGCATCCCTCGACGTGTACGCTCGACGGTTTCATCCCTTCTGCGCTGTAAGAGCGGCGATAGGCTTCTGAGTTAGTCAATCCATCGGCCAGACACTGGGCGAATTGTTCTTGCCGCGCCGTCAACTTATCCGCTTGCGCCTTAGCGTCGACCTGCTTTCCTTCACTGGCCACTAGCTCTAGCTTAGGCTTGTTATCGTCTTTCACGTTCTTCAGTCCCCTCAATCGCCGGGTGGCTTTCGGGGTCTCAAAAAACCCCTCCACCCGTTTCCCCCATTGTAACATTCCCCCACGACATTGCCCTAGCCATGCATGCAGCGCATAACGGCCATGCACAAATGTTTGTTGCATTAATTTCCGAACGTGTCAGATTGTGCCTCATCGAAACACGGCAACACGAAAGGGAACGGCAATGCACCACAATATGAAAAAGCTTTTAGGCCTTAACATTCGCCCGGTTTTTCACGCGCAATCGTGGCCGGTCCCTGTAGACATTAAAAGCGCCGCAATTGACGAAAACAAATCAAAGTAAGAAAGGAGAACGCGACATGTATAACATGACACTAACCCGTGCGCTGTGGTTTAACTCTAAGACAAGTGATGCGCTTTGCCATGTTGTTGCAACGGCGCTGTTGGAAAAAATCAGGAACAACGAGAGCGAAAAAATCGAATCTCATCTGTGGATTACGCGCCGCTACGAACAGCATGCGCTAACATGAGCCGCGTTTCGGCGCGGCTCTAGTTAACGCAACGTAAGAAAGGGAAAACTATGTTTCGCGGCAAATTAATTGCATCTGGCAGTAATGCCAAAACCGTCAAGGGTGACGGCTCGGATTTCGAAACGGCAATAATGTACCTTGCGCCATTCACACTGGCCGGTGCTGGTAATGTCTGCAGCATGGCCGCAATCGCAGCGTGTTGGCAAGGATGTCTCAATAGCGCCGGGCGCGGCGCATTTAATAATGTCCAGAAAGCGCGAATTCGCAAAACCCGTCAGTATATGACGGAGCGCGCACAATTCATGGCCGATCTAGTGGCCGATCTTGAGGCATTCTCACGCTATTGCGCTCGCAAAAATGTGAGACCTTGCGTCCGTCTGAATGGAACGTCTGACATTATGTGGGAACGTGGACATCCCGTTATGCGCGGCAACATGCGCCATGGCAGCCTCATGGCCGCGTTTCCTGATATCACTTTCTACGACTATTCAAAGATATACAAGCGGGTCGACCGGCCATTGCCGACAAACTACAGGTTAACGCTGTCTTATTCTGGAGCAAATGCCGATTATGCGGCGGAAATCACAAAACGGGTCGAAAGCGGCATGGCGAACGCGGCAATCGTATTCCGCAACAGGAAACGCGTTGAAGCGGAATTGAAAAAGGAAAAAACAATTGACGGTGACGAAACCGACATGCGCTTTCTGGATCCTCAAGGCGGATATGTCGTGGCGCTATACGCGAAAGGCAAGGCGAAGCGCGACACAAGCGGATTTGTGGTCGATTGACGCTAACATGAGCCGGGTTTAGGCCCGGCTCCAGTTAACGGCAAAGCAGGAGGAAACAATGCAACACTATACGCCGGATGAAATACGCGACCTGTACGACACAAACCCAAACATGACATTAAAACAATTATCGCGCCTTACTGGCCGAAACACATGGAATCTCAAGGCGATTCTTATGCCGCGTGACGACAACGATTGTGTTCCCGCTTATGTGGCCGAGGGATTGGGAGAAAAATGATGGAAATCAAATCCGTATCACAATTCAGGCAAGCCTATCGCAATGGTCCTTTCGCGTGGCCGGGTGGATATCCCTTGTATTTCATCACAAGTGATGGCGCGGCATTGTCGTGGCGAGCGGCACAATACAATCGACGCGCGATAATTGAGGCGATTTCTGAGAAAGAGAACAACGGTTGGCACGTTATAGGCATGGAAATAAACTGGGAAGACCCTGCTCTGTATTGTGACGACACAGGCGAGCGGATCCCTTCCGCCTATGCGGAAGACGAGGCGGAACCTACAGCAAGGTGAGACAATGGCACGATATAAACCACGCTTGGACATATGGCAACTTACCGATTCGGAAAGGGCCAAGCTTCAACCGGGACAACACATTAAAGCGGGAGAAAACGGCCCCACTGGGCGATTCTGGGGACAGGGACGAACAACTGTAGCGGCATGGGACGGAAACGCGCGGCACGATTATGCAGCGTATCAAAAGATGACGCGGCAATACGCTCTGTCCCAGAAAGAGAACCAGAGAAAGCGCACATAGGTGCGACATACTGCCGCATGGACAATAGCGGAAATTAATGCGACAACAAACACGTTCAACAGGAGGACAAAATGGATTCAGAGATTCACACTCGGGACGGACAGGTGGTTGCATATATCGGGTCTGATGCGACAGAACTATTCCGCGTCAAGCTTATTAAAAGTGCAATTCTGCTTCACGGCAAGACAGGAATGATACCGACTCGTGGCATTACCATCACAAAACTATTTGCAATGGCGCAAAAGTATACTGGCAAAAAGTACAAGCGAGGCGAGCATGACCTTGCGGTAAAAGACCTTGCAATCTGGATCAACACAATGACCTCGGCTCTGCCGATCATCGAACAATAAAGGGGGCTTCCATGTACAAAACACTGCGCGAAAAGATTAGTGCCGAAAAGGGTGAACGCACGGCACGCTATGCGGCATATGAGAACATCTTTCTTGAAGCATGGCGGGAGGGGAGGGAGGCCGCTCGCAACTGTAGACCATTGCCGATGGTAGTAACAACCTACGAGGGGGACGTTCTGGATGTAGTCGATGATGGCGCTTGCGGATTCGGCTGGGTTAACGTGCCGGGTAATACCTCGTTTGGTCGATGGCTCAGAAAGAATGGCCGCGCTCGTCCAGACTATCCCGCTGGACTAGCTATCTGGATCTCAGATTACGGCCAGTCTTACGAACGAAAAGCAGCGCATGCCGGTGCTATGGCTGCTTACCTACAGCGTAACGGTATCAAGTGTATGGCTATGTCCAGATTGGATTAACCTCAAGCGCCGGTCGGCTTGCGGGGTTTCAAAATTAACGCAACGTAAAGGAGAGAAACATGGCATTCAATTTTTATTCAGACCCGGGCCACGGCTGGTTGCGGGTCGATATCCAGAGCGCCGCGAGCGTAGGTCTGGATCCGTCCAACTTTTCCAGATTCTCTTACCAACGAGCGCATTGGCTCTATCTTGAAGAGGATTGTGACGCATCGCTATTCGTCAAAGCGTACATGGCAAAACACAATAGACCGCCGGTCGTAAAGGAACATCACACAGATGGCCGTTCGTGCATCCGAAACTACAATCCCATCGCAGCGTGAGGAGAACGACAATGCCCAACTACAGGCTGACAATTCGGCGAAGCGTCACACTGGTGACGCGGATCGACATGGAAGGCGATAGTGAATCGGATGCAATCGCCCGCTTCCAGCACCAGCTTGAGTCCAGAAGCTGTAGCCCCATCGAAGATGACGAACTATGGGGGGAGGCCATATATTACCAAGTGTTTAAGAGTGACGGCCCATATTCAGGCGAATATGCCGTGATGGACATTGAACTTGACAAATAACAAAGGAGAACGACAATGTACTATGTAGTAAAAAAAGGCGAAGGGATCGACAAGTATCACGCAGCGTTTCATGACGAAGCTGCGGCGCGAAATCTCGCCGTGAACTTGAAGGCAAGCCTAGGCCACAACTATGACATCATCAAGTTGTCCACGGTTTGGACAACCCAAACACTGGCCGAAGCAATGGAGGAAGCACAATGAACCCGCGCCAATACTGGACAGCGTGCCGCATGCACGATTGGTTCTATTCATACAGCGACGACCCCGGCGTATATCGCGCCGGGAAGGAAGACCGCGAAAGGCTGATGCTGCTTACGCAAGATCGACCAGAATTGGCCGAGATATTTAAGGCATGGCAGGACCATCATTTCGATTGTGGCCCCGTACCAGCGGAACCCAAGACCAACGAAGAAACCACAAGCAAGAAAGGAAAAACAACCGTGACATATACGATCACCCGCACCGTGCCGATCCCGAAGACGAGGAAGCCGGGATCTGGGCGCAAATCAAAATATCCCTTCCGCGCCATGACACCGGGTGACAGTTTCTTCGCGCCCGATCTCAGCAAGAAAACCGTATATGCGGCAGCGTGGACTCTTATGAAGAAGACGAACGGCAAGACCAAGTTCAAGGTGATGGAGGTGAACGAGAACGGCGTCAATGGCACCCGTGTCTGGCGCGTGAAGTAAGATAGAGGGGGCACAATGCCCCCTCACCAAAACAAAGGAGGAATGAACATGCCGAAGTATAAGTTTGATCTGGTCTATACGACAAGCAAGCACAGGCAGATAGAGGTTGAAGCCTCATCTCAGCTAGAGGCGCGAAGCAAAGTCCATAGTTGGTTCATGGATGAGGACACTAGCGATTGGAGCGACATTGACGATGACGATGACAGACTCGAAATCGAACTGGTGGAGACAATCAATGCGCCGTAATGAACCATGCGCCCACCTGCGCTTTCAGCACAAAATGGAGGACTAACATGCCGAAGTACAAAGTGACCGTTCGCAGAATTGTGAGAGAAGACATCGTTATTGTGGTTGATGCACCAGACAAAGAAACGGCCACGTTGAACGCCGAACTTGAGGCGCAATGTGCAGATGACGGAGATTGGGATTGCTACGGCTGCGAATATGACACTGAGGCATGTCATGAAACGCAATGAACCCTGCGCTCATCTGCGCCCCGATTATGACCGACTCGAACAAGCGCATTACATCACAATCGACCCAGAGACAGGCGAGGTCTCATGGCCCCCGACCGGCATCGAAGAGGATCTTATCAGGCTCGGGCTGGTCGAAAAGAAAACCAACTCAAAGCTCTAGACCCTAGAGAAAAAGGAAGAACGAAATGAAGAAAGATGAGATCAACCGCCTTCTCAATGAAGAGCATGACATCACTATGGATGGCTGCGCCATGCTGGTCGCCATGATGGCTATCTTGGAAAAGATGTGCTATGACGAGGAGATCGGTCCTTTGCTGAATGACAATACCATCTTTGAGGTTAATGAAGACGAGGAGCTATCCGTACATGGGAGGATGCTGATTTCAGCAGGGGCTTATATCGCTACAGCGGCCTCGGAAGTTTTTGGCGAACAATACGTCAGAGACCTTATCGATGGCAGCAGGGGCGGCACCATTAACTGATGTTTGGGATGTTACTCATAGCAGCGGCAGTGATTGTGTATTTGATCGAAAGGGAATGACGCTAGCCGCTGGGCTTTCGGGGTTTCAAAAATTAAAAAGGCCGGGGGCGGAATCCCCGGCCTCTCTTATTTGCCGTACTGCCATCTGGGTGGACGGAGCAAACGGCGCTCTATTACGCGAGCAGCGTTATCCGGCTTTTGCCGAATCCCTTTTCTCAATCTCAGCGGCCAGCGCCATATAGGCGACCGCGTCAACGTATGAATCCGAATGGCCGGGGCTTTCGACAAGCCGGGACATTTTCAGCCATGCCATGCAAAGCGCAACCTCATGCGCCCGAATCTCGGATCCAATAATCTGCGACCAGCCAGCAGCAATCCGTCGATGCATCTCATATGCATCCCCATAATCCCTTGCACGATCACCATCGATCAGATCGCCAGCCGTCTTTAAGACCGCTTGGCGGATTCCTATCATCTCTTGTACAACGGGACGCAAGCCCGGATGGTCACCATCAACCGGAGTGCCGGAATTAATCGTCGTCTGAGCGTTCATCTTCTCTCCTGTATCCCATGTGCCACGTTACCATCGCCAGATATCGACCGACCTTGAGAACTGCCTCTTCAGGCAGCGCGGGCAACGCAAGGTGCAATGCCTCATGCAGTATCGTTTCTAGCCTTACTCGACCTTCCAAACCTGTATCAATCTCAATCACAGGCTCTTCTGGAGCCTTCTCTCCGGGCTCCGTATAAAGAAGGTGGGTAGCCAGCCCATCAGCGCCATGCCGTCTCAACGGCCTCTCTATGATCTTTGGCAACCTTCTGAGATCTATGCTCCCATCTTTGCGAAACCCCGCCAACATCACCCTCCATCAAGGAATAAGTTCAAGCGATGCTGGATGCGCGTGACATGATACAGCGTCTCAGGAATGTCCATTGAAGAGACACACTCGTATGTGTTTGTCTCCTTGTTCTTGCCGATCAGGATCAATTCTGAATACCGATCACGGGCAGCATCGATGATCGTCTCCGGCGTGACGCTATTCTCTGGCTCATCTGGAGATGTGCCGGGAAACTGGACGATATTGTCGGTCAAAGCTTAAAATCTCCATCTTGTTCTGAACCCGGCTGCATTTCTTCATACCGCGTTGTTGCGATGTTGTACAGAAGGTTTGTCTGACCCTGCTTGCCCACCCACGCAAAGCGGCACTTCCAGATATGGATCTGTGCCACCGTTGGTTCCTCTTTCTCACGGTGTACGGTCAGGCCGCAATCAGCCTTGGCAAACCATGCCGCAGAACCACTGATGTCAAATCCACCCGGCGGCGGGATACGCCCATCGGCACCGCGCTGCATCTTGGTGGGATGTGCCACGAACCAGATGTGGATGCCGTGACCCATCGCAAAGGCTTTTACTTTCGTGAGCATGTCGGAGATCCACTCCGTTTCGCTCTTGTCCCTGCTGTCCCTGCTAATGAAGTTGTATGGATCAATGACAGCGCCGCGAATGCCGAAGCGAAGTATAGCAACGCGGAGCCTGTCAAGAATGCTGTCGAGATCAGCAAGACTACCATCATCTTGATGCACGAACGCAAAGTGATCATTGACAAAATCAAACGCCGCATTGGCCTCCTCCTTGTTCATGCGTCTGTGGTATCCCTCAAAGAAGTGAACCCCGGCACGTTTGGACATCAGCTTGGCGATGTGAAAGCGGGGTTCGTTCTCGAAAGAACAAATGCCGAACTTCCAACCCTTTACGGTCGCCAAGTTTACCATAAGCTGGTCAATGAATTCGCTCTTGCCACTTGATGGAATGCCCGTAACAATTGTAACCTGTCCCGGTACGACGGTGTACAGTTCATCAACATTATCGTAGCCCGTTGATTCCCCCTTACCAGCGCCTTTGTCGTATAAGTCCCATACCAGATCGCTAAATCGCTCGGCATCGTATAGACCTTGGACGGGCCAAGCTGTCGGCTCGGAAACTGCCTTCCTGAGACCTTCCGTGCCGTGTTTAAGAAGCACATCGTTCGAATCTTTTGAACCTTCGGGGAAGCTGACACGCCAGCAGCGTTCTTTCCCAACTCGCCGCGCAATCTCCTCAGCCAGTGCTTCGCCCGGTGCATCTGCATCCGTCGCAATAACGATCCTTTTAGCTGCATCGACATACTCCTTTGCGTCCCAGAGGAAGCGGAACTTGCTGTCTTCCTTTGGATCGATCTTGCCTTCCGTGACCTTCATGCCCGCGCCGTTTGGCACGGAGATCGCGTTTACACCAATCTCTGCCATGGCGAGGACATCCATCTCGCCCTCGACGATAACCAGATCATCGCCCTTCTTGATCCGATCAAGACCAAAGAAGGATGCCGGACCATTGGTGCAGGCAAAGCCTTTCTCAGCCAGCTTGCGGTGCTTGATAGCCTCCGGCTTGCCATTCTTATCAAAGTACAGGAAGCCCAGTGCCGGGGTTCCATTGTAGTCATTGCCGACTAGCTTGAACTTGGCGGCTGTGGCGGCAGAGATGCCGCGTGATGTAAGGAATTCGTAGTGGCGCTCATCAAGGCTGTCGTATTCTCCGACCGCCTTCATTGGCTTCCGCTCCTCCATTTTTGCATACCTCGTATTCTTTTCTTGCAACCATACCGCACCAGCAGCCCCGCAATCTCCGTGGTGGCAACTGTAAAGGATGGCATCATACCCTCTGTTCACAGAGAGGCACGTATCATTTTTCTTTTTTCTGGTTGGGGAACACCAAGGACAGGTGTAGCGATGCTGCCCCACCTTGGTGTTATTGATGAGCCACTGCTCTTGAGAAGAAGGCATTTAAGCCTCCTTTGCGGGATCTTTGATGCCGTGAAGTGGACAGTCGGCACTCATCCAGAAAGCAATCTGGAGTTCACCTTCATCTGTGGTGATCGGGATTCCCATGCCACGGCAATTGTCCATGACGGGGCATTTGCAGCCTTTGGCTACAGCTTCTTCGCTTCCGGGGTTCGGCTTATTCATCATGTCCTCCTTAAAGACAAGCAACCTTATCACTGTGGCTCTAGACTGGCAAGATGTATTTATACCCTTGAGTTCAGCTTGTAAGATTGGGCTAGGACTGGAATAGCAGAGCAACCTCGGTGTCTCCACCAAGGTTGTTCCGCCCAATCCAACTATACCCTTTGAGACGAGCCGTTGAGTCGGGGTCTGGCTTATGCACCTAGCCAAACTTTGCAGCCACTTACTGGCGCGTGTGCAACGCCAGCTATCCCCGCTTCTGCATTTCGGACTGCGGTTGCCCCTCTGGATAGTACCCGTGGTAGAGGCAGAACAGCACACCCCACCGTTGTTATCCCCGTCAGTGTGCTGGTATCTCGCTGTAACGTCGCCTGCACGGGCGGATTTGCTGAACCCCGCCACCAGACCTCCAGAGTATCATGCGCCCTCCGAAGATGTCAAGCACGGTCCTTGTCGGCGTCTCCAACGTGTAACTCTATGAAACTCCTCACAGAAAAGCGGAACTTCATCGCGAGGTGAAACGCCCTCTTCCGGTTGCGGTCTCGTAAGATCTTGATAATCAAGGACTTTATGATTATCGGGTCAACACCAGCGGCACCGCAGACAATCTCAAAGTCTTCATGGTCAATCCACAGAGCCACCTCGCGTTTAATCGCTTTGTTCTTTGACGCTGCGTCAATGACTGACTGGGCGACAACGTGAAGGAACAGGACGCGCTCGGGCTGTAACACCGGGTCCGGCATTGACTCAAGCGGCTTGTATGCACTCTGTGCATGGCTGTCATTCTTTTTGTGCATTGATCTTTTCTACAGTGATTTCGGCCCGGGGACAATCCTTGTCGAGGCCCCAGTAGAGATGCTGTTCCTTTAACTGCCGGTCGTTGAGGTATATCTTCTCCTGCATCAGGTCGAAGATCAGGCTGGCATCCAGATCGGGACGGCGCGAGGCGTAATAGATGTTAATGATGATCCGGAGGTCTCCATCCATGAGCGGGTCAAGGACGGGGCACTGCTTCTCAAACTCCTTCGCGTAGTTGAGGGCTTTCTCGGACTTGATGAAGTACTTGCCCGTCCATCTGCGCGAATTTGCTTTTGATGCGGGTTCACCAAACACGGTGAAACTAACTGTTGACGGGGTGTCCGAAGTCATGTACTACGGCGCTCCATGAAGCTGACAAACAGACACGGCATCCCCGAAACAATCGTTCGCGCAATTGCTGATGATGAATACGACAGGGGCGATTCCGTTCTGTCGGTGACGCAATTGATTTCGCCACCTAGGATTGTTTTACTACAGGCTTTGAACAAAGACAACCTTGAGTCTGATGTCGTCGACAGAGTGCCGTCTCTGCTTGGCACGGCGGTCCATAAGATCATTGAGAAAGGCTCAAAGGATATACCGGGTCACATCGTGGAAGAGCGGCTCTTTGCCGAGATCCACGGATGGAAGATCTCCGGTGCCGTGGACCTGCAGATCGACAACGGCGATGGGACTTGGTCGATCAACGATTACAAGGTCACCTCTGTTTACTCCGTGCTGAGCAATAAACCCGAATGGGAACAACAGCTTAACTGTTACGCATATCTCGCTGGCGTGGCTCACGGAAGGAACATCACCAGCTTGAAGATCATTGCGATCCTCCGCGATTGGCAGCGGAAGCAAGCCGAGATCAAGGCGGACTACCCGCAGTCACAGATTGCCGTGGTTGACATCCCGGTGTGGACCCCAGAGCAACAAGAGGCTTATATCTTTGAGCGCGTCTTTCTTCACCAAGGCGCACAGAAATCTGTTGACACGGGCGAGGGGCTCGCTTATTGTACGGATCAAGAGCGTTGGGTTCGAGGAGAATCTTGGGCTCTGATGAAGGAGGGGCGCAAGAGCGCCATTAAACTATATGACAACGAAGCAGAAGCAAGCGAAGCAGCAAGGCTCGCCGGAGATGGACACAGCGTCCAGCACAGACCCGGCGTCGCCACTCGATGCTCCGGTAATTACTGCCTTGTCTCCGCATGGTGCAGACAGTGGCAGGAAGAACTTGGCAGCCGCTCTGGCGAAGGCTCAGGCTGAATGCCAGAACGTCGTAATGAACAAGACCAACCCGCACTTCCGCTCTCGTTATGCGGATCTTGCGGCTGTGCGTGATGCGATCATTCCGGTGTTTACAAAGCACGGGCTTTCAATTATTCAGTGCCCTTCAGCAATTGCTGAAATGGGCTTCGTTCTTGAAACTCGCTTGATGCATTCGAGCGGTGAAGACATGGTTTGGCATTTCCCTCTTCCGTCTGATGTAAACAAAATGCAGTCCATCGGTTCGGCAATTTCTTATGCCCGGCGTTATACGTTGAGCGCTATTGCCGGGGTTGCCTCAGAGGAGGATGACGATGGCAACGCGGCGACGAATACCAATGGTGGAGGATCGACCGCAGGTCGTGGTGCCGCTGGAGGAACCCAAGCTGGAGGTAACACTTCGAGTTCGGGAGGAATTGTCCTCTGAGAATGAGGCAAAGGAATTCGATTGGGATGCATACTCCGGGCTTATGATTGCCGCCCTGATTGTGCCGCGCTCAACGGATTCTCTGGTTGACTACTGGAAAGCCAATGCCAATATGTTGGATTGGGCAAAGAAGGTAAAGCCAGAGATTTATGAAAGGATACGATTGGCGTTTGCTGATCGTAAGGTAAAACTTCAAGGAGGCCAGCATGGCTGAGTACGACAACCGAAACCGCTTCACACTTTTCCGCAACACGCGCCGCCGTGAGGGAAAGAACGATCCACACTTCAACGGCACCTTCACTGATGCTGATGGCCGCGAGTACTGGATCAATGCTTGGAGCAAGGAGCCAAAGGGCGGCGGGGAAAAGTTCCTCTCCGGCGACATTAAACCAAAGGACGAGGCGGCCAAGGCTGCCCCACGCGCATCGTCTCCCGCACTGGATGACGCTGTACCGTTCTGACGACTAGGCTGCGCAAGGGCCAGACCGCCCGATGCAGAGCCGGTGGGGTTTCCTCCTTTCTCCCGCGACCGGCACCTTTTCTACCCCGTTGGTTTTCCTCCCGTTGCCAGCGGCAAACTGAACGACTTCACTGGGATTTTTCTCCATCGGTCCCCGTAATGTGAAGCGCCACCCAGCCAAACCGTGAGGCTGGGTTTTCTTTTTTATAGGAGGATAAAAAAATGAACGTACTAGATCTATTTTCTGGAATTGGCGGATTTTCATTGGGCCTAGAGAGGGCGGGAATGAAAACCGTTGCGTTTTGTGAGATTGACAAAAAAGCGCAGCTTGTGCTTAAAAAGCACTGGCCATCTGTCCCAATATTTAGCGACGTTTCGGCTCTTAAAAAGGAAGAGATAAATGAAAAAGTTGACGTTATTTGCGGAGGGTTCCCCTGCCAAGATATCAGTCTTGCAGGAAGGGGAGCAGGGCTCAGCGGAGAAAGAAGTGGACTCTGGTTTCAGTTCCATAGGCTCATCAAGGAAATCAACCCGCGCTACGCGATCATCGAAAACGTATCAGCCCTTCGGTCTAGAGGACTGGAACAAGTCCTCTGGTCGCTCGCTGAGATCGGGTATGATGCAGAATGGCACTGTATACCCGCTTCCGCCGTTGGTGCCCCTCACCGCAGAGACAGAATCTGGATTGTGGCGAACCCCACAGGCAGGGGACGCGAAAGCGTGTTTAACTGGAACTCAGCGTCAAGTAATGCTGGCTCATCAAGTTCATTTTTGGCCAACGCCGACTGCGCACAACTCAAAGGAAGGGGCGTACCCAGCAGAATATTTGAGGAAAACACCAACATTGGCCGCTGCGGCTGGTGGGAGATTGAACCCGGAATGGGTAGAGTGGCTTATGGGGTTCCCAATTGGTCACACAGACTTAAGCAACTTGGAAACGCAGTCGTGCCGCAAATCCCAGAGATCATCGGACGAAGGTTGATGGAGATTGAACGTCAAGATGGCAAAATCTAGTTATCGAGGATACAGCAATGCTTGAACCCCGCCTTGATCCAGATGAGATCGAGCTTCTCAAGAAAGAAATGTCGTCCGTCCAGCCCGGCACAAAGATGGTCGAGTGGGGATCGGGCGGATCTACGCTCATGTTCCTTCCGCACTTCAAGGAAGGCACGTTTATATCCATCGAACACAATAGGGAATGGTACGACAAGGTTAACGACGCGATTGAGAAGTCCGACATGCCACCTGCGGCATTGCGTAACTTCTCTTATTGCTGGCGTCCACCGTCTTACGATGGTAACCCTGTCGATCTCCGCTTCTACGGATACGGCGTTCCGTTTGAGGAGAACCCCTGCTTTGCAGCCGACTATATCAACCCCGAATCATCCGGCATTCACATCTTTGATGCCGACATCTTCTTCGTGGATGGGATCTGCCGTGGTGCGGTCCTCGCAACAATCTATGCGCGGTCCACGAACCCAGATGCGGTTGTTTACGTTCACGACTACTACGGCCCCGAGAAGCGTGAGCCTTGGTACAACTGGGCTTCCGGGCTGTATAAACGCCGCGAGAAAGTCGGCAGCACTCTGGCGAGGCTGTATCTATGAAGACCAGCTTTGAGGTCGTAAGCATCGTTGATAACGATGACGGCACCGCCAGTGTGGTGCTGGAGGTGGATCTCGAAACGCTCAAGGTCTTTGCCAGCATTGGGCTGATGGAGGTCTTCCGAGCAAAAGCAATGGAGGCGAACGGTGGACATTTTGACGGCGAAGGGGAGGGTGACCCGCCTACAGGAACGTGAGGCGATCACTCTCTTTGAGGAGAACTTCATGGGGTACACATTTGTTGAAACCCCGAAAGATCGACCCGCAGACATAGACGGGCTGATCATGCACAAAAATAACCTGATCTCATGTGTCGAGGTCAAGTGCCGGAACATGACGATGGATGTGTTCCGCAACCAGTATGGCCGCAAGTGGCTCGTCACGGCAGACAAGATCGACAGATGTGTAAACGTAAGCAAAAGCCTCGGGGTTGACTTCCGGGGCTTTCTCTATCTGGTGCCAGAGAAGATACTGTTGATCGTGCCGATCTGGTCGTATGAGAACGGCTACGTCTGCCAGATAGACCGCGAGGTCACGGAGACACAAGCCACTGTAAATGGCGGCACGGCGATCAGGGAAAACGCATACATCCATGTCGAAAACGTCACTTGTGTTCGGCAAATCTAGTAGGCTCCGCAGCAAGAAGCATATGGCCATGGTTCGCAGCCATGGCTGTTGCATTTGTAAGAACCCAGTATGCGATGCACACCACCTGAGATCCGAAGGGCATCTGGCTTCTGCGGCGCTTAAAAATGGTGACGACTTTACGATCCCGTTGTGCCGCAAACACCACGACGAACTTCACGCTTTCGGGGATGAGAAATTATTTCTTGACTTGCATGGCATTGATGCTAAATTAATTCTCGCTCAAATGAAGGAGGGCAACAATGAGTAAGTACATCAGGGTCGGAAAGGACATTGCAATCACTGCGATAATTGTGATTGCATTATGGTCGGCGTTCTTTGGCCACTGGGATGTCGGTGCATTTTATATGGCTCTTGCCAGCTTTTCAGTGTTGGTGAGGCGCGAAGATGACATTTAAGGTGAGGGTCCGTGCGACAATTGAATATTCAGCAGCAGGGGCTTTCGCCCTTGAGCGCCATGGCGAACAGGATCACGGTTGCCTCAAGATTGGCGACCACCTACGCGATGTCGTGGATAATGTTCGTAAGCACTTTGATCCGCATGTAAATACTCGACACATTGAAGAGGTTATCGCTGCGGCATGGCTCCATGATATAGTAGAGGATACAGACACGACTCTCGAAGAGGTGGCCGAACGATTTGGCGACAGCATTGAAGAGGTTGTGTCTCTGTTGACGGACAAGGCGGGGCGTAATCGGATGGAGCGCCATTTGAAGACGTACCACGCCATCCGCCGCGACAACGATGCCACACTGATCAAGCTGTGTGATCGTCGGCACAATCACGAACGCTCAATCAAGCATGGCGAACACTGGATGGCCATGTACCGAGACGAGTATATTTATTTCAAGTTTGCGCTTTGGACCCCGCATAGTTTCAAGGATCTGTGGGCGGAACTTGATGAGCAATACGAACAGATGAAGAGGAAGCTGTCATGGTAAGGGACTACGACAAGGAATACAAGGAGTACCACGCGACTCCTGAGCAGAAGAAGCGCCGCGCTGAACGCAACGCTGCCCGACGCAAGGCGGTCGAAGCAGGCCGCGCCAAGAAGGGGGACGGCAAAGAGGTTGATCACATTGGAGCCCCGCGCACTGGCAGCCTTGATGGTGTGCCGACTCAGGTGATCAGCAAGAAGGCCAATCGCACAAAGCAGCCGAAGAGGTCGTAATGACTGAGTGGGCCAAGCAGAACACGCTCCAGTGCGAAGTCGTAAAGATCGCAATGGCGCAGGACAAGAACGGCCACATCTTGAAGCTGGCCATTCACCCGAACGACCTACCAAAGGATCTTGTCCTTGATCCTCTTGGCTCACGATATGTCATGGTGCTTGCGCGTTTAAATGATCAAGATGAAGTCGTCAAACCGAAGGAGAAGAGCGAAGGTGATAAAGCGGTGGATATTGCCGGTCTTCTTTGCCGTAATCCTCGGTTTGTGGATTGGCTTTTTTATCGGGGTTACAGTGGTGGCAACACTCAGGCTGATGCCGTGGAGGGAATTCGAGACTATTGTTCCATACAATCCCGCTCCGAATTGGCCACGAACGAAAACGCGCGTCGCAGATTTAACGAACTGAAAGACGAGTTTGAAAAGGCAGTTAAAAAGGGAGAAGTGCCGAAATGAACTTTGAGCGTTTGTTTGAGAAGTACGAAAGATCTCCGGGGTTTGCAAAGCTATCCACGGGGTCAAAGCAGACATACATCTATATCTCCAAGCGCCTAGTCGAGGATCTTGGCGACACTGATGTGGAGACGATGCGCCGGTCTACGTTCATCGCTCTTCAATCCAAGTATCGTGATCGCCCCGCCATGGCAAACCTGATGACAAGGATCGCGTCCATCGTCATGTCCTACGGGGTCGACCTCGATGTGCTGCCAGCCAATCCTGTTTCCGGCATGAAGAACCTCAAGACGGGAACCCATACAAGGTGGGAGCCAGAAGAGGTTCGCAGTGTGATCTCCCTTGGTGATAGGAAGATCTCTACGGCTGTCGCGCTTGCGTGGTACACGGGCCAGCGTGAGTCCGACATTCTCGGCATGAGGTGGAAGGACATCAAGGATGGCTACCTGACGGTGATTCAGGACAAGACCGGCAACGAGTTGAAGATCAAGCTTCACGCCGATCTTATTGATTTCATTGGGAAAATCCGTGGATCGGACCCCGAAGGATACTACATTGTGTCCGGCAAAGACCGCATGACCGGAGGTGCATTCAGGGCTGCATTCCGTAGGCGCATGGATCGGATCGGGTTTACAGACAAGACATTCCACGGCATCCGCAAGGGCGTTGCATCTTCTCTAGCGGAGAATGGTAGCACCATAAAAGAAATAGCCGCCATCCTTGGACACAAGTCCATCAGAATGGCGGCGTATTATGCGGATCAGGCCAGTGGCAAGAAGCTTGTAGAGAATGCCGTGAGCAGCATTGTCTCTTGTGTTTAAGAGAACAGGCTTGGGTATCCGGTGTTGATATTCTCCTCATAGAGCTTACCAACACGGCCCGTGATCTCTTCAATTTGCTTCTGCAACATTTCAATCCTCCGGCGCTTTTGCTCCGGGGGAATTTTTTCATTCTCACGGATCTTGCGAAGCTGTGACGCAAGCTGGTTTCTGCGATTGGCAAGAGACTTAACCGCCGGATAGATCTTTAGTTCGTCAGCAAATCTGGCCCGAACGCTCTTGACTTCTTGGGGGTCACCACTCTTGATCGCGGACTTCAATTCTTCTCCACGCGCCAGAACATGGTTCACCTTGTTAAAGTAGTCTTCAAACGAAACACGCTCAGAGACGTTTCCATAAAGTTTTCTAAAGAATGGGAAGTCATTTGCTTCAATGGCAGCGAGATCCCCGTTCAAGGCTTCTGGAATTTTGTTTGCAGCGGTGTCGTATGTCCTTCGCACAAATGCACCAAGACCACCTGTGAAGTAATCATAGATGTACTCAAGGGCTGCCGGATTAAAGTCAATAGCCCCCGATACATACTCAGATCCACCAGTTGCCTCATTAAGGAACTCGGCGGTGTTTTTGAACAACGGGCTTGTCGATGTCCAGTACTGCTGGCTATTTGATTTTGGAACGGAGCCCGGAAATGGCTCCGGGTAAATCCTTCTACCAGTAAAGTCTTGGTTGATAGTGAGGGCCACAAGCGGGTCGATTGCCGTTGGTGCAATGAAGTTAAGCAAGCTTTCTGTGCCGCCAATCGGGTTGAATGCGTCCACAAATGTGGATCCAATCGATGTTGCGGCCTGAGAGGTCGTGTATTCACCACGGACATTTCTCGAAACCGCGCGACCCGCGTTGTAGAACGCATTGAGTCCGTATGGCAGCGGGAAAGAGAAATAACCTTTTGATGTGAAATTGAAAGGATCCATGATGATCAGATTGCCCTGCAACTTGTAGTCAGGGATCTTGTCATACAGCAACACGCCATCATCGTCCTCATCGGACATGAGGCTATTGATGACATCCTGAAGCATGCCAGCAACGATCAAAGCACCGTAGGCTTTTTGTACCTTCTTTGACCGGCCAGCAGCCGTTGCCATCGCAAACGTGCCCTGCACAGATGCATTAAAGAATAGATACAGTGAGTTCAGGAAGGAACCATAAACACCGCGCTTGTCAAAGTTTACGGTGAGGTTCTTTGCAATCTGAGCAGCCCTCTGCCTCGAAACACCGGCTTCGATTGTGTTCTTGTAAACAGACAAACGGACTGCGTTTTCAAACGCGCCATTCATGTTTTCGAGCATGTCGCGTGTAAATTCCCACGCCTGAATGGCTCGCTTCTTTGGCGAACCGCTTTGATCCTGTGCGACCTTTGATATCTTTTCGAGTCGATCAGAGATCGTGAACGTCCCAAGGAAGCCGTTTGTGTTGCCGCCATCTTCAAGGAACATCTTGTACCAATCAGACCAAGCGTTCTGCGCGTCGGGATTTCTCAATATCTGATGAACGCCCTTGACGGAGCCAATAGCGTCCTTGAACACCTTTGTCTTTATGCCGTCGATCTCGTACTGAGACAAGTTCACAAGGGCAGTCTGCAAGTCCCTTGGGAAGTTGATCAGCATGAATTCGGGGTTGAGGGCTGTGTTTACAGAGGCAAGCCAGCGATTTGTCTTTTGAAGGAATCTTATTGCCTTTTCAGCAATGTCAGGGTTTCCTGTCTTCTTTGACAGCAGTGCCTTCTGGAGGAACGGGTTATCGATTTGGATTGGAATTTCTTCTCCAGCCCGCTTCACCACCATAACGTCATCGCTGTTTTTATACATGGGGTCAATCATGCTTTTAACAACGCCCTTGGACGATATGTATTTCTTGAGCGGCTTTATTCCGTTGCTCAGAACTTTAACACCCTGTTGTGCAGCAAGGTCTGGGTTGTTCTCGATAAGGCCCAGAAGGGAGAGACCAACCTTGTTCTTTTCGGCACGGATTAACGCCTCTGTGTTTTGCAGTATGGCGTGAGCAACAAGGTCGGATGCCTTCGACTTGCGTCCAAAGGCTCGCATATCTTCTCGCCCACGGATCTTGAAACCCTGCCCAACGCGAGCCCGGAGTTCTTCTTCAACCTCTCCTTCGGTGATGGATTCATCCGCAAAGCCACGAAGCGGCACATAGTTCTCATACTGCCTTATCCTGACGGGATTGCCGTTTTCATCATTGATGAACTGCTGGTCAAAATCAGGAGTGAGCCCCGACTCAATGCGAAGCCGGTTTGTGTCGTCTATGATCTTTCGGAACATGTCGCGAGCCACATAGAACCGGTCACGGCGAGGATCGCTATCGACCTCTGCAATGATCGCAGCGGCGTCTTCATCGGACATGCCCGAGCCAAGGGCGGGGTCTGCGCCGGGATTGATCTCTCGAATGCGCTCGTTTCTCTCTGGCGCGTGGAGGCCATAAAGATAGTCCTCGAACTCCGCAAGCGATATGTTTGCGTCCTTGATGTATGTCAGAAGCGGCGTGTAAAGATCACGCTCCCTCTCGTCGAGCATATTGCCGACCCGGCTTCGCATGAGGTCTTCATGCATGGCAGCATCCAAGGCATCAGGGACTGTGCCGCCATTCTGCCGGATAAAGTCAACAAACTGCCCAAGTGGCAGCATCTTGTCTGCGAAATTCTGAACAAATCTTGTCCATGTATCTTTGTCCGGGCGATACACATCAGGAACAAAAAACGTAATACGCTTGACAGCCTTTGAGTTCATAACTCGATCAAGGAGATTGATGGCCGCACCATACTCAACCGCATGTTCGACTCGGTTTACCTGTGCCGCATTAACCTCTGGAACGCGCTGTTCATACGGATATTCAGGTGCGAAAGCAAGGGAGGGGAGTTCTGGTCTTGCCATAACTCGCTTCTGCCCCGGCGTGAGGAGGCGGGAAACTGGCTTTTGCCGTTCCCGAGATCCGATAACACCAGACTCAATATCCTTAAAGACATCGTCATAGTTCTGCTTGCGCATGTTGTTGAACATGCTGCGCACGGCCTCGATAACTCGGTTTATGAGACCCCGGACATTGGCCGGTGGACCGAGCTTTCCAAGACGCCATTCACGGAACATCTCCGCAACGGCCTCTTCGCGAATGACATCGGGGTTCTGGTAAACCTTATTTGTGCGGGCGAGTGGTTCGTAAACTGCTCTGGCGCGGTCCAGATATGTGTATTTCTTCCCCGGCACTTTGGTTGTTTCAGCCGCTCTGAGAAGCATTTGCATCTCGTTCTCGCGGAGGAGGCCAAGCGTCACAAGAGAATGAATTGACTCATGGTCGAGAACTTCAAAGACCTTGTTTGTGAGTTGCTCAACCGTTAAATCTGGATCGTAAACTCCGGTTGCTATTGTGATTATGGAGTTGTTGCCAATATTGGCTTGTTCGCCTAATGTGGCGCGGAAACGAAGTCCGTCCATAAATGCGGGAACGAACTTTGTCTGAACGTCTTTAAGGCCGTATTTGTTGAGTTGGCTTCGAACGTCAACGCCAATCTTTTCAATTCGCTCGTCAAGCGATTTTCGAATCTTTTCCTGATCTTCTGGCGAGACAAAAACAACATCAGGTCCGGTTTCTGCGGAAGATGTTCCGATTGGCTCGACGGCGATAACAGGCTCAGTGACGGTGTCTTGCTTTGCTAGTTTTGGTTCCGAGATCGGGGGATCAGAAACATCAATGATCTTATTGCCAAAATGTGTTTTTCTGCCGCCATCCCACACCTCAAGAGGCATGAGACCAATTTCTGGGGAGTCAAAATATTTTACGATTCTGCCTTCGTAAAACTTTCCGTCGTCTTTGCCGCCAATAGATTTAACACCAATTTCACCGGGTGCATATTCTGAAATGACATTGACGCCAGAAGGCGGCGTTGCTTGCACCAGATCAAGGATTCTAAAATCTTCTGGGCGGATGTAGTACGTCTTTTCCGATTTTGGCTTCAGCCCAACATCGGTTACCGGATGGCCCGGGTGAGGAGTCTTTACACGGGTTGTGCCGCCGTCTGGATATACTGTGTACTCTGAACCAAGGGCTGTCTTGAACGTCTTGACCGCCCGAAGCCCCTCTCCAAATGTGGCCTTTGACGGCTCAGGAGTGTCAATAGAAGTGGCTTCAACCTTCGGTGCAGTCATGGGCTTGGGGCCAACAGCAGCGGTATCAGGAGCCTCTACGGTTGCCTCTGGAGCGCCTACAAGAGTCGCGTCAGGGGGTTGAACCGTCACGGCAGGTGGATTAACCGCTGCAATCCCCGCAGCCTCTCCGACTGCACCAGATATGTCCGGTGTCTTTGCCTTGGGGGGTTCTGGCAATTTAGTTTTGGCAACAGGGGAAACCTGACCCGGCTTAATAGTTTGTGTTGGCAGTTCCTGACCGGTTGCAAGATTCTGGAGGTTGATCTTCTTGCCAGCGATCTTCTGGTATCTGTTTACCGCGTCAACCGCGTTGACGGGGTCGCTAAATTCAGCGATCTTTGTGCCGTTGAAATCCGTAACCTGAAAACGCTCAACCGCAGTGCGAAGTTTGTTCTCTTTTGTTGGTTCTATGCGAACCTTGCTGATCTTCAACTGACCAATTGACGGCTGGGCAGAGAGTTGCTCAATTCCTCTGTTGATTTCAGAGAACTTTTGCGCCTCCTGAGACTGCTGTCTCTCGGTAGCAAGATCTCCCTGAAGTTCTGATCTGGCCTGAAGCTGTTCAGGAGTTTGTGCCGGGGCAGTAACGCGACCAACGGCTTCAGCGCCTCCACCGATTACACCGCCAGCAAGAACACCACCGGCTGCGGCGTTAAGCAGTTCAAACTGAACGTCGGGAGAAAAATCAAGAAGCTTTTGTGGGTTTGCTTGAGCAAGTTCAATGGCCTGCTGTGCGGGCTCTGTTAAGCCTTCTGTGGCTGCTGCCTTTGCAATTTCACTAAGGAAACTCTTTTTTGCGACATCGTAAGCAACTCCAGCGCCGGGAAGCTTTCTTGCAACAAGCACATCAAATGCCGCGTCAATCGGCGCTTGAGTAATAGCACCGATACTTGCGGACGTACCGCTCGTCTCTTCAAGAGGAACTCCTTGTTCCTCGACCTGACGCTGTAAGTTGCCGCCAACAAAGAATGGGAGCGAACTGAGAGCGCCACCAATTAAGCCGCCCAAAATACCACCAGCAACAGTTCCGGGGCCGGGTAAAACGGCAGTACCGATTGATGCACCGGCAACGCCACCAGTGTAGGCACCCGCAATGCCAACAGCAGTTTCCGGGGCAGACTGCGCAATAGTCGACCCCGCAAACTTTGCAACGTCACCAACGCCGCCAATCTGAGAAATATCAGCTACGTCTGGCTTGTACTTACCGGCATACTCTTCGCTCTCACGCGATTCACCAAACAGATAATTGGCAAGACTCTCCAGACCAGCCGCTTGCGCGGCCTTACCACCAGCAGCCTCAAGCCGACCGAGAGATCCATAAAACCCTGATTCAAAAGCACCGACATCCTCCTCTGGAGGCGCCGGAGGAGGTGCTGGCGGTGGCGCGGCGGGTTTTGGGTAATTGGTGCGAATCCAAGATTGGATTTGAGCATCAGTTGCCGTGTCGCTGAAGTCAATAAATTGATCAGCTTGCGGTACATATATGGTCTGGGCCATTTAATCTGCCATTCTGGGGTGTTGTTAGTCGAGGAATCCCATGGAATTCCCATCAGCGTAACGAACTCGTGTTCCGGCCCCTGTCGCGGAGCCAAAGGCGCTCTGCTTTTCCCGTGCCCTGAGCATTGCATTGCTGCTGAGCAGATTAAGATCTGCAATCTTTTTTGTCAAATCAGCAATGGTCGGATCTTTTGCCAGATCCTCTTCGCCAACCACTCCGGATCTCATGAGATCTGAAACACGCCTGTTCAGAGCTTCCGACAGTTGATCGGCTCTCTGACCATAGGCTTTTGCATTTTCAGTCTCACGCTCTGCCTGCCATTTCAGCGCATCAAGTCTTTCGTCCCTTGCCGCAGTGGCGCTTGCTATTTCTCTCTCTTCCTTGTCAACTTGCCAATCAAACAGGCCTTTGGCAATGTTTTGCTCAGATTGACGACGCTCTGCACGATCAGACATCTCAAGCTTGAGCATGGCCTCAGCAAGATCGCGCTCGCTCGCTCGTTGGCCAGCCCGCTCTTCCGCCATGCCGCCACCAAGTGCTGCCAGAGCATTGATCGTTGCTTGCCAATTATTCTGGCCGGGTTGGATTGCAGCTTGAGAGGCTTGGAACCACTTCTGGGCCTTTTCCCAGCTAGACGACTCATACTCGTAAAGTTCCTTGAGCTTTTGCCTCATGTACTCGGTATCCTCCGAGCTTGTGCCGTACATGTCCCGAAACGCCTTTTCCACCTCGGCCCTTGACATGCCCTTCAGTTTGTTGTCAGCAGATGTCGGTTCCTTACCTGCCTCTGGATTGGGCGGAACGCTCGGGTTTGCAGTTGGAACACCGCCAACGAAAGACATACCCATTGAAGCCCCGGCTGGCGTTGCCGAGCGTTGGGGCTGTGCAGTAACTCCGGCGGCAGATTCGTCGACTGCCGATTCTGACTCCGGCATTTCAGATGGTCTTCTTAAAACAGAATAATTTCCCACCCCAGACATGCCAACCTTGTTAGCCTGCGCCGCAGCGAGTTCACCAACTGTCGGTCTGGCAAGTGGTTGCCCAATTCCCGCTCTTTGAAGCGCCTCTTCATATGTCATGCCCGGATTAAGGAGCATGTACGTTTGAGCCATTTGCTCAGAAGGTGACGAAGCGGCTTGCGGGTTATACAACGAAGGCTGCACAAGGCTACCATCGTTGTACCGCTGCACATACCCACCACGGCGCATGGCCTGCTGCGGGACACCCTGCGGCATCTGCTGCATCTGTTGCTGCCCCTGAAGAGCGGCCACTCCGCCCATCTGCGGAGGCATCTGCTGCGGCATCTGCTGCTGATCGGCGGACTGGAGGTTCTGTGGCACATTTGCGAACTGCTTGACGAGCGAGTCCACGACGGACTCCTGCGGGCCACCGGAGAACTGTTCACGAATTGACTGACGGCGCTGAGCCTCTGCCGCTACAAGGAACGGCGGGATGTCGCCAGTCGGGGCCTGCATCATCATTGCGAGCCTGTCGTCGGGAAGACCCTTGAGGAGATCCTGCTGTTCAATAATGTTTGGCATATCAACGCTCGTATTGATCGTAGTATTCGGGTTCAAGTTCGGCTAGGCCGCCGCCACGGTAAACAAGGCCACCATCACGCCCAAACAAACCAAAACCTTGGAGGAAGCCACCAGCCGCACCAAGGCCACCAAGAATATTTTGATATGTACTGGGCTGGCTTGGCTTCTGCATCGGAATTCCGCTGATGCCGGTGCCGAGAACCTGTGCCTGCCTCTGCGCAACATCAAGCGGATACATGCGCCGCGCAAGATTGTAATCCTGCTGGTACTGGCCACCCTGCTGGAGGGCAGCAAGATTGGCAAGCTGCATGTTCTTGCGCTGTTCTGCGAGAAGAGCCTGTTCGCGGGCAGACTGAGAGCGACCCTGAAGTGAGGCAAGCTCGGCCTCCTTCGCGGCGGCAACCTGACCAGCCTGCTGTTGGCGAGCCGCCAACTGACCGGCAACACCCTGCATGCCCATCTGGGCACCAAACTGACGCGAGGCTTCTTCGGCATTGCGAGCCGCCATGAGCCCTTCGAGGCCCTGAAACTCAGCCTGCTGTCCAAACTGACGAGATGCTTCACCCGCCTGCTGTGCGGCAAACTTCTGCTGGAGAGCCTGAAGACCAGCCTGAGAACCGTACTGACGGGACTGTTCTTCGGCCTGCTGTGCCGCCATGTTGTCGGCATATTCCTTGCCGTAAAGTCCAACTGCGGCCTCATAAGCACCCTGAAGGCTCTGAGCGTTTACATCAGCCATCTGCTCTTGAGCGTTGCGACGAGCAAGCTCCTGAGCAACGGCAGAACCGGATCCGCCAAAAGCACCTGCGCGTGCAGCCTCTACATCACGACTTGCCTTTGCCTCGTCAAACTGACGCTGTAAACGATCTGTAGCCCGCTTTGCGACAAGCTCTTCATAGGGCGACATGCGCTCCTGAAGGTTCTTTGTCGTGTAGTCTGCGCGATCAAATTCGGCTGGATCGTACTGACCGGCCTGATCAAGCTCACGCTGGATGCCCGAAAACTCTTCGGGGTTATACTGACCGGAACGGCGATACATACGCTCGACATCGCTATAGTTTGTCGGATCGTATTCACCGGCACGACCGTATCTCCGCTCAAGATCGCGGAAGTTGGTCATGTCATAATCACCGGCACGACGATAAGCGCCGTACATATCGCCCATGCGGGCAAGTGCCTGACGCTGTTCTGCGTCGCCATACTGGCTTAATTCAGGGATGCCCCGGAGGTAAGCTTCTGTGTACTGAGAAAGCTCTGGATAACCAGCAGCGATAGCTGCTTCGCCGCCTTTTGCTGCCGTATCAAGAACGTCCTCAAAGTATTCAGACGCCTTTTTTCCTGATTTTGTCTTTGCCATTTTTTATGCCGGGAGAAATTCGTTGGGGTTAATTGGTTCCGATCCCTTGATGAGTTCCGAACCGGCTTCTCTCAGACGCGCTACCATCGCATCCAGAACTTTTGCGCCCGCCTCTGTGGAGCCATCGCCAAGTGCGGCAACCGCCCAAGCCGGGATAACATATTCGCCGCTTGCGATACGGACATCCTCGCGGCCATCAATCGAGCCGGGGACGAGATCAGCAACACCGCTTCCGGGGCCGCTCACAACGCCGCCATCGGCATAAGCCCGGATCAGTTCAGCGGTGGCATCGGGGCCAAACATTTTGTCGTACTGGTCGATAGCCTCGCGGGGCTTGGGGTGCTGGCCACGAAGGGCAGCAATGCCGCTGGCAACGATACCGCCCTTGTCTAGGGTCTGCTGAACGATGCCGCCTCTAGCCATCGCCTGTCCCGCCATCGGCTTTCTGTATGGAGTAAGGGGTGTCAAGGACTTGTTTGCCGATCCTGCCGTAGAGTTGGCGGAAGATGTGGGGGCCTGACCAAGCAAGTCCCTCCGAGAGGACTCTTCCTGCGCCGAGAAGTTGCCAAGCTGTGGGGCTGGCTGCCACTGGCCCTGCTGTTGCTGCTGGAGGCCACCAATACCCTCATTATACCCGAACACGGGCTTATTCATAAGGTCTGCCTGATTGTTCTGCGGGGCCTGACCGAACCCCTGCGGGATGCCTTTGAAGTACATTTTAACTCACTATTTTGAGGACGCCGGAGTCAGACCAAACGCTGCCAACGGGGAGACCTGTTGATGAGGTTGGGATGTTCTGGATCGTCAACCCAGAAATAGGAAATGCCGCGATCTGACTTGTCTGGTCAGAGCCGACAGTGATCGGGCGGATTGCCTGAAGTTTACGTAGCGCAAAGTCGATCTGGCGCAGAAGCCGGTTCATGTAGTCCTGATCGTATTCCTTTGGCGGAAGCGGTAAAGCTGTAGTTGAAGATGTCATCTCCGTCCGTCCTCTCGCATGTCAATTCTCGGGGTGCCGAGACGCCACGCGACATTGAGTTCGTCGCTCTCAACACGAAGCTCTACAGAGCGAGCCCGAATGCGTGTAAACATCTGGTCCGTAAACCTGTTCACCGTCAAGGTGGCTGCCGCGTTACGCTGGGCGTTCCGCTCATCACCGGCACCAATTGCCGCGCCCGGATAATCCTGTGTCCTGATTGTAAACTTGACAATAGGTTCAACATCGCCGTCGTGGACCGTTGAGTTGCGGAACGTCAAGTCTGGAATGATACGATTGACAAACATAAACTTGTCGCCCTCGCTGATCTCAACGGGGCTAGACTGAATATAGGCGTTGATCGGGGTCTCGGGGTTTGTGCTGCCGTCGTTGAAGCCGACTTCGTGCTGGTACAGGTAACCATCCGGGCTGACGGCCTTGGGCTTCTCACTTCCGCTTCTGTCAAGCCACGCGGTTCTGGCGAGCGAGCCATAGTACCAAGCATTCTCCGCATAGTTGTAGACAACGTAGCGGTCAACCTCTACATTTTCCGGGGCCACGCCACCGGTCTCGGACTGGCTCTTTGAAGGATAAAACCAGATGATCTCATTGTTGCCGGAGTCTCCAGAGCAATAAACCTTGTCGCCATTGCTGGTGTCGAGATCGAGGAACACGTAGTCTCTGACCGTACAGGGCAGCGGTTCGATCTTACCGCTGTAGGCATAAAAGTTATTTGAGCCCATCCAAAACGCGGCAGAGCCTGCCACGATCTTTGCGTTCGGACCAATGATGTCAAAGCTGGAGCCGACATAGTTGAAGCCATATCCATACGGAGGCCCGATATATGTCATGCTGAATAGTGCCGTGTCCGTCCAGATGAGGATTTCTTCGCGGTTTTGCACAGCCGTAACAATGAACGACCCCGAAGACAGCCGGTTGTCGCCAGATGTCGTCGTGAGATCTGCGGCATCCCAATTGGTCGGATCATTTGAGTCTGACCAACGGATGGTCATCTTGTCCTGACCTTGCGTCACATCGTATGGGTTGCAGCCAAATGCAATCACCTGCCGGTTCTGGTCGGAAACCAATACCTCTGTGGCGACATACGGCAGGTATTTCTTGGCATACAGAGAGCCAAGATTACTCAGGCTCACCGCAGGACCGGTGGAGTCTGTGATGTCCCAATAGATGATTGAGGATGTGTAAATCTCACACGCCGTGCCGCCGGTCTCGCTGGATGTCGCGTTGCTTGTCACAACGTATGTGTAGGCATTTGCATTTGCGACGGTGATGGTGTGCGTACCGTTAAGCTGGGCTGTGGTGATACCACCAAGATTGGTATCAATGCCACCGACGATAACCGCTGTGCCGTTTGAAAATCCGTGATTGATCTGAGTGACGGTGACAACATTACTGCCGTTTGACACGGAGATCGGAGAACTGCCGAGCGTATAGAAGTTGGTAAGGTTACGCGGACAAGCGATCATGTCCTCGCCGTAGTTGTCCACCGTCCAGAGGCCGCTGAAATAAGTCGTCAGCGTTGTGGATGGGCCATATCCCCAGCCGTAGGAGCCAGAAATGCCGCCCCACGGTCCAGAGCCCCAACCGGTAAACGCGGCATTGGAGGAAACACCGGGGTGGAATTCGTATTGAACGGAAACATTTGATCCGCCGCCAGACCCCGTAGAAGATGCCGTGCCGGTCGTGGTGATGCTGTATGCGTTTACATTTGCAACGCTCTGGACCACAAACTCTTGATTTAACTGTGTGTCAGTGATCCCATTGGTGTTTGCGGCACCGGCAATTGTGATGTAGTCGCCGATGTTTGCGCCGTGATTAACGTCCGTGACCGTTACCGAACCGGAGCCGTTTGATGTTGCAATGGGGTTTGATCCAAGCGTTACTGAACGCCGGATCGGGGTAATGTCTATGATCGTGGAGGAGTCGTCGACGTAAAACTTTATGTTGGTCGGGCAAGCCATATACTCGTTGCCGACCAAGCTTGTCCAGCTAAACAGCTTACGGCATTTCCCAATGAGAGCCGTTTGACTGGCGTAGATTTTTGTCCAACCACCAATCTTCTCCGGCAGGCCATTCCTGAAGCGAACAAAGTCCGAGTCAAACCAGCCGCCACTGTTGGTGTAGCTGGTTGTGTCTCGATTTATGCCGGGCTGAAATTTTAACTTGGAGAGCATTTAAACGCCCTATGAAAGGTTCTTCAACTTATAGAGCGTCGAGAGATAAACCCCGACGATCTCATCCAGAATGTTCTCAATAGCCGGTACGCCGTGAGCGATCTTGGTACGGTTCTTGGAGATCCAGTTTGCGTCTTCCGTCAGGCACTTGATGATGTCCACGGACTCGTCTTTGCAGGACAGATCAACATGGCCAATGATGCCCTTGGAGCCTTGGCAGGCTTCGACAAGCGTGTCGAGGCTATCAATCAGGTCGTCATAGAAGGAGCCAAGCGCCTTGTGTTCGGCGTATGACTTGGTTTTCCAATGGGCCAGATGGGCCTGATTGCGCGTGCGGAAAAGCTTGGCGATAAGTTCTTCAATCATTATTGCACCTTGGCCTCCAGAGCGGCAAGCCTCTCTTCCATTGACTTGATTGTCTTTGCCTGCCGCTGAGCGATGTCGAGCAAAAACACCGAAAGGCGGGCATAATTAACGTCTTCTGGCTCTGGAATGTCGCGAAGTGTATTTACCTGCTCTCCGTTTTCGTCGTAAGTTACGTCGTAAAGCCTGAAAACAACGAGTCTTGGTTCAATGGCCGCAACTTCTTCAGCGATAAGGCCGATCTGAGACCATGTATCTTTTTCGTCTCCTGTCGGATTTTTTGAGCGATACCAAACGGGACGAAGATTTTGAAGAACATTGTCAGATAGACTTGAAGACAGATCCTCTACATCCTTTTTGTACTTGATGGATGACGAGGTTGTCCCAATCAGTCCTGTCGAAGAAACCTGAACGGCACGGCCACCCGTAACGACGGCATCGTATGTGCGACCAGATTGAAGCTGTCCATCGCTGAGAATGTTGAGCCTATTTGTAGAGGTGCCTCCGCTTGTTGCGGTCCTGAATGTCCAATACGCGCCACCATTTGCGTCAACTGCACGAACTCCAAGTTCCGCAGGAAAAGCATCCGATGCCGTAGCATCAGATGTGCCAAATCTTATAACGCCAAGAATTTGATCTGCGGCAACCGTTGTGTCTGTGTCAATGATTTCAACTCTGTTCTGGGCAACGGAGAAGCCAGTTACGCCTGTGTTGTTGCCTTGAACAGTAAGGGCGACACCAGCCCCTGTAATCTGTTGCCTCGCCGTAAATGCGTTAACAGTCCCAAGCATAGCAACGGGGTCGCCCTCCACCGCGATCACACCTGCGGAAGAGCGGGAAATGGTTGTGTCTGTCGTGTTACCAAGCTCAAATGTGGTCGCCTCTACAGCGCCAACTACGTCAAGTTTGGCGGAAGGTGAAGTCGTGCCAATACCAACATTTCCCGCTGTACTGATGTACATCCGAGTTCCTGCCGCACTGTCGTAAATGAAGAAGTCATCGGTCCCATTTCCGTTGACGTCCTGACCGACCTGCCAGTTGCCCAGCAAAATAGATGCGCGATCGCTTGTCGGGTCTGAGCTTGCCAATACATAAAGACCGATAGGAGCGCCCCCAGAAAGTTCAATATTTTGCTGAGCAGTGAAGGTGTTTGTCCGATTTTCTTTCGGCACAATACCGCCTTCAACGGCGATAACGCCAGCGGAAGAGCGAGAAATTGTTGTGTCGGATGCGTTTCCAACTTCAAATGTCGTGGCCTGAGCAGCACCGTTTACGTGAAGAAGATTGGAAGGCGAGCTTGTGTTGACGCCGACATAACCGGCGGAAGTTATGCGCACACGCTCCACAGCCTGCGCTGTATCTGCCGTGCCGAAAACCATTGCAGAGTCAGGCCCTGCGCTTTCAGAAAATGAAGCAACGTAAGCCTTCACGCCAGCGCCCGGCGAGCTTGCGTCAGAGCTATACCACTCAATACCACCATATGGCTGATTGGTTGTAGATGTTGTGTCGGTATCAACAAAGCTGATGGTATTGTAACGCGAGGGGTAAAAATAAATCGTTGTGCTTGCGAGGGTTGTTGTGGTGTTGACCGTATAGTTGCCAACACCTCCAGAACCTGTCCCCAACGCAGTTATGTATGTATTGTAATCAAGACCTGCGGCGGCGATGAAAAGCCTGTCTCCCACCGCAACAGAACCGGATGAGACGGATGTGATTGTAAGGGTTGTCCCGCTGATCGATCCGACCATTACGCCAGTCGGCGTTGTCGCCCCCGTTATCTGTAGGACAGATCCCGGGTCGTCAGCAGTGCCGATGTTTATATTGCCAAGCGAATTGATCCGCATGCGCTCTGTTGGCGAGCTTGCTCCGTCGGCGGTCGTGCTAAAGACAAGATCACCCGGCATGTCGTTAGTACCGGGTGTTCCGCCTACGGAGGCATAAATGTCTGCCAACCGCAGGTAGTTGGTGCCATCAAATGCGGAGAACCTGATTTGGCCTGCAACATCACCGGAATTTACAATTGCGCCAGCACGATTCTTGGCAAATTCAAAAATTGCCGGATTCGCATTTGCGCCATCAAATATCGACTGAAAGCCGACAAGCGACGTTGCTTGAAACCGCCCCGGAGAACCAGATGACAGCGGCACACTTGTCGCTGCACCTGACAATACATACCCCGTAGCATCCACGACAAACGGTGTGCTGTCAGGGTTCGTACTATCCTCTACGAGAATCGCATTACCCGTTCCAAGCTGCGTAATGCGAAGGGCGGCGTCTGTGTTGTCCGTTACCTGAATGATCTGGTTTTCGGTGAACGTGTTTGTCGTGTTGGTCGACGCGGTATTGCCAACAATCTTCTGGACATCAATGCCGTTTACATAGACAAAGTACGTCTCACCGTTGGGGATGGTCACACCCGTCTGGCCGGAGACCTTGAATGTCACCGCATATCCACCGGTCGTGGCGTTCTTTACCACATAAAGCTTTTCGATTGCCGGGCATATGACGTTGCGGGCTGCGGTAATTGTGCCGGTCAGATTGATGACCATGTTCCGCGATTCGTCAGCAGAACCGTTGTTGGTGGTCAGCGTCGTGTCGCCCAGATTGGAAACCGTAACAGAGGCGTAACCGCCAATGGCCTCCTCAAGGAGGGTGCCGAGGTTCGTATTGGTGGTCGTTCCCCACGTACCCTGCTGTTCGCCGGTTCCAATAAGTTCAAGACGGAGATTGGGTGAGTATGTAGATGCCATGTTCCTACGCCGCTATTTGCGTCCAAGTTGGTGATTGTGAGTCGCTCACTGGCCCCCAATTCGGGGTTTGTGAGCTTGATATTTCAACCCATCCCGGGGTCTGGGAATCCGATACACCGCTCCATCCGGGTGTTTGGCCGTCAGATATATTGGCCCAGTTGGGGGTCTGATTTGTGTCGACGAGCCCCCAAATGAGGACTCCACCGTTTACGTATCCTGTTGCTGATACGCCGACAACGCTGATATTTGCGCTGTAATTGACGGTCACGGATCCAGCATCGCCAAGGGCTTGAAGGCCCGAAACCGCAACGCTGGAGCTTATTTTGATTATAACATTGCCGACCGCTGTAGTGCCAGAGACGCCCGTTACATCGATAACCTGATCGGTCTGAATCTCGGGGGTTCCGACTTCTCCTGCGGCGAAAGACCCGGAAACGTCGACGTTTGCGTCAGCCGAAACCGTGACTTCACCGGCATAGGCTGTTGCCTCAACTCCAGTTACGTAAATGTAGTTGATGCTGCGGACACTTACGGTGCCGACAAAACCGGTAGCATCGACACCGGAGACATCAACATTGGCATCGGCGGTGACCGCCACCACACTGACAAAGCCAGTGCCGGAAACGCCGGTTAATGCTACATTTGCACTGCCTGATACCGTGGGGGCCGTAGTTGCCCCGACCGCTTGGGTGCCGTTTACACTTATATTGGCATCGCCAATTACGCCAACGACACCGACACCTCCTGTTGCCTGAATGCCGTTGACCGGCACAAAAACATTGACAACTACCTCAATGGTTCCAACTTGACCGGTTGCCGAAAGACCGGTCACATCTGCATTTGCATCAGCAGATACGGTTACGCTACCGGCATAGCCGGTAGCGCCCGTGTTTAATATTCCTGAGTATCCCCAAGGGGCCTCGCCCCAGCCGAACGAGCCCCAACCTTGAAATGGGACAATAACTCCGGCCATCGGGTTTTCCTATTAAGCGATGCGGATGATCGCGTCTGTAGCGTTTGCTGTCGGGAATACGATCACAAAGTCGCCATTGGAGGACGACTTGTCGGAGCCAAAGGCCAAGGTCACAACTGCGGCATTGGAGGAGTTCGCATTGTAAATGAGAGCCCCGTTGGCCGTGATTGTGGAGTTTGACCATGTCGTGTCGGCAAAGTCAACATAGGCAGTTGTGCCGGAAGTTGTAGGAGACACGGATGTCAGCGTGTTGCCGCCAGCGGTGTAGTTTGTGCCGGTGATCTCGTCCGTCGCGCTATATGCTGTCGTCGATGCGCCAAGTGTGGCAGACGATGTATAGAGGGCGATCTTGAACGTGTTGCCGCCGGGGTTGTCAAAATCGTGCAAGCCAGACATAAGCTGGGACTTGAACGATGTACACATAGCAGTGGAAATGGCCATCAAAGCCTCCTGATGATCTCGGCCATATCGTTATGGCCTTGTTTGCCTAGCTGTGCCGCCAGAGTTGTACGGTCTGACCTTACAGCCTGTTTCATGTAGTGGATGATCGCGGGCCGGATCTGGTTCTTGAAAGCCAGCGCCTGATCTCTTATTGCCGGGTGGGCCTCCGACGAAATGAACAACAGCTTGTTCAGAAGGTCTTCGGCAATCTCTTCAACGGTAAAGCCACGCTCATGCGTGGTCCTCACCTCAAATGCTCCTACGGAGCCAAATCCATTGCTCATCAGTTCGGCGTGATTCGGGGTTCAGAATTTCTGTATGTGTCGGAGCGGTTGCGACCCTCGCCAATGACCTTGAGGGCCTGTAGCGATTCCTTGTACTTACCGGCATAAAGCCCGATAAGATCCTGTTCGCCCTTGAGATATGTGTACGCCTCAAAGAGACAGCCATAGAGTAGAGCGTTCTCGGCGTTCTCACTCAGCCATGTGCCGGTCGGCTGATCGACGATGGACGGAGGCTCATAGAAATAGTGAAGCTCCACCTCGTAGCTAGAGTTTGGAGGCGGCGCGATCAGGAATGTGTCGTTGTCAAAGATCGCATAATAGCGAGGCACACCCGTTGTGGATGTGGACGGATATGCCTCGCGCAGGAATGCAACCTCTTTCGGAAGCAGATACTCATATGTGCCGTTGTTGTTGACGGCGATAGAGTATGTCGAGAGATAGTCTGTCGGGGTCGTCAGGTAACGATTGTTTGCCGTCAGATTGCCCGTGACGTTCTTCTTCAGAACGGGGATCTGCACATCATAATAGATACGCTGTTCCGCCTGCCGAATGATTGTGTTCATGTCGGTAGTCGAAATGCCATTTGAGTCTACCTGAAGGTAGCCGTGGATCGCATCTACAAGCTGTGCATAGGTAAAGGCCATCAGCCCTGCTTCTCCGAGATTCTGAGACCCTTTGTAGCAGCACCGCCGCCACGCATCTTATAGGGCTTCTTGAGAACCTTCATGTTCCCGACGTTTACACCACGCCGCATACCACCTTCAACGGTGGCATCCGACGGGTCAGCAAGACGAGCATTTTGCTTAGCCATTATCGACCTCTCTGGATCTTTGTCTTCTGGAGACGACCAACACCGCTACCGGCACCGGCCTTCATGTCACGGGCGGAACGAGCGGGCTTGCCGACGATACCACCACGGGCCATCTTCTTTGGCGGGGCCTTCTTCTTCTCAAACGTCACGGAGCTACCGCCGGTAACGTCGATAGAGTTCTTGTCGCCAAACTCTTCAAAAAGGCGCTTGAGGGCTTTGCGATCCTTTGCCGTGTAGCCCTTGTCCTTGTCGACGCGACCACCTTCGGCCATCTTCTTGTATGTGTACTTCATTTAAACCATCTTTCCGCGACCACGGCCACGCTGCGCACAACCGGCACCACGGACCAGACCGCCTTCATTCATTGTGGGCTTCACTTTGGGGCGATAGGTATCAGTGAGGCTGCGAGACCGGGTCTTGATCGGGAAGTCGATGTCCTCTGTATCATCCTTCTTGCCGCCGTTGCCGGAATTATCACCATCACCACCGCCCTTGGCAGTCTTGACGCTCCAGCCGCCATGAGGCTGCCCAGTCGACATCGTCTGATAAAGATCATCCGCAATCTGTCTGGTGCTTGCCCCACCGCTCCCGCCGCTGCCAACGTGCATAATGCCCGCGACAAGAGACCTGAGCGGATCGAGAGATCCATCCGAGGATCGACCGGATTTGTCATAAGCCATGTTTATACCATCTTCCCGCGACCAACGCCGCGCTTTGCACAGCCACCAGCCCGCTTGGCAAGGCCACCCTTGGCCAGAGCCATGCCGACGCCCTTGCGAGCGAGGCCACCGCCACGCATCTTCTTGGACTTTACAACGCCGCCCTTCTTCATTGCGACGGGAGTCATTCCACCGCCCATGGGCTCGCCCAATGTGCCGCTAGGAACACCCAATGAGGCTCCCGGCATTGCTGCGGGCTGAGCGGCTACAGGCTGAGCGCCAAGCTGCCTGCCAACCACATTTTCCGCACGACCAATATTGGCGGGCATAGACTGAATGGCAGACAGATTTTTCCCACCACCCGCAATCGGAGCAGAAATGCTTCCGATGGCCGCACCACGGCCACCACGACCCGGAAGAGCAGAGCCAATAGATTCCTTCATAGGGCCACCACGACTACCGCGAAGATTCTGCATCATTGCAGTGCCTTGCTGCGGAGACACAGCTTCTCCCATCATAGCGCCGCCGCGACCACCACGGCCACCACGACCACCGCGAAGATTCTGAATCATTGCGCTACCTTCCTGCGGAGACATAGCTTCTCCCATCATAGCGCCGCCGCGACCACCACGACCGCCACGAAGGTTCTGCATCATTGCAGTGCTTTGCTGCGGGGAAAAAGCCTCCATTGTAGCCATGCCGCCCATCTGCATACGCTTGTGGCCCTTGGCCGACCGTGTCTTCTTCTTCATTATAGTTCTCCAGAATATGTAATGGGGCTTGGCACCCCGTTGAGGTAGATGCCGATAACGCCAACCTGTCCGGTTCCGTAAACGGCGTTGTTTCCTACGGGGTTCCAGCCCCAAAGTTCGCGGCTGACAACCTGTGCGTTGTCAGGCCGGGGATTGTAGAGGGCCTGCGGATCGTTGATCGGCACGCGGCCTATGAAATACTGTGGCTGATCTTTGTCGAGGCAGTACATGCAGTTCTTGATGTTTGTGGCACGGCCCGCCACAATCTGCACCTTCAGGTCGTGGAGATCGTACCTTTGGCCGCATGTGTCGCAGAAACCAAAGGCCAGCCTACCTCTTGCATACGGAACTGACATTCCAATTATACCTTAAAAGTCATAGCCAACAAACGGCACAAACCGGTCGGACGACCTGTCGCGATCTTCGTCTGCCGCAAGCTGGAAGGCTTCGTCATACAAGTCCTTGAGCATCGAGATGCGCTCAGAAGCCTCTGGCTTCTTGAGAGCGATATGATAGGAAAGGCCAGCAACGAGGGCGTTGTAAAAACGGAAAGGAATTTCAATTGTCTGGCTGACGGGGTTTGTCGCGTCGTCCATCCGCTTGAGATACCAATAGACCAGCGTGTACGTTGTGCTGGAGTCGGGAACCGGCCAGAGCGTCACCTGCGGCGAATTGGTCGCCCGGTTCACATAGATCTGGTAGGGACGGCCAGTCTGGTTCTTGGTCGGGATGTTGGCGTATGTCGACACCGAGATCCGATTCAGGGAGATGTCCGTGTTTAAACCGGCGCTAGATGTCCGGCACATATGCTCGATATAGTCCACGGCGTCAGACGGGAGGCCATCTGCCGATGTGTAGGTGCCTTGGCCCGGAACGAGGGTCAGGGTGCCGGACTTGACAGTCCAAAGGTTCAGACCCTTGTTGGCCCACTCAGCGAGCAAGAAGTTTAAGCTGCGGCGAGCCGTCTTGAGGTCATAGCCAGAGCGCAGTTCGAGGCCAGCCCTTTCGTAGGCTTCCTCAACCAATTCCCCAATGTCGGGGTTCCATGTCGTCGTTCCGCTCGTTGCCATTCTCTTGTCCTAAATGTGAGCCCCGCTCCAAGAGGCATACCGCCGATTAAAGGAGCCGCCTGCCCAAACGCTCACGTTCCCCACTATCTCAGTGCTTGCCGCGATTGCCCCTATCGGGATCTTTCGGGCCTAGCTTCTTGGAGCCACGGCGGTGAACTGGCTTCGACCTGCCACGGCTTTTCTTGGTGAAAAAGGGAACCGCGTTCCCGATTGCGTCTTTTTTTGCCATGATTATACGTCTGTTGAGGAGCGGCGATTTCTGCGATATTTCTGATATTCATTATAGTCTGGGTCGCCCGGAGATGGAATGCCGATGCCGAGATCCCAGAGGTAGTACTGCTGTGGACGGCCAGCCTCCTCTGCGGCAGAGGACGGCGTGTAGGATGCGCCCGAATAACCCGAATAGCCTCCATACGACGAGGGGCCAAAGTCGTTGCCCTTGCCGCCGGGCTCCTGAGTGGGGGTGCCGCTAGCATACGTAGCCCCAGATCCGACGTTATATTTCTTGCCAGCCCGCTCGGCAAATTGCTGCTTTTGAAGTGGATCGAGCCTGAAATAATCAGCCATTGCCTCTGCTGGATCGGCCAAAGACTGGGCTCCGCGCTTTATAGTTGATGCAGCTTCACCAACGCCACCCGGTATCTTTTCGGCCAATCCAGCAATTCCACCGATCCCAGCCAGAACAGCTTTTGTAACTATGTTTCTTGTCGGAGCAGTAGCAAACTTGACCGCCGCAACTTGCTGTTTTTGCTCTGGAGTAAGCTTGTATTCTTCGTCTGTCATGCGCTCAAATCGAGCTTTGTCCATGATCTCAGATTGAATCTTATAAGGCATCCCCGCTATATCTTCTGCGGTGATTGGAGAACCATCACTATGCGTCGGGTATGGGAGGTCACCTTCCCTCATAATTTCTCCAGACGAATAAACGCCCTCCCCCGGCTGGTTTCTGTAAGTGTCCTCAACATCAGCAATCTCTTGCTCAGCCGGAATCCCAGATATGCCGTACTTGTCGAACACCTGACTCAATTTCACAGAAGAACTTGGACCTGCGATGAAGCTTGCATAATCATCAAGCCCCATATTCTGATACTGCATGTCGATTCCGGCTTGCTCCTGAGCCGTAATCGGAGAAGGAGCATTGTAAGGCTTTGTGTACGTACCAGACGCGACAGTCGGCCTATACGGGGTATACGGAACCTCGGTCTCAAACTGAGTCGGGGTGTATTCAGTGGTTACCGGTGTTTCAGGAGTTTTGTAGGCAACTGTTGTGTTGCGCTCTCTGACGACGCCAGAATACCCAGAAGGCATGCCGGTTGTGATCATTCCCGGCATGGCTGATGTGCTGAGATAAGACGGAATCCTACCGCCGATTCTCGGGCCAAATACGCCACCCGGAGCGTTTTGAGTTATTGGAGGAGTAGAAATCCCTTGACCCATTGCCCGCGTCAATGCGCGACGATTTAAATCGCTCTCTAGACTGTCATAAGCCCTTGCCGCTCTGGGTTGAGTCCCATAAAGGGATCCGGTAGCTATGTTGTTAAACGCATCAACACCGCTTGTTGGCCCAACAGCCATCGTTGAGCTTCCGCGACGAGCGTTATACTGACCCATACCACCACCGCCGGGCATTGTTGGGGCGGCGCTTGATACGGCCTGAGAAATTGTGCCGCCCCCAATGCGAACAGGTGTCTGCATGGGGCCGACATTGATCGATCCGATTCCTGCCTTGCGGGCGTCTTCTGTCAGCGCAGATGTCCTTGCGGCATCCGCAGCATTCTTTACCTCTGCAGCCTGCTGCGCAGCGGTGTCAGAAGACTGGGTGCCTGCTGTTGTGCCGGTAGTTGAAGCCGTAGCGCCGGGTGATGTTGTGCTACCAATAGAGCCGCCGCTTTCAGATGTGCCGCTATCCGAGCCACCGCCAGTACCAGCGCCTGTCGTGCTGCCGCCAGCGCCAGACCAGTTGCCCGTGCTGCTGTCACTGCCGCTCCAGTCAGGAGGAAAGGACGGCAACCCCATGGGGCCACGCTCCATGTTGTTGCCATTTAAACGGCGAAGCGCCTGCATTTCTTGCCAATTGAGATAGGCAAGATACTCCTTCGGTCGACCCTTTCCGGGGTCGTATGAAAGCGGCGCTGTAACTTTTTTCTTGCTCATTTCATCCTCTTGGGACGCCGGGGGCGGCGCTGACGACGCGCTTCGCTGAGCGCAATCGCCACCGCCTGCTTCGGATTTGTGACGCGCTGGCCTGAGCTTGATTTAAGCGTACCGACCTTAAACTCATGCATCACGGTCTTTACCTTGCCGGGGCGGGTAACTTGCTTTCCGGTATTTGCACGAGAAATTGCCATTACTTTACGCGCTTCTTCTTGTCTGCGGCAGACCAAGCAATACCGGCGAGCGTCATGATCGCGCCAACTGCTTCGTTGACCACGCCCTGATCAATGATGCCCTTGGCAGCAATATAACCGCCACCGAAAGTAAGAAGGTGACGAGCGAAGCCGAGGACCAGTTCCTTGTTCATGGTGTTCTCCTATTTGAGGACAGAGTTGTTAACTGCGGTTATCAGGTTTGCCAGAAACGCATTGAATTCTGCGCGTGTGACATATTCGTTGTTTGGCGGGGTTGGCTGCGGTGTGCCATCCACCTTTGCGTCGGTCAGGGCCTTCAAGAACTTGTCGTGGTAGCCAGCGATGGTCTGAGCCCTGTCCGTGCCGTTGATTATGCGGCGAGCCCCAACGGGGTCGTTTGTAGTGGAAGAAAAGTAATCGGCCAACTTCTTGCTTGTAAAGTCACCATCCCGCATACCGGCATACATGACTTCAGCGGCAATGGACGGTTCAAGTGCGCGGTCCTTGTTGTCGCCAAGGAGGTTTACACCGAGCTTTGCCCCCATCTTGCGATAGTTGTCTTCCCATGTAAGCTGCACATACCCGCGCCCATAATAGGGGTAATACGGCTTGCTCTGGAGGTAGCTCTGTGAGCCATACTCCTTGATGGGCTGCATTGTAAACGCCGTCTCATGGTAGGCGGTTGCAAATGCATAGGCCAGCCAGCGAAGATCCGGCCAGTTGTAATCGCTCTCAAACACATCCAGCATGTAGTTCATGCCGTCAACTTGAGTCTGGCTCAGGCTGCCGCTGAAAAGGCTGGATCGAACACTGTTGAAGAACACAGAGCGGTCAAACATCAGGCACCCTCAATGGGGAAAAAGTCTTCGACCTCGACCCCGGCAGATGTCAAAAAGGAGATCCACGTATCGGCCTTCAGTGTGGCGACGGTTTCCTGAATGACGCACCCATCTTCGCCAACAACGGCAGCAAGAACGTAAACCTCGTTGTTTGCGTCCTTTACGTATCCAACCAGTAAAATAGCGGCTTTGAGGGCGGGCTTTCCAACCGTGGCTCTGTTTTTGTTAATAACGGCTTCCATCTTGATAGTCGCAGCAGCCCTCGACCCGAAAAGCGCAATACCTTTCGAGGAAAGCGTGTAATGAAATTTGTCAATCGTGACGCATTCATCAGCGCGAACCGAAGTTGAAGCCAAGAATATTGCCGCAATCGCGGCGGTTGCTATTTTCCAAAAGGCCATGATGCTAGGATTTTTGTTACAAAGGCAGCGATGGCGGCGCTTGCGCCACCGACCATCATTAAAACCCTCCAGCCCCCACTTGCTTTATCAAGCGTGGCACGGATGGCTTTAACATCGTCCTTGAGTTCAGCCATATCCTTTTCAAGACGTTCTACCTGCACTTCCATACGGGCAACCGAAATTTCAAGCTTGTTGTCCATGTCTGTCACCTGAACCGCGCTGTCTTTGCGGCAATCTTCTTCGGTTGAGGCACAAACTGCTTACCCGCTTTTGTCCCGGCACGTTTCGCCCGGGTTGTTGCGGCATACTCAGACGGACTGAGGGCCGCACGGGCCTTCTTTGGGAGATACCGCTCGCCTGTCTTTCCAGACGGCTTGCCGCTCTTTGTTCCCCAGTCTTCCTTTGTCCACTTTGTCATGGACTGTTGGGCCTTTGTCTTTGGCCCTGTGTAACCGCCGCCACGATCCTTGTAGATTTTGCCAGCCAACTGCATCGCCCGGGCAGAGTGTTTGCCACCCATCTTGGATTTTGCTTCGGCTTTGGCCTTTGACCACAATGCCTCGTTGGTGCGTCCCATGTCAGCAGTTCCAAGCCCGAAGGCTTTTGTTGATGCGGCTGTTTGGATTGTTTGCCGTCTTGGCAGATGTGAGCTTCTTCTTCATACCGGACATCCGGGCGCAAAAAGAATCACGGCGAGAGCCACCTTCCGGCTGTGGGCGCTTGAGCCCGGGCTTGCCGGGGTTTGCTTTATTGTAAGAAGCACGACCCTTGGCGTTTAAACCGCCTTTTGGGTTCTTGCCTTCTTTACGCTGCCATGCAGGAGTTTTAGCCATTTGCGTTCTTCACCAAAAGGATAATGAACATGGATGAACAAGAGTTGTTTTCAGACGCGCCAAACGCCTGAGCCTCAACTGTTGTCTTTTCGGGGATAACCACAGGAAGTTCAAACTTGTAGTCGGCAGCGCCATTATTGAGCGTGACAATCGCTGCTGTGAGACGGATATTATTGGTGCCGCGAGTCATCAAACGACCTGTAACGGCGTTTGATCCGCCAGACTGGCCCGTCGAAAAGAGGCCCTGCATCATGTAGCCGGTATATCCAGCAGGCACTGTGTAGCTTCCGGTCACTCGCTTGTTGTAATCATAAGCGATGATGTCATAGACGGTGGCGGGGACACCAGCAGTGACAACGCCCGTTCCGATATAGATGGAACCAGCGGCAGAATTTCCAGACCCCGCAGTCGCGACATACGCTTCGTTAATGTGGATATACGAATTTGCAGTTGTTACGGCTGTCTGGCCATTGAGCGTGACGGTTTCGGAGACTTCGTTGTAGCTGGCGTTGAGACCTGAGATGTAAACGGTGCGAGCGCCAGTCCCGTTTGCTGTGTCGTTTGCGTTTGCGGAACTCACGCTCATCTGTATGGCCGTGGATGGATACGTCAAAATACCACCGCCCGGCCATATTGTCTCTGGGCTTGCGTCTACATCGCCGTTGAAGCCAAAAACAATGACGGAACTATGCCACGCAATTTGACCGCGCGAAACCTGAACCTCAAACGGTTCTGTTCTGCCAAAGCGAGAGATCGAGGAAATTTCCGACATGCCGACCTCTTAACCGTAAAAGACAGTAACAGCTTCCACGTTTGTCAGCGCCACATACACGTTGGATGAGCAAAGAATGCCATCACCCGGAATTGTGATGTTCCCATAACCACTCGCCGGGGTCACAGCAACAAGGATCGTAGAACCGGCAGACCCACCATCCTTGATGGTGATTGCGCCGACATTGGATCCCGCCGTGTAATAAATGCCGCGAACGCGAGCCGGATAAGGGATTACGGTGTTGCTGGATGTGGCAAGATTTGACTTAACGTCACCTAGATAAAGAGCCATGCTGCCCCTCCAAAATTAAAGGGCGGGGCCGAAGCCCCACCGATTACGTGGCAGAAATAGCGCCCGCTGTATCGACGCGGAGCCAAGCCGAGCCGTTGGAGAAAGCAATGATCGGAGCGCCATTGCGGCCATTGCTCACATAGATCTGACCGCCTGTGTTAAGAGCGGCATCAGGCACTGTGGCAACGGTGAAAGTTTCAGAAACCTTGACGGGGCCGGAGAACGAAGTCAACATTGGAATAATTCCTTCTTGTCTTTGTATTTCAGATAGAGTCTGCGAACGGAACTTGTGTCGGCACCAAGCCTTCTACCGCGCTCCGCATATGTGAGGTGGTCGTTTTTAAGAATGAACTGGACCTTTTTGCGGAAGGTTTCACTCTCAATGAACCGCCGTTCCTGCCCTTCTTGCAAACTCTTTCTCCACGCGGGAGAGGAGTAGTCAAAGTTGGATTCGGCCTTCGCTTTCCTTATTTTACAACGTGTCTCCTCAGAGTGGAACTTTCCACGCATGGGGGCCTTTGCAAAATTTGCGACATTAAAAACGACCGGGGTGTCAAATTTTGCTTCGCCGTTTATGAACCCCTCTTCAAGCATATCAAGCTCTTCAAGGTTGTCAACGACGACCTCCATCTCGCCCCGGAAGGAATTTGGACCATATTTGTTGTAAGAATTTTGGAGTCTTGGGTTGGGATGCTTTTGCGCTGAAAGAAGACGAAAATGCTCTCTCAATCTTTTTTTGACTCTTTGAGATTGCCCAACATAGCATTCGTTGGTAACCTCATTTACGATGCGGTATATGCCGCAAAAATCCACAGCGTATGGCACAAACTACCTCCTTGGTCCATGATACACCAAAAAGGCAAATAAACAAAAACGGCTCGGATCACAAGACCCGAGCCGCATACTTCTTTGGTGTGGCCGAGCTTAAGCGCCGGGCGAACCCCAGATACCGAGCGGATCCGAGACGCCGTAGCTGTAACGCTCTCGGCTCTTGTAGCGCACGTTGCCGGTGTCGAAATCCCCATCCATAGAGGTGGCGAGCGGTGTACGGACAAAGTGCTTCATGCCGTTCGGAACATCTGTGATCAGGTAGTACGAATCGGTGTCGGTCAGGTAGTGGTTGACCGAGTAGCCTTCCGGAATCGTACCGTTGTTCTTGATCGCGTTGATGTCGTTGTCGGCAGTCGCTGTGCGGAGTTCAGTCTCCAGCAGGCGGGTAGCCACGAACATCAGGTTCGGCGGAACGATCAGCTTGCGCGGGCGAGCCGCAATAAGCAGACCACGCTCGTCCTTCCAGCCAGCGATCTGAATAACGGCAGCCTCAAGCGAGGTTTCGTTCAGATCAGCCGCCGTCGACTGAGTGTTGCTGTTTGTGCCGCCAGACACAAGCGGGTGGGCTGTGTTGAACAGCGTCACGCCGTCGCCCGACACGAACGAACCACCAGAGAAGCCGTTGTTCAGCGGATAAGCCGCCTTGACCTGCTTCGTGTAAGCCATCGAACGAGCGAGGGCCTTGGTGTAACGCGAAGAGAGCGAGTCGTACAGGTTGTCTTCCATCGCCTCTTCGGTGATGGAGAAGCCCATAGCGATGGTCTCGTGGTTGTAACGAGCCGTCCAGACTTCCTGAGCGTTGTCGTAGGCGATGGCAGAACCTTCGGCCTTGACCGGGGCTGTGCCGAAGCCAGACAGCTTCAGTTCTTCTTCAAACGAACGCTCCGAGGTTTCAGTCTCGTAGATCGCCTGATCTTCGTTTTCGTACTTCTTGTATTCAAGGCCGAACAGGGCATTCAAGCCCGGGAGCAGTTCCTTGAGAAGTTGTGCGCGTGAAATAGCCATTTTCTATATTCTCCTATTACACGCCGGTCGGGTTCATGTACGCATGACCGTAGGTCATGGTAACCGCAGCGTTCGAGGAATTGCTCGAAACAGCGGCGGGCATGTTCCACTTGACCAGAAGATCCGTGTATGCGTCACCGACAGCAGAGTCGGGGCCATCAACAAAACCAACGATACGCAGCGGCAGGGTAGCCGTTGTGTTGACGCTGGATCCGTCAGCGGCAGTTGTTGAGTTGCCGGTAGCAGTGTCGCCAGCGGATGTCACTAGGGCGATGTTTGCACCGAGAGCCGTCTGAGCGACAGCTTCGTCAGCCTG